>Ga0310786_10000275_pt1 | contig 85493 bp, 65 predicted proteins | sample AusTroGonzalo_MG_FD_203881 | JGI IMG/M metagenome (GOLD analysis project Ga0310786, IMG submission 203881) | Bovine rumen microbial communities from tropical cattle in Woodstock, Queensland, Australia - Gonzalo_03 (v2) (version 2) | ecosystem: Host-associated > Mammals > Digestive system >... | reverse complement strand
TCAATATCATTTAAACTTAAATGATTCTATTAGTTAATTAGTTAATTCGCTCCAATGTTTACAAAATGCAATTTCGCACATATCATCCAAGTATTCTTGCAAAAACTTGAACGGGAAAGGGTATGTCATCATTTCGTTCCATCGTCCAAAGCCAAATTTCAGCATATCAACAATTTCAAGAACATCCTTTTTTAAAACATCTTTATTCTCACAATGCAAAACAAATATCCTACGCACCCTTGGCAAGCGATCCATCTTTGCACTTTTCATAATCTGCATGTTCTCACTATTTATTCCAGAAATATAAGCAAACGAGGCATCAGGCTCGCCATATAGGCCGTCTTCTTTCCAAAGATGAAAACCTATATATCCTCTTAGATACTTATGCGCTTCTTTTTTCCTTTTGAAAAACGACAAAGGGAGTGTTTTGTTCAATATTTCAGCATAGGCATCATCAATTAAACTAACATCTAATATAGGAATTTCATCTGTGTCAATTACAAGGTATACATTACCGTTTTTCTTCATCACCATGTAATCTCTTGCACCTCGAATTCTGTCATAATCAGAAAAAAGCAACTGGCTCTCAGAGAACAATTCAAAGTCAATTGAAGGGCGGTCTTCAGAAAAACCAAACTCTTCGATTTCTATTTTGTTATCCTCAGCAAGTATCATCTGTGCTCCAATCACAAAACCTTCTTGAATCTTATACCTTATAAAACTCCATCCATGTATTAATTCACATAAATCGTTTGGCAGATGTCTATTTATTAAACAATCTTTGACCAGAAGCTCAATAAGGACACGACGCGCCTCCGCTTTCGAAAACTCATCGTCTTTAGGGTTATCATGAAATATTACATGTTGGATCGCCGTACCTTGATATGACAATCTATTCAATGATTGAGAATACTGAGTTTGTAAAACAGTGTCGTCCTTGGGTTCACACAATTTAATAAACAAATCACCTTGTTTAGATTGGGCTGGAAAAACAAGCGAATTGTTTATTATCTCCTGAAATCTATCTTTTATTTGTTGTACTACATTCTTAGCGGCCTCCCCGAACGGATTTTCAATATAGATACGCTTCCCTTGCATATAATCCATTAAAAACTTCAGCATGCTTTTATCCGTTCTGTATTCATCGTAAAACAGTACTTCAAAATCGGAAAAACTCAAATAAATAATTCCTACAAATTTCTGATTCACGGAGTCAATCACTTGAGCAATGGCAAAAGCTCTTCCATGTGTATAATCTTCAGGGTTATATGGCCAATAAGGAACAATGTTGTGGTTGTCCGAGAATCTTTTCTTTTGAATATATAACCTATCCAGATGCAATTCCTTGGTCTTAATCTCCTTAATCACAACTGGTTTCACTGACAGCCCAGACCACCATTGGCCATGAATATCATCACTCTCTTGGAAAACGCATTGCCGTTTGCGCTTCAACTCTTCAATACTCCTTGGGGTTGAGAAAGAAACAGTTCTGGCAATCAAATTCATGTACTCGTTAACCTCAATTTTCAGACACACAAGTTCTTTTCTGCTTCTTGGAACCATGAAGTTTTTGTCATCACAAAGCAACAAACTACCATTGTTATACATCATTCTGTCGGCTTTCAATCCTCCCAATGAATTGATTGCAAGAGACGCAAAAATGCGTTGTTTAAGAGCATCGTCATATTCCTCTAAATCATCAATTTTGGAGTTGATTTTATCGTATGACCTAATGCTGTTCAATACTTCTTGTACTCTATCTTTCTTCACCAAAACAAAAAACTTGACAAATGGCTTTATTTGCTTAGCCCATCTCGATCTGATTCCACTAACTGACAAAAAAGGCAAATCGGACAATTGTTCATAAGCCAAGTTTTTGTATTCTTTATCCTCGCTGAAATACGAAACAATTGAATACTCAGAAAAAAACCTCTTTTCTTCCACTATGACCTTTATTTTGTTGGTAGTAAGTGGCCACTTTTTTATTTCTTCAAAGTCTATTTTCATACTAATTAATCCTCATCAACAAGTTTTCTTAATAATTCGATTGCCGATGGAACAACAATACCATTTTCATCAATCAAACCACCAATCTCCCGAATCTCATCCATACCTGAATCATTCAATTTTAGCATATTTACTGTAATCAACTCACAACCAAGCTTTCTTTTCTTCATTTCACGTTTTTTCGAAGTAGGAATATCACCTTTTTTATCTGAATGGTCCGCATTGGGATTCATGTTCTTAACATCAAATGCGATTTTATAGCTTCCATCTTCACGGCAAACAACAAAATCAGCCAATTCATAGTCTTTGCCCTCCAAATGTCTTAACGAATCTTCTGTACATTTGGTATAATGTAACACCAATGCCCTGAAAGCCTCCTCTCCTATTTCACCAGTATAATCTGTCGCAAGAATCTGTGGATGAAGAATCAAACCTCCCTGTTTCCAATTTGTGGCAAAACCATGTTTTTCAAAATGCTTTCTTATAACATCATTTTTCATCAGAACATCAAGTCTCACCAAAGATGGCGAGATGGAACTTGGATACTGTTTGCCTTTATCTATTGGGCATATTCTTTTGTTCTGGTCATATGCGCAAATAAATTCGTTCTTATCATCCCGCTTCCATTCACCATAACATTTATGAATGAATGTCATATATTTATCTTCATCCTCCAACTCTTCCCAGCCTGATATTACTGGTTTTTTGATGATTGTCTGCTTGTAACTCTGAATCATCCTTTGGCTTCTTTGAACATTGTATGGGATGTCGGTCAGGTCCTCTTCTTCATCGTATTCATCGCCATCCCAACTATCGTGAGGAGTAAATCTAAGGGCTTGCCTGCGCACCATATCAAGCCTTCTTTGGGCTTCATTGGCATCATGGCATCTTCTGACTTCTTCTGATAAGCTATTAGCAATTTTCTCAACATTTTTATTTTGGATGATGTATTCCGATAGAGACCTAAATTCCTTGGTCATTGATTTATTCATATTTGGCGCATCAAAATATGATTCCATTGACTCATCAAACAGAATATACGTTGTATTTGGTTTGTTCCTTGTACGACATAGCCTTCCTACGGCCTGCTCAATTATGTTCCGCGCCCATGCAGCCTTGTCATCAGCAATACCCAATTCGGTCTTTTCACTAAAATAAAACAAATTCGACAAGGCTTTATACAGCCATTGAGCAACATCAAATTTTGACAAACAACCTCTTTCGCACAACATCATCAAAACAAGCATAGCATTGTATATGCTCTTCTCATACGAAGTTTCCGTATCATCATCATTCATCATAAGATACGCTGTAGGAGATTGCAAATAAACGGCATCCCAATCCTTTTTCAACTTCAATCTGTCAGTTTCCCAATTATCGCCAGAAACGAAGTCCAATCCTTCTGGTATGTTATATTGCATGTTTGTGCCTGCCTTGAAACTATTATAAGCTGAAACCAGCATTATTTTAGCATCTTTGTTGCCTCCAAGTTCTTTTAATATGTCTTTCTCAACAATTTCCCACTCCCTTGTAATGCGTATATGCTTGTTCTCCCAGTCATCCGGAATATCACTGTTCATTTTCGACGGCATAGAAACGTATGAACCATCAATAAGGCTACTCAAAACTTGGATTTGGTTTTTATCCTTGTCTCCTGTTCTGTTTTGGAAGAAAATCATGCTATGTACATCTTCTTGACATATAAACCAATGATAGGCTTCTATGAATTGAAAAAGACGATACAATTGGTAGCACACATCTTTCACACTCTTGTCCGCTCGTTTTAGCAATCTTAATGTGTTACTGAACCAAAGTTCGTCCAAACCTTCTTGTCGAGCTTTCTTTGAAAACATTTCTCTGTATTTCAGAGGCAATTCCAAATGATTTTCTCTTTTTTCTTCAAACTCAAAGTGTTTCAAAGGTATTATTTCAATCTGGTGTTCGGATGGATATGCTCTTTGGTTCAATTCATCAAACCTCATCCTATCCTTCTCTGAAAGTGTATGGAATTTCTCACCCAATATTTGTTGCAGATACTTAATGTCGAAATTGCTTACCACGGACATGCTTGATGCAGTAGCCGAGCAAAACACCACGGTCGAATTGTCAAAACGAGTTAGATCAAGAATGATTTTTTCTGGAGTAATAGAAATCTCGCGACAGGACAATCTGACTCTATGCTGGTTATCCTTTTCGTCAATTTCTTCCTGAAACAACTGTACGCCTTGTGAATAAACTGAATAATCTGGCAACTTCAATGGTTTTTCATCCTTTGTTTCAATCTGATTCTTGCGGTTGGTCATAAACTCATACTGCTGTTGCTCAAATTGATATTCAGACGCTGTTTCAAACCTTGAAAAAAAGGTATGAATTTCCCTTTCCAAAGTTGGATAACCAAAATAATTGCCTTTTGAAGCCGTGTTGTTAGCGATATTTTTTATTTCAGCGGTAAATCTCTCCCTACTATTCCCCAATGCTTCACCAATTACTTTGCTGAACTGTGATTTCAAAACCTTGATATTGCTTGAAATCAAAGAAAGAAAATCATCTAAAGGGCATACGATATCATATCTTTCCTTCAACGATGCCACCGCATCCTTACTGTGAACAAGCCTAAAATGCCTTTCTCCTTTTCGATAACAGACAAATGAATTTGTTTGGTCATTGCTTTTAGCAATATTTAACCTAACCGCCGGGCCTGAAAAGAACACACCTCTACGATATTCCTCAACATCTTCATTTCCGTCAAGAAAAATACTCTTGTACGGCTTAATACCTTCAAAAGTTTTTTCCCAATTCTTTTCGATGTACGACCTTGACTTGCAAATGCAACTCTCCAATGCATCACCATAGTATTCATTGGAGATATGTTCTGGGCTTTCAAGGAGTGTTTTGTACTGCAAATAACCATTATATCCGTTCGCATATCTTTTTTGTCCGCCTCCATAGTCAATAGATTGGTCGATGACAGTATCTCTCATGGCAATTGCGGCTTGGTCGGATTCGTCAAAGAGTATCAATGTCCTTTTGTCTTTTTTCGGCAAGTCCGACATTTTGATTTTATCCAACAAAATAGGGTCTATTCCATACATGGCTTTATGAACCGTCATAAGAAGAACCCTTTTTTCGTTGAACTCAACTTGAGGATAAACTTTAGCCAGAGAAGGGAACTTCTTTTTGAGTGATGCCATCGATATTTTTCCTTGATTTGTTTGTTCATAATGTTTCTTGAACAGTTCAAAAAAAGACCTCACTGCTTTGCGAAGATTGGCTTCTCCTTCTTCAAGTTGTTGCTGGATATAGTCGTTTTGGCTGTTGTCATTATATGTTTTGACCAAATCCACTAAGCCTTCCGCAACTTTCTTTACCCAATTATAACTATAACGCAAATCGTTAATTCTGGCATTCTTGTTGGCCCTTTCTTGTTCACATATATCCCGATACATCTCATCAAGGAGTTCGGACAAACTACCGCTTGCAACGGCTTCTAAGAGAACTTCCTTGTTGTTCAACACAACCAATTTATGTATGGGTTTAATGCGACTATCTGAAGAATCGATAAAACGATCAATCTCTCGATTCATGCTTTCAACCAGTTTATTCTGAACGCAAAGAATGATAATTCGGTCATAAAAATCAGGATAGTATTCACAGGTCAGTTTTCCTATTGTATAGGACTTGCCGCCACCAGTAGCGATGTCACATATATGCAAACCTGAGATTGTATACCCTTTAAAAATGTTTTCTACATGTTTACTTAATTCCTCTTTGTAGTACTGCTTCATAGTCTTTTTTTATCAACGCCAGTGGCGGATAAAAAGTCCACCACTCTGTCTATTATATTGTTTATTACTACCATATAACTAATTTAGGCTTATTGCCTTTTTTCAATTTGCAATATTAGCAAATTTTCCCAAAACAATTCAATGCCATTGAAAAAAAGGCAAATCGTAAGAAATCCTTACAAGTTGTATCAACCAACCGCTTGATGTCACAATCTGCGATTTCAAGTTTTCACCCCGGAAAATCCTTCAGCTTCTCCTCAATCTCCTTAATGGTGGGTATCGTGCCTTCCAACTTTTCGGGATAGAACTTCTCCAACTCGTATTCTGAAATGCCAAGAGGCTGGCTGCTCGATTCCAAAGCATATTGGGCTTGAATACGGTCTTTTTCCTTACAGATGAGCAAACCAATGGTGGGATTGTCACGCCCTTCCTTGCGGAGAATATGATTGTGGGTCTTTAGTCAGTTCTTGCGCCAAATCACTGGTTTCGTCGGGAAGTGTCCTATTGAAATTGGTCAGTGCCTTGCCTTGCCGCTCATAGAGGTCTGTGTCGAGGAAGTTCAACAGCATTGAACGGCTCCAACCGTTTTCTACAGTCTGACTCACATAAAACAATGCCTTCTCGGGTGCATCAGTAAATCTATCAATCAAAAGCAATTGATGTCCCCAAGGAACAGAGAATAGATTGAATTTTGCAGCAATTTGCTGCACATTTTCATCTCCTAAATTTGCAGCAACCTGCTGCAATTTTCCAAATGCTTCATTATAAAGCAAATAGAACTTTTTTGTATAGCGTAAATTGCGTTCCGACAAGCCTCCTGAATTAGTAAATTTTCCCGTTATTTTTATTTGTAGGATGTGATTTGATTAAAAAATAAGGGCAGACACACAGGTCCGCCCCTACAATGTTCATTTCATCATCAATCTTTACTTCACCACGCACCCGCGGGCTGGGATGTTATAGAAAATCTCGTTGTTGTACATGTCCTCACAGCGGATGGCGGGAATCATGTAGTTGCCCTCGTAGGTGGCGTTGGCCTTGAGGGTGAAGGTCTTCTTCGAACGCGGCATGAGGTCGAAGTAGAAGTAGGCGCGGTCGTCGCGGAGGTCGATGTGCTTGGCACCTTCGTTGCCGGTCATCTCACCGTTCACACGCTCGTTGACCAGCTCCCAACCCGAAGGCAGGTAGTACGACAGCGCCAACTCCGTGACTTGATACTCACTCGGGTTGTTCACCGTCATCTGCACCCTCAAGTCAGTGCCCACGGCGAGGTTGGCGGGATTAACTGCGTTGCCGTTCTTGTCGAAGTAGCTCACCGTCATGGTGATGAAGTTGCCGCTTTCGTTCATGTCGTACTCGGCGACCGAGGTCTTGGTGAACAGGTTAGCAATCATCTTCTGGTCGGTGTTGTTCTTGATTTCGACCGTGTTGCTACCCAGTTTCGGCGTGAAGCCAAAGCCCACCGAAGCCATGTTAGCGTTCAAGGTGCGTTCCTCGCCGTTCACCTTCACGGTAGCGGAAAGGTTGGTGTTGGCGACATTCATCTTCTCGGCGTATTTACCCAGTACGAAGAGTGAGAAGGCCGTCGTCTGCGTGTCCATCCAGCGGTTGCTGCTCAACATGCGGCACACCGTGTTGATGTTATTCTGCACCGTCTGGGCATCCACGTCACAGAGCATCTGCACGTAAATGTAGAAAGCCAGGTCGCGGGTACGGGAGCCAAACGAGGTGTAGTAGTCGGACATGGACTTGCCTTCCTCAAAGGCGGGCAACAGGTTTTGTGCAATCGTCGTCTTACCCGTCAAAGCGAAGGCGGCAGCAGCCAAAGCCTTGGTCAGCGAGTAATTCATGTCGATTTCCTTGAAGCGGTTCATGGCACCCATCTCGGCCTTGCCAGCCAATGCCAACACAAACAGACGGTAGGCCTGGATGGTCTCACCCTGCTTGTAGTCGGGGTTGTTCTTCCACTGCTTGGCGCAGTTGGCCTGATAATTCAACAGACCGTCGAGGAAGTACTGCGGCACGTTGAAGCCTTGTTTGTTGGCCTCAACGAGGAAATGCAACGCATAAATCTCCGTCCACGGGTCAGTGTAGTTGCCACCTACCCAGTTGGTCATCGAATTGTCGGATTTCCTGTAGTTGTTCAGGTTGGTGATGGCGGCCTCGATGTTGTTCTTCATGTTTTCCTTATCCTTATCGTCAAGTTGGACGAAATAATTCAGATAAAGTTGCGGGAAGGCCTTCGAAGTGGTCTGCTCAAGGCAGCCGTGCGGGTAGTCCATGAGGTAATCGAGACGACCAAAGAGGTCAACGGGCAGCAGCGAGGAAACAGTAATGTTGCCTTGTTGCGTACCGTCCATACCAGCGAGTTCAAACGGCATACTCACCGTCTGTCCCGCTTCGACTTCCTTGGTAATGGTATTGCGACGCTCGGCGTTAGGCATGCGGATAGGCATCAGCGTCGACGACTCGGCAGTGTAGCCATCGCCCGTCACAGAAAGCTTCAGCTCGGCATTGCCCAAGGTCTTTGGGATGCTCGTCCTGACCGCGACGATACCTTCACCGTTGCCATCAATCTGCACCGTCGTCGGCAGTGTGCCAACAGGTTCCAGATTCTTGTTGTCAAACTTCACCTGCAAGGTCTTGTTCTTCATCGTGGGCGCCTGCACCTGCACTTTGAGGTTCAACTCGTCGCCAGGAGCCACCACACGCGGAGCGGAGGCATAAAGATTAATCGGGTCGACCACGGTCATGCGTTTCTCGGCAGAACCGAACGCCTTGGCATTGCCCTTGGCCACCACCATAAAGCGGAGGGCTCCAGAGCATTGCGGCACCTCGAAGCTATGTGTATTGGTTTCGCCAGCCTTCAGTTCGAAGGGTCCCAAGGTGACTGCGTATGCCTTGAAGCGGTTGTCTAACGTGACTTCCTGGTTGATGATACCGTCACCACCGATGGCATAGACGGAACCCAGTTCGCCACTGAACGCATCCACGACGGAAGCGTAGTTGTCCCACGTGCGAACGCTCAGTGCCTGCTTGCTGTTGAAGTAACCGTAAGGATTCGGCGTTGAGAAGTTGGTCAGGCCGAGGATGCCTTCGTCGACGATGGCCAAGGTGTAAGTCATGGCTTGCTTGTTGGCTTCACTCACCTTCACTTCAAGGGTCTTCTTCGTGTTGGCCGTCTCGGGCACGGCGATGTTGGGTTGCAGCTGCAACTTCTTGTTTTCCACCTTCACCGGCACCACGCCATACAGACGGATAGGCATGTCGTTGTTGGCATCATGTGGCTGAATCAGAGCGACATAAACGTACACATTCGGAATCATCTCGTCCGTGGCAACGATTTCCACCTTACCTTCCTTGCCGAGGTTGTCAACCAGCATGGTCTGCATCACCTTGTCGTTGGCTTCCACCGTAACAAGCGCCTTGGCCTGTTCGTTGGCGGGGAAGGTGACGACGATCTTCTCGCCCACCTGATAGCTATCAGCCGTGGCCTTCATCGACAGCTGTGCCGGAGCACCCGAAGCCGATGAGCTGTGGCCGTAACCCCAATCGAAGGAAATAACCTTGGCGAACATATTGCCGCCATGCTTATCGTTAACGACAAAGAGGTAGCTGCCCCACTTGTCGTCCGGAATGTTGAACTTGACCGAGGTCGTGCCGTTGCAGGTCAAAGTGCCGTTCTCCACGGGAGCCTTGTAAGTGCCAGTGGCATAGCGTTGCAAGGTCCATTCGTCCTCGCTCGACCACCACCAGTAGGAATCCAACCTATAGAGGGCATACTCCAGCTGGACGGTCGGCTTGTAGGTCGTTCCATCCTCGCTGACCATGGCGATGTTGAACGTCCAGTCCTTGTTGGTGTCGTAATAGCTACCGTATTTCGCGGTGACCTCGGGCAATTCCACGCCGACATAACGCGAATAGGGCGAAATCTGCGTCCTGAACGAGGCGATGCTGAAATCACCACCCTGCTCGAAGACCTTCACCGTGAAGGTACCGTTCATCATCTGCGAGGCGTAAACATCCTTCAAAGGACCAAAGCCCACATCGGCGACGCCTTCTGCATTGAGTTTGCCGCTAAAGAGCGAAACCTCTTGGGGCTCAAAGCTTTGTGTCTCATTGACAAAGGTGTAGTTCTTGAAGTTCTTGAACGCGGTTTGTCCGCCACGTACCACCACATCGACTTCAGCCTTCAAACCATTGGCTTTCATGCCGTTGAGCCATTTTGAAGTCAGGGCGACACGGTCGTTGTTGGAAAGGCTAATGACCGCGGGCAGATCGAACTTGATTTCCAAGCGGTTGGGTTTCACCGTCTCCACGCGGAGGTTCTTGGTGATGACGCTATTGCCCACCTTGAAACGTGCTAACCAGAGACCCGTCTCGTCGCTGACGTTGGTCTGCACACGGAAGCAATAGATGTCGTTCACAGGCTTGGTGTTCACCTGCTTGGCGTAGAGACGACCCGTAGCATCAGTGATTTCAAGCACGACGGGATAATTCTTTGGCAAGGCATCTTCCACATCGTTGAGCATCAAGTTGATCTGAATCTCGTCGCCCGGACGCCACACGCCCCTGTTGGTGTAGGCAAAGCCCGAAATGCCTTTGTCAACCGACTCGCCTGACACATCGAAGCGGCTGTATGACAATGAGTTGCCATCGGTCAGCTTAAGGACAGACTTGCTGCCTTTCCTGTCGGTGGCCACCACAAAAGCGGGACGGTTGGCGCACTGCAAACGGGCATAGCCATTGCCATCCACATTGTCCTTAGCCAATTCAACCTTCTGGAAACTGTAGGCCATCACTTGGGCACCCGAAGCAGGCATGGCATCGGAAATCCTGTAAACGAAGACATCCACCATGTCGTTACGACCCATCTTGGCGGTCACAGCAAGGTCGCTGACGACGATGTTCTTCCTTTGCTCCACATAGTTGTAAAAGTAGTAGCCGTTGGGGTCGCCCCATTCACCATCATAGCGGTATTCCTTGTAATCGGAACGTTGGCCATCCCAATAGTCGGCCTCTATCTGTGCGTTGTCAGCCACGTCTTCTTTCATCTCCTCAGAGGCAAAAGTATAGTCGGCAGGGCCGAAGTCGAGGCTCAGCTGGTACATCGCGCCGGGTTCCACCTTAATATAATCCGAAAGCACGATGGGGAAAGTCTTCCACTGCGTCGGGTACGGGTTGTCGATTTGGAGGCGGATTTTCTTCTCCAAGCGGCCTGCCTTGCGCACACCATAGGTCTCGTTCAACTCGTTGTCCTGCAAGAAGGAAAGAATGTTGTCGTCGAAGATGCGGATGATGCGCAACGTCACCGAGTTCAGGCAAACGGCGTCGAAATAGACCGTGGTCTCGTCCACGTTGGGGATAATGACGCCGTCGTCAGTCCAACGCACTTTCGGCTCATAATCCGTCAGGTTAAAATCAAACTTGGCTTCCTCTTGCAGCACTTGGTCATTAGCGCTGCGGATGCCCGAAGCGACCGTCATCTCCATCTCATCAAGATAATAGCTGTAAACGCTCGTCTTGTCGAAATAGAAAGTTACCTTATTATCCTGAATATCGGAGCGATAGCCAATCTTGCAATTGAAGTTCACAAAACCGTTGAGGTTTTGGCCTTGTTTCAGCGGTTGCGAGAAATACAGCGTCCCCTGACCCAAGTTGTTGTCCACATTGAATTGCACCGGTTTGAAGTCGTCCTTGGCATAAATAGGCAGTTCGTAAGTCGTCGACTTGTTGGCCTCAATCGCCGCGCCATCCAACGTAACTTTCAAGGTATACTCCGCGTCCTTTCTATTAATACCTTGGACTTCAATGTCGTACAAATTAGCGCCCAAAGCTGTTGAAGTCACGGTGTAATTCTTTTTCGTGCTGGCATCAACGATTTGCTCCACATCATCCTCGATGGGATTGACGAAAGCGACACGCAGGATGTAGCCCATCTTGTCGGCCTCGACGCAAACGGGATAGGAACCCACAAGGCTGAAGTTCTGGCGACGCACTGCGAAACCGAACTGCAAAGGCTCGGCTTCATTGACCTCCACGAAATCGCTGATGCGGAAGTCGCAGGTGTAGTTTTGGTTCGGGTCAATGTCGTCGTACTGGAACCCGACCGTGTTCTCGTCGATCCAGACGGCTTTACCTTTTAGGGAAGGCTTGAAATTGAAAGCCTTGGCGGGCAGTTCCTCGCCGTACTTCACCTTCATCACTTCGGTGCCTTTGAAGCGCACCACGATAGGTTCGCCCTTGGCAATCGCGCCCGAGGTGAAGCCGTCCAAAAGCGGCAACAAGGCCTCGTTCAAGGGGCGCAGCTGTTCAACAATTACCTTGGGCGTTGTGGAGGAAGTCATGGTAGACTTCTTGCCACACGACGGCACAAGCAGCAATAAAGCCATCGTCAACAGCGTCATGCCGCCGGCGAAAAGTCTCATTTTGACAGTCTTTTTCATATTTGATGATTTTAGATTTTCTGAACGACAAAAATAAATAAAAAACTTTCACGGCAACCTTTTTGCGAGTCACCGTGAAAGATTTTCTTCTATTTGTTTGATTTTCTTGTTATTGAGTTTCCCGTAGGGAAATGCTTTGCATTCGGCGTAGCCAATCTCTTTTGGCTTCGCCCCAAACACGCTTTGCGTCATTGCGAGGAGGAACGACGAAGCAAACCAGACCAACCGTTTCCATAAAAGTGATGGCCTAGACTGCTTCGTTCCTCGCAGTGACGCGAAGCGGCAGAAGGGATTATTCCTCGCGGCGGCGTTTGCCCACAAGGTAGGTTGCGCCGAGAGCGACAAGAGTTGCGATACCGCTGCTTATAGGTGCGTTTTGGTTGTTCGTCTGTCCGTGAGTTGGCAAGGCAGGCATGGCTGGTGTCTCACGCCAGTTGGCACCTTGGAAAGCCTCGTCTTCGGCACCGCGTTGAAACAGGCCGCCGCCGTTGGGGTCAGCAAAGGTGGTCAGGCCAAGGCCTAGTACAATAGCGATTGTTAATGCTAGTTTTTTCATCGTATGTCGTGTTTTATTGTTGTTTTAATCCTATCATTCGTTTGGTTTCGTAGGGGCGGACCCATGTGTTCGCCCCTACAATCCGTTTATTTCACCACAATCTTCTGCGTCTTAACATCGTCGCCATTGATGAGGCGCAACACATACACGCCTGGGGCCATTCCGTTGGTGGATATGGCGGACGCATGCGATGCGTCCCTACAGACCAACACACGACCTGTCATATCCACAATCTGCAACACAGCATCAGCATCGGTGCCAATGATGACGATGTTCCCATTATTGATAAAGGCAAAAGGCGCATTGTCGCCGTCTGCGTCCCCGCAGACGGAAAACACCAATTTGAAACGCGAGGCGTAGTCCGTCGATTTGGCCTCGAAGCAATAACTCGGATTGGCAAGCAGGTCTACATCATTGCCCGTGAGATTATCAATGAGGTGCAGGTAACTGAAGACGACATCCTGATTGGTGAATCCCAATGTGTAGGTACCGTTCTCCTCTGCCTTGAAGTTGACGGGGATTTCGCCCATGCCTGTTGTGAATACGGCGGCACAATCCTTGTCTTCCATCGGCATATATACCTTACTGCTGTTTTCACGAAAACTCCACTTGTCCAAATTTTGACCTTCGCCAAAGATGACAATGGCGTTGTCTAACCGCTTATTGTTGCGGCTCAAGTTCATATTAAGCTGACCTCGTTGGGCAGGTGCTTCCCTGCTGATAGTGAAGGTTTGTCCAGATGCTGTGACCTGCACAAAGAAGCCTTCCAATGGGTGAATGGCACCTGTGGCTGTTTCAAAGCCATCACCAGTGGCATTCATTCTGTAGAAAGCCATTTCTGTAGACTCCGTGTTGAGATAAGCGTCGCACACAAACGGATTGCCATAAAGTCTCCAACCGCCAAATTCATAGCCGCTGCTATAACTTATGGTCTTTGTCTCGGGAACGTTGTTGGCTTTGACGGTACCGTTGAAGTTGAGTTCAACATCCGACTCATTAGCATAAAGGACGCCCCATCCATTGTAAAGGTTGAATGTGTTTTCCTTGTAGTTTCTCCATTCAAGGCCATCGCTTGCGGAATACTCCCAGTCATACAAGTCATAACCACTTCCTGCGGTGATAAGTCCTGCATTGACAGGAGAAACGGCGTTGGACAAAGGATTGGCAACCAAATGGTAGCCTCCTTCGCTATTGCCGTAGCCGGCAATGTTCTTTTTCACTATAGCGGCCACTTCATTATTGACCATCAACTGACCACCATCGGCAATGGTGAGAGAACCTTGCTCGGCAAAGTCGATAGTGTTTGCCTGTGCTGCATTGGAAGACTCTGCAATAATTGCTGGCGCGGTGATGTAAACATTCTGTTCAAGGGTAGGAACACCATCGGGCTGCCAGTTGCCAGCATTGAACCAGGCGGTGGCATCTTCGGCACTTCCACCAAGGAAAACTTTATCGTAAACCGTAACCGCCACATCATCAACGTACCAGCCATGGGCATTATTGCCTTGATACTCGAAGACGATGAGGATGTCTTGATTCTTATAGTTTGTCAAGTCAAGCGATATTCTTTCCCATGTTGCCTCAGCTGGCAGTTCCTCAATCGTAGGACACCAGAGTTGCGTCCAAGTCCTACCATAATCATTGGAAACCTTGACAATACTCAAACCGTCATGATTGCCTGATGTGCCACCTGTGTAATAACTTCTACCACCCACTCTCGACCAGAAACTCAATTCAGCATAAGCGGCTTCTTGTGAGATATTGATGACAGGCATATTGAGATAAATCGGGCCATAATACCCGCTGTATGCACATGCTGAACCTGCATGTTTAACATTGGTGTTTCTTGACCAATTCTGAGTATATGTATGCAGGCTTTCCCAACAATCGGGCGGGAAAACATCGTTTTCAAATCCTTCAATAATTGTGGTCTGTTGGGTAACATCATAAGCCTCGCAATGGGTGGTGAAAGTGTAAGAATCAGTCCAATATTCATCCGTACAGTCAGGCTGCACTCGGAATTCGTATTCTGTATCGGGTGTCAAATCAGTAAGAGAATACGAGGTTTCATCAAGATCGTAAACAGTGTTCCACTCCAAGGTCCCTGTCAATCTCCATTGCAGGTTCCATTGCACTGCATAGCCGAGTTCCGTCCATGTCAATTCCGCTGTAGTAAACATTGCATAAGCAGCAAGTTCAGTAGGCAAAGTACACGGAAGTTTGATTATGCTGAAGTTGTCAATAGCCGCAGGGGGTTGGACACCCTGAGAATTATCACTGCGCCATGCAAAGACCACTTTATAATTGCCTGCCGTCGTAATGTTAGCAGCTCCTGAGTAGCTAACCCAATCTGTACTTTGGCTGAGTTGCCCGCCACCATCGAGTGCTATCCAACCAGAGGGCAGATTGTCATAAAAATGGCCACTTGGAACAGAAGGGGCTAAAGTGTCGGCAACAGGTTCTGTATCGGCAGGCACTAATGCGACACGGAGGTAATCAAATGGGGTTCCAGTGCTAAGCACTTCACCATTTGCCCGCCAATCGTACTCGAAATAATAAGCGCCTTTCTCCATAGTAAAAATCTTGGCAGCATACACCATGGTTTTTTTGCTTATATCGTATGCATTCGTCAAACCATTATCGTTGGAAATATACAGGGCTTTGTCGCCTCCATTGTTGGCAGCACTACCCCATACCCATTGATTGGTTATGTCGCCGTTTACCAATTCCCAACCGCAACGCTCACCTTCAAAATTGTCTGCGAAAGGATGCTCCGAATCCACCACAATAGGAGTTTGCTTTGTCGTGAAAGTGATTGGCAGTGTAGTTGTTGTGGCACTGCTACATACGGCTCTTACTCTTACTTCATATGCAGTCAGTTCTGCCAATCCTTCCAATAGATATGGGTTCACGTATGCCGTCACCATCTGCCAAGTATCTTCTCCTTCGGCACGGTATTCTATCTCCCAAGCTTCTTCCGAACCATTTGCCGTCCAATTTAATGTGACCGAGGTGTCCGTAATATTAGAATAGGAAAGTTCTGTCGGCATCGGACATCCAACCCTATTAATGACGATATTGTCAATGGCCGCAGGAGGATTATTTCCTGCACTGTTGTCATTTCGCCAAATGAAAACCATCTTGTAGATGCCAGCAGTTGACACTTCATTGTCTGTCGAATAAGTATTCCAGTCCTCACTCAAATTGAGTTGCGTGCCCCCGTCAAGCGCAATCCAACCTTCTGAAAGCTGGTTATATCCAAAACCATCTGGCATGTCTGTGTAGGGAATCAGTTCCACATCATCGGGTATCAAAGCGACACGGAGATAATCGTATGGAGTGTTACCTGACACTTCGCCATTTGCTCTCCAATCATAAGTGAAATTGTACATGCCTTGCTCTAAGGTAAAACTCTTACTGGCATATACTAAGGCTGAAGAATTAATCGTGTAAACATTGGTTACACCGCCATTATTCGAAATATATAGGGAATGTACATCTCCATGGTTAACTGCGACTCCAAAAACCCATCTATTGACCAAGGTGCCATTTAACAGTTCCCATTCACAATGCTCACCTTCAAAACCATCCACGAAAGGATGTTCCAGATCCACAAGCACGGGTATTTGTTTTGTTGAGAAGGTGATGCTGGCAAAGTCACTTTCGCCATCACCATAAATTGCTTTCACTTGAAAAGTGTAAGAAGTAAAATCAGCCAAACCACTGAGGCTGACTGAATTGCTTGTCGTACTCTCCAATGCAGTCCATTCTCCTCCTTCGGTCTTGTATTTGTATTGATAACTTGTCACATTGTTGGCAGCAGCTGTCCATGATATGGTGGCACTACTTGAAGTGATGTCGTAGGCTTGAAGGTTCGCGGGCTTTGGGATAATGACGGAAAGGTAATTGAAAGTGGTCTTCGGAAGGAAATCTTCAATTTCTCCAGTCGTAATTGACCCCAACGACGAGGAGTTATTCTTCCGTAACGACCCCCCAGTTGAAGTATTGCCAGCAAAATAGGCTCTTTTCCACGTACCTTTGGTGGTTTCATACACACCCACCAAAAGGTTACCGCCATTGTAGTGGTAGTTGGTGGTGAAATCAATCACCATTGTAGATTGGGTGCCGTCAAGAGGACCTTCATAAACAATGGTGGCATCATTTATTCCATAAAAAAAATTGCCATAATTTTCAGAAGAGAACCCCGTTGCTAAAACTTCTTTCATGAAAACCTGGAATTGGGCATTCCCCCATGATTCTGATGCAGGTGTCGACAGATAAAATGTCATTTGGTTGATGGTGCCGTCCGTCATTGCTGCAAGGCCTTCAGTTGAAGCGGGAATGATGAATTCTGATTTCTGGTACTGCTCAGCATAGTAACCATAAACAGGTACATATTCATTAGTTGCAGTTCCTTCGTTGAGGGTAAGCGGAATCGTGTTGGAAGGTCTATAGTTAATGGCTTTACTCCAATTGCTTTCGTTACCACCTCCACAGAGGGCTTTCACTCGGGCATAGTATCTGGTTTCGGGAATGAGACCTGTAAGGTTTTTGGTGGGATTATCACTTACCTCAAATTCCTGAATACCTTCCGTAAAAGTGGCATTGGTAGCGATTTGCAGTACCCAATCGATGGCTTCACCCGTTTCCGTCCAGTTAATCGTGGCTATCGTGGCATCGGACCCATTGAGTGTGACTGCCAAATCTACAGGCCTAGGACAAGACGATGTATAAATGAAAGTGGTCGTTGGGATGAAATTCCTTTGGGTAGGATTTATGGTGCCACCTGCGCTACTATTATAACCACTAATGGAAGCACCCGTTTTGCTTTGACCACAGAAATAAATACTCTTACATCCGCTATCTGTAGTATTGTCGCAGCCGAAAAGGAGATTACCACCATGGTATATATAAGGCGTGATAAATGTGATAGTGATTTCTCCTCCATTGTCAGTGGCGACAAACTCATTTGTTCCGCTGTAAACAGTCGTTGCATTGCTTCTGTCAACGAACGAAGAAATGCTCGTAGCATTAACTTCCGTCAAATAAATGTCGAAAGTGGAAACCGTAGTGTAGGGAATGTTTTGGGAGGTAGTGTAAAGCTTGATGGCTGTGATTGTGGCTCCAACCATATCCTCAAGTACCGTGGCAGGATAGACCGTTTGGGCTCGTGTGTAGTCATCAAAATAGTACACATACATAGGAGCTTCGCGGCATGTTCCCGTTCCTTCAAACACGGTCAATTCTTCTTGACCGAACATTGCCAACGGCACAAGTATCGCCATTAGCAGGCATAAAAATAAATGTTTCTTGTACATAATGTTTATTTTTAATGATTGTTATTGTGTTTTCCATTTTGTATCCTCATTCCAAGCGGACAATAAAAAAGCGTGGGTCTTTACTTTAGTTGGCTGATGAGGCCTTCGACTGCCTTGCACTACAACTTTATCAGTAAAGCCCACGTGAAAACACGTGAGCATCGGCTTTACTGCTTGTAGTGCTAAGAATTGTCGAAGTTCCATCAGCACAAGCACTTAAGCTAACGCTATTTCATTAAATATGTCGGGAGAGGAGATTTAGGTCATTTGATGTATTTTGGTTAGACTTTTGGATTGATTATTCGGAGGCAAATGTACGAAAAAACGGAAAGGCATAGCGAAGAATTTGGAAAATTTGTAATTTTGCAACGAGAAACAAAGAATCATCATCATGAATGCGACCATCGACATCAGTTATAATCAGTTATTACTGCTTTTGCAGCAAATGCCCGTACGTGCACAACTAAGGCTTGGGAAAGCCCTTACTCGTCAAAGCATTCGTTCCGAACTTGAGTATTTTCTTGATGTGTTTCGCACCGATGAATTATCGGAGGAAGACATTTTAGCTGAAGTGAAAGCCGTAAGACACGAACGCTATGCCAAAAGCAACTAAAATCCGAGTCATTGTCGACACTAACTGCTGGATTAGTTTCCTCATCGGTCGTCGTCTCCAACGGCTCGTTGATTTATTGAGTGAAGAAACCATTCAGTTGATTATTTGCGACGAGTTACTGGACGAACTCCGAGATGTCACATCTCGCCCAAAATTCACTAATTATTTCCCATCCAAGGAAGTGGATTCTCTTATGGAATTCCTTCATTTAATTGGAGAAAGTATCTATCCCCATCAATCTGTTCAACTTTGTAGAGACGAGTCTGACAACTACCTCCTTGCCCTCGCCATTGAAGCCAATGCTGATTATCTAGTGACTGGCGACCTAGATTTGTTGGTCCTCGACAAAGTCGGAGATTGCGCAATCGTAAATGTCGAAACATTTGAGCAAATGATTCGATAAACGAATATGCCCAAAATTACAAGTATTCCTCAATACTTCGCCTTAAAAGTCATCCCGAAATAAAACCTGTCAATGGGTTCTTTCACCTGTAAGTCATTGTCCATGCGGACAAAAGCCGACAGCGAATATTGTCGTGCCAAACGGTAATCCACTGCAAACACCGTGCGGATATTGTCGAGATAACTGCCCTTGGGGTCATTGGTGAGCCAGAACAGCTCTGCCGAGAGGCTATATTTGAAGCGGCTGTTCATGGGTTGGTAGATCACCTTCAGGCGATTGCGCCAATACAACCTCGGATTGACCCGATGCTCACCCGTGCGCTCGTCGAAGAAAGTACCCAACAGCTTGCTTCGTCCCTGAAATTTGAAACGACGGAATTCCTCGGTGTAAGTCACTTGCAAACCCAAGCGACCACGATTCTCAAAATAGCCCCTGTCGTTGTGGCGACGGATGTAGTCGGCAGTGAGGCCGATGTTCATGCGGTTGTGCAGGCAGGTATAGTCCACCCCCACCGAGTTGAGCCAACGGTCGAACTGGGTGAAGTTGTGGTCGAAGCGCAACTCCTCCTCCACCGACATGCCCCACGGACCGCCCAAGCCCGCCGAGAGCTCGCCCGAAACGATGCCACCGAAGTCGGTCGTGCGCTCGCTTTGGGAATAGGCCACCACTGAGAGCAACAAAAGCACTATGAGTGATAACTTCTTCACTACGCATCAAAGTCTTTCAACTTGGTTATCGTGTCAATCGTGTTCACCTCGTCGTCGATGGGCGCATAATACACCTTCACGAAGGCCACATCGCGCAGGTAGTCAATATGCCCCACCTCCACTTTCTTGATATCCAAGCCCGTGCGCTCGACAAGGTCGGCCTTCAGGTCTTCCTCCTTGCCATGCTTGGTGTTCTCGATGCGGTCGTAAAGGATAATCTTCGTGGCAGTATGTTTCAGTATCTTCGTGCCGTCAAGAACCCACACCGCCAACACTGTCAGCAGGTTGACCATGAGCAACTCGGAATAGCTCGTTGAAAGCGCCATGCCGTTGACAATGCTCAAGCCCATCACCACAAAGAGATACGTCATTTCACGTATTTTGATGGTCTCCGTTCGGTATCGTATCATGCCGAAGATGGCAAACAGACCCAAGGCGTAGGCAATGTTCATCTTCATGTTCTCCATCAGCGAGATGATGAGGAAGATGACCACGGCAAACATAAGGAAGGTGAAGTAATAGTCCTTGCGGTTGGCTTTCCTGTAGTAGAAGCAGTGGATGATGACCCAACTCATAAGGAAATTGAAAACGAAGCGAAGCAGCATCGTCCAAAGGCTCTGTGCGTCGAAAAGCGGCACACCGAGGAAGTCCGTGCCAGTGGCGCCACCGCCAAATTCGCGGGCAATGTCAGGGTCGAAGTCCTGTAGGTTGATTTGTAGTAGGTTCATATTGTGTTGTTTTTTAATTTTTCAATTCTACGTAATTTTTTCTTAAACCGATTCTGCTTCACCTCGGGACGGGTCAGGCAGGTGCCGATACAGTATTTGCTGACCTTGAACGGCCTAATTCTCATGTCGAAAAGCACGTCCTTCAGCAGCGAATGGGCGCGACCGTCCTGTTTCAGTTCCATCACAGCGAGGGGTGCCATCGACGCCGTGCGGCCGCTGCGTAGGTTCTCAAAACGCAGGTTGCAGTCGATGGTGAGGCGTTCGGTCTTGTCGTAGTTCACCAAAGTGAAACGGTCGAAGATGGTGATGAGGTGTGGACTCAACAAGTCGATGGGATAGGGTTGTTTCTCCGCCAAAAACACCGCCGCCTCGGGGTTGTCTATGATATTGGGAATGGGTTCCACCTCGATGCGTTTCTTCTTCGTGCGTCCTTTGTTGTTCTTGTGTTTCACCTCACAGAAGGTCAGATGGGAGTCGACGTAGGTACGCACCCGCACCTTATCGCGCACCAAATGGCGGTCGTGGTGAATGAGGTACATCGTCAGGTCAGGCGTGTCGTAATACACCGTGCTATAAGGTGACAGACGGTTCCCTTCCACCTCCTGGGCATAGTAGGCATTGCGGATGCGCACAAGGATGTCGTGCAACTGGCTCTCCGTCACCAAGTATTTGGTGTCGATACGGTTCATCAGCTTCACACCGCTCATCTCGTCGAGCGTGATGGGCTTCATGCCTTGCACTATGCCGAGGATTTCTTCCACAGTGCCTTATTTGGGAACGTATTCAAACGTTTTCACCGACTCCAGTTTCCCATTCGGGTAGTAGTTGAGTTGGCGCACCTTGGAGCCGTCTTCATCGTACTCGTACTTGCGGATACGCACCACCTTGTCGCGGTCGTTGTACTCGATTTCGCGCACCACCTTGGCCGTAATGTCGCTGTTGGCAGGGTATTCATACACCACCCGCCATTTCTGGCCGTAGCTGGCGTATTCGATTTCCTCAATCTTGCGACCCATCTCGTCGTAGGTCGTCTTACGGTCGAGGAAGGCGCGCTTGTCGCCAGCGGGCGTGTTCCATTCCTTCAGCACCATGCCCTTGCGGTTCTCACGCTTGGCGATGGTGGCATCGGAGACCGATTGGGCGAAAGCTCCGAAACTGATGGCGACAAAGGCCAACAATATCACTATTCTTTTCATATTCAATGGTTTATACATTAATAATCACTTCAAACATTTCTTCGAGCGTGTAGACTTGTCCAGCCTCATCCACCGAGATACTTTGGAAGACAAACTCTGGAATCTCCGTGCTGATGTCGTCCGACGCGGTGAAAACCTCATATTCGCCAGGCTGCAACTTCTGGAAGGCAAAATATCCATCGGGACCCACGCGAGTGTCATTGAAAGGTAGGTCCTCACCCACCCTGCGAATATAGACGCGATGCTCACAAGCCCAGCCTTCGCCACGGTAGCTGCCATTATGGTAATAAGTGGCATGCACCTGTCCCATCACGATGGACGTACCGTAAGCCTTGCCGTCATGGATATAGATTGTCGGTACTTGAACCGTGGCACCACGCGACAACTCCACCGTCTCGCCCACAGCAATTTTCTCGCCCGAGGGCAAAGTAGAATAAGAATACACGGTGTAACGGCCAGGCAGCAGATACTCAAACTGATACATGCCATCCGCACCTGTTTCCACGTCGTCACCGAAATAGGCCTCATCGCCGTATACGATGAAGATATCGGTCTTGGCCGCCACCATGGTATCAGGCGTGAGGGTGAAGTCATCATCGGGATGATGTACCAGTTTCACGAAGCCCTGAATGATGCCAGTTCCACCTTCACCCGGACCTTTGTTGCACGAGGGCATGGCCAAAGCCATCACGAAGAGTGCCATCAAAAATCTTGTCATTTTGTTCATTTCGTTGAAAATTTTGAGGTACAAAAATATAAAAACCTTGCTTTGATTTGGGATTTTAGTCCAATTATCATACCAATCGCCATAAAATTCTTGAAAACGGTCAAATATTGGAGCAAACCTTTTTCAGCACGTCCACAAAAGTCAGCACATCCTGTTCAGGGATGCCTTCCAATGCCTTGTTCATCGTGTCGATGGCCAGCTGTTTGGTGGAGTCCTTGAGTGCCATGCCTTCTTCTGTCACGACGATGTTGTTCACACGACGGTCTTCCTGGGAAACAGAGCGTGTGACAAGGCCTTTTTTCTCTAAGTTGTCAATGAATTGCGTCACCGAGTTCTTGTCCTTCTGGATGATGAAGGCAATGGCCTGTTGGGTGAGCGTGCCTTCGTTCCACAGCGTGTCCATAACGAGGTACTGCTCCGCCGTCAGGTTGACGCCGTTCTTCTTGAACACCTCGGCAAGATGTTTCTTGAGCTTGCAATTTAAGATGTTGACGTAGACGCCAGCTTGTTTTACGAGAATCATATTATCCTATTTTTGGGATTATCATATTTATTGGAATTGCAAAAATAGGGATAATAACCACATAAACAAAAAAAAGAGCCGCAAATTGCAGCTCTTTTTTCCAGTGTTTTCACTTCTTGTTATTCTTCTCTACGCTTCTTGCCGACAAGGTAGGCAGCGCCAAAAGCGGTCAGTAGGGCGATGCCTGTGCCGAGCGGAGCGTTCTGGTTCGTGCTCTCGCCGTGATTCGGCAAAGCAGGCATGGCCGTCTCACGCCAACCTGGGCCGTAAAACTCTGTTTCGGAAGTGCCGCGTTGGAACACTCCGCCGCCATTGGGGTCGGCAAAAGTAGTCAGACCAAGACCAAAGATGATTGCGATGGTTAATAATGTCTTTTTCATTGTCTTATGTTGTTTATTTGATGATTATTTTCTGAACTTTCACGTCATTACCGTTGATGAGACGGATCATATACACACCAGGAACCACATTGAGATGTTTCTCGTAGCTGCCGCTGAAAGACTCGCTGCTGAGCATACGCCCCATCACGTCGACGACTTGCAGGGTGGCTTCACCCTCAACACCGAGGACAATCAAGGTACCGTTGTTGACGAAACAGAAGTTGTCGTCGGTAACAGTACTGCCTGTGGCAAACACCAGTTTGAAGCGGCTGGCATAGTCAGAAGCATTGGCCTCGAAAGTGTAGTTCGGCTCAACCAGCAGGTTGATGTCGGCACCCGTGAGGTTGTCGATAAGGTGGAGATAACCCAATTCCACATTTTCGGCATCCACACTAATGACGTATTTGCCACTCTTTTCAGCCTTGAAGTTAACAGGCACCTCATCCACAGTGCATGCGTTGGCCACAGCGTAATCCTTGCCGTCCTGCGGGATATAAATCTTGGTGCTACCTTCGCGAAAACTGAACTTCTTAAGGGTGTTGCCTTTATCAAAGCAGACAATAGCACGGTCAATGAGGCTGTTGGCTTGATTCAGGTTCACGTTGAGTAAACCAGAAGGAGTTGGTTCAGTCGTTGTGAAGTAAACGTTACCATTTTCCGAAGCATAATAGAAGACACCTTCCATAGGAGCGATGGCCTCTGTGGAAGCATTAGCTATGAAGCCGTCGCCATTTTCATTCATTCTATATGAGGCCAAAGCCATGCCTCCTGTGCTTGCTGTAGCAAGGTATGCAATTTCCCCGAAAGGGTTACCGATGAGGTTCATGCCAGCGAGATTCGTAGTGGTACTAGTCTTTGAAACAGCGACCTCTCCTGTGTCGTTGTAAAGTGTACCCGTGAAGACCAGCGTCGTGTTGCCTTGGCTAGCATAGAGATAACCTGTACCGGAAACAAGCTTCGAGAAGTTGGCATGTTTCGTAGTGTCAACGTCAGACATCACCTTATAGTTTCGCCACTCTTCGTTCACTGCACTCTGGTCAAAACTATAGAGGTCATATTCGCTGGTGAGGAAGCCATTGCCTTCAGAAGGCTCAATACTATCGACCACTGGTGATGCAATCAAGTAATAATGATCATTATCGCCAGTATAACCTGTAATTCTCTTGTAGTAAGAACAAATGCCTTCTTCTTGAGTTGCAACATAGAGCGTCGGTGTCCATGACGACTCACCATTTCCACAGATGCCCTTCACTTCAATAGCATAATTCGTTTCTTCCTGCAACTCGGATAACGTATATGAAACCAAGTCCCTTTCATTGCCTTCATGGATAGTAAATCCACTATTAACCGGAATCCATGTATGGAAAATGGTAATGTCATCAACAAAAAGATAGTATACATAATCAAGGTCTTTATTATAATGGTGACGAATGATTATATCGCCCGTCTGACCATTGAAGACACTCAAATCAAAAGTATATCTCACCCAATCAAGTTCTGTTGCTAGAATTAGTTCATTATCTGTTAATGAATGATTCATGCCGCCAACAGAAACTATCACATCAAATTGCGCATAATCGATTTCATCATCTTTAAACCATCCTCCTTCTTCTACACACCTAGCATAGAAAGATATGCTACCATCCAATACCACCGACGATAAAACCAAATCCTCATCAGAATGATCCATAAGCGAACTAACGCAATAGTCACTCTCATAGCCACCATAATCATTGCTCCTTGTCCAAGTCGTCGAATACCAACCTTCTTCTTCCGTTTCGAAGTCCATAACCTCTAATGGCATGTATCTCAAATTATAACTATTATTATTGCCCTCCCAACTCAATTGGATAGTATTGGCGGTTACAACATCTGGTTTAGGGAATGTAGGGATAGCACATGTTGAGGTTGAGAAAACAAAGTTATCAACCCACATACGATTCTCATTATCAACGTTATACCTAATTGCCGCATACTTAGTACCCTGTGGAAATTCCACTTGAAAAGTAGTCCACTCTTCAATACTTGCAAAAAACACATCATCGCTCCAATCAAAATTATCGACATTATCATCTGTCATGGAATAACCTACCTGAAAAAATGCTGGGGCATAAATTGTCAAAGCCCTATAATCAAATGTCATAGAAACTGCAACCGCACCAGAAAAACATGGTGAAATAAGATATTGATGGTCTCTTGAGTACTGATTCGTAAACTGAAAAACTTTATTGTATTCCCCTGCTTGTTCATCATAATATATTGGTTCACCATTATTATTGTACTCCCAACGCACAGAGGAATTATTAGTATTATTAACAACCTTCCAACCTTGGATTTCCGTATAATCAAATAACCAATGAAATAAAGTGCCACCAACAAGAGTATATTCTTGGAAGTTTTCAGTATAATCCCCTTGACTTAAGTCAATAGGTTGTTGCGTTTGCGACCAAGCCACTTGCCCGAAAGCAAAAAGCAGGACAAACATAAGTAAAGATTTGATTTTCATTGTTTTTACTTGTTATTTTATTGATTATTATTGTTGTTTTCGCATTCTCAAAAACGGCGGCAAAAGTACAAAAAAATTGCACATGGCAAGTGGGAAATCACAAAATTTTGAAAAAAGCCACACTGTTTCAACGCAATAGCCTTATTTTACTACACTTTTCGCAACAAAAAAATCCCCATACATCCTACGATGCATAGGGATTTGAGATTCAACACAAGTTTTTTTACTCAATCCTCATATTCGGCACTTCTGTTCCGTCGTAGTAGCCCTTGTCGAGTTTTTGCCGCACCTCGGCGAAGGCGTTCAAAGTGTAGTTCACGTCGTCCATGGTGTGGGCTGCCGTCGGGATGATGCGGAAGATAATCATGCCCTTGGGGATGACAGGATAAGTGATGACCGAGCAGAAGATGCGGTAGTTTTCGCGCAGGTCCATGGCGATATTAGTGGCTTGCACCACGTCTCCCTGCACGTGCACTGGCGTCACACAAGCCTCGGCGGGGCCGATGTCGAAGCCCAGGTCGCGGAAGCCCTTTTGCAAGGCGCGGGTCACTGTCCACAACTGTTTACGGAGAGCATCGCCTTCAGCACTACGGATGATTTCCAAACGTTTCTCGCAACCTTCCACGATGGCCAACGGCAGGCTCTTGGCATACATCTGTGAGCGCATGTTATAACGCAGATACTCAATGACATACTTCGGTCCAGCCACGAAACCACCGATGATGGCCATGGCCTTGGCGTAGGCTCCGATATAGATGTCGATGTCATCCATCACACCGAAATGCTCGGAAGTGCCACGACCATTAGGACCCATCACGCCGAAGCCGTGAGCATCGTCGATGAGGATACGGAAACTGTATTTCTTCTTCAAAGCCACGATGCCAGCGAGGTCACCTAACGCACCCGTCATGCCATACACACCCTCTGTGATGACGAGGATGCCGCCACCCGTCTTGGCCACCACTTCTGTAGCGACCTTCAGTTTCTTTTCCAGATCGGTCATGTCGTTGTGGCGGTATTTGTACTTGTTGCCAATATGCAGACGAATACCGTCAAGCAGGCAGGCGTGGGCCTCATTGTCGTAAACGATGACATCATGCGGGTTGGTCAACGTATCAATGGTCGACACAATGCCCTGATAACCAAAGTTGAACAGGTAGGCGGCTTCTTTCTTCTCGAAGTCGGCCAGTTCATGCTCAAAATGTTCGTGCATCCTCGTGTGTCCCGTCATCATGCGGGCGCCCATCGGGGCAGCGAGGCCGTATTTGGCGGCGGCTTCGGCATCCACGCGACGAATCTCGGGGTGGTTGGCCAAACCCAAGTAATTGTTCAAACTCCAGCAGAGCACTTCCCTGCCGTTAAAAACCATGCGCGGTCCCAGCTCGCCTTCCAAGCGCGGGAATGCGAAATAACCGTCGGCGCGTTCGCGGTACTGCCCGATCGGGCCACCGGAATCCTTTGATATTCTTTCGAAAATGTCCATTTGGATATGTTTAATTGTTGATTGTTTAATGTTGAAATGATAATTCGACGTAGTCAATTGTTGTAGAGACGCAATGCCTTGCGTCTCACACAACGAGCCACAAAATTAGTAAATATATTGATTATCCCAACATGAAGGATTTATTTTTATCTTTGCGGCATTGAAACCAACAACAATGTTAGACCTCAAAAACAAAACGGCCCTCGTCACTGGCGGCGGCACAGGCATCGGGCAGAGCATCGCGCTACACCTAGCCCAAGAAGGCTGTCACCTCGTCCTCACGGGACTTGGCATTGACGACCTCAACAAGACCAAGTCGATGTGCGAACAATACGGTGTAAAAGCCTACGCCACCGAGACCCAACTCGACGACTACGCTTCCATCGACCGCCTCTACGACTTTGTGATGTCCAACCACTTGAGCATCGACCTTTTCGTGCTCAACGCAGGCATCTCCCAGCGCGAAAAAGCCCTTGACACCGACATCAGCGTGGACGAGAAAATCCTGAAAATCGACTTTTTGAGCGGGGTGTATCTCATCAAGAAGTTCAAGGAGATGATTCTCGCCAAGGAGCATGTGCAGTTCAGCGTAACCACTTCCCTATCGGGCTTGTTCGGCTTCCCGCTGCGTTCGGCCTATTGCGCCGCGAAACACGCCTTGTTTGGGTTCTACGAGTCATTAGAGCTGGAATACGACAACATCGGCGTCACCTTCCTCATCCCCGGGCGCATCAACACGCAAATCAGCAAGAGCGCCCTGCACGGTGACGGCACTGCCCACGCCAAGATGGACACTGGGCAGGCCAACGGCCTCGATGTGGATAAGTGCGGCGCCATCGCCGTGCGCGCCATCAAGCGGCAGAAACACCGCAAACTCATCGGAAAAACCGAGCTTTTGATGGCGTATATTCACAAGTATTGCTTACCTTTGTATTATAAACTGTCAAGAAAAATATCAGCGACATGAAAGAGAAAGTCATCTGCGGCATACAACAAGTGGGCATCGGCGTGAACGACTTCGTCGAAGCCTGGAAATGGTACTACGACAACTTCGGCTTCGAAATCAAGATTGTCGACGACGAAGGTGTGGCAGAGCGTATGCTCCCCTACACGGGCGGCAAGCCCCAGCCGCGTCGTTCGGGTATCGCCGTCAACATCCGTGGCGGTGGTGGCTTCGAAATCTGGCAGCCCAAAGGCCGCGAACTCAACTATTTGAAAGAGCCCGTGAAATTGGGCGACCTCGGCATCCTCATCGCCAAGGTGAAGACCCCCAACATTGAGGCAGCCTACAACACCTTTATTAATAAGGGACTCGATGTCATCAGCGAAATCAGCACCTCGCCACTGGGACAGAAGCAGTTTTTCATGAAAGACCCTTACGGCAACCTCTTCCAACTGGAGCAGGACGACTATGTTTTCATCGATGACAAACGACTGCTAACGGGCGGTGCCAACGGTGCTGTCATAGGCGTGAGCGACATCGAGCGTTCCCTGCCCTTCTATACCCAGTTGCTGGAGTACGACAAAATCGTCTTTGACCAAACGGGTGTCTTTGAGGACTTGAAATGCCTCTCCAATGGCGAAAGCCGTCTGCGTCGCGTCATTTTGGAACGCTCCAAGCCCATTGAAGGGCCCTTGAGCCGCATCATGGGCACCTCGCATTTGGAACTCATCCAAGCTGTTGATGGTCCTGGCAAGAAACTCTACGAAGGCCGCTACTGGGGCGACCCAGGCTTCATACACCTCTGCTTTGACGTACGCAACATGGACGCTGTCCAGAAGCAGGCCGAAGCCATGGGACATCCCTTCGTCTGCGACAGCGGCGTCGACTTCGACATGGGTGATGCCAACGGCCACTTCACCTATGTGGAAGATCCTGACGGCACCCTCATCGAGTTCGTCGAAACCTTCAAGATACCGATTGCAAAGAAGTTCGGGCTTTACCTCAACCTCGCTAACAAGGATGACCGCAAACCTTTGGGTATCCTCAAACTGCTGCGTTTCGCCAAAGTGAAACGTGAGAGCATCAAATGAAAAAAGCCGGCCCAAGGGTCGGCTTTTTCATTGCTTATGCATATCTCTTACTTGATACCCAACTTGGCTTTCACATCCTTGGTGGCATCAACGGCATCATCGCTGACATAGACAGCAGCACCCGAAGCCAAGTCAAGCATGTAGGTGTAACCTTTTTCCTTACCCACAGCATTGATGGCGGTCTGGATCTTGTCGAGGATGGGCTTCAGCAGCTCTGCACGCTTGCTTTCAAACTCGCTCTCGGCGTTGGCCTGGAACTGTTGGATACGGTTCTGGATGTCGATGATTTCCTTTTCCTTCGACTGCTTCACCAGATTCGACATGGTGGCTTGGTTGGCCTCGTAATCCTGCATCTTGGTCTGATACTCCTGGGCCATGGTCTGCAACTGGCTCTGAAGTTCACCGTAGTACTTCTCCAAGTCCTTCTCTGCCTTGGCCTTGTCGGGCATAGCGTCGAGGATTTCAGCCGTGTTGACGTGTGCGATTTTCACTTGTGCCTGGGCCACACCGCTCATCACGAAGAGGGCAATACCCAAGAACAATACTTTGAACATTTTCTTCATTTTATTGATTTTTAATAATTTAACTATTTTTCTATTTGGAAATCAGGCGGCAAAGATAGGAATAATCTTCGCTCGTTTGCCTCATAGGGCATTATTTTTTGGTTTTGCCACCACCGCTCGTGCCAGACTTGCCACCCGTACCTGCACCGCTACTCATGCCAGCTGCGGTATTGGCTCTCTTGCGGTCCTCACGGCGCACAGTCTGCATGACATTGCCGAGTTGGTCGAGCACATCATCGCTAATATCGTTCTTGTCGCTGGCATAGAGGATGGAAGTACCCGAAGCCATATCGAGGATAAAGCCGTAGTTCTTCTGTTGGGCCAGCTCCTGCATGGCAGTGTAGACCTTCTCTTGGATGGGTTGAATCAATTCGGTGCGCTTTTGGTAAATTTGTCCGTCGGAACCAAAGTATTGCATCTGCAAGTTCTTGGCTTCCTGCTCCTTGGCGATAATAGCCTGCTCGCGGGCGCGCTTTTGGTCTTCGGAAAGGAGCAGCATCTCGGTTTGGTACTTGCTGTACATCTCCTCCACCTTGTCATAAATGGCTTTCACCTCGGCCTGCCATTTGGCCGAAAGTGCGTTCAGTTCCTCTTGCGCATCGCCGTATTCAGGAATGTTCTCCATGATGTATTCCGAATCGACATAGACAATCTTCTGCGAGCCACCTACAAGCTGGGCTTGGGCGCTCATCATGCCGCACACCAAAGCGGCGGTCAGGGCTAAAGTTTTCAGTGCTTTCATATTTATTTCGTGTTGTTTTGTTTTTCTTTTATCAATAATCGTTCCAAAAATCAATCTCTGGTTTGCTTCGTCGTTCCTCCTCGCAATGACGCGAAGCGCGTCAACTCTAAACTCTACACTCTAAACTCTAAACTCTCAACTAATCAATAGAACCTCCGATGGAGAAGTGGAACTGGCTGTGGTTGTTGCCCGTGGTGCCGTAAACGTCGTCGAAACCGTAGCCCCAGTCGAGGCCGAGCAGACCGAACATGGGCAGGTAGATTCTCACGCCGAGACCAGCGGAACGCTTCACGTCGAACGGGTCGAAGTGCTTGAACCCGAGCCAGCTGTTGCCAGCCTCAAGGAAGGTGAGCGCATAGATGGTGGCCTGCGGATTGAGCGACAACGGATAACGCAACTCCAACGTATATTTCGTGAAAATATCGCCACCCGTCGAGCCGTTATAGAACCCTGGCGTGAGTGAGTTGTTGGCATAACCACGCATACCGATGACCTCACGGCTGTCCATAGCGGCGTTGTTAAGGCCATCACCACCGAGGAAGTAACGATGGAACGGCGTAGGACCGATGTCGCTGTTGTAATGACCAAGGTAGCCAAAACGCACGCGCGTCATCATGACCAACTTCTCATAAAGTTCAGTATACCAAGCCGCCTTGAACGTCCAGCGGTGCATCTCCACCCACTTGTATTTCTCATTATCCGTCATGCTGCTGTAGTCTTTGTCGGGACTAAAGAGCGAATAGGGCGGCGTCAGTTCGAGGCCAATCTGGAATTCGGAACCGTTACGCGGATAGATGGGCTGACTGACCGAGTTGCGGCTCAGCACGATATTGTAGCTGATGATGTTGAACTTACCATTGCCGTCACCAACGGAGAGGTAACCCGAACTATAGTTGCTCAAGTTATAGCGCATGACGTTAATGCCATGATAGATGGAGAAATAGTCGTCAGGCCAAGTCAAACGACGACCCAATCCAGCGGTGAAACCCGTGCGGCGGAACCAACCGTAGTTCTCGCTGGTCTTGTCTTGCCAGTTCGATAGGAACGACTGATAGAACGACAATGTCAGCGCATTAGGCTTGCGGCCACCTAACCACGGCTCGGTGAACGAAATGCCGTATTGGAAATAAGACGCACCGTAAGTGGTCAGGCTCAGCGACAGCTTCTGGCCATCACCGGCGGGAATAGGCCGCCAAGCGTCCTTCTTGAACAGATTACGTATCGAGAAATTGGAGAACGAAAGCCCCGCCTGAAGGATCAGGTAGCCTGCGGAATAACCTCCAGAGAAACTGATTTGGTCGGCGGCAGCCTCCTCAACAGAATACTCAATATCAACGGTGTTGTCAGAATAGTTGGGCTGCACATCAGGGTTGATGTTTTCTTGGTTGAAGAAACCGAGCGTGGCCAATTCACGCACAGAGCGGATGACGTCGCTGCGGCTGAAAAGCTGTCCAGGGCGTGTGTAAAGCTCACGCAGCACCACATGGTCGTAGGTCTTCGTGTTGCCAACCAGAGTCACATTCTTGATACGAGCCTGTTTGCCTTCGTTCAAACGCAGTTCCAGATCGATGGAGTCGTTCTCCACACGCACCTCAACGGGGTCAACACGGAAGAAAAGATAACCGTCATCCATATACAACGAACTGATATCCAGCGTCGTCTCACTATAATTCAAGTTCTTGTCAAGCAGTTCCTTATTGTAAGCATCGCCTTTCTTGATACCGAGGATGCCGTTGAGGGTCTCAGCACTGTATTTCGTGTTGCCCGTCCAAGTGATGTCGCGGTAGTAATACTTGTTGCCTTCATCAATGACAAGGTCAATGCCCAAGTTGCGGTCATCAATCCTATAAACGGAGTCACTGACAATGATGGCGTCGCGGTAACCCTTGGAGTTGTATTTCTCGATGATTTTCTGTTTATCGTCGCGGAAATCGCTTTCCTGGAAGCGCGATGACTTGAAGATACGAGGACGATAGTTGTCGTAAAAATATTCCTCAATGCCAGTAATGGCTTTCAAAGGCTTCAGCGTCACCACATCAGCCACGGTGTTCACTACAAGCGGGCCGAGCGGATTGAGCGGATCGAAATGGCCACGCTGTTTAGTCTCTTTCATCGCTGCAAGTATCTGTCCGTCAGAGAGGTTTTCGTTGCCAATGACATTGATTTTCCCAATCTTCACCTTTTCGCCCTTGTCGATGTTGATGATCATGTCGACATAGCTTTCGCGGGCGGTGTCGGCCACTTGCTGAATGTCGATGTCAACGTTAAGGAAGCCTTTGCCGTAGTAATAATCCTCGATGATGCGTTTCGTCTTGGTCACGAGGTGATTGGTGGCCACGTCGCCACGCGATAGGTTGATTTTGTTGCGGATTTCGTCAGCCTCGCTCTTCTTGATGCCTTTCAGTGAGAATTTCGACACGCGCGGTTTCTCCTTGATGGCAATTTGCAGAAACACCTTGTTGCCCACAAAATCGGTGGCATTGATGGCCACATCCTCAAACATGCCCTGTTCCCAAATCTTACGGATGGCTGAAGCAATGTCATCGCCCGGAATCTTCACTGTCTGTCCCACTCGCAATCCAGTAATCATGCTCAACATGGAAGCGTCGACGTACTTGGCGCCTTCCACGGTGATACCGCCGATCTCATAGTCTTGGGGGTTCATGTAATCCACATCCGACAGGTCGTCGCCAATCTGGATTTGGGCGTATGCAGTGCTTCCAAAAAAGAAAACAAGAAGTAGTCCTATTAATATAAGGTGTCTTTTCATAGGCTCATTTAGGGTTTGTTACCTGCTCGCTGGTCTTGCCGAAACGGCGTTCGCGGTGTTGGTAGTTCAAAATCGCCTCGTACAAATCAGCCTTGCGGAAGTCGGGCCAATATTTCGGCGTGAAATACAGTTCGGAATAGGCCAACTGCCACAGCAGGAAGTTACTGATGCGTTCCTCGCCGCTCGTGCGGATAAGCAACTCTGGGTCAGGCATACCCGCCGTGGAAAGGTAAGACGAAATCAGCGGATCGTTGACTTCCTCGGGCTGCAGTTTCCCAGCCTTCACATCCTCTGCCATGCGACGCGTAGCTTGGATGAGGTCCCAACGGCCCGAATAACTCAAAGCCAAAGTAAGCATCATCCTTGTGTTGTGACTTGTATCGTCAATAGCTCGCATCAGCTGGTCGTAATTGGCCTTGGGCAGACTCTTCAAATCACCGATGGCGTTCAACTTGATGCTGTTTTTGTTCATCGTGCTGACCTCGTTCCTAATGGTGGTAGCCAGCAGCGACATCAGTCCAGAGACTTCGGCCAGCGGACGGTTCCAGTTCTCGGTGGAGAAAGCATACAGAGTCAGATATTTAACGCCGATTTCCGCCGAGGCTTCCGACACCTCACGCACCGATTGTATGGCGCTTTGGTGACCGAAGAGGCGTTGCTTGCCACGCTCCTTGGCCCAACGGCCATTGCCGTCCATGATGATGGCGATGTGCTGCGGCAGACGCTCGCGGTCAATTTGTTGCATCAGTTGGTCTTTGAGTTCCATGGTTAGAATTTGCTTAAGTTACAGCCCCTTCCGTCAGGCATATTGAATTTCCAAGTCAGCGACACACGCGCCATGCCAAACCAGTCGTTGAACGAGGCGTTGCCACGCTGCTGCCCGGCGAGGTAATGGCCTGTCGGGTCGCTCAAGTCGTAGGTCACGCCATCTTCTGCGGTAAATTGGGCATGTTTCTCAGGATATACTGTCCCAACATCGTCGAGATAGTCGGTGAAGGTCTTTTGCATCCTCCACTCTACCGTGGCCGCTATGTGCTTTGATAATGCGAGTTTTACGCCAAACCCGAAAGGTATAGACACGCCAACCGGAGTCGTGCGTCCAAAGAGTGTCTCATACCATTTGGCATCGGTGGGCATGACCTCAGTGGCATAATCGCGCAGGTTGACCATGGTGCCGCCATATTCCGCAAAAGGCGTGTATTGGAACACCGAAATGCCGCCGAAGATGTAGGGCGACACATTACGTTTCGGGTTACCAGTGTAATATTCAAGGAAATTGAACTCCGCCACTAAGCTGAAGTCGTTGATTATCGTCGTGAAATTCAGTCCGCGTTCAGGACGCCAACCGATTTTATCGTCGGAGGCTTTCACCGTGGCGCGACTGTAGTCAAAACGGAAGGTCCAGCGGCTATTGTAGTTGAACCGCACCACGCCGCCATATTGCAACTGGGCTTGGGCAAAAGGAATCATCGGGTTGAGGTCGCCCATGTAATAACTCACGCCAGCATGAGGCCCCACTTCAAGCGTTTGGGGGTCGTCAAATTGAGCCTTAACCTGGCCAAAAATAGCCAAGCAACTCACTATCAATAAAAAACGAAATATTCTATTCATAATTCAGGCTTGCAAATTTACGAATTTTTCCAATGAAAACGACAGAAATCAATTTCTATTGTCTTTGCCCCACATCAATTTGTTGCGGATGGTGCCGAAAAAGTCTTCGTTGCGCATCCTGACGAGGTTGAGGCAAAAACCTGCCTTGCGTACCTCAAGCTGGACAGAAGTGTCTAAGGTACAACTCCTTGAGTCCATGCTGAAGACAAACTTTTTCTCACGACCCTCCACTTGGATGCGGATGACGCTGTCGTCGGGGATGACAACGGGACGCACGGTGAGGTTGTGCGTGGCGATGGGCGTGATGACGAAGTTTTTCGCATTCGGTGCAATGATAGGACCGCCTGCGCTCAACGAGTAAGCCGTGGAACCCGTCGGGGTGGCCAATAGGATGCCATCGCCCCAATAAGTATTGAGATATACATCGTCGACAAACACCTTGATAGCCAACAGACTATGTTCTGGGTTACGGATGACGTTCAACTCATTGAGGGCATAACGCACATCGCCGAAGACGTTTGGAGGTGAAACCAGTTCCAACAAGGTACGCTGCTCCACGGTATAGTCTCCCGAAAGCACACTATCGACCGCCTGCCCAATCTCGTTCTTCGAGAGGCTGGAGAGGAAACCCAAACGGCCCATGTTGATGCCCACCACAGGCATACCCGAATCGAGGACAAAAGGCACGGTGTCCAAAATCGTTCCGTCGCCGCCAATGGAGAACAGCAGGTCGGCGTTCAGGTCGGCGTGGGAATTGAAGACACTGTATTTCACACCTTCGGGGATGAAGTCGGCGACCATGTCGGCAAAAGGCCGATAGACGGTCATTTCCACTTGATTTTCAGACAGTTTATCAAATAACTGCCGTATATATTCCCCGTTCTCTAGGGCGATGTTTTTTCCAAATAAAGCAATTCTCATATTCCTTCTTCTTTTACTGAATCATGGCTTTCGTCGGTCATCATTCTCATGTAATTCACATAACGCCAGTCGGCGATGTCGCCATTTTCTACAGCCGATTTCACCGCGCAACCTGGCTCGTGGGTGTGGGTACAGTTCGCGAAACGGCACTCGCTCATCAGCTCGCGCATCTCTGGGAAACGCTGCGCAAGGGTCTCTTTCTCAAGGTCGTAGAGCACAAACTCCTTGATGCCTGGCGTGTCAACAATCCACGCGCCGAAACCAAGGTGGTGCATCTCGGCAAAGGTAGTGGTGTGTTTGCCTTTCTCGTGATAGTCGGAGATGGCACCGATACGGACATTCAACAACGGGTCAAGGGCGTTCACCAAAGCCGACTTGCCCACGCCAGAATGACCCGAAAACAGACATATCTTCCCTTGCATCAAGGCTTTCAGTTCGTCGATTTGGAAGCCCGTTTTGGCCGAAACGCCAAACGATGCATACCCGAGATTCTGGTAGTATTCCATCAGCACACACATCTCCCCTATTTGCTCGTCGGTGTAGAGGTCGCACTTGTTGAAAATCAAGGCAGCAGGAATATGGTAGGCTTCGGCGGTCACCAAGAAACGGTCGATGAAACCCGTGGAGGTGCGCGGTTGGGCGATGGTGGCTACCACGATGGCTAAGTCCACATTGGCGGCGATGATATGCGAGGCCTTGCTCAGGTTGACCGACTGGCGGACAATCACATTGTCACGCGGCTCAATCTTCTTGATGACACCTGTTTCCTTGCCTGGTTCTTGCTCAAACTCCACGTTGTCACCGACGGCCACGGGGTTGGTCGAACGCAAGCCATCCAAGCGGATTTTGCCGCGCAGACGGCACTCCCACTGTCGTCCCTCATTGTCGAGGACGATGTACCAGCTACCCGTCGATTTGATGACCTTGCCTAACATTTCTGATATCTTTTGCCCGGCATGGCCATCAGCACGCCATCGAATTCCAAATTAAGCAATAACGCCGCAATTTTCGTGGTCGGCAGCTCCGACTTCACGATAATGTCGTCTAAACTTATCACCGCGTTGGAGCCGAAACAGTCCATGATGAGCTTTTCCTCATCTGTGAACTCGCGGAACAACGAGGTCTGCTTCTCAGTCTTCGTCTCCGCGTCCCAACGCATGATATAACGCAGATTCAGCACACTCTCCATGAGGTGAGCGCGGTTGGTGCGGATGAGGTAGTTGCAACCTTGGCTGTAGATGTCCAAGACACGACCTGGATAGGCGAACACGTCGCGGTTATAATTGTTAGCCAAGTCCGCCGTAATCAACGAGCCACCTTTCATCGCCGACTCAATGACCACCACGGCATCTGCCATGCCCGCGATGATACGGTTGCGACGCGGGAAGTTCTCGCGGTCGGGCTGGGTGCCACTGATGCACTCCGTCAGGATGCCGCCACCCTGCTCTATCATTTCCGTGGCTGTTTTTTTGTTCGGTGCAGGATAGACCTGTTGCATACCGCTTCCCATAACGCCTACCGTCGGGATGTTGTTTTTCAACGATGCCTTATGTGCGCATGTATCAACACCATATGCCAATCCACTTACAATCAACACGTTATCATCCTTCAAATCCTCCACCAACTGATTGCAGTTTTCTTTTCCGTATTCTGTAATGTTTCGAGTACCAACGATGGCCACCACACGATTGGCGTTGAGGTTGGCTTTGCCCTTGTAATACAGCATCATAGGGCCGTCGTCACATTGCAACAGTCGGCGCGGATAGTCGGAGTCGAGGAAAAACAGGGGACGGATATCGTTTTTCTCAATGAAAGCAATCTCCTCCTCGGCTCGTTTCAGGTATTCCTTTGGCTTGCAGATGGCCTCGATGGAAGCCTCGCGCATCCCCGAAATCTTCTCTAACGACTTGCGCGTCTCCTTAAAGATGGCCTCGGCACTACCGCAATACTGCACGAATTTCTTGCCGCTGATATCGCCGATACCTGGGAGCAACGTTACACCGATTTGATAGAGAAGGTCGTTCATCCTATTTGTTTGGTTGGTAGAGACGCAATGCATTGCGTCTCTACAATACAATATCAATCTAATTTCAACACAGCAAGGAACGCAGATTGCGGCACCTCGACATTGCCGACCTGCCTCATGCGTTTCTTACCTGCTTTCTGTTTCTCAAGCAGCTTGCGCTTACGCGACACGTCGCCGCCATAGCACTTCGCCGTCACATCTTTGCGCACCTGGCGCACCGTTTCGCGGGCGATGATTTTCGCGCCGATGGCCGCCTGGATGGCAATGTCGAACTGGTGTCTTGGTATCAGTTCTTTCAGTTTCTCGCACATGCGGCGACCGAAGTCGTAGGCATGGGCGCGGTGAATCAAGGTCGAGAGGGCATCTACAGACTCGCCATTGAGCATGATGTCTAGTTTCACCAAGTCAGCGTCCTGATAGCCAGCGATATGGTAGTCGAACGAGGCATAGCCCTTTGAGATGGATTTCAGTTTGTCGTAGAAGTCAAAGACAATCTCACTCAACGGCATCTGGAAGGTCAACTCCACGCGGTCGGTGGAAAGGTAGACCTGATTCTTCAGTATGCCGCGCCTGTCGATGCAGAGCGTCATAATCGGCCCCGTGAACTCGTTCTTCGAAATGATTTGGGCAAGGATATACGGTTCCTCGATGTGGTCAATCTTCGTCACCTCGGGCAGACCGCTGGGGTTGTGCACCTCAATCATCTCGCCGTCGGTCTTGAAGCACTTGAACGAGACGTTGGGCACCGTGGTGATGACATCCATGTCGAACTCGCGGTCGAGGCGCTCCTGCACAATTTCCATGTGAAGCAGGCCCAAGAAGCCACAGCGGAAGCCAAAGCCCAGTGCCGCCGACGATTCAGGTTCCCAAACCAATGAAGCGTCATTGAGTTGCAGCTTCTCCAACGAAGCCCGCAGTTCCTCGTAGTCGTCCGCATCAACGGGATAGATACCCGCGAACAGCATGGGTTTCACGTTCTCAAAGCCCGACACAGGCTCGGCACAAGGCCGTTCCACATGCGTGATGGTGTCGCCCACCTTGACCTCCTTCGAGGTCTTGATACCAGAAATGATGTAGCCCACATCACCCGCAGAGAGTTCATCCTTCGGCACTTGCTTCAGTTGCAGCACTCCGATTTCATCGGCGTGATATTCCTTTCCTGTGGCGTAGAACTTCACGAGGTCGTTGGTGCGCATGGTGCCGTTCATGATACGGAAATAGGCGATGATGCCACGGAACGAGTTGAACACCGAGTCAAAAATCAAGGCTTGGAGCGGTGCACTGGGATCGCCCTTGGGACAAGGGATGCGTTCCACGATGGCGTCGAGCAGGGCATCCACGCCCTCACCCGTGCGGGCGCTGACACGCAGGATGTCGCTCGGGTCGCAGCCCAAGAGGTCTACCATCTGGTCTTCCACGATGTCAACCATGGCACTCTCCATGTCGATTTTATTCATCACAGGGATGATTTCGAGGTCGTGTTCCAGCGCCGAATAGAGATTAGCAATGGTCTGGGCCTGAATACCTTGCGTGGCATCCACCACTAATAAGGCACCTTCGCAAGCTGCGATACTACGCGAAACTTCGTAGGAGAAGTCAACGTGGCCAGGGGTGTCGATGAGGTTCAAGGTATAGGTCTCTCCCTTGTAGGGGTATTTCATTTGGATAGCGTGGCTCTTGATGGTGATGCCGCGTTCGCGCTCAAGATCCATGTCGTCGAGCACTTGGTCGACGAGTTCTTTGTCGTTCAATGTGTGAGTCAGTTCCAAAAGGCGGTCGGCCAAGGTTGATTTGCCGTGGTCGATATGCGCTATGATGCAAAAATTTCTGATGTTTTTCATTATGGGCGCAAAAGTACAAAAAATTCCCTTTGCGCCCACATGTTCTGCAAAAGAACATCACTCCACCGAAATCAAGCGGACGGAATTGCCCTCACATCGGGCAATCTGATCATTGAGCATATACGGCGTATACATGCCTTCCTCACTACCATAGAAGAACATGGCTGAAGCGTAATCCACCCCGACCCCTTGAGTCGTCGTCCAATAATGCCCAAAGCAATAACTTGAAGACAAATCATCATTCCAATAATACACCAATGATTCTCCCGAAACTGCTTGGTAACGGTCGCCCGCAGCAGGCAAAAACACCGCTCCAGCAGGCTCTAATACATCCAACCAATCCCCGCCCGAAATCTTATTAACAGCATAATCGATATTCGTATTGACATACCTCAATTGATAGGTGGAAGCATCCCAGTCGTCAGGCAATATGATTAAGCCTTTGACTCCCGCCACAACAGCCTTGGCAAAACGGATGCCCGAAGGCGTGGGCCTTTCCAGCAGAAGGTAAGAATACTCTTCGGCTGTCGGCGTCCGCCACTGACGGGAACCTCCATTGCTGATGGTGTTGTAGATGCCCCAGTCCGCATTGGCATACTCGCCTGTCAGGTCGAAATTGCCGACCGGACCATAAAATGGGAGCTCGTAGTTATGGCTGGTATAATCATAGGGCCGATAGTAAAGGTTGCCATTGTCCCATCCACTGGTGCCCCAGCCAAACAAGTCGACCCAACCATCATAATTGCCATAAACCAAGGTGTTGTCGCACTGCGCTCCGTCTTTATACACCGTACCCATGCTGTAATGATGGGTTTCGTCTGATTCTTCGGTGTAATAATAGCACCCCGATCCACCAACAAAATCCCATTGGTGTTCGGCAAAGCGCCACACACTTCCGCTGGGATTATATTGCAGGTTGCCTTTCGAGAAACGCACCTGCTGGTCGGCGCTGATGGAGAATAGGCCTGGCAACGCGCCTTCCGTCCATGGCATGAAGGGGTCGTCAGGCACAAACTCCAGCTCATCGCCATAAGCCACGCCCACCTCATTGACGGCATACGCCCTCACGTAATGGGTCACGCCACGCTCCAAGCCAGAGAAGTAGTGACTGAAGTCGCCAGTGCCATAGCCAGCAAACACATGATAGCCTTCGATAGTCGGAAGATGCTCCGTTCCCCAGCAAAAGCCACGCTCTATCACCTCATGGCCGCCATCCCTAATCACCCTGCCTTCAGCCCTGACGCGACTTGCGGTCACATCACCTACCGCAATGGTTTGCACCGCCATCGGCAGCACCTCTGTCCAAAAATACTTTTCGTTACCGTAATACACGCCCTCGGTGCAAATAGCGTAGGCTCGGATATAGTACTTCGTATTGGCTGCCAAATCCGACAGTTGGCACTCAAAACGTCCCAACCCCGTGCCACAGGTCACATGGGGGCCTTCAATCGTCGGGCAATCTGTGGTACTGTAACAAATGCCGCGTTCCATGACCTGCTGTCCACCATCGCTGACGACACTTCCCGAAGCCTTTGCCGAGAAATGGGTGACTTCTGTCGGGTCGTAGGTCTTCACTACTGGCGTTGGCTCTCCCTGCGTGGTAAAGTTGAACGCCTCACTGTAGCCACGTCCCGCATCATTATCGGCAAATGCTTTGCAGGTGTAGCTCGTTGACGGTGTAAGGCCTTTCAACTCAAAGGAGAACTTGCCGCCGTTTACATCACAATAGACCGTGTCGGAGGCTCCGTAACAGAAACCGCAGCCAGTAATCAAACCGCCGCCGTTATCCGTCACTTCGGCATAAAGCAAAGCCGAGTTGTGGGTCACCGTGATTGAATCCTCAACCATAGCCACCACGGGAACCTTGATTTCTTCTACGGGCTTCTTGCAGCCCATCATTACGACCGCCATCAGTGTAAAGGCGGCCATCACTGTGGTAAAACTTGTTTTCATGTCATTATTGTTTTGAGGTTACACATAAAATGATTCAACGATAAAATAGCTTGTTTCAAATCCAGTTTCGATGAACAAAGGTACAAATTTTCCGAAATCACAAAACAAAATCCCAAAAATTTCAAAAAAAATCGCTCGAAAAAAGTCGTTACAACACGCGATTATCCCTAAATTTGCAGTCTAAAACCAGAAAAAGTATGACATCAGCTTTACCCGACACCTATTCCAAAGAAGAAAAAGAAGAAATCGAACGACGACACCGGCGCCTCATCGACGCGTGGCAGACCCGCAAGGAAGCCCAAGATTTAGAAGCCGTTGACAAGGCTTTCTATTTCGCTGTCGAGGCGCACAAAAACCAACGTCGCCGCTCGGGTGAGCCTTACATCTACCACCCCATCGAGGTGGCCACTATCGCCGCCAACGACATCGGTTTGGGCCGCACCTCCATTATCTGCGCCTTGTTGCACGACGTGGTGGAAGACACCCAGTATACCTTGGACGACATCAAGGAGATGTTTGGCGAGAAGGTGTCGCGCGTGGTGGACGGCCTCACTAAGTTCGACAAAATGGAAGGTGCCGAGAGCATGCAGGCCGAGAACTTCAAGAAAATCATCACCTCCCTGACCTACGACGTGCGCGTGGTGCTCATCAAGCTCTCCGACCGACTCCACAACATGCGCACCTTGGACTCGATGCCCAAGCACAAGCAGTTGAAAATCGCATCCGAAACCTCTTATCTCTATGCGCCGCTCGCCTATCGGCTGGGCCTTCATGCCATCCGCATTGAGTTGGACGACTTGGCCTTGAAATACACCAATCCCACCATATACACCAACATTCGACATCGCATGGACGAAATGCGTGAGCAACGCATCAACGAACTACGCTCTTTCGTCGCCCCATTAGAAGACGCCTTCAAGAAAGCCAACCTATTGGTCAGCATCGAAATCAAGGAACGCTCGGTCAACTCGATTTGGAAACGTATGATGGAAAAAGAATTGGCGTTTGAAGACCTTTATGGCTCATACGTCGTTCGTTTCGTCACCAGCTGTCCCAAGGAACAAGAGCGCATAGAATGTTGGAAGATTTATGCCGTGCTCACCAACTTTTACCGTCCCTACACCTCAAAACTCAAGGATTGGATCTCGTTCCCGAAAGCCAACGGCTACGAGTCGCTTCACGCCGTAGTGATGAGTCAATTCGGCAAGTGGGTTGAGGTGCAAATCCGCAGTCGCCGCATGGAGGAAATCGCAGAGAAAGGCTTTGCTGCCTATTGGAAATATAAGACCGACGACCAAGTGGAAAGCGGTTTCGACGAATGGCTGAAAAAGGCTCAAGACCTCATCAGCAACGAGTCGGACAATGCCATTGAGTTCGTCGACAACTTCAAACTCGACCTCTTCTCCGACGAAATCCATGTGTTCACCCCGCACGGCAAGATGATATCGTTGCCTAAAGGCTCCACCGTGCTCGACTTCGCCTACAACATCCACTCTAAAATCGGCGACCACAGCATCGCGGCCAACGTGAACAGTCAGCTGACCCAACTCGACCGCAAGCTCTCCATCGGCGACCAAGTGGAGGTCATCACCTCCGAGAGCCAGCACCCGCAAGAGAAATGGTTTGAGTTTTTGATTACGGCTACGGCCAAATCGAGGCTCAAGCATGGCATCAAGGAATACCGCCGCACTTTCCGTGAAGAAGGCGAAGCGAAATTCAACGAGATCATGAAGAAACTTGACCTCGAACCCTCGAAAGCCAACATCAACGCGGTGATGACTGCCGAAAGCCTCACCAGCACCATCGATTTCTATTATCAAGTAGCGACGGGCAAAATCGACGAGCGTGCCATCCGCAGCGTACTGAAACCGCAGTCGGGCAACAACGGTTTCGTACGTTTCATCAGCTTCGGGCTTTTAGGCAACAGCAGCCGCGACAAGGACGAGACACCCTCTATCACCTCGTCGGGTGAGTTCGGTTTTAACGTCTCCACCTGCTGCAACCCCATCCCAGGCGATGATGTCATCGCCTTCAGTTTCCCTGGCGAGCCGCTGCAAATCCATAGGAGCAACTGCCCCAAGGCCATCCAACTCTCGGCACGTTACGGCAACAACATCGTGAAGGCCAAGTGGCAGCCCAAGAGCGAAATTGCTTTCCTTGCCGACCTGAAAATCACCGCATTAGACTCGGCCGGACTGCTCAACCGCATGACTAATCTGCTCTCTAACGAGCTGAAACTCAACCTGCACATGCTACACATGGAAGCCAAAAACGACCTTGTGGAAGCTACCCTCTCCATTTACGTGCACAACACCAAGGAATTGGACGACCTCATCATCAAGCTGAACCGCATGAAGGACGTGCAGAAAGTGGTCAGAAAAACCTCCAAGGAGAACAAATAATGCACATTATTTAGAATAGGTCTGAAAATTATTCTTACTTTTGCAGCAACATCACGACCTGAATAATGAAAGACTCATTTGACAATACCTATCTGGCAGTCAAGAAGATATTCATCGACTACCTGCAACGGCGGAAGTTGCGCAAGACCCCAGAGCGCTTTGCCATCCTCAAGGAGATTTACTCCACCAACGGGCACTTCGACATCGACTCGCTGTACAACCGAATGAAGGACAACAAGTACCGCGTCAGCCGCGCCACCTTATATAATACCATCGACTTGCTGCTTGACTGCGCTTTGGTCATCAAGCACCAGTTCGGGCACAACTGCGCGCAATATGAGCGTTCCTACAAGTTCCGCCAACACGACCATTTCATCGACATCGATTCGGAACAGGTCATGGAGTTCTGCGACCCGCGCCTATTAGAAATCCAAAGGTCGATTGAGGAGCAGTTAGGCGTGGAAATTACGCATCATTCGTTAATTTTTTACGGACACAAAAAGAAATGACAATGAATAAATTAGACATATTACTCGGTTTGCAATGGGGCGACGAAGGCAAAGGCAAGGTGGTCGATGCACTCACCCCAAATTATGACATCGTGGCACGTTTCCAAGGCGGACCTAACGCTGGTCACACCATCGAGTTTGGCGGCAAGAAATTTGTATTGCACAACATTCCCTCGGGCGTACTCACGCCAGGTTGTATCAATGTCATCGGCAACGGCGTCATCATTGAGCCACATATATTAAAAGGTGAAATTGAGGGCTTGCGCGAGGCTGGTTTCGACCTGCGCAACACTTTGTTGATTGCCAACCGCGCCCATCTCATTCTTCCCACCCACCGCGCCATGGATGCCGCCAACGAGAAGGCTTTAGGCAAGATGAAAGTCGGCACCACGCTGAAAGGCATTGGCCCAACCTACACTGACAAGACCGCCCGCAAGGGCCTCCGCATCGGTGACATCGCCTCGCCCGATTTCCGTGAGAAATACGAAAACCTGAAAAAAGCCCACCTACAGCAAATTGCTGGTTTAGGCTTTGACATGCAAGGTTTCCAACTCGATGGCGTTGACTTCGCCGAGTACGAAAAACTTTGGTTCGAGGGCATTAAATACCTGACTCAATACCAGTTCATCGACAGCGAATACTACCTCAACGAAGCCCTTGACGCGGGTAAGAAAGTCCTCGCTGAAGGTGCCCAAGGCTCCATGCTCGACGTAGACTTCGGCAGCTATCCCTTTGTGACCTCATCGAATGTGATTGCTGCGGGCGTTTGCTCTGGATTGGGTGTTGCGCCAAGTCGCATCGGCAAGGTGTACGGTATTTTCAAGGCCTACTGCACCCGCGTGGGCACTGGTCCCTTCCCCACCGAGTTATTTGACGAGACAGGCGAAGCCCTTCGCAGGAACGGACATGAGTTTGGTGCCACCACAGGCCGTCCGCGTCGTTGCGGTTGGCTCGACCTGCCCGCGCTGAAATACGCCGTCATGCTCAGCGGTGTCACCGACCTGATGATGATGAAGTCCGACGTGATGGATGATTTTGAAACCTTGAAAGTCGCCACAGCTTACCGCTACAACGGACAAGAAACCAAACACTTGCCTTTCACCGCCTGCACCGAGGCCATGGAACCCGTCTACACCGAGCTTCCTGGCTGGCAGCAGAAAATTGCGGGCAAGATTCCGCAAAAGTTGGAGGATTACATCAAGTTTATCGAGAATTATGTCGGCGTGCCTGTCAAGTTCGTTTCTTACGGCCCTGACCGGACGCAGAATGTTTGGAGATAAACAAAATCCGCATTTTTGACATAAAATCCACTGTTGGTACGAGAAAGTGTTGTGGTTTTTTGCTATTTTTGCGGAAATTTCACAACTAATCATTCTATTATGCAATTACTTACTATCGGAACGACTGAAATCATCCTCATCGTCTTGCTCGTGCTACTTTTGTTCGGCGGCCGCAAGATTCCGGAGCTGATGCGTGGCCTCGGCAAAGGTGTGAAGAGCTTCAAGGACGGTGTAAACGGCGTGGAAGACCCAAACGAAAAGAAAGAGAAGGAAACCAAGGAATGAACCAAGCGGAGGTCAGCAGTTTCTGGGACCACTTGGATGTACTTCGGAAAGTGCTGTTCCGCTGCTTGATAGCCTGGGCCATCGGGATGGTGGCGGCTTTCTGCTTCAAAGAAACGCTGTTCGACATGCTGTTTGCCCCTTCTCGAGACGACTTCATCTCGTATCGGCTGATGGCTTGGCTTTGTGCCCAAACAGGTTGGCATTCGCTTTGTCCAGGTAGTTTTCAGGCATCGTTCATCAACACGGAATTGGCGGCGCAGTTCATGACGCACATCAAGGTGGCGCTTTGGGCGGGACTCGTGGTGGTTTCGCCATACCTCATTGTGCAACTTTACGGTTTCGTCGCACCCGCACTCTATGACCGTGAGAAACGTCACGCTGCACCTATTATAATATGGGGGACGCTGCTTTTCGTCATGGGCGTGCTGATGAACTACTTCATCATTTTCCCTTTCGCCTTCCGCTTCCTCAACAACTATCAGGTGTATGCCGAGGTGCACAACCAGATATCCTTGTCCTCCTACATCTCCAACCTACTGATGTTAAGCCTACTGATGGGCATTTTGTTCGAGATTCCCATTGTCAACTACCTCTTGGCCAAGGCTGGGCTGCTCAAGGCCGAGGCCCTGAAGAAATACCGCCGTCACGCTATTGTGGCCATCGCCATTGTGGCGGCTGTCATTACCCCAACAGGCGACGCCGTCACCTTAACTTTGGTTACCCTGCCGATTTATCTACTGTATGAAGCAAGTATAATCATTGTCAAAAGACACGAGACGCGAGACGGCTGATGGTCCCGTGTCCCGCAGTCACGCGTCACGCGTCAAATAAAAACGAACTAACTCAAAATCAACATAATATGTTACGAAAAATCAGAATCTGTCTACAAGTAATCATGATGACTTTGGTGACCCTGCTGTTGCTCGGCATCGGGTTTCGAGTGCATCTATGGGCTGGATGGGTGGCCAAAATCCAGTTCTTGCCCGCCATTTTGGCTGGAAACGCCATCGTGTTTATCATTATCTTCTCCTGTCTCACTTTCCTTTTCGGAAGAATCTATTGCAGTGTGATTTGTCCCTTGGGCACCATGCAAGACTGCTTTTCATGGCTCGGCGGCAAGATGAAGAAAAACCGTTTCAGCTATGCTAAGGAGAAGAAATGGTTACGTTACGGCTTTTTCATTGTGTTCGCCATCGCGCTCATCATTGGATTTGCGCCCCTCACCACCTTGTTTGAGCCATACAGCGCCTACAGCCGTATCGTCAACAGCCTGTTCAAGCCGCTGTATGACCTGCTGAACAACTGGCTGGCCAGACTTGATGCCGCCAATGACCGCTACAACTTCACCGAGGTGCAGATATGGACGCGCAGCGTGACGACTTTCGTTGTGGCCATCCTCACCTTATTAATATTGAGCTTTCTCGCCTTGCGCAAAGGTCGTCTCTATTGCAACACCATCTGCCCTGTTGGCACCCTCCTCAGCTTCATTTCACGTTTCTCGACTCTTCGCGTTCGTTTCGACAAGGACAAGTGCAAGAGCTGTGGCATGTGCGAAAAGAACTGCAAGGCGCAAGCCATTGATTTCAAGAACGGTACAGTGGACTATTCACGTTGCGTAGTCTGCGGTGATTGCTTGGACAAGTGCAAGTTCGACGCGCTGCATTACGGCAGAGACTTATCTGCTTTTAAGTCGAAGCCCGTTGACACGGAACGTCGTGCTTTCCTTGCTGCCACAGCAATGGCAGGAACAACGGCTGCCATGGCCCAAACGCAGATGAAGGTAGACGGTGGTTTGGCCGTCATCGAGGACAAAGTCGCCCCGAAGCGTCAAACGCCCATCACGCCTCCTGGTTCTGTCTCGGCGCTCCGCATGCAAAAGCATTGCACAGCCTGCCAGCTCTGCGTTTCATCATGCCCTAACAATGTTTTGCGTCCTTCCACAGATTTGATGCACCTCATGCAGCCTGTCATGTCGTTTGAACGCGGCTATTGCCGTCCCGAATGTACACGATGCAGCGAGGTCTGTCCCACTGGCGCCATCAAACCCATCACAAGAGAGGAAAAGACTGACATCCATGTCGGGCATGCGATATGGGTAAAAGAAAACTGCGTTGTGTTAACTGACGGCGTCAGTTGCGGTAACTGTGCCCGCCACTGCCCCACGGGAGCCATCCAAATGGTGGATTACCAGGGTCCGAATGGCACGGTGAAAGTGCCCACCGTGGACGAAAACAAGTGTATCGGTTGTGGCGCCTGCGAATACCTCTGCCCCGCCCGACCGTTCAGCGCAATTTATGTAGAGGGTAACGAAATGCATCATCATGTCAGTTGACAGTTGGCAGTTACCAGTTATCAGTTCGAAACCGATGATTGACAACACAACTGCGAACTATTCACTACAAACTACAAACTGAATAAAAATGGATAGAAGAGAATTTATAAAACATATCGGCGGAGCGGCTGTAGCCACCTCCGTGGTGCTTTCCGCCTGTAAATCGAATGATGACAAGCCGCAAGTTTTGGAAAACATCATCGACGGACAAGGCGAGATGACCTACCGCATCAATCACAACACAGGCGATAAGGTTTCCCTTTTGGGCTACGGCATGATGCGCCTGCCCGTTGAGGAAGGCGGCACCTTGCGCGACCACCCCAACTCCCCCATTGACCAAGAACTGGTCAACCAAGAGATTGACTACGCCCTTGAACACGGCATGAACTATTTCGACACCTCGCCAGTGTACTGCAAGGGCATGTCGGAACACGCCACGGGTATCGCTTTGGCACGGCATCCGCGCAATTCATATTACATTGCCACAAAGCTGTCCAATTTCAGCCCATCAACTTGGGATACAGAGTCTTCGAAGGCCATGTTCGAGAACTCGCTGAAGGAGCTGCAAACCGATTATGTCGACTACCTGCTACTGCACAGCATCGGCGGTGAGTCGAAAGAACTGGGCAGCATGGAGATGTTCAACGCCCGTTTCATCAACAACGGCATCCTCGACTGGCTCGTGGAGCAAAAGGCGGCAGGACGCATCCGCAACCTGGGCTTCTCGTTCCATGGCGACCCAAAAGTGTTCGACACCATGCTGCAATGGCACGACGAAGGGCGCTACCATTGGGACTTTGTGCAAATCCAGATGAATTACGTTGACTGGAACTACGCCCATGTCATTGAGCCGGAGAATGTCAATGCCTCGTACCTTTACGAAGAGCTGCACAAACGCAACATTCCTGGTGTCATCATGGAGCCGCTGCTTGGCGGTCGCTTGGCCAGCCTTCCCGACTACCTCGTGAAGCAGATGAAAGAACTTGAGCCAGAGACGCCTGTGGCCCGCTGGGCCTTCCGCTATGCAGGTACGCCTGAGGGCATCCTCACCGTGCTCAGCGGCATGACCTACATGGAGCATCTGAAGCAGAATGTGGCGACTTACTCGCCATTGCGACCCATCACGCCCGAGGAAGACGAGTTCTTGATGAAAATCGCGGAGGAGTTCGTCGAGCTGAAGACCGTGCCTTGCACGAGCTGTAACTACTGCATGCCTTGCCCCTACGGCCTCAACATCCCCGTCATCTTCTCCTACTACAACCAATGCATCACAGACGGCAAAATGCCGGCGGGTAGCCACGAATCCAAGGAATATTGGGAAGCACGCAAACGTTTCCTCATCGGCTACGACAGGAATGTGCCGTCGTTACGCCAAGCCAGCCACTGCATCGGTTGCAACCAATGCGTGGAGCACTGTCCGCAGAAAATCGACATTCCTAAGGAACTTCACAGGATTGATGACTATGTGGAGCAGTTGAAGCAGATGTAGTTGGGATAATGTGCCCGATGTCTGAAAGACGCTTTCGGATGAGGTCGAGCGGTACGTCGCGAGGGTCGCATTGTTGGCTTGCAGCAAGTGCGGCGACTACGCCAGCAGCTTGTCCCATGGCCATACATGAAGCTTGAACACGTAATGCCGAATTGGCGCCTTGGTCGCTTGAGATGGCGCGTCCAGCAACTAGCATGTTGTTCACCCCTTTTGGCAACATTGCACCTAAAGGTATGGTAGCAACTTTATCTTTTTCGAGGAAGACGAGACGGGCAGAACCCGTGCCAGAATTGTGCTCGTCAACCATCCAATACGACCACGCAAGCGCGTCGTCAGGGATAATGCCTTGTAGATAATCCTCTTCGGTAATAGTCTTCTCGCCCACAACGCGATAGGTCTCCCGCACGCCCACTTCGTTTGCGGATGAGACAAGCTCGACATTCTCCAACCCTTTCTGTTGGTGGATGAAAGCGAGAACTCTATCGCGAGCCTCAATGCCTCGTTGGTTCGTTTCCGCACGTGCTTCAGGAGTAGAATTGTCGGCTAACGGAATGTAGCAACCAGACCCGCCACCCTTGCTGATGAAAAACGACATGCCCACAGGCATATCCGTCGGCAAAAGATCACCATTTTCTATCGCCATTTTTTGTGCACGATTCACCGCCTCCCAATCAAAGTCCAACCCTTTTGACGAAATCCAGAAGAAAAACGATCCAGGTTGTCGGATACTGTCGGGCGACTTGACACGTTCGGCTCCCGCCAATGCTGCCACAGTCGCATTTCCAGTGGCATCGATAACTTGCCTTCCTATGATGGAGTCAATTTTCCATCCGTCAGCCGTATGTTCAATGGAGGTCACCTCGTTATTCATTATCAGAACAATACCTGCCTCACGCAACGTCTCTTCCGCAACACGTGAATAGACTTCGGGGTTGACATGGACGCAGCTTTCCATCCACTTGTCGGGCTCCTGTTTGGAGGAATCTGGTAATTCTCCGTGTGCTGCCTCTACTGCATTAACAACTAAATCCCATGCTGGACCAGCAATAATCTGCCTTTTCCAAGCGTAGAAAAGCCCGATGTCACAAACCTCTGCCTGGACAGTCGTCCCGCCGATAAGGGAATCGCGTTCGATGAGCGCAGTTCGGGCACCAGTCTTTGCAGCCGCAAGCGCGGCACCAATGCCTGCAGGACCTCCGCCGATTACGATGACATCATAATCATTGTTGGTGGCGACCTGCTTTTGATCGCAGGCGACGAGGCTCAACATCACAAGCAGTACGACAAGGTGCTTCCTCATAACTGAACTTGCTTTGAAAATCAATGTTTCTTCGTAAACGCCACCGAGTCGCCCCAAGCGTTGTACAAAACTTTGTGCCCGATAGCGGCCAAGCGCACATCGAGGCAAGTCTGACATTGGTCGGGTTTGTCTTTCACGCAAGCCTTGTCGGGATAAATGAGATAGTTCTCGCGGAACTCGTTGGGGGTCAAATTTGGCATAATGACATTGGCACCCACGGCGATGGCTTTCTCTCGCCCCATCGGGTCGACGGTCTGGTTGGCGGTGGCGGCCACCATATTAATTTCAGGCATCATTAAGCGTAGTGTGGCAATCATTTTCAAAGTTAGTTCCATGCGCTCTTCAGATGAAGGTATTTGGTCTCTATATTGCCACAAAGGCGTGTCAGGATGCGGGATGAAAGGCCCCATGCCCACCATGGCCACGTCTTTCTTTTTGAAAAACAGCAAATCATCTGCTAGGTTGTCCAAGGTTTGGAAAGGCAAGCCGACCATCACGCCGGTACCCGTCTGATAACCGAGTTTCAAAAGCGTATCAATGCAGTTCAATCGGGTTTTGAAGTCGTGCTTTTCGTCGCGCGGGTGAATTTTATAATATAGGTCTTCGTTTGAAGCCTCGATGCGCAACAAGTAGCGGTGTGCGCCCGCTTCAAACCATTCGCGATAAACCTCTTCGCTCTGTTCGCCCAATGACAACGTGATACCTAGGCTTCCCTTATCGATCTTCTTGATCTCCTTGACTAAATGGGTAATCTTGTCAGTGAAATCCTTGTCGGAACGCTCGCCGCTTTGCAAGGCCACGGAACCGTAGCCAAGTTCGTGCGCAAGTTTGGCACACTCAATCACTTCCTCGTCGCTGAGTTGGTAGCGAGTGAATTTCGGGTTCTTGCTCCTTACGCCACAATACAAGCACGATTTGGTGCAGATATTGCTGTATTCAATCAGCCCGCGCAGATGCACATAGTTGTCCAAGTGCGCCAATTTGGTTTGCAAGGCCTTGTCGAACAGCAGTTTTTTGTCGTCGCCTTCGGCGGCAAGGAGGTTTTTGATGTCCTCTTTTTCTAGGCAGGGTTTGTTTAGGATTTTGGTGATGGACATTTGTTTGGAAAATCTACAAAACGAATAAAATAGGTTCTTCATGCATTCAAATAATCATTTATTATCCATGAACTGCTTTTATGGCATCAATCCAGTTTTGAGCCATTATGATATCTGGATGATTGTGTTCTAGTTTTTCTTTTCTTATTCTTAAAGCCCTTTCAATATATTTTAAAGCTTTGGATGAATCCTTGAGACGATCGTACACCATGCCAATGCTACAATATGAATTGGCGGTATCAAGATGCTCTGTACCAAGTTCTTTTTCTCTTATTCTCAATGATTTGAAGTTATATTCAAGAGCTTGAGTCAAGTCGTCTATTTCATAATATGCCATACCTATCTGGTAGTATATAATGGCGGTGTCAAGATGCTCCTTACCGAACAATTTTTCGTATACTTTTAATGCTTTTTCTAGGTACTCCAAAGCAACATTGTAATTAGCCATGTTGTAGTATGCCATACCAATCTGATAATAGGTGAAAGCAGTATCTTTATGTTCCTTTCCAAGTACTTTTTCCTGTTTTATTATCACCTTTTCAAAGTATTCTAAAGCATTATCAAATTTGCCAAGATAATAATATGCCAAACCAATATAATAGACTGTGGTGATAGTATCTATATGTTCACTACCAAGTTCCTTTTCCCGAACTATCATTGATTTTACAAAATATTCCGATGCGTCTGTGTATTTTTCTAAAAAGAAGTATGTTAATCCTATATTATAGTATATAGTGGCTATATAAGTATTCCAATTCCCCATCTTCTTTTCAACTATTGTCTGCACTTTTCGATAATACTCTAATGCCTTGTAATAATCGCCTTTACATTGGAGAGTATTAGCAAGATTTTCATAAGATAATATGCATTCAATATATCCAGAATTATCATTTCTTAGTACTTTCTCTATTATGCTGTTAGCATATGAAAAATAATGCAAAGCATTATCATAATCCTTAATAGCGAAGTAAATAGAACCTATGTCGTTATATGAATGTGCTGCTTCGATGCTTTCATTCCCACATTCTTTACCTCTTATTTCCAAAGCCTTGAAATAATATTCTTGAGCCTTACCATAATCTTTTTTATCATAGTAGTAACTACCAATATTCTGATATACATTGGCAGTCTCAATTGAATTGAGACCATATCTTTCAGCACAAATATCAAAAGCACGTTTAATATGTTCATTTTCCTTGGTAATATATTCCTTTGATTCTTTGCCACCATCAATTCTAAAATACATCGTGCCAATATTAATATGGATGCCGGCAATTGCCAAGACATCGTCTTTATAAAATTTCTCATATAGGGGCAAAGCCCTTTGGTAATATTCTAAAGCAGCACCATAATTCTCACGGTCTTCACTTGCACAAGCGATATTAAAGTATAATGTTGAAGTGGTAGCATCCTCTTCAGTCACTATTGTTTTGTATTTGTCTAGCGCATTCGAAAAATATGACCACTCGATATTGAAATCACCATTGGGCAACATTCTTTCAATCAATCCAAGGGAATTATATAGTATCATCGTTGTATATACATCATCTCTGGTGAGTTTCCCTCTCGAATTAATCATTTTTAGGCAGTCGATGTAGTATTCTTTTGAGGTTGTATAATCCTGTTTTTTATAGCAAACATCTCCTATCTTATTGTAAACGAAAAGGGTCTCTTTGTGTTTTAATCCATACACTTCTTTCCGAATGGATTTAGCCTTTTGCAAGTATTTTAGAGCTATGTCAAAATCTTGCAATTCCCATGGTTGAGAATAGATTTCACCTAACCAATAGTATGATTCGGCAGTTTTTGGGTGTTTGTTACCAAGTTTGTATTCCCTGATATCCATACCTTTAAGCGTGTTTTTCAAGGCTTCTTGGTAGTTTTGTAGATTCATATAAGCGACACCTACACATCCGTATGACAACGCTGTTTCAGGATGATTCTCTCCCAAAGTATCTATATGGATCTGCAATGCTTCTTTGTATTCTTTCAATGATTTTTCGTGTTCGCCTAAAAAGCGATATGAATCGCCAACACTTCTTTGTGAATTGGCAAATTCAACTAATAGAGCATTTCTGTCCAAAGTGGCATTTCCTTCGCGCGTTAATTCATCCAATAACTTTTTCTTTATTTCTTTTGCTTTTTTACTATACTCCAACGCTTTCTGTTCTTCACCCTTATGCCATAATTCAGAGACGAAATTATCGTAATAGTTTGCGGAGCCAAGCGTATTCTCTCGCTTTTGCGCCAACTTGGCAAATCCAATTGCCCGTTCATATTCGCCTTGCGTATTCAACACTTCAGCAAGTCTATTATATGTATTAGCCAAGTCGGGATGGTCGGGAGATAAAGTTTTTTCTTGTATTACCAATGCTTGTTCATACGATTTTATAGACTTGTTGAATGAGGCCAAATGGTAATAAATCATCCCCTGACAAAGATACGAAAGTGCTTTTTTGTCATAGTCTGTGTCAATCATTTTGATTTGCCTTTGAATGACTTCTAAAGCTTTTTCATAAAATGCATATTCGTCAAGGAAAGTGGCATATTCATAAAGCAGTTGTGCGTACTTTTCTTTATCGTAGTCAACTGTTAAAGATGCTTCATCAGCTTGGGAATACAATTCAACAACCTTTACAATTCTATCATTGATAGCCATAGAACTATCCGCCATAACGGTGGAAATTTTCAAATTAAGTTCCTTGATAGATCCAATGACAACCAAACGTTTCTGTTCTGTAACTTCCTTACTCTGTATATAATCTTCAATATTGCGACGGGCATCAGCCTCAACCTCATCAAGAATAACATTAGCCTCACGTACCATACCCCTATCAAGCGCTTCCATCGCTCGACGCATACGAGCTGTAATATGTTCACTTTGCAATTGAGCAATACGTTTGGCAGTGTTGAAAATAAACTGTTGCTGCTTTTCAAAAGCATCTTTGAGATTGTTACGTTTATTGAGCAATTTTTGCAATTTGGCTTCGAATAACACATTATCTGGATATTGATTGGAACAAAAACGAATTTCTTCTATCTCTTCCTGATTTTCCATCAATTCCTCATTCATACGCTGATAAACTTCATTGCAAACAACAAAATTGAGATTCCCCATACGAGCAATCATTTCATTCCCTAATCTCACTTCTCCGTTTTCTACTTTTAGTTCGTCCAAACGACCATTCTCAACCAATTGCAACTGCATCACAAAATGTAGTTGCATAGAATCACGATTATTGTATCGACTCCAATAATGTCCCATTTCTTCAAATAAACGTCGCTTGAAATCTTTCAACTCATTGCTCTCCTGCTCACCTTCTTGTAAGTCACGACAATAAACATAATTTTTGGGTCGTCTTCCAGTGCGTTTAAACTCTTCGGTGGCGATATCAAATTCCTCAATAGTGAATTTGCCAGCTTTGATATGAAAGAGGGCGAGAAACATGTCACAAGCACGAACCTGATCGTTGTACTCATCTTGTTTACGACGATTGTTGTATGCTGCATCACAATCTTCCCATCCAAAAAGTTCAATACGAATGCCACGTTTTTCATAGATTTTATCCAAACGGCGTACAAGGTTGCCAAATGCATTTCGGTCGTTTTCTAATTCCTCCGATGAGGCAAGAAAAATTTTGATAGCATGTGTTGATTCCATGAGCTAATATGATTGAGATTTCTTTATGCAAAGATACAAAAGTCTTTGTAAAAAACCACATCTTTTCCTGTGTTTCCAAAAATAGTTGTACTTTTGCCGCCGAATTGCGAAGCAATCAACGCAGTTAATTTTGAAAACGAGATTTTTTTAATTTATGACAAAAGCATTAAAAATCGTGGTACTTGCTAAGCAAGTGCCCGATACCAGAAATGTGGGTAAAGACGCCATGACGCCGGAAGGCACCGTCAACCGCGCCGCTTTGCCCGCCATCTTCAACCCTGAAGACTTGAATGCCCTTGAACAGGCCTTGCGTCTCAAGGAACAACACCCCGGTAGCACCGTGGGCATGCTCACCATGGGTCCGCCGCGCGCCGGCGAAATCATTCGCCAAGGTCTCTTCCGTGGCGCCGACACAGGCTGGCTGCTCACCGACCGCCTCTTTGCAGGTGCTGATACCCTCGCCACTTCATACGCACTGGCCACCGCCATCAAGAAGATTGGTGACGTGGACATCGTCATCGGAGGTCGTCAGGCCATCGACGGCGACACCGCACAAGTGGGTCCGCAAGTGGCTCAGAAGCTGGGTCTCAACCAAGTGACCTATGCCGAGGAAATCCTCAAGATCGAGAACAACATCGCCACCATCCGTCGCCATATCGACGGTGGCGTGGAGACCGTCGAAGTGCCGCTGCCTTGCGTGATTACCGTGAACGGCAGTGCGGCACCTTGCCGTCCCTGCAACGCCAAGCTGGTGATGAAATACAAGTATGCCTCCTGCCCGTTGGAGCGTCAGCCCGAGGATTCTCATGCCGACCTCTACGAGAGCCGTCCCTACCTCAACCTCAACCAGTGGAGCGTAGCCGACGTGGATGGCGACCCCAACCAGTGCGGCCTCTCAGGAAGCCCCACCAAGGTGAAGACCGTGCAGAACATCGTCTTCCAGGCCAAAGAGAGCAAGACCCTCACCGCCAGCGACACTGATGTGGAAGGATTGATTAAAGAGTTACTTGAAGAAAAGATTATAGGATGACACGAGACTTGACGATATTTGGCTTTTAGCAATTAGCAGTTAGCTATTAGCTTGGTAGCCACTAAGCTAACGGCTAATGGCTAATAGCTAAGAGCCATAAAAGCCAAAACATCAAGTCAGGTATCAATAATAAGGAAAAACAATGAACAACGTATTTGTATATATCGAGACCGAAGGTACACAGGTGGCCGAAGTCTCACAGGAGTTGCTCACCAAAGGGCGTAAACTGGCCGACCAGCTGGGCGTGGAACTACATGCCGTCGTGGCTGGCACAGACATCAAGGGCAAGGTGGAAGACCAAATCCTGCCTTACGGCGTGGATAAGCTGTTCGCTTTCGATGGCGAAGGCTTGTTCCCCTACACCTCTGCACCGCATACCGATATTCTTGTCAACCTCTTCAAGGAAGAACAACCGCAGATCTGCCTTATGGGTGCCACCGTCATCGGTCGCGACCTCGGTCCGCGCGTCAGCTCCTCGCTGACCAGCGGCCTCACCGCCGACTGCACCCAACTCGAAATTGGTGATTTCGACGATGTCAAGACCAAGAAGCATTACGATAACCTGCTGTATCAAATCCGTCCCGCTTTCGGTGGCAACATCGTGGCGACCATCGTCAATCCCGACCACCGCCCGCAGATGGCTACCGTCCGCTCGGGCGTGATGCAGAAAGCCATTTACGAAGGCAAAGCCAAGAACGAAGTGGTCTATCCCGAGGTGAGCAAGTATGTCTCACCCGAGGCCTATGTCGTGAAGGTTCTTGACCACCATGTAGAAGCTGCCAAGCACAACCTGAAAGGCTCACCTATCGTCGTGGCCGGCGGCTACGGCATGGGCTCCAAGGAAGGTTTCGACATGCTGTTTGAACTCGCCAAGGTGCTCCACGGCGAAGTTGGTGCCTCGCGTGCTGCCGTCGACGCGGGCTTCTGCGACACCGACCGACAGATCGGTCAGACGGGTGTCACCGTGCACCCCAAGGTGTACATCGCTTGCGGCATCAGCGGCCAAATCCAGCACATCGCCGGTATGCAAGACTCCAAAATCATCATCTCGGTGAACAGCGACCCCGACGCACCTATTAATAAGATTGCGGATTATGTCATCGTTGGCACCGTTGAGGAAGTCGTTCCGAAATTGATAAAGTATTACAAGCAAAATAGTAAATAAAATGGTAATTGTTGTTATTGTCCTCTGTGTCATTGCCGTGACATTATCCCTTTTCAAGATTTTTGGGGTGATAGATTTTATCAATATGAAAGGGAAAAAGAAGAATAAATCGGAGAACAACAATCCACAAAAATAGAACAAAATGGCAAATTATTATAATGATAACCCGAACCTGCAATTCTACCTCGACCACCCGCTGATGAAGCGCATCGTCGAGTTGAAAGAGCGCAATTTTGCTGACAAGGACATTTACGATTATGCCCCCGTCGATTACGAGGACGCGATGGAAAACTACCGCCGCGTGTTGGACATCACGGGCGACATCACCGCCAACATCATTGAGCCCAACTCAGAGAGCGTCGACCTCGAAGGTCCGCATTTGGAGAATGGCCGCATGATTTATGCCTCCAAGACTGTGGAGAATCTCGATGCCTGCACTAAGGGCGGCCTCTGGGGTGTCTCCATGCCGCGCCGCTACGGTGGCTTGAACCTGCCCATCACCGTGTTCAGCATGTTGAGCGAGATGGTTGCTTCCGCTGATGCTGGCTTCCAGAATATCTGGTCGTTGCAGTCGTGCATCGATACCTTGTATGAATTCGGCAACGAAGAGCAACGCATGAAATACATCCCGCGTGTCTGCGCTGGCGAGACCATGTCAATGGACCTCACCGAGCCCGATGCCGGTTCCGACCTGCAAAGCGTCATGCTGAAGGCCACCTATTCCGAGAAGGATGGCTGCTGGCTGCTTAACGGCGTGAAGCGTTTCATCACCAACGGTGACTCCAACATCCATCTGGTGCTGGCCCGTTCCGAGGAAGGCACCAAAGACGGTCGCGGCCTGTCGATGTTCATCTACGACAAGCGTCAGGGCGGCGTCAATGTGCGCCACATCGAGCATAAGCTGGGTATCCATGGTTCCCCGACTTGCGAGTTGACCTATAAGAACGCCAAGGCAGAGCTTTGCGGTGAGACCCGTCTGGGCCTTATCAAGTATGTGATGGCCCTGATGAACAGTGCCCGCTTGGGAATCGCTGCCCAGTCCGTGGGTCTGGGACAAGAGGCCTACAACGAAGCGCTGAGATATGCCGGCGAACGTCAGCAGTTCCATAAAAAAATCATCGAGTTCCCCGCTGTCTATGACATGCTTTCACGCATGAAGGCCAAAATCGACGCGGGTCGTTCGCTGCTTTACATGACCGCCCGTTATGTGGATATCTACAAGTGCTTGGAGGACATCCAGCGCGAGCGTCCGCTGACGCCCGAGGAACGTGCCGAGTGCAAGAAGTACTCGCGTCTCGCCGATGCCTTCACGCCTTTGGCCAAGGGCATGAACTCCGAGTATGCCAACCAGAACGCCTACGATGCCATCAGCATCCACGGCGGCTCGGGCTTCATCATGGAATATAAGTGCCAGCGTCTCTACCGCGACGCCCGCATCTTCTCCATCTATGAAGGCACAACGCAGCTGCAGGTGGTGGCCGCCATCCGTTACATCACCAACGGCACCTACCTCACCATCATGAAGGAAATGCTTGAAAATGAGGTCTCCGAAGAACTGAAGCCCTTGCAGAACACGGTGCGCACCCTCGTGGAGCTCTACGAACAGAGCATCAACTACGTGAAGGGTGCCAACAACCAGGAGGTTCAGGACTTTTTAGCCCGCCGCCTCTACGATATGACAGGCGACATTATGATGTCGCTGCTCATCTTGGACGACGCCACCCGTGCCCCGCATCTCTTCCTCCGTTCGGCCAATGTCTATGTACATGCCGCCGAGGAAGATGTCATCGGCAAGAGCGTCTATGTGAAGAACTTCATCGAGGAGGACTTGGTGAATTTCAGAGCGAAAGCTGAAGATGTGACTGAGTAATCTTCAAAGCATTTTGATGAAATGAAAACGGTGCGCTTCGTATGAGGCGCACCGTTTCTTTCTTATGATTCGCTGTTATTATTCCACCAGTCTAATGGTCCAGAAATCCGAACAATTCTTGGACTGAATATAGTCGTACGGCATCCAAAAATAGCCCTTGTCGCCCCACTCTTTCCCCCAAGAATTACGCACGAGGACCATCCTTTTCTCGTTGTCATAGCCTGCTGCCATCACGGCGTGTCCGCCAAGCATGTCTTCATCCTTTTTAGGCATGGGCATGATGCCGGTCTTGGCAACCTCTTCCGACATGAAACTGGAATAGACCGAGAAACCAAATACAAACGGATAGCCGTCGGCAAGGCAGGCACGGATATCGAACATATTGGCATTGATACGCCAGTACGATAGAATCTGGTTGTCAAGTGCCAACTCGTAACATTTTTTGGGCGGCTCCTTGGTAAACTTTGCTCCTGGCTTTGTGCTCTTCGAATAGGTCCAGTCTTTTTCAAGACACACACCTTGCTTGTTCAACGATTTGACGCCATCTCTCAAATAGGCTCCGCTGTCGGAATACACGGTGTTCATCATGACACGCTCGTTGTAATAAAGGAAAAGCCTCGACAGCCTCTTGGTACCTTTCTGTCCCTGAAGCCTCTTGCAACATTCCACGGCAGCCAGCAATGAGTTTGCCGTGCAACTCCCCAGTTCGCCTTGATTGAACACTGGCGGACAAATCTTTCGGAGGTCCACTTTTTGCGGGAAGTCACTGGCACTACGAAGTTTCATCGGAGCCTCGTAAACGTAGTCCCTGCTGTCGGGAAGGTCGGGGAGCCATCCGAATTTGGGCATTTTGAATTCTTTTTTATTCGTGTTATCCTTGATCAAGTTGTAGTTTGTCATGTTGTTTTTATTTTATGGTGATACTTATTCCGCAGATATTCAACGGTTTGCCGTCTTTTTCCCAAGGTCTTTTTTCTTCAAGAACGACAGCAGATTTCCCCAGTGACAAGGCTTTAATCTCTACCAACACAGGAAAACTTTTGCCTAAAGGCTGAGGCACATCGTCATGAACTGGCAATTGTGGTTTGAGTTGCACTTGGGTAAGGCTTTCATCATTTGAGACAATCGCCCAAAGATAGCCTCCTCCCTCGTGACTTTCCAACGCAAAAGCACGAGTTTCGTTGACGTTTAATGTGATTCTCTTTCTGATTTGTGCCATAGCGTAGGCCTTGGTACATCTTACACCGTCAGGATGTCCTTCGACTTCAGCTCAGTGAGGTCGTCAATCTTCTTGATGTACTTGTCCGTAAGTTTTTGGATTTCTTCTTGCAAGAGCTTCGACTCGTCCTCGGAGATGGTGTCTTTTTCCAGCTTCTTGGCGTCGTCGTTGGCGTTGCGGCGGATGCCACGGATGCCTACTTTGGCTTCCTCGGCGGCGTTCTTGGTGCGTTTCACCAAATCGCGACGGCGTTCCTCAGTCAGTGCAGGCACTGCAATACGGAGAATTTCACCGTTGTTGATGGGGTTGAAGCCCAAGTTGGCGTTCATGATGGCCTTGGCGATGTTGTTGAGGGCACTCTTGTCGAAAGGTTGCACCACAATCATACGTGCGTCGGTGCAGCCGATGTTGGCGGTCTGCTCGATGGGCACCGTCGTGCCATAGTATTCAACCATAACGCCGTTCAGCATAGCCGGACTAGCTTTTCCTGCCCTGATGCCCTGAAATTCATGCTCCAGGTGCTTGATGGTGTTGTCCATGCTTTCAGTGGCTTCGTCTAATACAAATTGAGAATCGTCTGTCATAGTGTTCAAAATTTTGCTGCAAAAATAATGTTTTTTGTTTTTCCGCTCAAATATCCTACCAAATTTCTAATTCAGCGGGTCGTAGAGTCCCGTCAAGACATGGCTCTTGTGCGTGACGTAATAACTCATCTTGTTCAAGGTAAGGCTGCCTTTGCCGACATTCCAAAGGTAGGTCTTGATGGTCTTACCCTTGGGCGAGAGGTCTTCACCGAAAATGATGGCATCGGCAACCACGTTGTCGCCTGCGGCAAAACGACCGTCTTCTGTCAACGAACCATGCCACAGCACAATAGTATCCGTCTCGGCATCGCGCACTTCCACAACGAGCTGAACATCATGGATGTCCGTGTCATTATGGATATGGGCCACGATACCCAAAGCCTCAATGTCGTCGGGCAACGAGTCGCAACTAAAGGTGCTTGCCCTACCCCACTCTTGGCCTTCCACGAAATGGCAAGGCGTTTCATCCAAAGTGGTCAAGGCATATTCGCTGCCTTCTACCTCGGTTTTGCTCAAAGTCAGGTAACGCGATGTAAACCAATCCTTTTGCCAGACACGATACGGATAATTACCCACGGCGGTCACTTCCCAAATCGGGTTGACATAATCGGTCCAGCCGAAACCGAGCATCGGGGCCGTCCTATGTTCGGCAAGCCAATCGTGGAACTCACCCAAGTTGCTGTAACGATTAAAGACGATACGGCTTTCGACATTGGTCTGGGCTTGATAAAACTCTGCGGCCTCACCAATTTCCGTCCGCGTGGCAAACTGAATCCGGTCGCCATACTTTTGCTTGTCCTCTTGCATCTTGACTGCGATTTGGTCGAAACCTTGGTGGTACATCAAATCATAGTGGCGACGCGTGGTAACCAACGAGGTGATGCCCACAAACAATATCACCGCAACCACCAAAGCAGTCTGCCAGGGCGACATTGTACGGCTCTTGAACAGGGAAAACGCCACGATGATGACGAAAGGATAGCTGAAAATCAGTGTGCTTTGTTGCAAAATCGGCTCTCGGGTCAAAGAATAAATAAAAGCGATGGCAAAGATGATGACAAACCATGCCAGACCTGCCCAACGCAAAGGATTGTTCTGTTTGTCGCGCTTGCCTAGAATAATCGGCAGCAAAATGACGATTCCCACGGCAAACATGAACAGCGACGAGAAGTTCATCGTGTATTGGATGAAATCGAGGAGGAAGGTGGACTTAGGCACGCTCAACCACCCGCCAATGCTGCCACTGACGAAGAGCTGCTGGTAGAAAATCGGCAAAGTTGGCGCAAACAAAAGCACCGCTCCTATACCACTCATCCAGTAGGCCTTACGCCGTTCTTTCGGCAGGAAAAACAAACCCGTGAGGAATATCAACCCCGCCTGGGCGATGGAGAAATACTGCATCAGCGAACAAGCCCAAGCCGAAAGTGCAAAGCCGACATAATCCCTTGTCGTCGTTTTTGTCCCGAAAACAACCTTATGCCAAAACAACGCCATCAGCAGGACGAAAAACAATCCCGCTGAATAGGGTCGCGCCAACTGACTGTAAAACACCGTGAACTGGCTGACCGCGAAAAACGCCGCCGAGAACAAGCCAACCTTGCGGTTGAACCACTGTCGCCCTATCAAATAGATGAGGTACACAGACCCAATGCCCATCAGTGCGAAAGGCAGCTTGACCCAGAACTCGCTCCAGCCGAAAATCCGCACCCAAAGCCATAGGAAAGCTTCCACCCCGATCGGATGGCTGTCGGGCATTATGCCCTGTTGGATGAAGTCGTGGAAATTGTCGAAACGGATACGCAGCAAAGCACTGAACTCGTCATGCATAAAAGGCACTTGACCCAGTTTCCACAGACGCAGTACTGCCGCCACAACAACGATGACACCTATTAATAATATATCCAGTTTGCGGTTTGACGCATTGTGCTGTTTTCGAAGATGATGTTTCCTCATAGTCACGGATTTGAAGGCACAAAATTAGGGATAAAAGAAGGAAGTGCGGCAAGGCTTCTACATTTTTTCTGAATTTTTTGGGGCTCCGTATGCCAAAAATTACGAAATTTGCACCTTCAAAATTTTGAGCGTTAGAAACCGACCAATATGCGAACCAACTTACTTAAGAAGAATTGCGCGAAATACAGAGCTCCGCAAGAGGCTCAAGCGAAAGGCATATATCCCTACTATAAACCCATCCAATCAGAGCAGAGCACCGTCGTGAAAATCAACGGCAAAGACGTGTTGATGTTCGGCTCCAACAGTTATCTCGGACTCGCCAACGACCCGCGCCTGAAGGAAGCCGCCATCGAAGCCATCAAGAAATACGGCACCAGCTGCTCAGGATCGCGTTTCCTCAACGGTACGCTCGACATCCATGTTGAACTGGAAGAGAAACTGGCCAAGTTGGTGGGCAAGGAAGCCGCCGTGTGTTTCAGCACGGGTTTCCAGGTCAACCTCGGCGTGGTCTCGGCATTGTGTGGCCGCAACGACTACCTGCTCTTGGATAGCCTCGACCATGCTTCCATCATCGAAGGCAGCCGCCTTTCTTTCGGCAAGGTGTGGAAATACAACCACAACGACATGGACCAGCTGGAAGCCAAGTTGAAGCTCTGCAGCCCCGACTCCGTGAAACTGATTGTTGCCGATGGTATCTTCTCGATGGAAGGCGACATCGTCAACCTGCCAAAAATGGTTGAATTGGCTGAGACTTACAATGCCGACATCATGATTGACGATGCTCACGCCCTCGGCGTGTTGGGTCATCAGGGTCGCGGCACCTCCGACCACTTCGGCCTGACCGACAAAGTGGACCTGATCATGGGCACCTTCTCCAAGTCGTTCGGCTCGCTTGGTGGTTTCATCGCCGCTGATTTCGACATCATCAACTTCCTGAAACATAATGCCCGCTCGCTGATTTTCAGCGCCAGCATGCCGCCCTCCAATGTGGCTTCGGTGAGCAAGGCCATCGACATCATGCTCAACGAGCCCGAACGCATCCAGCACCTCTGGGATGTGAGCAACTACGCCCGCAAGCAGTTCCAAGACCGTGGCTTCGACACGGGTCACAGCTGCACCCCCATCATTCCGCTGTTGGTCCGCAACTCGGAGAAGGCTTTTTGGCTGTGCAACAGGCTATTGGACGATGGCATTTTCGTCACGCCCGTCATCGCACCCGCCGTGCCCGAAGAGGATGTCATGATTCGTTTCGCCCTGATGGCGACCCACACCTTCGAGCAGGTAGACATTGCGGTCGAAAAGATTACGAAAGCCTTCAAGGAAGCAGGGGTCATCTAACATGATTGTCTTCATCACTGGCATATCGTCAGGTTTTGGCCTTGAGACGGCTCGTCTTTTGTCGCAGGAAGGCCATACCGTTTATGGCACCGTGCGCCGTGATGTGGAACCCTTGCCCAACGTTAATTACCTTAAACTTGATGTTCGCGACAAACAAGCCGTTTCTGAAGCCGTCCGACAAATTGTTGAAAGGGAAGGTCGTATCGACGTCTTCGTCAACAACGCCGGCATGGGCATTGGCGGACCTTTGGAGTTCGCCACCGAAGAGGAAGTCCGTTTGCAGATGGACACCAACTTCATGGGGCTCGTCAATTGCGTCGATGCCGTTTTGCCTTACATGCGCCAGCAAGGCGAAGGCAAAATTATTGCCCTCAGCTCCATTGGCGGCCTGATGGGTCTGCCCTTCCAAGGTTTCTACTCGGCCAGCAAATTCGCCATCGAAGGCTATTGCGAAGCGCTGCGTTTGGAAGTCAAGGCTATGGGTATCAAAGTGGTAGTTTTACGTCCAGGCGATTTCAGCACAGGCTTCACGGGCAGCCGCAAGAAAGTGTCTGACGAAGCCGCTCTGCAAGCCTATCCGCTCTACTGCGATGCCATCAACAAGGTTGAACACGATGAGACCGGCGGCCTAAAGCCAGCGGTTTTGGCCCAGAAAATCAATGAAATCATCCGCAAAAAGAATCCACGCAACGGCTATGTGGTAGCCTCGTTCGAGCAACGTCTTTCGGTGCTGCTAAAACAAATCCTGCCCGCCAAATGGTTTGACAGGATTTTGGGGAGTTACTACAAACTTTAAGCTTATTTCGTCACCAAGGTTCCGATGTTCTCGCCGCGCAAGACCTTCATCAGGTTGCCGCGTGTGTTCATGTCGAAGACGTACATCGGCATGTTGTTTTCCTTACACATCGTGAAGGCCGTCATGTCCATCACCTTGAGGTTGCGTTGGTAGGCCTCGTCGTAGGTGATGTGATCGAACTTGGTGGCAGTGGGATCTTTCTCGGGGTCGGCAGTGTAGATGCCGTCCACGCGGGTGCCTTTCAGAATAATGTCAGCCTTGATTTCGACGGCGCGAAGGGCCGAACCCGTATCGGTGGTGAAGAAAGGATTACCCGTACCAGCGCCCATTACCACGATGTGACCTTCCTCAAGCAGACGGCAAGCTTTGGCGCTACTCATTGTATCGGCGATACGATCAATGTAGAGGCCTGCCAACAGGGTGGCTTTTTGGCCTTTGCTTTGTAGGGTCGATTGCATGGCCATTGAGTTGATGACGGTGGCGAGCATACCCATATAGTCGCCTTGGATGCGGTCCATGCCTTTGGAGGCACCTTGCAGGCCGCGATAGATGTTGCCGCCACCGATGACGATGCCGATTTGCACGCCCGCTTGGGCGGCTTCGATGATTTCGTCGGCGTAGTCGTTCAGGCGTTGCGGATCGATGCCAAATTGTTGGCTGCCCATCAGGGCCTCGCCGCTGAGTTTCAAAAGTACACGGTTGTATTTCATTGGATTGGGTTTTTAATTTCAGATTTCAGATTTCAAATTTCAGATTTGGAATTGCAAAGATAGCAATTTTAGCAACTGATAAAAGTAAAAAAGTGTAGTTTTGCAGTATCTGAACCATCAACTTTCCTAAAATGAACATCAAAGACATCACCCCCGAGTATTTATGGGAGAACGACATCAACCCAGAAGGATTGGTATTTGGCCCTAATTTCTTGCCTTACAATCCAAGGCTCAAGCAATTTGGCCGTAATTTGAGGAACGAAGGGCAAATCTCGGAGGCCATGCTTTGGAAACGACTGAAAAACAAGCAAACGGGACATATCTTTCTTCGTCAAAGACCTATCTTGAATTATATCGCTGATTTTTATTGCTGCAAATTGAGAATGGTGATTGAAATTGATGGGGCATCACATTTTTCAGCAGAAGCACAAGAAAGGGATAGAGAAAGAGATAGACAAATGCAGGCCATCGGGCTAACAGTCATTAGGGTTAGAGACGGAGAAGTCCGTAGAAATCTCGAAGGGGTGACCAGATATATCATGGATCAGATTTCAGCAAAAGAGAAAATGCTTGAAATAGATTAGCGCAAAGCGGGACTTCGGAATCCCTCGTCCGGTAGGCTTTCCCCCTTTGCAAAGGGGGCCAGGGGGATTCAACAGACCCCGGCAGGCAAAACCAGACATGCGCAAAGCGGGTCTTCGGAATCCCCCTTGAACCATTCTGCATAGAGACTAATAGTTGATAGCGCAAGGCGGGTCTTCGGAATCCCCCCTGCCCCCTTTTGAAAGGGGGAAGCGCAAAGCGACGCGGGTGCAAAGCCCAGCAGGAAATCCTTCCGAAAAGACGATCATTGCTTAACTCGATCAAGGGCAGTACAACAACAATAGCACACCAACTAGTCAGCACCCAGTAATCTCTCGTCTAGTAGGCCCTCGTCCGGTAGGCTTCCCCCCTTTGCAAAGGGGGCCAGGGGGATTCACAAGCACCCCGGCAGGCAAACAAAAAAAACCGCCCCAGCGGAGCGGTTTTTTCATTTCAAATCCTATCAGGATTTACTTCATGATGACAACGCGTTGGACGCCGTTGTTGCCATTGTTGTCGTAAATGCTGAAGAAATACACGCCAGCCTCAAGGTCGAGGGCGATCGTGTTGCTCACACTACCGAGCTTCTCGATGCGGACGAGCTGACCAGCCACATTGTAGATGGCCACAGCGCTCAGGTTCTCGCCTTCGAGGGTGATGGTAGAAGTAGCAGGGTTAGGATAGACACTGGCCAGTTGAGCAACGGTCTCTTCAACGCCATCGGTGACAGCGAGGAGGACAGGAATCTCAACATGAGGCAGTTCCTCATCGTTGGTGTTGATGATGAGGTTGGCTTCGTAGTTCGTACCCATGCTCAAGCCGATGGAGTTCAGCGTGAGGGTGATGGTCTCGCTGTTGCCACCGAGAATGGCACCTTCAGTCTTGTCGATAGTAGCCCAAGTGGCGGGGATGAGTTCACCTTCGCAGTTGACGTTAATCATCCAAGCACCGCCGAAGCTGCCAGCACTGTAGCAGTGGTTGAAGCTGTTGCCACTGGTGCTGAGCCAGTTGCCATCAGATTCTTCACCATATTCACCACCGTCCATAGTCATAGGATATTCACCAGCGGCCTGCTCCAAGGCAACGGTAACCCACATGGCTTGACCCGTCATATAAACAGGCTCGTCGAAGTTAACGCTGATCCAGTCTTCTGTAGTCGTGGTGTTGAGGCTTTTTTCAGCAAGGAGTTCACCGGGTTGATTGTGGAGACCCTGACCGTAGACACGGAAGGTATAGTTGTGGTCGGCAGCAGCATAAGAGTTAACAAAGAACTCAGCGGAAGTGATTCTCATACCCATAGCAGCGCCAGCATAAGCGTTAGCGGGCAGACGGATACCAAACTCACGGCTGTAAGCATCGGATGAACCAATACCAGAAGCGCTGTTGACATCACCATTGTGGTAGTAAAGTTGAGCGGTCTGTGAACCAGCTTCACCTTGACCGAAGTCGAGCCAGCCAGCCCAGTCACCGATGGAGTTACCATCGTTGTTGATGGTGACGGCCACAGTAGTCATGTCGTCTTCCATCAGTTCCACTTGGACGTTTTCAGGATCAACGCTGAGTTCAGGAGCGGATTCGCCACCGATCTTCTTGAAGCTGAAGTTGTCAAGATAGTACTCAGAGGTAGCAGCATTCTCGGGCGGATAGAAGTTCATGGCGGCGAGGGTACGGCCAACCACATTATTGCCGAAGCTGTCCAAGCTCCACTGCCAAGTGCAAACGAGAACCTCGTCTTCACCAGGAGCGGTGTAGTAGTAGTTAGCAACGTCGGTGTCGGTGTCGACATTCAAGCGGAAGTGCATCCATTGGTCATACACAATACCCGTCAGCGTGGCGGTGCTGTTGCTACCGGCGTGGATGGTGCCTTGGCCAGGAGCGCTGGTCGAGTTGCTGCCATCGTTGGTCAGGTGGAGGTAGCACTGCATAGCCCAAGTGCTGTTAGAGCCAGCAAAGTGGTGCAGGATGTTGAAGTAACCGTTCTTGCCTTCAGGGATGAGGATGTCGAACTCGAGGTCGTAGTTACCATTCTCTTCGTCACCGAGGAGGAGGACTTGGTCATTGCCATAGGTCAGGTGACCGCATTGGGTACCTTCGAAGTCGGCAATCACGCCGTCTTCATTACCGCCGGGAGCGTTGCTCCAAGTGGTCCACCAGTCGTGACCGGCAGCAATAGCTTCAGCAGCAATCTTGTTACCCACAGTGTACTCTTCGAAGGGTTCGAACAGCAGCACCTCGTCGTTGCTTTGCAGCGAGACGGTGAGGTTGTCGATGTAGTACTCAGAAGTAGCGGCATTCTCGGGCGGGAAGAAGTCCATAGCGCCGAGGACGCGGTCGGTGACGTTCTCACCAAAGCTGTCCAAGCTCCACTGCCATTCGGCATAGAGTTCTTCGGCTTGGCCAACCACATTGAAGTAAAGTTGGGCAACGTCGTTGTCAGCATCGACATGGACGCGGAAGTGCATCCACTCGTCATAGACGCAAGGCAGGTCGCAAGTACCGTTGCTACCAGCGTGCACGGTGCCGTGGCCAGGGGCTTGGGTCGAGTTCTGACCGTCGTTGGTCTCGTGCATGTAAACTTGAATGGCCCAAGTGCTGTTGCTGCCAGCAAAGTGGTGCAACACGTTGAAATAACCGTTCTTGCCTTCCGGAACGTAGGCATCGAATTCAAGGTCGTAAACACCCGTCGAGTGGTCGCCGAGCATGACGACTTGGTCGTTGCCATAGGTGAAGTGGGCAGCCATAGTGCCACCAGCCTCGCCGAAGGTACCGTCTTCGGAGCCGCCAGGAGCGTTGCTCCAAGTGGTCCAAGGATCACCGTAAGTCTGAGCAATCTTAGCGCCGGCAACGCCGTCGTTGAAGTCAAAGCTCATCTGTGCGAAAGCATTGCCGCAAACGAAGGCAATCATCGCAATGAGTAAAGAAACTTTCTTCATTTTGTTGAAATTTTAGTTAGTATTAGGTTAGTTGTGTTAAGTTCACAAATGTGCATAAAACGCTGCAAATATAACCAAAAATTGAAAGGTGCAAGTAGAAAAAAGGATTTTTTCTAAAAGTTTAGTGTTTAGAGTTTAGAGTTTAGAGATTTTTGGCTTCCTTCCAATAAGCAATCATCTCGTCAAGCGTGAGATGCTGCACACCTTTGCCTTGCTCGCGGGCGCGTTGCTCCACGTGGGCGAAACGCTCGCGGAACTTCTTGTCGGTCTTCTCCAAAGCATCGTCGGGGTTCACACCGATATAGATACCGTATGCCGCCAAAGCGAAGAGCAAGTCGCCGTATTCCTCTTCAATGCGTTCCGTGTTGTCGGGCTTTTGCAGTTCAGCGAAAAGTTCCGCCTTCTCCTCCTCCACCTTCTGCCAAGCTTGTTCTGCATCGGGCCAACGGAAGCCCACGCCAGCGGTTTTCTGGTGCATACGATAGGCCTTTAACAACGAGGGCAAACCTTCTGGAACACCACCCAAAACGCTACGGTTGTGCTCGCGCTCCAACTTAATCTTTTCCCAGTTCTGTTCCACCTGCTCGGCGTTCTCAACATGTTCATTGCCAAAGATATGCGGATGGCGCACAATCATCTTTTCGCAAATGCCATTGAGCACATCGGTAATGTCAAAAGCGCCTTTCTCCTGCCCTATCTTGGCATAAAAAACAAGGTGCAACATGAGGTCGCCGAGTTCCTTCTTCACCTCGTTAAGGTCGTCATTAAGAATGGCTTGACTCAATTCGTAAGTCTCCTCAATGGTGAGATGACGCAGGCTTTGTATGGTTTGGGTGCTGTCCCACGGGCAGCCTGCACGCACGGCGTCCATGATGTCTAACAAACGCTTGAAAGCGGATAATCTTTCGTCCATGATGGTTTGATTTGGGGCGCAAAAATAGTGATTAATACATTTGGTTGCGCTTTTATCTCAAAATGGATAGACGTTGGGTCGTCTTGCCAACTGAAGTGCTAATCTCTACGATATAAATGCCTTGCTTCAAAGTCGAAATATCGATGTCGAGGCGGTCGGGGTGATTTGCGGGAATGTCCATTAGGTTTTGTCCAATGGAATTATATATCCTAACCCGTTGAATTTGGGATGCTACAAGAGTGACCTTCGTTTGGGCTGGGTTAGGAAATAGCTTGACTTTCATGGACTCGTTTTCATCTACATCATAAAAGATACTGTTGATTTCGATAGAGCTCGAGGTATTGCAATCCTCCGTGTTGTGCGTGATGACCTTCAGCGTTCCCTGACCCAAAGTGGTCACGAGGAGATGACAACTATAGCCGTTGCCTAAAGGCTCAACAAACCATTCTGGGTTGGTACACTCCCATTCCAAAGTGTTCGGTGCGATATTGAGCGAGTCGCTGACCTGATATAAGAAAATGCCTGTAACCAAATTAGTAGCAACATAGGCTTGCCTTGGGCCATCAATGGTGATTGGCGGGGCGTGATTAATGGTCAAATGCAATTCGGCTATGCTGTCGCATCCGAAATCAGTTTGGCCTTCAACATGGGTGTAAACGCCTGATTGCGTGTAAATCAAACCGTACCATTCATACTGGTCGCAGATGGCAGTATCATAGGGTACGGTTACGGTCGGATGGAGTGTCAGGTGCAGGTTGACGATGCTGTCGCAACCGCCTATGGAATGCCCATGGTAGGTGTAAATACCTGATGCGGTATAGGTTTCGTCGTGCCAGTTGTGGAAATCACAGTCTGTTTCGTAAACATCTTGTTCGGTGGGCTGCTGGACATGGATTTTTGTGGTGAGTGTGCCCATCAAGCTGTCCTGCCCTTGCGGTGACAATTTGTAAACGTCGCACGACACGTTGTAGTTACCCGCTTGGGAATACTGGTGAGCAACTTCCACTCCTGTTCCTGTGGTATTGTCGCCAAAGCTCCATTCAGCGCGTGAGACTTCATAATTGGTGAACAGAGAGAAATTGACAACATCGTCTTCGCAAAACCAAAACCCGTTTGCAAAATTGGTGGAGTATTGTTGGTCCACCATGATTTGCGCCGACTGGTCGATGACCATACTGCCAGCCGAAAAGCCATAGCATCCGAGGTCACCCAAACCATAAACCTGGGCAACAAAGCCGCCGTTCGTGCCTCCGGCAGCACTGCTCAATGTGTGCGTTCCATGCTGGATTTGAATCCTTGCATAAGAATACCCGCTATTGTAGGGCGTCAGATGAAACTGCGAGGAAATGTTGCGACCATCCAATTTCATGGAAGACACACAGCTGGCTTCGGTCACAATGTTTACATAGTGTTTTTGATTTTGATAAGAACTCGCTGGAGAAGGAGTGAAGGTGCAGAAAGTGGCATCCTTTATCTTTTGCTCCAACGGACTAATGAGCACCATAGCAGGACATCCGTCTTTCATAGTGCCGAAGTCATTATAAGGTATTGTAAGATATTGAAACACTTGTGCCGGCTCCGAGGTTTCAATAAAATCAGCTTGTGTGGTTGCGGTGATTTCATAGTCGTAGGTTTGCCTCGCTTGGATGGTAGCAATGGATGTGCCATTCCGCTTGATATTGCAAGCGTTGTTCAAGGCTGTGATGCGGACCTTACCTTTGCGGCTTCCTTGGGTTCCGGCAACGACGAACTTTTGGCCCCATGTGCTTACAGGCAGCATCTGTTCATAGAGATGGTGCATAGCAGTGCCATTTTCAGAATATAAATAATACGACGCGCAGTTGTTTCCGGCAAATACGGCAATCCGTTTGCCATTTCTTACTTTAATGTGTGTACCGCTGAAGTCTCTATCCGTCAAATAACTTGTTGCGGATAGGATTTGGTAGCATTGCCCAGCTTGCAAAACGACAAAGAAAGGCATGTTGGCATAATGGCCATAGGCAGATTTATCAGTCAAAGTGATATCAACAAGGGTGTTGTTTTGCGTTGCGACAATGCAAAACTCGGACAAATCATATACGTTTCCCTGAAGCGATGGATAGGTCTGGATGATGTATTCACTTCCCAACGATGGGGTGGGCAAAACACAAGTGGCCTCGGAATACTCCTGTCCGTAGTCCCACCTCTTATTAGAAGCATACAACGAAACGGAGTCTGTGGTTACAACGTGCAAACCATGGTTCAGGATGCAATCGGAATCTTCTTGGAAACCAGCAGGGTTATTCACATAATTCCCTTCCATGGGTATGGAAACCTTTGTCGACGTTCCTGCTTGTACCTCAAAAGTGGTTGACCATTGGGTGTTGGGGTTAGTGACCCTTCCCGTACAGGGACGTTTGCCGATTACAACTAATTCTAATTCGTTCCTAAGATTAACGTAGTTTATATGCTCACCATGTGGCAGAAAGGATACCCAAAAATCCTTGCCCAAAGTGCTTTGGGCCATGGCAGGCATTAAAAGCGTAATCAACGCAAAGGCTAACGTCAGTTTTATGTGGTTCTGTTTCATTGTTTTTCCTTTTTTGAATCTAATTTTGCTGCAAAGGTAGGGAAAATTTTTGAATTACTGTCGTAGAATTTGCGTCGCTTCGCGGCGAAGCGGCAACAAGAGCACATCCAACTATCATAGTTTTTTGTACCTTTGCAGGCCAAATGGAAAGACAAAAACGCCATATCCTTTTCGTCTTGCTCACCTTATTATTAATAGGGATGTCAGCGAAAGCCCAGCCGACCCACAAGAACTATGAACTTGAGGCGCGGGCGCATTTCGGATACCTGTATTTCCAGAACGACCAATTCCACAGCGCTTTGGGACGCTATAGCATGCACGCACCAGCCTACGAGCTATCACTACACCACAACACCTATGGTCAACACCGTTGGGAAGTGCTCCACAACTACCCTTCTATCGGCCTCACCTTCTATTATTCCGGTTTCCGTAACGACAGCATTTCCAAGGAGTTGGGACACGTATTTGCGCTCTATCCCTACATCAACTTCCCCATCATCCCCAACGAAAACAGCAAGCTGACCTTCAAATTGGGCGTGGGCGTTTCGTACCTCACCAACAAATTCCACCCAACGGAGAACTACCACAACTACGCCATCGGTTCTCACGTGAACGCCGCCATCAACCTGTCGTTTGAGTACCGCCAGCGTATCGTCGACCGCCTGCATTGGGTGACCTCAGTCGGCCTGACCCACTTCTCGAACGGCGCCACACGCACCCCCAACATGGGCATCAACATCTTCAGCGTGGCCACAGGCTTTTCTTGGTATCTAAAACGACCGAAAGATTTGATTGACTACAAGTTGCGCCCCAAGAACTACCTTTTCGAGTTTGACGGCAAGCAGCATTTCGTCACCGACTACCAATACACCCTCGGTTTCAAGGACATGAGCCAGCAATACGGCACCCACCAATACTACTTCATCCACAATATTGCGGCCAACCTCATGCTGCAACTCACTGAGCGCGACCGCCTTGGCCTCGGCATAGAGCTCATTTACGACCCATCGGCCAAAGCCTTGCACCCCGAATGGGACAGGCCTCGCGACTATGTCAAGATTGGAGGCTTGCTTTCCTACGAGATGATGCTCGACCGCGTGAGCTTCATGTTCAACCTCGGCATCCGTAACAACGCGCCCATACCGCAAAAGGCATTCTTGTTCTATCAAAAGGTGGCTGCACGTTACTACTTCAACGACAACTTGTTTGCCACCCTTTCGTTCACCACTTACGACATCAAGGCCGACTTCATCAGCTTCGGCTTGGGATACCATATCCAACACAAATATTATCTGTCACGCCATGAAAAGAGACATCATCGCAGTCCTGTTTTTCCTCGTTAGTCTGACGGTCGCCTCATGCAGCAAGTTCTCGAACGGAGAACCCGTCACGGAGCAACGCAACATTGGGAAGCGTTTCGAGGTTCTCTGCATGTATAACAACGTGAACGTCAGCTTGAAGCACAGCAGTCACCCCCATCTGGAGCTGACCTGTCCTAAGAATCTCATTGACAACATCTTTACCGAAGTGGTCGGCGACAGCCTCGTCATCCGCAATGACAATGACTTTAAATGGCTTCGAAGCTACAATTACACCATCGACTTGACCGTTTATTACGACAGCCTGCGCGAAATCAACTTCGCCTCCACTGCCCGACTCATAGGCCTCGACACCCTGCATGGCATGTCCATGCTCGATAGCTTGGAAACCACCGTCCACGGCTTCACCCTACGTGTTACCGAAGGCTGCGGCGACATTGACCTCACCCTCAACTGCGATGTGCTCTACGATCGCTTCACCAACGGCACCTCCAGCGTCGTCCTCCACGGACAGACGGCCTACTCTGAACACGACCTGCAAAGCTACGGTACCATCAATGCCATGGGCCTCAATTCCAATTTCGTCAGGGTGCAGTCAAGGTCAACCAATGATGTTTACGTCTTCGTGCGCAACGGCGGCGGACTGCGCACCAAGATTTACAGCATAGGAAATATCTACTACAAAGGCAATCCAGCACCCCATTACACCTCACACGAAAGCTATGGAGAAGGACAGCTCATCAAATTGGAATAAAAAGTTGAAGGAAAAGGGGATTTTGGTATAATATTTGTAAGTTTTTCGGGCAAAAATCAGTCTTTCAAGAACAAATAAAAACCACAATACAATGAAAGCTTTTAAGATCATCCCTCTCATCGCTTTGATGGCCTTGGTCGGCTGCTCATCGAGCAAGAAAGTCGCCAAGGATGATGTCTACTACTCGCCTTACGGCAACTCGAGTTCGCACATGGCCACCAGCAACGGTTCCTACGCCTCTCCACAAGTGACAGGCACCTCGGAATACGACTACCAAGCCTACTATTCCGACAGCAAGAACTACGTCAGCAACGCTGAGCCCGTCTACCAAACCACGGAGACCGTGACCGACACCAACGGCGTGGTGTACACCACCACCGAAACCTACTACGATGCCGATTATGCGGCTCGCATCAAGCGTTTTGGCACGGGTGCCTCCTCGTCAAGGAGCTACTATGACGACTACTACACTGGCGGCGACACCTACTACGTCTACACCAACAGCTACGACCCGTTCTACTGGAACTGCTACCCAGGCATCTATATCAGCTGGGGCTACCGTCCATACTGGCGCAGCTATTACTGGGACCCCTGGTACTGGGGCTATCCCTACTATTACTCCTACTGGGATCCTTACTGGAACTACGGTTGGGGCTACCACGGCTACCATCATCACCCGCACCATCACCACTACTATGACCACGGCCCTGGACACGGCCCCGGTGGTGGTCACAACGGAGGCATGAGCAGCTACGTGGCCAGCGTGAGACATGGCAACAACAGCACCGCAGGCTCGATGAGCGGAGGCAGACGGAATACACAAAATGGCGCCACCGTCTCGGGTCGCACCAACGCTGGCTCAATGAGCGGTTCCACCACGACCACCCGCCCGACAGCCTCAGGCAGCATGTCAGCAGGCAGCACTGCAAGCCGTCCTAATAGCAACGGCGCATCGACTCGCCCAACGACGACTTCCAGACCCTCTGTGACCAGCAGCCGTCCTACGGCAGGCACTAACGGCCGCACGGGAGCCACAACCACGACAAGCCGTCCGAACAGCGGCAGCACGGCTCGTCAAGGCAGCCAAAGCGGTACGCGTCAAACCTACACCTCGCCCAACAGCAGTCGTCCGTCGCGCTCCAGTTCGGAATACGTCCGCCCGCAAGGTTCATCCTCAAGCCGTCCCTCTTCGACGACCTCGGGCAGCAACAGGAGCAGTTCTTCGAGTGGCAGCTACAATAGAAGCAGCTCGTCCAGCAGCAGCGGCAGCTATAACAGAAGCAGCTCTTCCGCTCCGCGCAGCAGCTCCAGCTCAAGCAGCAGCCGCAGTTCAGGTAGCAGCTATAGCGGTGGAAGCCGCAGCAGTAGCAGTTCTGGCAGCCACAGCTCAGGCAGCAGCCACAGCTCAAGTGGCGGCGGTCGCAGCTCGGGCGGCGGAAGAAGATAATTCTGCGACCGACGCAACAAGGAAACAAAATAAAGACTACCTTTGCAGCCTCAATGCAAGGTAGTCTTTTTTATTTGTAACGACATGAAGAGAATCATCACCACATTTATACTGACGTCATTCGCCACTTCCCTTTGGGCGCAAGGCAGTGCCGATGCTTGCCGTTTTTCACAGACCTACTACCAAGGCACAGCCAAAGCTTTGGGCATGGGCAACGCCTTAGGTGCCGTGGGCGGCGACATGACCGCCATCTGCATCAATCCTGCTGGCATGGGACTATATCGCAGCAGCGAACTCTCCATGACGCTGAACCTTTCGGACAACTATCACACCTCATCCTATTACGGCACAGAGAGAGACGCCAATAAGTTCCGTGTCTCCATCCCCAGCCTCGGCTATGTCCACAGCCGCGAAAAAAGCAACTACAAGCCCTTGCGCTACTCGCAATTTTGCATCGGTCTCACCCGCACCAACGACTACAACATGCACACCTACGCCTCGGGACTCAACCCTACCAGTTCCAAAATCGACGATTATCTGATGCAAATCGACGGCTATAGTCCCGACGATTTAGCCAATAATTTCGCTTACACCGCATATCCCGCATGGAACACCTACCTCATTGATTTGGACGGCCAAGGTTACTATACCAGTCCCGTCCCCCAAGGCGGCATCACCCAAAAGTCCGAGCAAGATTTCAAAGGCCGTTCCGAGGAATGGATGTTAGGCTACAGCGCCAACTTCAATGACCGACTTTACATCGGAGCTTGCCTAAACATCCTGCATATCAAACGCTTCGGGACCAGTGTTCATCAAGAATCAATGCCTAATGACTCCAACATAGAAACCGACTTCAACCAATGGACTTTCACCGAGGAGTTAAGTTCAAGAGGCATAGGTGTCAATGGCAAAATCGGCCTCATCTGGAGAGCCAATCCTTGGCTGCGTTTAGGCGCCGCCTTCCACTCGCCTTCTTTTTACAGCTTCGATGAATCTTGGCAAACGACAACAGAATCACAAATCAACTGGGTCACAAGAAAGAGCTACAGTCCCGAGTCAAATTACAATTACAAATTCTTCAGTCCGCTGAAATGCGTGGGTAGCATGGCTTTCGTCATCGGGCAACGCGGCATGGTCAGCTTCGATGCGGAATATGTCAACTATGGGATGGCGCGTTTCTTTGCCAACGATTTCAACTACGACGTTACCAATCAAGAAATTAAAGACAGCTACACGCACACGTTCAACTTCCGTCTAGGCACAGAATGGCAAATCAACGACTCCTACCTCCGTTTTGGTGCAGGCTACTACGGCAGTCCTTTCGGCTTGGGTCAGCAAAACGGCAGTATCAAGAAAGCCTCGGTGGGCATCAGCCTACCCTTGGGCACCAGCACCACCTTTGACCTGGCCTACGAACTCAGCCATGGCAAACAGCAATACACACTTTACAACGCTGGCTCGCTTGGCATCGAGCCCGTCACGCAGAGCCAGTTCCGCAGCGTCGCCATCGCCACGTTGAAAGTGCACTTTTGATAACCAAAAAGGGCCGCCCGAAAGCAGCCCCCACCTTAAAAACCTATAAATCACTACTCCATATTTCTTACATCAAGCGTTGTATTGTGCAATGATACCCTTGTCGACAAGGATACGGCCACAATACTCGCAAACGATGATTTTCTTGTGTGTGCAGATATCGAGCTGATGTTGCGGAGGAATACGGTTGAAGCAGCCGCCACAAGCCTCATCAAAGATACCCACCACAGCCAAACCATTACGGGCGTTCTTGCGGATACGCTTGTAGGCAACCAACAGACGGTCTTCCACCAACTTCTCGCACTCGGCGGAACGTTGCAGAAGTTGTTCTTCTTCCTTCTCCGTGCCTTCCACGAGCGAACTCAATTCGTCCTTCTTCTCTTTCAGTGAGTTTTTCAGCTCGGCAAGGTGCTGTTGAGCCTCGTTCACCTTCAATTCGATTTCGGAAACCTTCGCCGTAGCCTCCTTGATACGCTTCTCAGAAAGCTGAATGTCAAGGTTTTGGTATTCGATTTCCTTGGTCAGCGAGTCGTATTCGCGATTGTTGCGGACGTTATTCTGTTGTTCCTCATATTTCTTGACCAAAGCCTCGGTCTCCTTGATCTTAATTTTATAGTCCGAGACTTCACGTTGGTACTTCTTGCTATCCGTCTTGAAGTTGGTGATTCGGGTCTCAATACCAGCGATTTCGTCTTCCAAATCCTGGATTTCGAGGGGCAAGTTACCACGATAGGCACGGATTTCGTCGATTTTCGAGTCTACTTGCTGCAAGGTATAAAGAGCAACCAACTTTTGCTCGACACTTACTTCCACAGGAACTTCTGTCGGTTCAGTTGCCACTTCCTTCTCCTCTTTCACCTCTTCTTTAACCTCTTCCTTGACCTCCACAACTTCTTCCTTAACTTCTTCAACCACAGGAGCTTCCTCCACTTTTGCAGCGGGTTTCTTAGTGGCTTTCTTGGGTTTTGTCTCCTCGACTGGGGTTTCGTTGACAACTTCTTCTGCAACAGGTTCTTCCGTCACTTTCTTTGTGCTCTTTTTTGCAGTCTTCTTGACCTCTTTCACCTCGGCCTTTTCCTCGACCTCAGCGACTTCTGTATTCACTTTTTTAGCCATATTGTTGATTTCTAATTTCTTACAAAATAATAAACCGCATTTGTCCTTGTTTCAGCGATTTCGGCTGCAAAGGTAGGAAATTTTTTCCGAATTAATTCACATAATAATTCTTTCGTGAATTGTTCGGTCTCAAAATGTCCGCCGTCGACCAGCAAGATATTGCCTTCGGGGACAAAAAAGTCATGGTACTTGATGTCGGCGGTGAGATAGGCATCGGCATGGTTTTTCAAGGCATCAGACATAAACGGACTACCAGAACCACCACACAAAGCCACCTTCTTAATCTTACGTCCCGTCAATGCAGAATGGCGAAGACAAGGCGAGTTGATCGTTCGTGCCACAGAACCAAGAAAATCAAGTTCTTCCATCGGCGTTTCAAGCTCACCTATCATACCTGCTCCACAAACTTCAGGTTCGGCTACGGAAGGTTGCAACAGTTGGAGATTCTTCAAGCCTAACTTTTCTGCCAACATTCGGCTCACCCCCAAATAACTGTTATCCAAGTTGGTATGCATCGAAATCATGGCGATGTCGTGTTTGATGGCTTTCATCACGGCGCGTTCGATGTAGGTTTGTGGCGTGAGGTGTTTCAACCCGCGGAAAATCAAAGGGTGATGGCTGACAATCACGTTACAGTTTTTGGCGATGGCTTCATCGACAATTTCCTCGGTAATATCCAAGCAAATCAAGGCTTTACGGGCTTCGGCGTTGAGGTCGCCCACCTGCAATCCAGCGTTGTCGTAACTCTCTTGCCAATGCAACGGCGCCACCTCGGTAATGCAGTTCAAAATGTCTTTTACGGTCATATTTTCAAAATTGAGGCTCAAAATTAGGAAAAAATGTCTAATTTTGACCCCTACAATGAGAATTTTACTTTTGCCCATATCGCTTTTGTATCATATCGTGCTCTGTATCAGGCACAAACTCTATGATTGGCGTATTCTGAGGTCGCTGCGGTTCGAGTACCCTGTCATCGGGGTGGGCAACCTAAACCTTGGTGGTACAGGAAAAACGCCGACTGTGGAATACCTTATTAATATATTGCGACCGCATTACTGCGTGGCGACGCTCAGTAGAGGCTACGGACGCAAGACAAAAGGCTTCCAACGTGCTGACCAACAAAGCACTTACGAGACCATTGGCGACGAGACTTTGCAGTATTTCCGCAAATTCCCTGATGTTCAAGTCGCTGTGGATGAAGACCGCTTGGAAGGCGTGAGGAAACTGATTCAGAGCAAGAAAACGCCAGACGTTTATCTCTTGGACGATGCCTTCCAACATCGGAGAATCAAGGCGGGATTCAACCTTCTATTGACTGAATATCAACATCTTTATTGCGACGATTTTCTGTTTCCTGCTGGTACTTTACGTGACATACGGTCTGCCGCCAAACGCGCTGACATTATTGTAGTCAGCAAGTCGCCCAAAAATCTGGACAAAAAAGAAAAACAGCAAATCGTCAAGAAATTACGTCCTAGGGAGCATCAAAAAGTATTCTTCTCCTACCTCGAATACGAACCTTTGCAACCTTTGAACGAGGCAGCGAAACAATTTTCTGCCGATACCGCTGACTCTGTTTTGGCTTTTTGCGGCATCGCCAACCCAAATCCCTTTGTCGAGGAATTGAAAAAACATTATAAATCCGTTGATTTCCTGCATTTTGCCGACCATCACGCCTATACAGAAAACGACTTAAGAATCATTCTAAACCACTTTGAGCATCTTGGCGGTGAGAAGAAAATCATCGTCACCACCGAAAAAGATGCTGCACGATTGACAAATTCTCTCTATCTTTGTCAGTTTGAAAGCGTGCCGCTATACGCTTTGCCCGTGAGCGTGCGTTTTCACGAAGAAGAAAAGTTTAACGAAGAAATATTGAACTATGTACGACAAAATAACCACCATTGTTGATTTCATCAACCAGAGAACCAACCACTTCCACCCCGAAGTCGGCATTGTGCTGGGTTCCGGATTAGACGGACTGGCGAGCGCCATCAAAGTTGAACATGTGATTTACTACACGGATATACCCCATTTCCCAGTATCTACAGTGAAAGGGCATAGTGGACAACTGTTGTTTGGCACCGTCGCGGGTCGCCGCGTCATTGCCATGCGAGGCCGTTTCCACTATTACGAAGGCTATCCCATGAGTGAAGTCGTTCTTCCCATCCGCATGATGATGCGGTTGGGCATCCAGTTCCTCATTGTTTCCAACGCTTCAGGAGGTCTCAACCCCACCTTCCATGTGGGCGACATCATGATCATCAACGACCAAATCCACACCATGCCCAACCCGCTGATTGGACCGCATGACGAGCGTTTTGGCGAGCGCTTCCCCGACATGAGCGAGCCCTACGACAAGCGCCTCATCAAGTTGGCCGACGAGATTGCCATGGAAAAAGGCATTTGGGTGCAGCATGGCGTGTATTGCGCCACCACGGGTCCGACATACGAGACGCCTGCCGAATGCCGTTACTTCCGCATCATCGGAGCCGACACCATTGGCATGTCGACCACATCCGAGGTCATCGTGGCACGACAAGGCAAACTGCCTGTTTTCGGTCTATCCATCGTTTCCGACATGGGCAACATTTTTGGCATCGATCATCCCGTGACCGTCACCCATGAGGAAGTCATCAAGGCCGTGAACGCAGTAGGGCCGAAACTTGTCACCCTCATCACCGAGCTGATCCGCCGTAGTGTTGAAATCGAGTTCTGATGGCCGTTTATTTCGTCACCGACTTCCACTTGGGCATCCCCTCGCTTGAAGACAGCCAAGAGCGCGAGCGCAAGTTGTTGCGCTTCCTTGACGGCATTCGACCCGATTGTGAGGAGCTTTACCTGATGGGCGACTTGTTCGACTTCTGGTTTGAGTACAAGACAGTGATTCCCAAGGGCTTCGTGAGGCTTCAAGGCAAGCTGGCCAAGTTCACGGACAACGGGATTCCCGTACACATGTTCATCGGCAACCACGATTTGTGGAGTTTCGGCTACTTGCACGACGAATTAGGTCTTGAGATGCACCGCGAGCCCGTCATCAAGACCATTAAGGGAAAGAAGTTTTTCCTCGTCCACGGCGACGGCAGAGGTCCAGGTGACAGGGGCTACAAGTTCCTGAAAAAGGTGTTTGAGTGTAAATTCAACCAATTCCTATTCAGACTGATACATCCCGATTTAGGCATCGGTCTGGCCTTAAGATGGTCGCACAACCACCGCCTGAAGAAACTCAAAAACGAGGTGGAGCGCGGCTATTACGATGACATTCCCAACACCCGCCTCTATCAATACGCACAAGAGCAAGCACAACTTGACCCAAGCATCGACTTTTTCGTCTTCGGCCACCAGCACAAACCCATGCAGTACAAGACTGGCGACCACGCATTAACGACCATCGTGGGAAATTGGATCTATGATTTCACTTATGCGGTGTTTGATGGGGAAACCATTTCTTTGCAACAATTCAACAATTAACAATCATAAATACTATCAACATGAAAGCAACCGACAAGTACATTGAAGAAAACAAGGATCGTTTCCTTGATGAACTATTTGAACTGATTAGAATACCGTCCATCAGCTCCGAATCGGCGCACAAGCAGGACATGATACGTTGTGCCGAGTGCTGGCGCGACAACCTGCTGAAGGCTGGCGCCGACAAGGCCGAGGTAATGCCCACCGATGGCAACCCCATCGTTTATGGCGAGAAGATTATCGACAAGAAGAAGCCCACCGTACTCGTTTATGGTCACTATGATGTGATGCCTGTCGACCCCATCGAGCTGTGGCACACCGACCCATTTGAACCTGTCATCAAAGACGGCAAAATCTGGGCCCGCGGTGCCGACGACGACAAAGGCCAGTCGTTCATGCATGCCAAGGCCTTTGAGACCATGGTCAAGACCGACACCCTCCCCTGCAACGTGAAATTCATGCTCGAAGGCGAGGAGGAAATCGGCTCGGGTAGCCTTGCCAAATGGATTGTCAAGAACAAAAAACTCGTAAAAGCCGATATTATCCTGGTCTCCGACACCTCAATGATTGCCGCCGACGTGCCGAGTATCACCACGGGCTTGAGAGGTCTCGCCTACTGGGAGATTGAAGTCACTGGTCCACAAGCCGACTTACATTCCGGTCTCTTCGGTGGTTCCGTGGCAAACCCCTTGAACGTCCTTTGTGAGATGATTGCTGGATGCATGGACAGGAACAACCGTATCACCATCCCGCATTTCTACCATGACGTTGAAAAATGCTCCAAACGCGAGCGCGAACTACTCAACATGGCACCTTACGATGAGGAAGAGTACAAGAAGAGCCTGGGCGTGAAGGCTTTACGCGGTGAAAAGGGCTATACCAAAATCGAGCAAGTGGGTGTCCGTCCCTCCTTCGACCTCTGTGGCATGTGGGGTGGCTACACGGGCGAGGGCAGCAAGACCGTGCTCCCTTCCAAGGCCTACGCCAAACTCTCTTGCCGTCTGGTACCGCACCAAGACCATGAGAAGATTGCCAAGTTGGTGCAGAAATATTTCGAAAAGAGCGCTCCCGACTATGTCACTGTGAAGGTCACGCCATTACATGGTGGCGAGGCTTACGTTTGCCCCATCGACCTGCCAGCATACAAGGCTGCCGAAGCTGCCTACATGAACACTTACGGCAAGCAGCCCATCCCGATGCGCTCAGGCGGTTCCATTCCGATCATTTCCACCTTCGAGGCAGTGTTGGGCATCAAGTCCATCCTGATGGGCTTCGGTCTCGGCGAAGACGCCATCCACTCACCCAACGAAAGCTACCGCCTCGACCACTTCTACAAGGGCATCGAGACGATTATTGCTTTCTATCAGCATTATGCCGAATTGGCGTAATTGGAGTGACAACCCAACAAACGAAAAACGGAAGGGTCGTTTGGCTCTTCCGTTTTCTTTTCACTTGATCGAATGAAATGCATCAACGATATGGTTGATTTCAGGTTTCCCATCATGATATAAGATGGCTATGACATCAAACCTTACATCCAAACCCACTTTGTGTTCATAATAATAGGCAGAGGCAGCTGCATAGATATGTGCTCGTTTCTGACGATTGACAGCCATCTCAGGGGTGCCGTATTCATCATCCTGACGGGTCTTAACCTCCACAAAGACAATATCTTCTCCATCAATGGCGATAATGTCGATTTCCTTGCGATAGGCACGCCAATTTCGTTCCAATATCTCATAACCTTTGTCGATAAGATATTGTGCAGCCAACTCTTCACCTATCTTGCCCAATGATTGTTTTTTAGCCATAGAAAGGAATAATTGGATACAAAGATAAGCAAAAACATTGACATGGAGACCAATTTGTATAAAAACAGACAACCCCTCGCCGTTGTTTGGTGAGGGGTTTCCGTTGTGGGTGGGCGGCGCGCTACTTTCCCACGGTCTCCCGCAGTATCATCGCCGCGGCGGGGCTTAACTTCTCTGTTCGGGATG
>Ga0310786_10000274_pt1 | contig 85569 bp, 73 predicted proteins | sample AusTroGonzalo_MG_FD_203881 | JGI IMG/M metagenome (GOLD analysis project Ga0310786, IMG submission 203881) | Bovine rumen microbial communities from tropical cattle in Woodstock, Queensland, Australia - Gonzalo_03 (v2) (version 2) | ecosystem: Host-associated > Mammals > Digestive system >... | reverse complement strand
CGCCTGCAATTACGGCATTCCCAAGACATTCTTCCAGCGCGACTTTACCGACGAAGAAGTCGAAACGCTTTTGAAGAACAAGTCCACGCCGATTCTTGAACCGTTCAAGAAGAACGACACGACGTTCAGAGCCGCACTCGAACTGCGTGAAGGCGGGAAGATAGCGTTTAATAAGCTGACCGTGGAAGTGATCTCTAAAAAGTAGGGAGATGCCCGATCGGAGCATGGCATGCCATAACTGAATTTTTTCCCGATAACAAAATTTTACACAAATTGTGGGTGGAATTTTGGTCCAAAATCGATGCTCAAGCGTGTTTATATAAAGGAAGGCAAGATAATGCAATTTTGCGAGTCACCTTCTTGAATTTAAACGCTTTATCGACAAGGATTAAACATGACGAAAAAATTAAGCGAAATTGAGCAAGAGGCTAAGCTTCGCGAACAGACCTTTTACGACCCAACGTTAGACCCCGTTTTCAAGAAGATTTTCCACAAGAAATCGACGCTCATTCACTTCTTGAACACTTTCTTGCACCTTGAAAAAGACAACAAGATTACGCATGTTGAACAGCTTCTACGAACAGTGAAGTTGGATGCCCCTAAGGGTGGTAACGCAATTGTCCGTTTCGACATCCACGCACGCACAGCCGACGGACAATTTGTCGATATTGAGATGCAGCGTGTTGACGACGATGACTTCATGGATCGTATCGAGCTTTACGGCTGTCTTTTGGCACTCAAGGCAAAAATCGCTATGGACGGCGAGACTTCGAAAAAAGAACTTGAAAACCATCCCTATCTGATGCCTACGGTCTATTCCATTTGGCTCTGCAATTTTCCAGTGCCGTTTTGCAAGAGTTATCGTGAAGATTTGGGGCTTTTCCGCTACTCGGACCTCGGCGACAAGCAGGCCCTTCCCATTTACACCAAAAAGAGGTATATTATCATAGACATAACCAAGTTCGTCCCCACCGGAAAGAACGACCTTGAAGAACTGTGGCTTGAATTATTCAAGAACGCTCCGAAAGCGAAACACATTCCTCTGAACGTCAGTAATGAAATCAGGGATGTCTATGAACGTTTGATGGTGGAAAATTCGACGGAAGACTTTTTTGCAAAGGTGGTAAGCAGCATGAAAGACAAGAGAGATTATTGGGCAGGCCTTGCGACTGCACACCGCCGTGGCGAAGCCGAAGGTGAAGCGAAAGAACGCACAAGGAACGAGGCGACGAATAACCGCCGAGCTGATTACCTGCGTTCTCAAAATATACCAGACAATATTATTTCGGCGATGCTTGCCATCAAGTAGCCAACTCGTTAAGAATAATATCATGCCGGTTTTATACCGGCATCGGTTGTATTATGGGGTAAGAAACAGCTAGTCGTTGTGCTACTCCGTAGCACAAGACTTACGGCTCAGTCATAAAAATATGCTAGCACATTTTTGCGACATTCACCTTTTTAGTCTTTTACGCAACGAACAGAAAACCCGTAGTTCTTGTTGATGTTGTCCTGGTACGCACCGTCGTCGTTGTAGTCCAAGTACATGATGTACGCGAGGTAGCTATTGTTCTTTTTCAAGATTCCCCAATTTTCGAAGTTACACATGATGTACTCGAGGTAGCTATTGTACTCTGTAGAACTCCAGAAGTACGCGTAGTCGCCCTCGCCGTAGTAATCCCCATTGCCGTACCCGCGGCCGGCAGGCAACGCCGAGAACGAGTAATTATCAGTGCCGCTTACGCTGTTGTCGCTACTGTTCCAGCCACTTGTCGATTTGAGTTTTGTTCCCGCTGTACTGGTACCACCTACCGCTGTGATTAGCGTTTCAAATTCGGCCATCGTAGGCAGATGCCAGCCTGTTGGGCAAACACCACGCACCGGGTACGTCGGAGAGCATGTCTTATTGTAGCCGCAACCCTTGCCATTTGTGCTCCATGTGCCCGCACTGTCCATCGCAGCAGCCCACGTATAAAGGCGACCGTACTTGGTGCAGTTGGATGGAATGTTGCTGTAACAGTAGCTATGCGCCGTTTCGTAGTTCAAGTTCTGTGCCATCCACGTTTGCGTACCGATTGTGACTGTCTTGTAGGTCCGGCCATCGCGAGAATCTGTTAAAGAACCAGCAATCACCGTTGACGGGTCAACTGCATTTTGTTCTATTAATCCGTCACCGCAAGCGATAATAAAACATAACGCACATAAAAATCCACAAAAAGTAAATTTATTCATATTACGAAATATAATAAAGGATATGCAATCAAAAACTCCTACAAAAACGCAAAAGTCTTCAAAGGAGATTCCGCCCCAGAACAAGTCCGGGGTGACAAAGAGGCCGGAATGACATTGTATGTGGGATGACGGCCGGGAATGACAAGAAAATCCCTATTTTACATCGACCTTGTGCACCTGACGGCCTACTTGAACGAGATAATTGCCGGCAAGGCGCATTTCGAGCGCAACGTTTCCAGTGGCATCTACCTGTCCCTTGGCAATTACCCGGCCCTGCATATCGAACACGCTGACCTTTGAGCCCACTTGGGCGCCATAGACTTGCAGTATGCGACCCGCGACCTTGACACCGAACGAAGGCGCCTTAGGAATCGTGCGAAGAGAAATCCTTGGAATATCATTCGTCCAAATGGTACCATTGTTTGTGTTCACGCAACTATTCAAAAAATTTGGGAAGGAGCCTTTACCATCCGGATGCCAGAAAAATTCTTCCCATACGGATTGACTGTAATAATCGTTAACGAATAGTCCCGAAATACTATGGTTATTGGCATAATAAACCAGAGTATTGCCAGAACGCAGTACACCAATGGGCTGCCACAGTACAATTCCATCTACCCAATTGCTGTCGGCATCTACAAGAGCTTCATTGACGACAATATCATTTTTTTGCCAGGCGCAAGGTTGGGTTTCTGTAACTTTGACGCTATCGAGTTTGTTGCTTGTGTATAATGCAAACCAGTACAGTTCATTGCGATCCGAGATGATATAGCAACCGCTTTCGTTTTTGGCGGGTTTCTTGGGTTCGGGATACCAGTGTGCATAAACGTCGAAATCGCGGCTGTAGTAAGATGTTTGCGCGAAACTTTTTACTTCACTGGCATAGGTGGGCTTGTCAAACCAGCCTACAAAAATAAAGCCTTTACGCGTCGGTTCTTTTAAGGTGATGATGGTGTCGAAATTGAATGTTGCCGAATTGTCGGGATTGTTCACACCGCCGTTCAAGTGGTAGATGATTTTATAGTTGTTTGTCACCCACTTTGCATATAACGTTATATCATCGTGATTTTTGGGCGTAAGTTCCGTCACCTTCGTTTTGAATGAGGAATCGGCGTACCAGCCGTCAAAAGTGTAGCCGACTTTTTCTAGACCCTTTAATGTATAGACTGCGGAATCCGAGGACCAACGCGAAGGATTGATGGCGGGATTCGTGCCGCCATTGGCTACATAGGTCAGGAAGTATTCACTTTCCCACTTGGCGTAAAGGGTGTAATATTTTTTAGTCCCGGCCTTGATGGTATCGATTCTTTCTTTATACAGGCTATCGGTGAACCATCCTTCAAAGGTGTCGCCCTCCTTTGCAGGGCTTGCCAAAATAACGGCGGAATCGCTTGTGTAGAACTTGGGATTTTGAGCGCTGTTCTTGCCACCGTTCAGTTTATAGTCAAGGTAATACTTCACTTTGGAAGTTAAAACTGGGTGCGAATCCGTGCCAACGTTTTGTTCCCACGCGGCGCCATAGGTGCCCGCCTGCAATTTGCTTAGAACGGTCCCGTTCTTGAATTCATTCGCCGTAGCTTTTAAACCACCGTATTTTGCAGTTGCATCGCCGGCATAATAGGCGTTCTTGATTTCAACATGGTGGAGTGAACTGTCATAGTAACACCTTTCAAGATTTTGGAAACCAAAAATAGCATCGCCTCTGTCAGAAATGGTTCCAACGTTAAATACGTTCTCGAGGATAAAATCCTGCGCTTCCCCGACAATACCTCCGACTCCGTCCCTATAACTAGATTCACCGGTAACGCGGCCCGCATTGTATGCGTTGATAATCTTTGCCACGTTACTCGAGGGCTTTGAGAGCCTTTCTGGCATTGCCTGAACTCGCTCTAACATATCAAGGCATGACCAGTCCTGTTCGCTGATAATAGCACCGACAATACCGCCGGCACTGACTCCGGAAACAACAGTAGCCTCGCTAAAAACATTGACAAGAAGCGCCGACCTGTCTATACGTGCAGCAATACCCCCTGCATAACTACCGCTTTCAAAATAGGAATCTTTAATGCCCAAGTTCCTTACAACAGGGAGCTTGTCGGATCCATCATAGAGCTTAGAGAAAAAGCCTGCATCACGCAACCATTTGGAATAAAGCCCCGAAATGGTGTGACCATTGCCCTCAAATATTCCGCCAAATTCAAATGGCTCCCAAGACAAGATGTCCTTGCGGGTGGAGTCCGGATTCCCGTCCGCATCCAATAAATTTTCATTGACCACGATATCGTTCTGGAGTTCTATGCAAGCAAAAGCAGAAAGTTTAGGGATGGCGTAAAGTTCCTCCTTGGTGGTGATCTGGTAACAGCTGTCACCACTTACCTGAGGCTCCTTGATTGCGGGGGCCCAAAGCGCTACCAACGTGTATTCGGTAACACCGCAACGGGATATGCTTTTTTTGGGTGAGGGATAAATGCCGTAGGAAGATTCTTCAAACCAGCCCAAAAACCTAGAACCTTCGCGAGTCGGATCGAGGAGCGTAATCGTGCAATCGTCAGATCCTGCAGGTCTGACCACATAGCTATCCGGATTCGCAGGGTCATTTACACCCCCGTTTAGATGATAGGTGATGTTGAAAGTCAGCGTGTCGCCAACCGCAGCAAAGCAGAAGCCCCCCAAAGACAACAGCAATATCATTGAATACAAATACTTCATATCCTTAATATAACCATTAAAAAGTTTTACCGAATACTCATAATGTATAAATTAAAAAAATAAAAAGAACCACTACAGACTCGTTTCTAGGCAAACTGATAACGATTTTGTTTCATACGTTGCATATAGCATTTTCAAATCGTTTTTGTAGATCCTATTGCGGCAGCATTGCCTTGCTCCATGAAACGCTGGACGAGAATAGCGATCCCGCAGAGCATCAGCAATAGGAACAGCATGGATTCCCTACGCTTCGCTCCGAGAATAACTGCATTAAAAAGCCTACCACAGCTATAGGTTAAACCGAAAATGGAGGCTTTTTCGAATTTTGCAGCTTTGCGCATTTACTATATTTGCACTCGAAAAATGCGCGGTTAATACGGGTATAAAATGAGCGAAAACTATAAATACGGATTTGTCACTGATATTGAAAACGAAGCCTTCGAAAAAGGTCTTAACGAGGATATCATCCGCAGAGCGTCAGCGCTTCGCGGCGAACCGCAATTTATGCTCGATTTTCGCTTGAAGGCTTACGAAAAGCTCAAGACGATGGAACAGCCCAACTGGGGCGAGCTCCACTTCAATCCGGTCGATTTACAGGACATCGTTTACTATTCCGCACCGAAAACCAAGAAGAGTCACGAAAAAATCGAAGATGTCGATCCGGAACTTTTGGCGACTTTTGAAAAGCTCGGCATCCCGCTTGACGAACAGAAGCGCCTTGCGAACGTGGCTGTCGATGCGGTTTTCGACTCCGTCAGTATTTACACGAGCCACAAGAAAAAGCTCATGGAAATGGGCATCATCTTCTGCTCCATCAGCGACGCCATCAAGGAATACCCGGAACTCATCGAAGAGTATCTCGGGAGCGTAGTCCCCGCTGGCGACAACTACTTTGCGGCCCTCAATAGCGCAGTCTTTGGCGACGGAAGCTTCGTCTATATTCCGCCTGGAGTCAAGTGCCCGATGGACCTTTCCACCTACTTCCGCATCAACAACAAGGAAGCAGGCCAGTTCGAACGCACATTGATCATCGCCGATGACGACGCGAGCGTGAGCTACCTCGAAGGCTGCACCGCCCCCGAGTTTAGCAGCAAGCAGCTCCACAGCGCTATCGTGGAACTTGTGGCCAAAGAAAACGCCAAAATCAAGTATTCTACCGTGCAAAACTGGTACGCCGGCGACCGCGAAACAGGCGCAGGCGGTGTCTATAACTTCGTCACCAAGCGCGGCAAGTGCGCCGGCAAGAACAGCCGCATCAGCTGGACGCAGGTCGAAACGGGGTCTGCCATCACATGGAAATACCCGAGCTGCATTTTGCAGGGCGACAATTCCGTCGGCGAATTCTACAGCGTTGCGCTTACGAACGGTCACATGCAGGCAGACACTGGCACGAAGATGATCCACATCGGCAAGAACACCAAGAGCACAATCATTTCCAAGGGCATCAGCGCCGACTGCTCCAGCAACGCCTACCGTGGCGAAGTGAGCATCCGCAAGTCCGCAACAGGCGCCCGCAACTACACCCAGTGCGATAGCATGCTTGTGGGTACCAAGAGTGCCGCCCACACATTCCCCTACATCACCGTCGCAAACGCAAGCGCCCAGACCGAGCACGAAGCTACGACCAGCCGCATCAGCGAAGACCAGCTGTTCTACTTCGAAAGCCGTGGCATCAAACGCGAAGATGCCATACAAGCGATGGTCGGCGGTTTCTGCAAGGATGTGTTCAAGGAACTCCCCGGCGAGTTCGCCACCGAAGCCCGCCAACTGTTGACTTTAAAACTCGAACATAGCGTAGGGTAATGATTAGTGGCTCATAGGTATGAGCTATGAGGGCGGGGCTAACGCCCCTTTGAGGTCGCGCCTTCGGTGCTTTGAGGTCATCATCCCCGCAAAGACGAGGAACCCTAAGTATTTTCTAGCAACCCTGTTTACTAAACACTATTTACTAATCACTCATAAAAACAACTGTGGACATTTAATAAAAAAATGGAAAGGGCCGGAAATTTTAGTTTCCGACCCTTATTGGTGTATATGGAGTACTTTATATATAGCATTTTTCAGCCTTTAAAGTGTAATAAAAATGCTTTTTTTTCAAAAAATATCTTCCGTAAACTTACATTGTTCTTACAAAATAACATGGTCAAAACAAACAAACAAATTGTAAACAATCTATAAAAAACGCTTTTCAAAAATGTAGGGAATACGCCGCAACGATTGTAAAAAAATCTTTTCCAAAGAATAAAAAAGCCCCCGACTCATATAAGATCGGGGGAAATCAATAAAGGGAAATCTCTTAGCGAGCCACAATCTGATTCTTTATTTTGTCTGCGAGTTCTTTACCGCCAATCACGGCGATGCTCTTCAATGCAAATTCTTCCGCCGTACCCGGGCCACGACTCGTGATAACATTGCCATCCACAACGACACGGTCTTCAGAAAATTCACGACATACAAGTTCAACCTCGCATCCAGGGTAGCAAGTCGCCTTTCTATCGACAAGAACTCTCGCCTTGCTCAAGACAGTCGGGGCGGCACAAATCGCAAGCACCCACTTGTTATCGTCATTGAGGCAGCAAACTGTATTTTCGACAGCGGCACTCGCCTTGAGATTCTGCACGCCAACACCGCCACCCGGCAAGAATACGCCGTCAAAATCAGTAGGTTCAAGCTTACTCAAGGCGACATCGGCTTGCACTTTAAGCCCATGCAACCCTTCCACGATCTCATTTCCTGAAACAGAAGCGACAGTCACCTTAAAACCGGCACGACGCCACATATCAACAGGAACGACAAATTCCGTCTCTTCAAAACCATCAGCAAGCAAAACAACTATCTGCATAAAGCCTCCAAATCTAGACCTAACTGTTTGCATTGATATTATAGCTTTTTTCACTTCAAAATACCATTTTTTTATTGAAAATATTCCTTAAATTCTATATTTACACTATGAACTTCAAAGACAGGATAATCCGTGCGACAGGCCAAAAAACGCCTTTCCGCCTTATCGTGGTCGATTTGACCGCAACCATGAACGAAATTGGACGGCACCACAACGCCAAGGGCTTCGCCCTCAAGTTGCTCGCCGAGAATTCCATCGCAAGCATTTTTTTGAGCGCAGGCCTCAAGTTTGCAGGGACAGTTTCATACACCACGACGTATGGTGGCGAAGTCACGAAGATTCAAACCGATTCTACGCCAATGGGACTTGTCCGTGCGATGATTCCACAAGACGAACTCCAAGCCATTGGCGCAAACGAACCCGCCCTCGTTCCACAACACGTGAGAGTTGTCAAGCTGAACGAAGTGGGCAAGCGCGTTCACGAAAGCATTATCGAGGCTCCGTCCGTTTCGATGGGTCAGAACCTCGCCACGTACCTACTCCAGTCCGAACAAATCCGCTCCGCCGTTGGAATCGAAGCGCAGTTTAACAAGCAGGATCCGAGCGTTCTTGACTATGCCGCCGGTTTTTACATCGAAGCGTTCCCCGATCTCGAAGACAAGGACATCAACCTTATCGAAGTCATCGTACAGAACCTTCCGAAGTTCTGCGATATGTATAAACCCGGACAAGGGTTTGACCTCGACGAACTTCTGTATCAACTCCGCGGACCTTACGATATCGAAATTGTTCGTGAAATCGACCCGAAACCGTTCTGCCCATGCAGCAAAGACCGCATGCTCGCCACGCTTGCGACGCTCCCGCTCAAGGATCTGCAAGAACTCAACAACGAGAAAAAGGACTTGAACGTCGTCTGCGACTTCTGCCGCACAAGTTATACAATAACGCCGGCGGATTTGCAGGAAATAATAGACGAGAGAGGAAAGAGGAAAGACGAAAGACGAGAGAATTAGCAAAGAGCGGTCAGCAATGAGCCTTGAGTAATAAGCAAATGCTAATGAAAACGTATCTGCAACGGGAACCGCGTAAGGAAATCCCGGAACTAGTCCGGGATGACAACGCCACCACTCAAAACTCAAAGCGAAGCGACCTCACACCTCACACCCCCAGCACCTAATCACTAACCCTTACCCCCTAAAACCTAACACCTAAAACCTGAAACCTACAATCATGTTTACTAAGCAATGTGTTGTCACTCTTGACTTGGAAGGCGTTCTTGCTCCAGAAATCTGGATTGCCGTCGCCGAAAAGACAGGCATCAAAGACCTCCGCCTCACCACTCGCGACATTCCCGACTACGACGTGCTCATGAAAGGGCGCATCAAGATTCTCGAACGCGAAAACATCAAGCTTTCTGACATCCAGAACGTGATTGCGAACCTCGGCTTGCTCGACGGTGCTCGCGATTTTATGGACAAACTCCGCGACGAAGCCCAAGTGATTATCCTCTCGGACACGTTCCAAGAATTTGCCTACCCCATCATGAAGAATCTCGGCTTCCCGACGATTTTCTGCCACAATCTCGTGGTCGAAAACGACATGATCAAAGGCTACCATTTGCGCATGAGCGACCAGAAGACGAAAGTCGTGAAGCACTTGCAGGAACTCAACTTCAAGGTGTTTGCCTCGGGCGATTCCTTCAACGACACGGGCATGCTCAAGCAGGCCGACAAGGGTTGCTTCTTCTGCGCTCCGGATTCCATCGTAGCACAGTTCCCGCAACTCGAAGCCACCAAGACTTACGCCGAACTTTTGGACAAATTCCATCAGTTCCAAGATAGTCTTTAATTAGACGAGATATAAAAAAGAAACCGTCGGTGAACACCGGCGGTTTCCTTGTATCGTTTTTTTTGAGGAGTCTTTTAATTCAAGTTTGGCGTTTCCCAGTCAATCCATTCGGATTTCTTGAAGCTGATCGTCTGGGTATTCTTGGAGTAGTCAATCTTGCCCGTCTTAACGTCCTTTTCGAACAAGAACTTGTTCATAAAGTCCTTGACTTCGTCGAACTGGCCGTTCGGAAGAGCGCAATGGCTATGACCGCCTTCTTGCGAGTAGGTGTAGTTTTCGCTCACGCCGAGGGCATCGAAAACTTCCTTAGAAGCTTGTCCGCAATAGTTCGACGGAACTTCACCCAGCCATTCCTGGCCTGCGTTGTCGATGACGAGGAGTGCACGCGGAGCGACCATAGCCACCAACATGTGCTGGTCGAACGGGAGCGTATTTTCCTTGCCGTCGTAGTTCTTGAAGGAACTGATCATCCACTTGCCTTCGGTAGCGGCGCTGTTCAAGCCCTGCACGAACTGCTTGCCCTTCTGCTTGTTGACCTGGGCACCGACGCGCCAGAGAGAAGCGCCACCGGAACCGGATTCCTGCGGGATGGTGAGAGCGATACGTTCATCGAACGCACCGACTGCAAGCGTACCCTTGCCCCAGCGAGAGCAACCCGTCATGGCGAGGTGCTTCACGTCAACACCTGCTTCGGGAGTCTTTTCGAGAGCGTCGATGATGCGGCTCACGCCCCAGGCCCATGCGATGATGGTGCCCTGGCCACCGTTGTAAAGCTGGAAGAACATACCGCCACCGCTTTCGGGAGCGACATCGTCCGGATTGAACGTAATCATGGCAATATCGAGACCGTCGGTCGCTTTGCCGAGGCTTCCGCAACCGCCGCCCATCATGCCGCCACCAAAGCCAATGAGAGCCGGCTTCGGCTTGTCCTTGGTGCCCGGGTTGCTGATTTTCACGGAGAACTTGCCAGACTTGCCCTTGTCGGTCACGTTGATGGTGAGCGTTCCACCGGAATAGCTACCTTCGACCTTTTCAGGGTTACGCGGCTTTGTACCGAACATGAGCTTTTCGTACATGGCACCGATTTCTTCACGACGGCATTTCCAATCCGCCTTGGAAGAAATACGCTTGCCATCAAGTCCCATGAACGGGTCCGGAAGCTTTGCGTTATTCACGCTGGAAGGAATATTGCCAATCTGGCATTCGCTGCGGTGGTCTTCCACAAACGCATTAGCCACTGGCTGCGGAGCACTTTCGCTGCTAGCAGGAGCCGCTTCACTTGAAGACGATGCCGGAGCGTCAGTTGCCGAACTGGCCGGAACTGTAGCCGAACTGCTGGAGCGATGGCGATGTCCGCTTGAACTTGTCGCTTCGGGCGCTGCGCTGCTGAGCGGTGCTGAAGCCGACGACCCCGCAACGGTCCTTGAACTTGACAAGCTATCGATAATGACAATGCTAGGACCATCATCTAATGCAGAAAATGACATCGAAGCCACGGATCTCAGCTCATCGACAGCACTTGAACTAGATACTCCCAAATCCGGCGTTACCGCGCTAGAAAGCCCAAAAACACCGGCTTCCGAAGAAAGCCCTGCCTGAGTACCGCAATCTGAAGTTAAACATTCCGCGGAAGACGTAGAATCGTCACCGCAGGCCCATAGACCAAAGGCAGCTACTGCCATTGGCATTAGTTTCATCCACTTTTTCATTTTTAACCAACCCCAACAACAGCCGTGAATTCGGCAGATTGTTGTCCAAAATGTAATATACATACATCTGTTCAAAAAATCACATTGTAAATTTTTTTTGAGCTTAGACGGATTGCAGTAATAAGTAATGAGCGATGAGCCTTGAGCATATATTTGAACGGCTATGCCGCGATTTTTTTAAACTCATAGCTCAGAGCAACGAAGTTGCGGCCCCAAAGCTCAAAGCGTCCTCAATGTTTACGATTTTTTACACGTTCAATATATTTTTATTTTTCTTAACTTAAATCCGCAAATTTACCCTTATTTTTGCATATTTACGAAAAAAACTATAAATACGTATCAAATTATTAGATAAATTGGGATTGATGGATCAGGCTAATTTTACAACGAATCAAGAGCACATCGTAAGCGTGCTCCTCAAGAAGAATCCGAAGTTGGATGAAGGGATTCTTAGAAAAGCCATAGCCTTTATCGCCGATGCCCACGATGGTCAGTACCGCAAAAGCGGGATGCCCTATACAGAACACCCTTATGAAGTGGCCAAGATTCTTGCGGACTTGAAGCAAGATCAGGCAACGGTACTAGCAGGCTTATTGCACGACGTGGTGGAAGATACACCGCACACCCTTACTGAAATTTCTGAACTTTTTGGCGAAGATACCGCTTTCATGGTCGATGCGGTGACAAAGATTACCGCCGTCCAAGAGGCTAGCAAGACTGCGCAAAAGGCAAGCACTTACCGCAAGCTCATTACGGCAATGGCGAAAGACCCGCGCGTCATCATGATTAAAATCGCAGACCGCATCCACAACATGCGCACCATGCGATACATGAAACCCGAAAAGCGAAAAATCATCGCCCAAGAAACGCTCGACATTTACGTGCCGCTCACGCACAGGTTCGGTCTTTATAAACTGAAAACAGAACTCGAAGACTTGAGCTTCAAGTACGTGAACCCGGACGAATACCAAAAGCTCGTCGATGCGCTTATCGAGAACAAGGAAAAACGCGAAAACTACGTGCAGTCCGTGATAGGCCCTCTGCAAATCAAGATGGCGCTCGAAGACTTCGACTGCACCATCCAAGGCCGCACCAAAAACATCTACAGCATTTACAACAAGATGCTCGCACGCGGTTGCGGATTCGAGGACATCTTCGACATTTTCGCCATCCGCATTATCGTCGAAACGATTCCCGAATGCTACCTCGCATTAGGTTACGTTCACAACCTTTGGACGCCGTTGCAGAGCCGCTTCAAGGACTACATCGCAACGCCAAAGCCGAACCTCTACCAGAGCATCCATACTACAGTTATCGGCCCCGAAAACAAGATGGTCGAAGTCCAAATCCGTACAAAGGACATGGACCTCACTGCCGAAAAAGGATTCGCCGCGCACTGGGCCTACAAGATGGAGACGCAGCACGAAGGCGAAGAACTCGCTTGGCTCGACCACATGGTCAAGTTGCAATCCGAAATCTCGGACTCCAAGGAATACCTCGACTTCTTGAAGGTCGATTTGAAGCCCGAAGGCATGACGGTGTTCACTCCGAAGGGTGCATCCATTGAACTGCCCGAAGGTTCCATCGTTTTGGATTTCGCATTCGCTGTCCATACGGAATTAGGGCTCCACTGCATCGGAGCCCGCATTAACGACAAAGTTGTAAGTCTTGACGAACCGGTACCGCACGGCGCCACCATACAAGTGCTCAAGAGCCCGAACCAAGAACCAAGCCCGGAATGGCTTGAAATGGTCAAGACGATCAAGGCGAAGCAGGAACTCCGCAAGTGGATGAAGACAAGCATCATCAACCAGTCCCGCAGCCTCGGTAAAGAAATTTGGACTCGCGAACTTCGACTTTTAAAAATTGAAAAAGACAAGAGGCCCAAGGAAGAAGATATTCTCCAGTATTTCGGCAAGACGAGTCTCAACGAATTTTTCGAGCGTCTTGGGCAAGGCGAACTCCCGCTCCAAGACATCCACCGGTTCTTGAATGGCGGAAATGACATTACCAAGGAAACAGCGGCATTGCGTTTTTATCCAACATTTGGAAAGGACAAGGGAAGCACGCTTACCGACGAAATGCCATTGATGATTGGCCAAGAGACGAGTCTCCTCATTCATTTCGCTAGTTGCTGCGGCCCAGTTCCAGGCGATAGAATTATCGGTGTCATGCGTCCGCAAATCGGTATTGAAGTCCACAAGAGTGATTGCCCTTGCCTCAAGGATTTGCCTGCAGACCAACGCCTCCCCGTTGATTGGAGTGCCGATGTCACGAAGCCTTTCACGACGCACCTCACCATCGAGACGGACAACAGAAAGAATCTGCCGCTCAGCATTTTGATGGTGCTCAAAGACGAGAACTTGTCTTTAGACAGAATGAGCATCGCCAGTGCCCAATACACGGGCCGCATCCGCATGGAATTCAAGGCATTCCGCAAGAATCAAGTCGATTCCATCGTGAATAAAATTCGACAAGTCGAAGGCGTCAGGAGGGTCGAAAAAGCATGATATCGTCCCTGCACCATTGCGATTACACACAAAAAAATCGTGCGTTCAACTGCCGCATGAGGAACCGTTATTACGAAGAAGTCTATTACGCGTTCCGTGCGCTGTTCCCGAACGAAATTGCCGATGCGAAAAACCCCACGCCCGAAGAAAACAGTGCATGGTATCAGCATTTGAGCAAGGACATCAAACGTTATGAACGACTTTTGATGACTTGTCTCGAATACGCGCAAGCGGCCATCTTTTACGGCAAGGCGGAAAACTCATCGCTGTACTCTAAAGACAAACGATGGGGTATTCTGCAAGAAGAAATTTTCCTTGTGCACTTTTTGCAGGAGCTACTTTCGACGACGCGGTATGTCATTGCAAGGATTGACACGGACAAAGTATTGCAACAATGGAGCGGAGCCATGCAGGGCATGAAATCAAGGCCTGTGGCTTATGGCTTCGTGAGCGACATTCAAGGAAAGTTGAATACCATGAATGCCGGAACTATTGACGAATTCAAGGAACTGTTCAAGCGAGTTCTCGACCGCTTCCAGATAGGCAACACGCTATTCGGAACCGTACAAGACTTGCAGAACTTTTACTAGACGAAAGAATATAGCTATGAGGTATGAGAAATGAGGAATAAGGTTGCTCGCAAGCTCGCTTTGCGTAAAATATTTGGCGCCATTGGCGCGATTATTCCATGCTCAGAGGCACGGAGTGCCGCCCTCATGCCTCAAAGGTTGCGTAAGCAACCGACCTCAAAGCCCCTAACCACTGTTTACTAACCACTAACCACTTTTAAAATGTCAGAATATATAATCTTATCAATCTTCCTTTTTCTAGGTGCGTTTATCGCAGCAGCGGCGACCGTCACAGGGCTATTGCTCGGCTACCGCACCAAGAAGACAAAGAACAAGATGGCTCCGTACGAATGCGGTATGGAAACCATCGGCAACGCCCGAATTCAGTTCAAGGTGGGCTACTACTTGTTCGCCTTGCTCTTCCTCGTGTTTGACATCGAAGCGCTGTTCCTCTTCCCCGTCATGATGAACTTCAGGGAAATCATGGCAGGGCATACGGCGCTCTCCCCTGCGATTGTCATTATTGACCTTGTCATCTTTATCGCGATTCTCGTTTCAGGCCTTGCCTACGCCTGGAAGAAAGGAATTCTCAAATGGGAATAATTAATTTAGCACCAAAGATTTTAGACCCGATACCCGGTGGAAAATACGTTGTCAACGCTATTGACTACGTAGTCAACTGGGCTCGTGCCAACTCCATTTGGCCGCTTACTTACGGTACAAGTTGTTGCGCTATCGAAATGATGTCGAGTTCCATGGCTCGTTACGATATTGCACGTTTTGGCTCTGAAGTGTTCCGCTCGTCCCCCAGGCAGGCGGACTTATTTATTTTGGCAGGAACGATTACCCGCCGCATGGCTCCCGCCATCCAGATGCTTTGGGAACAAATTCCCGGTCCCAAGTACGTGATTGCCATGGGCGCCTGCACCATTAGCGGCGGCCCGTTCATCTACGACAACTATTCTGTTGTCCGTGGTGCACAGAACTTGATTCCGGTCGATGTGTTCGTTCCCGGCTGCCCGCCGCGCCCCGAAGCATTGTTCCATGGGCTTTTGACGCTCCGCGAAAAGATTCTCAAAGAAACGTGCCGCAATCCTTGGCATGAAGGCGAACCGAAAGACGTATCCACGATGGACCGCTACCGCGAAGCCGCCAAGACTTGGGCAGCCCTCGAAGAGATGAAAGACGAGGAAATGGCCGAAGCCCGTGCGAAGTTCAAGGAAGAAAATCCGGACTACAAGAGTACCTTCAAGCCCATCCGCGTCAAGAAGCCGGATTTCCCGGAAGTCGAACGCGTGCCGTTCAAGCGCTTGGGCCTTACGCAGCAGGAGCTCTTTGCAAAGCTCCGCGCCAAGTTCCCGAACGTGACCGTGCATACCCGCGGTGAAGATACGCCGGAAGACATCGTTGCAAAACTGCCTGCGGATTGCCCGCTCGAAGTCATGCTTGAAAAAGAAGATTACTTGAACGTCGTTGAATTTGTCAAGAACGATCCTGAATTCAAGATGAACTACTTGATTGACGTGACCGCCATTGACTACGACGATCACTTTGACATGGTGACGATGCTCCGTAGCCTTGAAATTGGCCACAAGATTTTCCTCTGTGTCCAGCTCAAGAAAGACTTCTCGATTGAAGAAGACAAACGCCCCACATCGCTCCTTGCCAGCGTTCCCACCATCACGCACCTCTACCCCGGTGCCGAAGTCAAGGAACGCGAAGTTTACGAAATGTTCGGAATCAACTTCGAAGGACATCCAGACCTGCGTCACATCTTCCTCGACAAGGATTTTGTGGGATTCCCGCTTAGAAAAGATTTTACCCACCCGGAAATGATCAAGAGGCCTTTATGAGTTTATCCTTACCTCCGGGATTCCGCCTAGAACGCAAATCGAATACCGAAGAATTTTTCATCAACATGGGTCCGCAGCACCCGAGTACGCACGGTGCATTACGACTCACGCTCCGCATGGACGGCGAAACCATTGTTGAGCTGGTCCCGCACTTTGGCTATATCCACCGCGGTATGGAAAAGCAAGCGGAATCCATGAGCTATTTGCAGTACATTGCACTCAGCGACCGTCAAGACTACCTCACCGCTATCCAGAACAACTTGGGCGTTGTGATTGCACTTGAAAAAGGCATGAACGTAGGCGTTCCGCTCCGTGGCGAATTCATCCGCGTGATGCTCCAGGAACTGGGCCGTATCGCATCGCACCTCGTGTTCTACGGTTGCTTCGGCGGCGACCTTGGCGGACAGACTTGCTTGCTGTTCGGCTTCAAGGAACGTGAAATGATTCACGACATGCTCGAAGAAGTCACGGGTTCCCGCCTTACGACAAACTTCTTCAGGCCGGGTGGAAGCCGTTACGACGTTCCCGATACGTTTATCCCGCGCGTTAAAGCGTTCCTCGACCACATGGAAGACACGATGAAGGATTACGAAAGATTCCTTTCGAAGAACATCATCGTGCTTGAACGCAGCATCGGCATCGGCGTCCTCACCAAGGAAGACGCGATTGCTTACGGTTGCTCCGGCCCTGTGCTCCGCGCTAGCGGCGTGAACTTCGACGTTCGCCGTGCAAACCCCTACAGCATTTACGACCAGTTTGACTTTGACGTTCCCGTGTTCCATAACGGCGACTGCTACGACCGCTACAAGATCCGCATTGCAGAAATTCACGAATCCATGAAGATTCTGCGCCAATGCGTCGAAAAGTTCCCGACCGAAGGGCCGTGGCGTTCCAAGGAAAAACCGGTGCGCCTCCCCGTGGGCCGCTACTACAGCGAAATCGAAACGGCTAAAGGTCTTTACGCGACCTACGTCGTTGCCGCAACGACCGGCGAAAAGCCGTACCGCATCCACACTCGCGGTCCCTCTTTCCCGCACATTGCAGCACTCAACAAGATGGTTCAAGGCCACAAAATTTCTGACCTCGTGACCATCATGGCAACGTTAGACCCCGTGATTCCAGAAATTGACAGGTAGTTTATGTTTGCACCTTCAGTAACTCATCCGATTGGCGATTTTGTCCGTGAATGGGTCCCGCGCCTCGCAGAATATCTGCCGGCAAGTATCCAGTCCGACACGCTCAACAGCGTTATCGCCTTCCTCATCAACGCCGTGATTTGCATTATCGCGGTCTGCATCGTAAACATCGGTTCTGCCCCGATTCTCATATACATGGAACGCAAGGTGTGCGCCCACGTGCAATGCCGCTTGGGCCCGATGCGACTCGGCTGGCACGGCACCATCCAGACGATTGCAGACGTCATCAAGATGCTCTTCAAGGAAGTCTATGCACCGAGCGGAGCAGACAAACTCATGTTCTACCTCGCCCCGCTTATCGTGCTGATTGCGCCGTTTATCGTCTGCGCCTTGATCCCGTTCGACAAGAACCTCGTCGTGGCCGACGTTTCGATGGGCATTCCCTTGATTATCGCCGTGAACGGCTTTGGCGTGCTTGGCATTTTGCTCGGCGGCTGGAGCAGCAACAACAAGTATTCCTTGCTCGGTGCCCTCCGCAGCGGCGCCCAGATGATCAGCTACGAAATCTCGTTTGCGATGATTCTTTTGTTCGTCGTCATGATTTCGGGTTCCACGAACCTCATGAGCATTACGATGGGCCAGGAAGGAACGATTTTTGACTGGTGGATTTTCAAGATTCCGGTTCTTGGATTCATCGCGTTCATCTTGTTCTTTATTTCGAGTACCGCCGAAATGAACCGCGCTCCGTTCGACATTGCCGAAGCGGAACAGGAACTCACCGGTGGTTACCACACGGAATATAACGGCACCCCGTTTGCCATGTTCTACCTCGCCGAATACATCGCGCTCATCACGAACTCCGCACTTGCAACGACTTGCTTCCTTGGCGGATTCTTCCCGCCGTGCATCGGCATTGACGCGGTAGACAACGTCTTGAAGATGGTGCCTGGCGTCGTGTGGTTCTTTGCAAAGATTTACTTTATGGTCTGGTGCTACATGATGGTCCGCTGGACGTTCGTTCGCCCGCGTGTGGACCAGCTCATGGACTTTGAATGGAAATTCTTATTGCCCGTAAACCTTGTCTTGCTGGTAGCAGGAGCAGGTTTCATAGTGATTAGTGGTTAGTGGTTGGTGGTTAGTATATGCAAAAGCAACTTTCAATGACTCAATATTTTAAACGCTACCTCAAGCGTTGTATTACGGGACCGTGGAGCCTTATTTGCGGACTCTCCGTTTCCCTCAAATACTTTTTCAGTCCTAGACGTATCGTTACAGAACAGTATCCCGAAAACAGAAAAACACTCAAGATGCACGAACGCTTCCGCGGTCGCTTGCAGATGATAGAAGATGCAGACGGCAACAACCGCTGCACTGCTTGCGGCATGTGCGAACGTGCTTGCCCGAACGCCTCCATCAACGTCCTTGCCACAAAGAACATTGCCGGCAAGAAAGTTCTCGGGCGTTACGTCTATCACTTCGCAAGCTGCACCCAATGCGGCCTCTGCGTAGAAGCGTGCCCGTTTGGGGCCATCACCATGAGTCCTGAATTCGAAGTCGCGACCACAGACCCGAACGACCTCGAAATGATTTTAAACAAGAAGGAGGGACAAGGCTAATGTTCCCGAATTTGCCACTTTCTTTCCCGATGGAAGGCACGGATATCGCGTTCTACGTCGTGGCCTTAGTCATCTTGCTGACTGCGGTTTGCTGCGTCGCCGTCAAGAACATCTTGCAGAGTGCCGTGTTCCTGATTTTCAGCTTCGTCACCACAGCAATCCTTTACTTGCTCATGCATGCAGAATTTATCGCACTGGCGCAAGTGATGGTCTATGTGGGCGGCGTCGTGATTTTTGTGGTGTTTACGATTCTACTCACAAGCCACTTGGGTGAAGATGCTTTCACGACAAAAATTCCGCGAATTTTCACAGCGTTCGTACTTTCCATTACGTTTGTATTCGTGATGATCAAGTGCGTTTTGCCGATCCCGGACCTTGCAAACGGAACCGTCAATTCGCCCGCAGATTACTCATCGCTTGAAAACTTCGCCTTGCGACTGCTCGGCTACGACCAAAGCGGGTTCATCATCCCGTTCGAAGTCGTTAGCGTGCTCTTGCTCATGACGCTCATCTGCGCCATTACCGTCGCCCGTCGCGGTAAAGAAGATACCGAAGAGGAGGCCAGCAAATGAACCTTTTGAATTGCTTGATTCTCGCATTCTTGCTGTTCGGGATTGGCGTTTGGGGCCTGATGCGCCGCCGCCACTTGATTGGCATGCTCATTTCGATTGAACTCATGCTGAATGCGGCAAACATCAACTTTATCAGTTTCGCGTACTTCACCGCGCACGATGCTACCGCAGGTGCGTTGTTCAGTATCTTTGTCATCGCCGTGACGGCATGCGAAATGGCAATCGCGCTTGCGATTATCGTGACCATGTACCGCCGCCACAAGAGTCTTGACGTTGACCAGTTGAGGGACCTCCATGATTGATGATATTACTCTCGGCTATTCGATTCTTTTGCTTCCGTTCCTCACGTTCGTCGTGAACGGGCTATTCCTTGGTAACAAGATGCCGAAAGCGGCTGCGGCTCTCGCCGTCGTCTGCAACGGGCTTGCATTTGTCTCCGCAGGAATAATCGCATACATCTACTTCTCGGACTTCGCTCCGCAAAAGACGATTCTCTTCGACCATACGTTCATCCCGTTCGTGGGCAATTTGGTTGCAAGAATCGGCATGCTCATCGACCCCTTGTCCGTGATGATGCTCGTGGTCGTGACGTTCATCAGCTTCATGGTGAACATCTACAGTATCGGCTACATGCGGGAAGACCGAGCCGCAGGGCGATTCTTCGCGCTGCTTTCGCTGTTCAGTTTCAGCATGCTCGGCCTCGTCGTCGCGACAAACCTTTTCCAGATGTTCATCTTCTGGGAACTCGTGGGCGTTTCGAGCTACTTGCTCATCGGCTTCTGGTATCACAAGCCAAGTGCAGTGAGCGCATCCAAGCAAGCGTTCATCCTCACCCGCTTTGCAGATAGTTTCTTCTTGCTCGGCATTGTGCTCGTGAGCTACGTCGTCGGGAGCTTCGACTTTTCGACGATCAACTCGCTCTCCCTCATGGATTTCCAGAAGGATTTCATCAACCTCGGTCTCGTGACAATGAGCAAGGCCCAGGCATTGGTCTTGGGTTCCATCCTCATCTTCACGGGTGGCTGGGGCAAATCGGCCATGTTCCCGATGCATATCTGGCTTCCGAACGCGATGGAAGGTCCAACACCAGTCAGCTCGATCATCCACAGTGCAACGATGGTCGTCGCCGGTGTTTACTTGGTCGCTCGCCTCTTTCCGTTCTTTGCCATTTGCGATAACGCGCTCACGCTCATCATGTGGGTCGGCGCCTTCACGATGGTCTTTGCAGCCGTCATCGCTTGCACACAAAAGGACATCAAGCGAATCCTCGCCTACTCCACGCTTTCGCAGCTCGGCTACATGATGTTTGCGCTCGGCGCTTGCAAGATTGGCCAAGTCATCGCCGTCACCGGTTGGACCGCTTCGACATTCCACATCTTTACGCACGCCTTCTTCAAGTGCAGCTTGTTCCTCATTGCCGGTAGCTTAATCCATCAAGTCGGCACGAACGATCTCGATGCCATGGGCGGGCTCCGCAAAAAGATGAAGCTCACTTACGTTTGCACACTCATTTCGATTCTTGCGATTTCGGGCATTCCGCCGTTCTCCGGATTCTTCTCGAAAGACGAAATCATCCTCGCCGCATTCCAGGGACAGCATTATGTGGTATTCGGTCTCGCACTCCTCACGAGCGGCCTCACGACGTTCTACATGTTCCGCTTGTTCTTCCTCGCCTTCCACGGGGAACCGCGTCACGAAGGCGTCAAGGCCGGGCACGTTCACGAAGATTTCGCCATGACGCTCCCGATTGTGATTCTTGCAATTCCGGCGCTTTTGAGCGGTATCCTCTGCAAAGGAATTTTCGAGAATTTCTTTGTGCCAGGACAGTTGAATGTTACGCAGCTGATGGAGCTCGAACACGCCGAATGGCTCCCGTTTGTCGCAGTAGGCATTGCCGTTATCGCCCTCGTCATTGCTTGGTTGCTTTACGCAAGCCCGTGGGCCAAGATTCAACGCGCTCTCGACGAAACAAACCGCAGTGGTATATACAAGATTATTTACCACAAGTTCTACTTTGACGAAATGTACTACACGATTGTCCGTCAGTTCATTTTTGGCGGTGTCGCTCGCGTAGCACGAGCTTTCAACGATTACGTTATCGAAGGTTTGCTTGCATTTACGGTATGGTTTGTCCACAAGCTCGGAGACTTGGTCCGTTTGGCCCAAGCAGGCTACTTGCCGTTCTATCTGGGCACTTTGATTGTAGGCGTTCTCCTTTGGCGATTCTTCGGCCAGCTTCCCCTGTAGGCGTTACCCATGAATACAATACTTTTTAACTCGATTTGGGTCATCCCCCTCTTAACCGTTCTCGCCTGCGTCCTGATTCCTGTCAAATACGAAAAGGCGTTGCGGACGATTCACGTGACTTCGGCATCGATTGTACTTGCAATCGTCTGCTACCTCACTTACGTAGTCTATTCACTTTCGGGAACGCCAGGAGCCTCTGCGGCAGCCCCGCTCGTGCTTCGATTCTTCACGGACATCCCGTGGCTTTCGATGTTCAATGCGCACTACATTGTCGGTGCCGATGGCCTCAACATGCTGTTGCTCGCGCTCACGGCGTTTATCGTCTGGGCAGGCGTGCTCGTAAGCCTCCACATCAAAGGGAACCAGAAGATTTTCTTCGCACTCATCCAGCTCCTCGCGACAAGCGTTTACGGCGTTTACATGAGCTTCGACTTGGTGCTTTTCTTCGTGTTCTACGAAATGGAAGCGCTTTGCATGTACCTCATGATTGCCTGCTACGGTAGCGGCAAACGCGACTACGGTGGTAAAAAGCTCACCTTGACACTCGCGTTCGGCTCTTCGATGATTCTCGCAACGCTCTTCGGGCTCTTCTTCGAAAGCGGCGCGAACAGCTGGAACCTCATTGAAATTTCAAAGACGACGCTCCCGATGGATTTCCAGATGTGGGCATTCCCGCTCATGTTCATGGGTTTTGCCGTTTCGAGTTCGCTGTTCCCGTTCCACTTCTGGAGCCCGGACGGTCACTCCGCTGCACCGACTGCTGTTTCGATGCTCGCCGCCGGCGTGATGATGAAAATGGGTGCTTACGGATGCTTGCGTGTGGCCATGTTCCTCATGCCCGAAGCCGCAAAGATTTGGCTCCCCTATGTTGTCGCCCTCCTGATTTTCAACGTGGTGCTTGGCCCGTTCATTGCCATTCGCCACAAAGACCTCAAGTACATCACCGCTTACAGTTCCATCAGCCACTTGGGCCTCATCTTCTTAGGCCTTGCCGCCATGACGCCGATTGGACTTCGCGGTGCTAGCCTCCAGATGATTTCTCACGGATTCTTGACAGGCCTCTTCTTCGCCACCATCGGCATGATCTACGAACGCACCCACACCCGCGACATCACGGAAATGGGCGGCATCATGCGCAAAATGCCGTTCCTCGGCGTAGGCTTTGTGATTGCCGGTTTTGCAGGCCTTGGCCTCCCGGGCTTTAGCGGATTCATCGCCGAAAGCACGATATTCATCGGAGCCTTCCAGCAAGATTCCACGCTCACGCGCATCGTGACAATTCTTGCAATCCTCTCCATCACGACAACGGCTGTCTATATTCTGCAAACGGCAAACCGCATGCTTCACGGCCCGCTCCCGCAGAAATACGAAAGCCTCACCGATGGATGCTTCCGCGAAAAATTGGTCATTGTCGTTCTCGTTGCCTGCTTGTTGTTTATCGGTGTTTGCCCCGGCTGGATTTCAGAAATCTTGGACCAGAGCATCGCCCCAATGATAAGATGGTAGAACGCCGCTTCGCGGCTACAGACGAAAGACGAAAGAATTTAGCAGTGAGCGATGAGCTATGAACAATGAGTTAAATATTGGCGGCAAAGCCGCGATTATAAATGAGCCCAACGTGAATGTCGAAGACATGAACGACCTCATACCTCAAAGCGAAGCGAGCTCAAAACTCCTAACCACTTTTTACTAACCACTATGAACTATTAACTGCCTATGTACAACATACCTAATTCCATTATTCCAGACGTGTTGTTGCTGCTGTTCCCGTTCGTCGTAATCGGGATACGCCTTTTCGTGACAACGCAATCCAAGATTCCTTGGCGCATGGCGAACATCGGCTTTATCGCCATCTTTATCCTTTTAAACCTGATTCCGTTCGACAATGGAATCGGAAGATTCTTCATCAGCAACTGGAAAGTCGATGACTTCGGCGTGCTCATGCGTGAAGTGCTCATGGTGAGCGCATTGCTCGGCATGTGGCTTGCGAAGGATTACTTCGAACACGGCGGAGACGGCAAGCCGCAAATGCACCAAATCGCCGAATTCATCGGAGCAATCGCGTTCGCGACGTTCGGCGGATTCACGGTCGTCAGCGCCTGCGACTTGCTCACGTTCTTCCTCGGCTTGGAAATCGCGACCATCCCGATGTACGCTCTTGCCGCTTGGAACAAACGCGACCAGTTCGGTTCCGAAGCTGCCACCAAGTACATCTTGATGGGTTCAGTCGCTACGGCATTTGAACTGTTCGGTTTCAGCTACCTCTACGGTTTTGCCGGGAGCCTCCACTTCGACGAAATCCAAGCCGCTGTCGCAAACGGCACCAATCCGCTCCTGTGGGTTTCTGTGCTGTTCTTGTTCTGCGGAATCGGTTTCAAGCTCACGCTTTTCCCGTTCCACACTTGGGCTCCGGACGTTTACGAAGGTGCCCCGACTCCTGTAACCGCAGTGCTTTCCGTGACTTCGAAGGCAACCGCCATCGCGTTCCTCGTCGTGCTCGTCTATGGTCCGCTCTCCCCGATTCAAGACAAGATCGCCCCGCTCATCGCCCTCCTCGCTGGCGTCACGCTCTTTGTCGGAAACCTCGGTGCTTTAAAGCAGAGCCGCCTCCGCCGCTTCATGGCTTACAGTTCCATTGCTCAGGCCGGTTACATCATGGTGGCTTTGCTCGGCCCTGCAACAACAGCAAAAACGGCAATCATCTATTACCTCTTCGTCTATGCCGTTTCGAACTACCTCGCGTTCTTCGTGTTCGGCATTATCGGTCACCACCGCGAAGAAACGTTCCAGTCGCTCCGCGGACTTTCAAAGCAAAACCCGAGCCTTGGCATTGCCCTTGCCATTTCGATGTTTAGCTTGGCAGGCATTCCGCCTCTCGCCGGTTTCTTCGGCAAGTTCCACCTGTTCTTCAGCGGCGCGTCAACGGGCCATTACGCACTCGTCGCATTCGCCGTCTTGAATAACGTCATTGCACTCTTCTACTACTTGCAGCTCATCAAGGCCGCCTGGGTCGATGAACCCGATGGCCACCTCACTCCGCTCCGCCTCACCAAGCGCCAGCGCGAAGTCATCATTTTGCTGAGCATCGCAGTAATCATCCTCGGATTCATACCGTTCCTGAGCAACAACATCTTTGTAGGATTCACGAATTAAGAGATGTGAGGTCGCCCGCTAAAGCGGACTTTGAGACATGAGCTCGCGACATTGTCGCTTTGAGCAAATAAAAAATGAGGCCAGCCCGGTCTCATTTTTTCGTATTTATAAAAAAGGATTACTTTGTTTTCGCTTCGACTTTTTCCCACGTGGCATTGTTGCCGATGTTGCGGATTAGACGGAAACCGGCTGCTATTCCAGGATAGCCGTACTCAAAACGGCCGTAGTTAAAATACTTCCAATAAGGCATATTGCCATTATCAATTGAACGACTTTCTGTAACGTAGTATGTTCCGCCTTTTAAACAGTACGGAAAATTATTGTTGAAATAATAAACGCCTAAAGATGTAAAGAGGGGGTGTGATTTTTTTAAAAGTACTTGTTCTTCATTTAGCCCAAATACATCGTATAGTCCATATCCATTGGGCTGTCGTTGACCGACAGGCTCCGAGAGATGCATTTCTTTTACTGAGTGAAAAAAGTCTCTGTTTAAGGATTTAAACGTTGCATGTTTTGATGCTTCTTTAAAGGTCGCTGATGAATCTCCCCATGGAGCCTTATTTTTTTTATCCCCGCCACGAGCAAACATCATCCATTCGTCATAAAATAGAAGCCTATAGCCGTCGGACGTATTATCTATTTTAACCCAAATGAGCTTGTTTTCATGTTCTACAAAATCGTAGTAACCGATAATATAGCCTACGGCTTTGGAATTTTTGTCTGCTATGATTATTGACTCTTCGTCATCTGTCTCTACAAATATATAATATGGCTTTAATCCTTCGCGGATGCTGCGAGCATTGGCGTACTTCATGGATTGGTATAGAAAAACTCTTGTTGCGGCTGTGTCGTGTGTTATACATTTTTCATTGCGCTTACTATGTTTTTTTCTGGATATCCATTCTTCTTGAACACTTCTATAATGTTGTTGCGAATACGTTGTTTTGTCAGGAATGCTATCCCACATCACTTGCGTAAATTCACAGTTTGTGATAGGATATTTATCAATTAAATATGTGCCTGAAACTAATGCTAGTCTTTCTGGGTCCAATTCTACATCGAATTCGCTGTAGATATATATTGCAAAACTTTTATCTTCGCTGTAGGCAAGACTTTTATCATATATATTATAACCTAATAACACCTCTTCGCTTTTAAAATCTAGGTATTTCATTCCCACTGCAAAATTGATTCTATGAGAACTATCCGCGTCGGAAAAATACACGTTAAGCGGGTTAACGCCTATAAGTGTCGGTGCTTGAAATACTAAGCATGAATCGTTAATTATAGCTGATTCCAATGAAGTTTCCCAGGCAACAACAGGGCCATCGACACAGATTTTGACGATTTCGTTTTTCTCTACTTCGAGCCAAAGCTCATCGCGCAAGGAATCGCGACGGACTTCAAATGTTCTTTGAATTTTGCCTTGCGGAATCTTTTTCAAATTCTTTCTTGGCTTAACACCTTCAACAGGCTTTTTCACCAAAATTGGGCCACGGAATCTTTGAGCAAGTTCGACTAGCTTCGCATACTCCATGCTATCTTTATACGCACCGCGGCTTTCACCATACTTGTCGTAAAAGAATTGGGCATTCGTAAACGCAAAACTCAGAATTATAAACAGCAAGAATTTCTTCATATAAAATCAATATACAAAAAGAAACCTCAATGAAGGTCTCTCTTGTAGGCTTAAAAATTCCTTTAGGGATGGTTATTCCTTGTCTGACTTGATTTCAGTCCATTTGGCGTTATTGCCAATGTTGCGAATTAGGCGGAAACCGGCTTGCGCTCCACCATTGTAATTCTGCTTGTAATATCCGTAATCTATATCTTTCCATTCGGGAATTGTAGCATGAAAAATATTATTGTAATCCTTATTTAATAAAACTGTGTTGTCACCACCTTTTAAACAAGATGGACGGTTTTTTAAAATTTTGAATGGATTTCTTTCTTCAAAAAGAACATGTTCCCAAACTAAGCCGAATATGTCATATAAACCATAGCCGTTAGGCAACAATTGACCAACAGGACTTGAATCGTAGAGATCTTTACTCGTGCCAAATAAGGCGTACTTGAGTACATGTTTTAGTTTTTCATCTGCTGGATAATTACTCCATGGTGCTCTATTTTTTTTGTCTCCGCCACGAGCAAACATCATCCATTCGTCATAATAGGGGAGACGAAAACCATCAGATGTCGAATCAACTGTTACTTGAATAAATTCCTTGTCGTGATTTGTAAAATCAAAATATCCGATAACATATTTACCCTTTGATATAATGCCTTGTTCTTTTTCGTTTGATTCTGAAAAGATATAATATGGTTTAAGTCCTTCGCGTATACTTCGAGCGTTTGCGTATTCCATAGCTTGATACAAGAATACCGTATTTGCGGCAGAGTCATGGATATCGCATTTTTCTTTAGTCAAGTCATTTTTTTTTCTGGACAACCATCCCGCATGAATTTCTTGTAAAGGCATTGATTTAAAAGATGTTTGTGCAGGAATACTGTCCCACATCAGTTGCGTAATTTCGCAGTTTGTTACGGGATATTTATCTACTAGATACGAACCCGTTATTGAAACTAGCCTTTTAGGATCTTTTTTGTTAAATCCCAATAGCACCTCTTCGTTTTTGAAATCCAGATACTTCATCTCGACTGCTAGATTGATTTTGTGGGATGCGCCGGTGTCGGAAAATTTCACATTAATTGCACTAACGCCGATAAGTATAGGAACCCGAACTTTCAAACATGATTCGCCAAGAACTTCCGTTTTCAACGTAGTTTCCCATGCACTGACTTTTGAGTCCATGCAAATCTTGACGACTTCGTTCTTTTCAACTTCAAGCCAAGTCTCTGCGTTTAGGGAGCCGCGATTTAGCGCGATATATCTTACCTTGTCAGAACATGCGGTGCAAAGAATCGCTACCACAAATAAAACAGCACAAACACAAATTAAAAGCAAAGTCTTTTTCATTTTCACACCTCAATCCATACGACGGAATATACAAAAATAGGGTAAAGTCCACTTGATTGTAATAGTCATTAATCCGTCTAAAAAATTTTACAATTTTTTTCAGGACAAACAGCCCGCTAAAGCGTGTTAATAAAATAGGGGGCAAATCAAAATCCCTCCTAAAGGATTTTTAAATGACTGAAAATAACACGCAATTGAAAAAAGATTACTACATCGTCACGAACGCACAAGGCGAAAAATTCTTGCTTCCGTATTACAGCGAGACATTCCGAGTGTTGATGGATGACAAGGATACCATCCGTGATATACTCAACTGTCTGCTAGGGCTTGACAGCAACCATGAAATCGTCGATCTCAATTATGAGTTCGAAAAGCCTATTGACGTATTCATGCCGGAAGACGATACCGCACGTCTTGACGTGTGGGTAACCACCAAGGATAACCGCTATTTCAACATAGAGATGCAGAATAGAAATCATCCGTTCTTCCTTGACCGCCTGCAACTCTACAATTCCTACCAAACATTGCGAGGCAAGTACGAATACAACCGCTCGGCATATTTCAAGTCAATGGATGAAAAACAGCGTAAGATTCATTTTTATGAACTTCCTGAAATGGTTTCCATCTGGCTTTGCAATTTCCAAATTCTCAGGTCGAAGAACATCTTTAAAGATACCTGGGCAGTCTATAGCGAAGACGATGTTCGCCATAGCGATTCAACACATAACGCTCTTCCCGTTTTCACTAAAAATAAATATATTATAGTTGACTTGCCGAACTTTAAGAGGATTCGTAAGAACATCAGTTCACGCGAGGACTACTGGCTGAAACTCTTGTCGCAGGGGCCGCTTGAAGTTCCCGAATCAAAGGATCCAATTTTCAGGGATGCCCTAAACCGTTTACGTGTAAGTCGCATAAGCCCTGAACTGCTTAAAGCCTTGGAGGAACATATGTTCGATAAACATGCTGATGAAGCTATCGAAGCCGAAATTTGGGTTAAAAGCCGTAATCATGAACGTGAAAATATTGCTCTCGACATGCTTGCCGACAACATGCCTATTGAGAATATTGTCAAGTATTCTCATCTTCCCGAAAGCAAGGTTCTTGAACTGAAAATGTCGCTGGCGAACGAAACGCGCAAGTAACAATTAAGTATTCCCGGCCTCAGTGCCGGGATTTTATCGTTATCCCCGTCCCGAAACAAGTTCGGGATAAACTCCGGCGAAATCTGCATTTCGTCATTTTCGCGAAGGCGAGAATCTGGTGTGCTTGTGTGCAAAAAAAGAGGCCTGCGGGGTCTCATTTTGATAATTTTATTTAGGGAGTCGTTATTCTTTGTCTGACCTGACTTCGACCCATTTGGCGTTGTTACCGATGTTGCGGATTAGGCGGAAACCTGATAAAACTCCCTCATCGCCTGTTTCAAAAGAACCATAATTTGCGGTATTCCTACAACCATAACCTTTTAACGCTGTAGGAAAGTCAAAATTAAATGCCATATAATCTTTTAATAGAACCCGTTCCGAAACAATTCCGAACATGTCATATAGACCATATCCATTAGGTAACAACTGACCTACGGGAGCTGTTGTATAATAATCACCCTCTTCAGAACTGCATTGAGCGTACTTGGCAACTTCTTCTTGTGTTGCTGATGAATCTCCCCAAGGAGCCTTGTTTTTCTTGTCTCCACCTCGTGCAAACATGCTCCATTCCTCTATATAAGGGAGCCTATACCCATCAGATGTGGAGTCAATTGTTGCTTGTATGTACCACTCTTTGTGGCGTGTAAAATCCCAATAGCCGACAATGTAACCATTTGATAAAATTTTTTCACTAAAACAATTTGTCTCATCGACTAAATCACCATCGAGATCTCTTGAACAATTTGGTATTTCGTTAATAACCGAGAATGTATAATATGGTTTTAGCCCTTCACGGGTACTGCGCGCGTTTGCGTATTTCATGGCTTGGTACCATGAAATTGTACTTGTCGCGGAATCATGCGCTGCACAATTTTCGTGATGTATGCTTGTTTTTTTTCTTGAAATCCATTTTTTTCGAGCTTTTTCTATGGAATAGAAATTCTCATAATATACTCCTTTTTCTGGAATACTATCCCACATCAATTGTAAAAATTCGCAGTTTGTCACGGGATACTTATCTATTAAATATTTTGCTGTAACAGACACAAGTCTTTCTGGCTCTTGATTTTTTGCGAGTCCGAGCGTTCTGAGTTCGGATTTGTTGAATTGATCGTATCCTATTAGAACTTCTTCACTATTGAAATTCAGATACTTCATTCCAACTGCCAAATTGATTCTATGAGAACTATCCGAGTCTGAAAAATACACGTTAAGCGTGTCAACGCCTATAAGTGTCGGTGCTTGTAAAACTAAACATGAATCGTTGAAAATCGCTGACTTTAAAGATGTTTTCCATTTATGAACGCGGTCATCCAAGCAAATTTTGACAACCTCGTTCTTTTCGACTTCTTGCCAAAAATCTCCGCCTAACAAGTCGCGACTTACATTAACGCTCCGTTCTATCGGACCGAATTGCTTTATTATTTCGGCAGAATAGTCCTGTTTTTTAACGCTGTTCGAGCACGCGATCAAAACGAGAGCGAAAATAGCCACAAGTGATAAACGAGTTTTCAGTTTCATACAACTGAATATATAAAAACTGAACCCAAATCCACACTTAAATTTGCCCAATGAACGGGAAACAGATATTTTCGAAAACCATGTAAATAAAAATTCTCGCAATAACGCAAAAAAAATGTTAGATTTATAGGAAGATACTAGGTCGAATTCAAACTTCGTGGGAGGTTCCGTATGAAAAAATTTATCGGTTTGGTATTCGCATTGCTATTTGCAACGACCGCGATTGCGCAAGAGGAATCAGGAAAGGTGAAACAGGAAGTGCAGTCCGGCAGCCTGGAACAAACCGTCGTCGTCGGGGAATCAATTGAACCGATTGTTATCCAATACACGAATTTGAAAAGCCATAAGTCTCAATTTATAGAAGCTTTGGGCTTGACTGAATCTTGGCAAGATTCCGAACAAAAATGTACCATTTCCGGGAAAATTGACAGAGACCTAGAAGCTCCAGCAAATATAACCACCAGAATATTACTTGTAAGCACAACGGATGATTCCTCTTATACGGAAATAAAGTTCAACTTGCTTCCGAGAGAAACAGCGTTTAAAGTCATTCAAGGTAATGTAAATCAATCTTTAAAAGCTGGTGAAGCCATATCGCCAATCGTTATCGAATACGACAACATCAAAAAATTCATCAAGCCCGTATTCCCCAATGGAATTAAATTCGAACCAAATTCCGAGGCTCATACAATTACAATCTCTGGAACAATAGATGAATCTGTCGAAACAGGGGAATATAGCTATAAGGTTAAGGCAGTAACAGAAAAGGACGATACGCTCGATGTTTCAGGAACGTTCAGCGTGCAAGGGATCCCCAAAACCACTACTATAAAAGTTGTCGAAAACGCCACGCAAAAACTCATGGCAGGCGATTCCCTCAAACCGATTGTATTCGAATACACGAATATGGTGGAACCCGCTTTGGAGACGAACCTCCCCGGAGGATATTCGATAAGCAACGATAAGAGCAATCATAAGTTGACCGTTTTTGGACTTGTAAATGAAAACACAAAAGATAGTACTTATACAATCCAAGTTACCGCAATGGGAACTAGCAATTATGAGAGAGCCATAGCAACGGTTGAAGTGACTCACAAACCCGCTGTGACAAAAATTGAGCTCATCAGCGACAACGCAACGCAAACGGTGAATGCAGGTGATTCCATTAAACCGCTGGTCTTTAAATTTGAAAATGCAATATCCATTATACCCCGCAGTGTCACAGATTTGTCTTGTTCTTTAGTCATAAATCAAGAAGAAAAAACAGCGACTCTCATAGGCATGTTCAACAAGAATGCAAAGGGCAATCGTACAATCACAGTCGATGCGAACGGACTCGATAACAACGCTACGGCCTCTGCGACGGTTGTGGTGAATCCGTTGCCGTTAGAGTTTAAACTCATCGAAGGCAATGACAAGCAGACGGTTGTTGCAGGTGATTCCATAATCCCGATTGTTTACCACTATGAACGTCTGGCAAGCATCAAGGTTGGCGGATTCCCGGACAATGTTAAACACGAATTGATCAAGGAAGAAAATTTGTTCAAGATTTTCGGAGCCGTCGCCTCGGATGCAGAAATCAAGGAATACACTTATACGCTGGAATTGCTGGATCAAGAATCGAACACAACAACAGTAACGGGAACTATCAATGTCGTTGCTCCGCAGCAAAGCAGCAGTTCCATATCCTCGTCGAGCAGCAGCGTGGCAAGCAGTTCTGCAAAATCTTCATCGAGCATCCAGAACGACAAATCTTCAAGTTCTGTAATTTCTTCGTCCTCTGCCATCAGCAGCAGTTCTATAACCGCCTCGTCGAGCAGCGTCAAACAGTCTAGCAGCTCCGCAAAATCTTCGTCGAGCGTAAAATCGTCTTCGAGCAATGAAAAGTCGAGTTCAAGCGTAAAGTCTTCGGACAGCAAGACTGGCTGGAACGCGATTGCCGCAGTGCAAAACTTCAGATTCGGCTTTGCGAATAACAAATTGACAGTAGCGCAGCCGACATCTTCGATGGTTCGCGTGCAAGTGTTCGATCTGATGGGGCATCTGGTGGAATCGCTCGTCGAACCCGTAAACGGTTCCAAGAGCTTCAGCTTCGCTCATCTGAACAAAGGCAACTACGTTGTTCGCGTCGAAAGCAACCGCCAAACTCGTACAGCAAAGGTTGTTGTAAAGTAATACGGAAAATCCAACACCCCGCAAAAACTGCGGAATCTAAATTTTCCCCGGCCACTGTGATGTGCCGGGGCTTTTTATATATAAACATTACTCAAAGCGAGCATGCGAGCGCCCCCACCGCTCACAGCCCAAAGGGAGCGTAGCGACCGACCTCACTGCTCACAGCCCTTAGAGCCGAGCGGGCAAATCAAAGCACAAGAAGGACCACCCAGGCAGGGAGACCCGGGTGATCCCTTGTGTTGTGGTGGGTACGCACTCACGTACCCGGTGTGTGTGTTTATTCTCGAAGGCATGCCCAAAAACATTCGAACATGTCTGTCGAATTTTTCACTACATCATTGTTCCAATCGCTTTCACGATTAGAACAAATCAGAATTCATGCGCATAAAGGCAGGCATTTCGTAGTCGATATTGCTTTCCTTGAGAGCATCATCATAGTTGCTCTGGTTGCGCTTAAAAGCCGGAGTCGAGTAGTCCTGTTCACGCTGTTCCTGCTTAGCGTAGGAACTTGCGTAGTTTCCATTGGACATCGGATCCGTATCTGCTGCAGCCGGCATTTCTTCGCTTTCGCGCAAAGTCGATGCAGTCGGAGCAGGAACTGTTTCTTCAGTAAAGCCACCCTTGTTCGCATCGAAGTTTTGAGATGCAAACGAATAATCCGGCTTGAACATGGCCGCATCCAAATTCACCGGAGCAGCCGGAGCCTTACGAGACTGAGCCGCATAAGAATTCGCCTGTGCAGCACCATAGTTCTGAGCCGAAGCGTTAAAAGCCTGCGTCGGAGCAGCGTAAGACTGTGTCGGAGCGCCGTAATTCTGCATCGGAGCTGCGTAAGCCTGAGCATTCATCGAGGCAGTCGGAGCGGGACGCTGGATAGTCTGAGCGGCAACCGTCGGAGCAGCGGTCGGCATTGCAGCGGTTGCACGGCCAGCAAGAGCGAGGAAGTTCGTCGTCGGACGCGGAGTCGCTGCCTGCACAGTCGGTTGTGCAGGGATCGAAGAGAAAGCCTGAGTCTGCTGGAAACCATTAGCATAAGCACCAACAGAAGGCGTATTCCTATTCGTGCCACCGCAACCCGTCGCGATAATGGTAATGCAAACCTTGTCGCCGAGTTCTGGAAGAGTGATGTCGCCAACGATGATGTTCGGGCAGCCTTCTTCGCCCACAGCGTCGTAAATATGTTCCATTGCTTCGTTGTGTTCGAGCAAGGAATAGTTTTCGCCATGAGAAACGTTGATGAGCACGCCAGAAGCACCCTGGATATCGATATCTTCGAGAAGCGGAGAAGTAAGAGCTGCGTCTGCTGCAGCAACACCACGGCCTTCGCCTTCAGCCGTACCCGTACCCATGAGAGCGGAACCGCCCTTGAGCATGACCTTACGGATGTCAGCAAAGTCCACATGCACAAGACCATGACGGAACATGATGCTGCAGATGCTCTGCACGGCATTACCGAGAATTTCGTCAGCCATTCTGAATGCTTCATCGACAGTAGCACTCTTGTTCGTGTTCTGGATGAGGTTCAAGAGCTTCTTGTTTTCGATAACGATGATGGTATCGGCAGCTTCGCGGAGAGCGTTAACACCGTTCTGAGCCAAGGAATTGCGAACGTTACCTTCAAAACGGAACGGCTTGGTCACAACAGCAACGGTCAACACACCTTCTTCACGTGCAATGTTAGCGACAACCGGAGCAGCACCCGTACCGGTACCACCGCCCATACCTGCCGTAACGAACACGAGGTCGGCGCCCTTCATGGCGTTTCTCAAGTCGTCGATATTTTCTTCAACAGCCTTGCGGCCCATTTCCGGATCCATACCAGCACCGAGGTTTCTCGTGCTCTTTTCGCCAATGAGAATCTTGTGATCCGCAAGGCTCTGGTCCAGAGCCATGGCATCCGTATTGACGGCGTAGTATTCCACACCTTCAATATTCATCTGCTTCATGCGGTTCACAGTGTTGCCGCCGGCACCGCCGACACCGAACACCTTCACCTTAGCGTTTCTGAAAGGAGTATCATCTCCCGTGATACGAGATTTAGCCTCGAAGTTGATATTAGAAAAGTCACTCATAGTTTATCTCCCTGATTTGAGTGTTTTATGTTGTTAAAAATAAGTCTTAATGAGATCGCGGACACGCTGGATTCCCTTCTTGACAGAGACGGCCAACTGGGTTCCCGTTTCACGCTGTTTTCTCTCGCGATGTTTCTTGTTCGCGTAATACAAGAGACCAATGCCCGTTGCATAAGACGGATTCTGGAATGCTTCCTGAATGCCACTCATGCCTCTAGGCGTACCGATATGGACTGGTTTCTTGAATACTTTGGTCGCAATATCTTCAATTCCGACAAGGTTGCAGCAACCACCCGTAAGCACGATACCGCCATCGATAACCGTATCCAAGTGGTGCTTTTCCAAATCCTTGGCCAAAATCTTGAAAATTTCTGCAACACGGGCCGTAATGATACGGGCCAATAGTTTACGAGAACAAGGGACTTCCCCACGGTCGCCCACACCTGGGACCGGGAAAGTTTCATCTTCAATTAAATTGTTGAGCGAGCACGTACCATATTTTTTCTTGATTTCTTCCGCCTTCGACACAGAAACCGGAACTTCAAGGCACTTGCTGATATCGCTTGTAATAATGTTACCGGCCATATCGAGCGATGCCGTATAGCGTACGGAATCCTTCACGAAAACAGCCACATCGGCTGAACCTGCGCCAATGTCAATCAAAGCCACACCGAGTTCGCGTTCATCATTCGTAAGAACGGCGGATGCAGCGGCGAGCGGTTCAAGCACAAAGCCTGCTACATTAAGTCCTGCACGGTTCACGCACTTTGCGATGTCCTGGAGAGCGTTCGGGCGAGAGGTCACCACCTGAACTTCGACTCCTAAGCGGCGGCCAGAATAGCCCTTGGGATTGCGGATGCCCACCCTATCGTCCAGCGTATATTCACCCGGAAAGATGTGGATAATTTCACCCGCTTTATCCGGGAGCGTGCTCGCTTGCCTTTGGACGTTGATGATGTCTTCTTCACGAACTTCATTTGTCGGAAGCGTCACCAAGCCCTTGTAACTGAACGAGGACACGTGTTTTCCGGCGATGCCCACATAGACATCACGCACATCGACACCCGCCGACGATTCAAGCATATGGACGGCCTTTTGCAATGTTTCAACGACGGAATCATATTCATCGGACGATTCCAGCGGAAAATCACCGCATTCCACGACTCGGACAGATTCGCCTTCCGAGATGCCGACAAACAAATTCACTTTCGATGCACCAATATCGAGCCCGAAAATGTAGTCCTCTTTTTTGACTATTTGCTTATTGTCATCCATTGATACACCTCTTATCGATGTTTTTTATGTACGCAAAACCATGAAATCTCATATCCACCTCACCCGCGCAAAGAAGATCTTTTCTGAATCCCTTGCCGAGAGCATCATATAAAGTAAACAAATCCTTATTCCAATCCGTAGCCGGGAACATCACGCGGAACCCAACATCTTTGAAATAAACATCAAACGATTTATCTTTTTCAGACCAGCCAATCTGCGACACGCGATCATAAAGAGCCTTATTTTCCTTGCGCATGGTAAACAAGAAAGAAGCCGCCTGCTTGATTTTCCCGACAGATTCGTTTTCGAGAATCGGCAAATGGAGAGCCGTCATCATCGACATCGGAAGCGAAAGCCCTCTTTCGGAATAAACCGTTCCCTTACCATCTTCAAGTACCGATAAAATCGGCGACGCCTCTTGAAGGTGGATGTACAACGACGACGGGAACTTGCTTTCCACTTCGGCAGAATGAATCAGCGGAATCTGCAAGAGCGATTTCTTGACAGAATCCGCATCCAGTTCCGACATGAGCATGCCCGTTTCGACTTGGGCACTGCGGACAACATCTTCCCACGAAAGCATGCGGTTGCCTTCGATTTCGATGTACTGCAATTGTCTGAGCTTGAGCGGATTGATTTGCTGGAGATAGAAACGACTATGCCAAAGGCCAGCAACGGCAGCGACTACGAGCAGGGTCAAAACCCAGCCCTTGCGCTTGTACCAACGGACAGCACCGCCTACGCGCAGCTTCGTCTGACGAGCACGCTTACGTTTGCGTTTGCGTTCGTTGTAGCCGATACGGCGACCGAACATGTTCGTACTATCCAAGGTCAAATGCTCTTCTCCAAAATCGTCTGGCCAAGCTTCCAGATGTTACCTGCGCCCATCAGAACAATCACATCGTTGGGCTTGAGCAAATCCTTGCAAACCGGAATCAAGTTGTTGACATCACCGATAAAGCGGGCATCGCGGTGTCCACGGTCGGCAGCGCTGTTCGAAACCATCGAACCGGTCACGCCTTCAATCGGCTTTTCACGGGACGGATAAATATCCGTTACCAAAAGCACATCGCAGTTGGAGAACGCGCTACCGAATGCTTCGTGCTGGTCGCGGGTACGCGTGAACAAATGCGGCTGGAAAGCTACAATGATTCGCTTATCCGGGAACGCTTCGCGGAAGCCGAGCAACGTCGCGGTCGCTTCGGTCGGATGGTGAGCGTAATCGTCGAATACCATCACGCCGTTCTTTTCGCCGATGAATTCAAAGCGGCGCTTCACGCCTTCGAATGCAGCCACAGCCTTGCGAGCAACTTCAATCGAAATGCCTTCTTCGACAGCGAGCGCCACAGCAGCAGTCGCATTCAATACGTTATGACGGCCCGGAATCTGGAGCTTGAATTGCCCTAAACTCTTGCCATCGTTCAAAATTTCAAACTGCGGATAACCCTTCACGAACGTGAGATTTTCGACGCGGTACTTTGCCTGACGCGTAAAGCCATACGTAATCACAGGCTTCTTGAGGTGCGACAAAATCTGCTGCACGTTCGGATCGTCGAGGCACACAATCACCTGTCCGTAGAACGGAATCTTGTTTGCAAACTGCGTGAAAGCGTCCTTGATGGCATCGATGTTTTCGTAAGTATCGAGATGGTCGGCATCGATGTTCGTGATGATAGCCGAAGACGGCATCATCGAAAGGAAACTGCGGTCGAATTCATCGCTTTCAGCGATGAGGTAATCGCCATGGCCCACCTTGGCGCCACTGCACTTGCCCTTCACGATACCGCCCACGATAATCGTCGGGTCAAGGCCAGCTTCTTCCCAAATGGCGCCGACGATAGAAGTCGTCGTGGTCTTGCCATGCGTACCAGCAATGGAAAGGGTGTATTTAAGGCGCATCAGTTCACCGAGCATTTCAGCACGGCGAATCACCGGAATACGGCGATTGCGAGCTTCGACAAGTTCTGGATTGTCATACGGAATCGCGGAGGAATAAACGACCAAGTCAGCATCTACAACATTCTTTGCTTCGTGCTTCGGGTCAATGCGAATGCCAAGACCTTTCAGATAGTCAATGACAGCGCCCTCGCCCATATCAGATCCCGTCACCACAAAGCCGTTTTCGTGGAGCACTTCGGCAATACCCGACATACCGGCACCACCGATACCCACAAAATGAAGGCGACGAACACGTTTACAATCATTAATCTGCATTACGTTCTCTCCATATCCAGAATAATTTTCGCAATCTGGTCGGCGGCATCCGGCATACCCAGCGTTGCAGCCGCTTCACCCATCTGCTTCAAGCGCTCCGAATCGTAAAGGAGCGATTCTACCTTGTTCCAAAGATCATTCGGTTCATCATCGAGTTCCACAAGGGCAGCACCCGCCTTTTCGACAACGCGGGCATTATGTTCCTGGTGGTTTGCTGTCGCATGCGGGTACGGGAGCAAAATAGACGGCTTGCCAAACGCAAGGATTTCTGCAAGTCCCGAAGCCCCTGCACGGCTGATGATGATATCGGCATGCTTCATGTACGCATAAATGTTATCGAGGAACCCACGGACAGCGACGTTCGGCAAAATGCCCAAGCGCTCGTTAATGCCATCGACATTCTTTACACCCACTTGCCACACCACGCTAATATCTTCGTGAGCGGCAATACGGCCAATGCTTTCTTCAATCTTGTTGTTAATTCCAACAGCACCTTGAGAACCACCGACGATAAACACCGCCTTGCGGCCTTCACGGAATTCAATAGGACGTTCCAGAGAATCAGCGGCGGGCAAATCGCGAATCGGATTACCGAGAATGCGAGTCTTTTCAATCGGGAACCCCTTCATAGCCTCTTCAGATGTCACAAAAATCATCTTGGCATAACGGGAACCGACCTTGTTCGCAACACCGGCAACAGCATTCTGTTCCTGCAAATAAACAGGAATACCCATCGACCCTGCGGCAAGTACAATCGGGAGCGACACGTAGCCACCCGTCGCCACAACCACATCCGGGTTCACTTTTTTCACGACGCTTTTAGCACGGACCAAAGACTTGGTCAAGTTGAACGGCAAAGCCAAATTCTTGAGGAACGGGCCACGGTGCAGAGGAACCGCAGAGATGTATTCGTACGGCCAATCTTTCGACACAAGGCGTTCTTCCATGGAATCCTTGCGACCAGCAAAAGTAATTTGAGTGACACCCATTTTCTTCAAACTCTCGGCAATTGCCACCGCCGGGAAAATATGGCCACCAGTGCCACCGCAAACAAAGAGGAATTTTTTCATATAAATCTCCTTCTTGCTCCAAAATTCGTAACCCGTCCCATGTCAATAGATACAGGGCTGCTCATATAAGGTTCGCGAATGCTCTTGCCGCTCATCGGGCGAGAGATATTCAACAAAATTCCGATAAACGCCGCCGAGCACAGCAAGTTCGTTCCGCCATAGCTGATGAACGGAAGCGGTTGTCCTGTCGTCGGAATAAGCTTGACGCACACACAAACGTGAATCACAAAATTCATGAAAAGCGAAGTCGTCAAAGCGACCGCCATGTATCTGCCAAAACGGGTCAACGAAGATTTTGCAATGTTGTACCCCTGCGAGAAAAGAATCGCAAAAGCCACAAGAACAAACAACGTTCCGACAAAGCCAAATTCCTCGCCAATCACGGCATAAATAACATCCTTATGCGCTTCGGGCAAGAACCCTAATTTCTGTTCGCCCATACCGATTCCCGTTCCGAAAATACCGCCATTGCCAAGGGCCGCTAGAGCATGATCCACTTGGTACTGCGAATTTTCCATCGTTCCGTCCGGAGAGAAGAACGCAAGGATTCGGCTACGAGCATGGGACGACATCAGCAATACAAGCATCCCCACCGGCATACACGCAAGGACACTCACTCCTATATACTTGTAATTCGCACCCGCAATCAGGAGCAGCACCAGCAAAAGAGCACAGAACATCACCAGCATCGAGAAGTTCGGTTGGCAAGCCAACAAAATTGCAGAAATTCCAAGAGGTATCGCCGGTTGGATAATCGTACACTTGAGCGACGTGATATCATCCCCAGCATTCGAAAGTTTTGAACAAATCCAAATAATAAAACCAAATTTCAGTATTTCAGACGGCTGAATGCCCCAAATCCAACGGGAGGCTCCTTTTACGGTTACACCCGTCACAATAGCGGCCAACGTAAGCACCGCACCCACGCCAAAAATAGGACGGGCCAAAACTTTCCACAACGCATAGTCAATCTTGGAGAAAAACACAAGAATAACTACAGATGCAATCACCTTTATAACATGAGATTTCAAATAATATTCAGGAGGCAAGTTGTTCGATGCCGCCACAGACACAGACGCAGAATAGATAACAGCAATACCTGCGCACATCAATACTAATGTGACGATAAGCAAAAGCTTGTTCATTCCAACGGACTGAGAGTTCGACATCTTACCTAAAAAACCTTACCTTAAAATTTGAGTACCGGCACCATGTGGAGGAGCGCTTCGACCACTTGCTCCATGTGCATGCCGCGACTCCCCTTCACCAAAAGGATATCGCCTTCCTCGACAACTTCACTCAAATGCGTCACGACTTCGGGAACAGTCTCGAAGTACTGCACATTTTTCATGCCACGGGATTTTGCACCTTCGACGTACTTTTTCGCGTCCTTGCCGACCGCGAGGAGCATGTCAAAGTTCATTTCGGGAACCATCGCGCCAATCTGCTTATGCAAATTGCCACTTTCCTTGCCAAGTTCAAGCATATCACCAAGCACTGCAATACGCTTGCCTTCAAGCTTCATATTACCCAGCGTCTGGAGAGCCATCTTCGTCGAAGACGGGTTAGCGTTGTAGCAATCGGAGACAATCTTGAAACCGTTCGCTTCCTTAATTTCCATGCGCATGCTCGTCGATGTAAATCCAGCAAGAGCTTTCGCAATGTCCGCCTTCGGGATGCGGAACGCTTCGCCCACGGCAATCGCCGCGAGAGCGTCGTAAAGGTTATGGTCGCCCGGAACATTCAGCATAAAATGAGTGCGTCCGACATAGAAATCGGCACAAGAATTTTCGTTCCACTTGAGTTTTTCGGGCTTGATGACTCCGCGACGCACGCCAAAAGTCACCACTTTATAATTTTTGGTGGTCTTCACTTTGCAAAGGCGTTCATCGTCAGCGTTCACAATAAGCGTACCGCCCTTCTTGAGGCCAGCCGTAATATTGATTTTTTCATTGAACACGCCGTCCAAATCGCCAAGGCGTTCGAGGTGGCTTGCGCCGATGTTCGTAATCACGGCAACATCGGGTTCCGTCGCCAGAGAAAGCGGACGAATTTCGTCCGGGCCACTCGTACCCATTTCGACAACAGCAGCTTCGTGGCTATGTTTCAGTTGGAACAACGTCATCGGCACACCGATGTGGTTGTTGAAGTTACCCTGCGTAGCATGGGTATTATACTTCATCGAAAGCACGGCCTTCGTCATTTCCTTCGTGGTCGTCTTGCCGTTACTGCCGGTAATAGCGACCTTCTTCAACTTGAAAAGTTTTTGATAGCCCTTGGCAAGTTTCAAGAGAGCCTTCGTCGTATCTTCGACCGGAGCATACATCTTGAAATTCGGATCGATAGCAGTTTGGTTTATAACGCTCATCAGAGCTCCATCCTTTTCCATTTGAGATACAAACTGGTGGGCATCAAAACGGACACCCTTAATCGGCCAAAAGACAACACCTTTGGCACTTTCACGAGAATCCATGCAAAGATTCACCTTGCGTTTCAAGGTGCGAGCTGGAACACCGACCGCTTCGGTTTCCAGAATCTTTAGCATTTCGCCAATTGTCAAATCAAGCTTTAGCATTGTTCCATCGCCTTCATCGCAATTTCACGATCGTCAAAATGATGTTTCGTCTTACCGATGATTTGGTAATCTTCGTGACCCTTGCCCGCAATCACGAGCCAGTCGCCGTTCTTGAGTTCCGCACAGGCGCGATTAATCGCTTCTTCGCGGTTTTCCACAACTTCAAACTTGTCCGTCGTCATACCCGCACGGACATCATTAATGATGTCGGCTGGTTTTTCGGTACGCGGATTGTCAGAGGTGAGCCAAGCCTTGTCTGCAATACGTTCAGCAATGGATCCCATGATGGGGCGTTTCGTCTTGTCGCGGTCACCACCGCAACCGAACACGCACGAAAGCTTGCCGCGGCAGAGGCTGCGAGCCGTGTTCAGCACACGTTCAAGAGCATCCGGCGTATGGGCGTAATCCACAATCACATGCTTGCCGTCCTTGTTCCAGACCTTTTCAAAACGCCCAGGAACGCGAACCGTCGCAATCGCCTTGCGCATCGCAGCTTCGGGAATGCAAAGCGCATCGGCCCAAGCAAGCACCAAGAGCACATTATCTACATTGAAGTCGCCGCAGAGCGGAGTTTCAAATTTTTCTTTCGAAATTGCAGGAAGCGTAAATTCAAGACCGTCTTCGGTGTTCTTCACATCGCCAGACGGTTTCACATCTGCTTTCGCCTTGCCAAGTCTCGAAACAGCGACCTTGCGGCAGTCCAGACCGTTAAAGAGCTTTTCGCCATGTTCATCGTCAATGTTGATGACCGCCACACCATTATCGGCGAGGTACTTCGTGAACAGCAACTTCTTTGCTTCGAAGTAAGCATCCATCGTCTTGTGATAGTCAAGATGGTCCTGCGTCAAATTGCTAAAAAGCCCGCTCTTGAATGTAATTCCCGCCACGCGCCCTTGGTGCAGCGAATGCGAAGAAGCTTCCATCACGAGGTCCGTGCAACCCGCTTCAACTGCTTTTGCAGCAAACGCAAACAAGTCGAGCTGCCCCGGAGTCGTAAGCGTCGCCGGAACAGACTTGTCGCCAACCTTGTTCAAAATTGTGCCGAGCAAAGCCGTCTTGTGACCAGCCGCTTCGAGCATCGCGTTCATGAGGAACGCACTTGTCGTCTTGCCGTTCGTGCCTGTGACCGCATGGCAAGTCAACTTGCCGAACGGATCCTTGTAGAAAATCTTTGCAGCTTCCAAGCGAGCCGCTTTCACATCAGAAACTTGAATCCACTTGGACGTAAGCCCTTCCGGGGCCATCGTCTCGCCCACGACTGCAACAGCGCCAGCGGCAATCGCACTGCGAGCAAATGCTTCATAACCTTCCGCCGGAATGGAGAAGAATAAATTCCCCGGTTTCACACGGCGGGAATCATCACAAAGCCCCGTCACGGACAACTTTTCCATAAGTCCTTCCGAAATCATCAGCTTTTCTCCTTTAGAGTCAACTTGCACACAACGCCCTTCTGCAAAGCTTCTTCCGCCTTGGGTTCCTGAGCGACAACACGACCCTTTCCTGTATATTCAACATTCATGCGGATGTTCCCCATCACTTCGAGAGCATCCTTCAACGAAAGACCATGCAAATTCGGCATCTTGCTTGCCACCGCATTGCCGACCAAAAGCGTTTTTTGAGCAGTACCATCAGAATCAATTCTCTCCGAAATCACGCGGTAGCCCTTTCCTTCAAAGCGAACGGAACAGTGATTCTTCTTGACGTAATCCTTTGCCGCAGCCGTCGTCATTCCTGCAAAATCCTTGTCGCAAGGCGTACCAAGCTTCACTTGCTTTAAGTTATGGGCAATCGGCGAAAGCGACGGATGGTAATAGATTCCTTCCATGATGCGGCGGAAAATCGGGCCAGCAGTCAAACCACCCACGTGTTTTCCTTGCGGGTCGTCCACGAGCACCAAGCAAACAAAGCGTGTATCTTCGGCAGGAGCAAGCCCGATGAACGAAGCCACCTGCGAATTGCGGTCATACGAACGAGTCGCAGCATTATACTTTTCAGCCGTACCCGTCTTGCCGCCAAACAGTACATCAGTGAGTTTGTGCGAAGCGACACGTTTTGCCGTACCGCTATTCACAACGCGATTGAGCATCTTGCGGATTCTCGACGCTGTCTTTTCCGAAATCACGCGACGGAGTTCCACAGGTTTGTTCTTTTCGACCACTTCGCCATTGGAATTACGCCATTCCTTCACAATCTGCGGACGCATGAGAAGTCCACCATTCGCGATAGCGGCATAAGCCATCACCATCTGGATTGGCGTCGCCGATACAGCGTGGCCAAAGCCCATCGTCTTTAACGTTCTGTCATCACGAGTGAGTTCCGCCGGAGTCAAGAGTTTTCCGTTTTCTTCGCCATCGTAATTGTCAAACGCTCTCGTACCGATGCCAAATGCACGTGCCATCTTGAACAAACGTTCCGCCCCTACTTCAGAGGCAATCTTTGCAAACACGATATTCGAAGACTGCACCATCGCTTCACTCATGTCCATATCGCCATAGACGTGCGTATCGCAAATCTTTTCAGATTTGGGGTTCCACTGCCAGCAACGGCCTTCGTTCGCAAAAACCTTTTCGGGGCTGACCGCACGGTTTTCAAGAGCGGCAGCAGCGGTAATGACCTTGAACGTCGAACCCGGTTCGTACGACATCGAAATGATTTCATTTTTCGCGACACGGCCAAGGCCCTGGATTTTGGAGTTCGGGTCAAACGTCGGATAGCTCGCCATCGCCAAAATTTCACCCGTGTAAGGATCCACGACAACAGCACTCGCGCTCGTCGCCATAAATTCAGCCACGCCGTCTTTCAAAGCCTTCTCGACAATTTCCTGCATATTGCGGTCAATCGTCAAGACAAGATTCAATCCAGACTTCGCTTCGACCACCGTCTTTGAGCGGTAATAAACTTCACGATGACCAGCATCCTGAACGCTCACGCGAATTCCTTCGTCACCACGGAGGTTTTCATCGTAAATCTTTTCCATGCCCATGCTGCCGCTGCCGTTATAGCCCACCTTGCCCACAATCTGCGAAGCAAGCGTCCCTTGCAAGAACAAACGGCTATAACCCAAATTGTCGTTCGTATCGCGCATGCTTTCGGCCAAGATGACACCATTGCGGTCCATAATCGATCCGCGTTCTGCATACAAATTCTTAGTGCGCGTCACCATGGACTTTGTATTCACTTGATAAACATTGCGGTTCATGACCTGTATATCAAAGGTCTGCAACACAAGCACGCCAATCGTGCAAAGCACAAGGCATTTCAATACGAACAAGGGATCGACACTGTACTTGTTATTCATTCGATTCCCCCGTCACCATAATTTTCATCGGAACATCGTAAAGCCCAAGCTCTGCACGTTCCGCAAAATCAGCAAGATATTCCAACGAAGTCAATTTATTGATTTCGAATTCCTGCAAAAGAATTTCGCGATTGAGCAAGTTCACCTTTTCGCGAAGTCCGTAGTAAGTTCCGTACAAGCGGTTAATGCAATTCTGCAAATACACAGGAGCCATACAAACTAACAGTCCCATAAGCGCAAGCGGCATCACGCTTCCCAAGAAGCCATGTTTTTTCGACTTTACGGATTCATTCTGCACACTATCGATCATACTCTTTCATAGATCCTTAACTTTGCAGAACGAGCCCGGCTGTTCCTATTAATTTCATCTGCCGAGGGCAAAATCGGCTTACGGTTCACTTTCTTTAAACGCTGGTGGTTGCCACCGCACGTGCAAACCGGCAAGTTTTCCGGACAAATGCATGCTTTTTCAAATTCAGCCGCAGTTTCCTTGACGCAGCGGTCTTCGACAGAGTGGTAGCTCATCACGACAAGACGGCCACCCACCTTGAGGCAATCGACCGCAGCGCGGAGGCTATTTTCAATCTGCTTGAGTTCGCCATTCACTTCCATGCGGATTGCTTGGAATACACGTGCCAAAAGACTATTCGCTTCGCGACGCTTGTCCGGGAATACCGCTTCGACAACCGTCTTGATATCGCTCGGCAACACATTACGGCCTTCGGCTGCAATTTCGCCAACGGAGTCCTTGATGCGAGTCGCAAGCTTGAACGCACGATCCATATCGGCATTCTTGCGGAGAGCGGCAGCCAAATCGTCGGCAGATACCGTGCGGAGCCATTCCTGTGCAGACACATTTTCACGACGGTCCATGCGCAAGTCGAGCGGATTGTCGCCCACGAACGTGAATCCACGGCTAGAATCATCGACCTGATGGCTGCTGATTCCCAAATCATAAAGCACACCGTCAAGCGTATTCGGCTCAATTTCGTTCCCCAGTTCGCTAAACGGAACCGGATGGACAATAAATTTAGGTGCAACACCGGCCAAACGCTTCGTCGCAAAGGCGACCGCTTCTTCATCACGATCAAAAGCGTGGAGCGTACCTTCGGGGCCAAGCTTTTGGGCAATAGCGTAAGAATGACCTCCACCGCCAAGGGTGCAGTCCGAATACGTGCCGTTCGGCTTGATATTCAAGCCTTCAAGGCATTCTTGAAGCATCACAGGATCGTGGTAAAATTCCCCACTTTCTATTCCTGCGAGTGCCGCTTCGGAAATTTTGTTTGTATGTAATCTAGTTTGTTGGAGGTTAACCGTTTCCATTCGGACCCTCCGTCAAGCCAATGTTGTAGAACATGTCGTCGAACGTCTTCAAGTCATCTTCGGTCTTCTTACCGTACTTTTCATTGTAACGTTCGGGGTTCCACAAATCCAGAGACCATCCACGATCGGCGGCATACATAACCTCGGTCGTAAGGCCCGCATATTCCAACAAATTCTTGGGAATCAGGATGCGGTTCTGCCCATCCATCTCTACGATGGTGGCATCGAGTTGGTTCCGGAAAATTTCGGCTTTCTGGCGGTCTTTAAGAGCGTCGATTTCGGCCATGAACTTATCGAACTCCGATACGAGGTACAACCGGAGGGTGTGGTTCGGGCCACAAGTGACCACAAACTCGTTCCCAGCAGTAGGCCCAAGCTGACGACGGAATTCCCTGGGGAAGGAAGACCTTCCCTTTCCGTCGATAGCCGTCTGGGCTTTACCTATGAAACGCGATAAACTCATTAAATTCCTTGGGACAACTTACCACAACACTTATCACACGTGGAAAATATACCCACTTCAAACCACAGTGGCAATACAGAAACTTAAAAAAACCATACTTTTTTACATACTTTACGTCATTAGCCTAATTTGGGGAAGGATTTCTTAATTGATAAAGCGTTCAAAACGTAAAGAAAAGTAAACAAAAGTTTGCTTTTCACAATAATCCATCTCCACTTTTACCCACCGTTATAGGGGAGAAACGACAAAACGCCGCCTCAAAAAGATTCTCGAAAATAATGAGCAGGAACCGCCGTGGTTTAGGAAATGATGTTGCTCTTGATTTTACTTTAAAAAGATTGCAATTTGTAGTATATGGCTATACAAAACGAATAAAAATAAATCATTTTTTTCAAAGATTCCGGCAAAAAACGTCGTGACCGCTGAGCTTAGATATTTATAAAAAAATACCCACGATTCAAATGAAACGTGGGCGAACGAGGCGTATATTTCCAACGCCTAAGATGGCCTTATTTTCCCATGCGGGAATGAATCCTAAAAACAGCACTAATCGCGTCAGTATTTGTCGCTTTGAGTATGTATTTTTAGGATATAGAAATAAGGAGGTTCTTATGAGCAAGAAAAATTCTTGTGGCGAACTTCTGCCTGAAACAAAAAGACAAATTAAGCAGGAAATCACAAAACGTCTTGTGATAGACGAAAACATTATGGATGATGTATCCCTCAATAGTTGGAGCATTACATCCAATAAGAAAATAAATCTTTCTATTTCGATAACATTACGTAAAGACTTGTTAAATGGAGTGTAATTTGCCAGCCCCAAACAGAGAAGAGATCCTAAAAAAAGAAGGATATGTGGAAACCAACGGTCCCAACAGAACCCGCTGCGTATTCACGCCGGAAGAGTACGAAGCGTTCATGAAAAAACTTGACGCCCTCCCTGACCAGCACAAAGCTAACATGCTAAGGTGCATGTTGAATCCTGTGTATCACGAGCCCGAAAAAGGTTAAAGTCTTTTACCAAAGTAATTCGGTTTCTACGAGTTTTACCAAATCAAAATTATCTCGTGATAAGTAGTGATCCAATCTGAGGATAAAGACGACTTTCATAGTCTTGTTTTATGCCGGGGATAACGAATAGGTCGGTCACATTGTAATTCGATGATGTTCGAGTTCTTTATTTTTGACTTGTTCTAGATTCATCTCTTATTCTCCACTTAATCTGCCGTTTAATTTTTTCCCATCTAAAATATTCATTTGTGAATCTAAGGTCTTTTCGCCGAAATACTTTGTTTATTGCCTTGACGACTTGAATAAAGTGATCTGTTGTTATTTCTGTAATTAACGACCCATCCCATTTTTCGCCAATCGCAATTTGTGCTGCGTTCATGATTTTTTCTGAAAAAAGATTTAAAGAATAGCGTTCGCAGTAACAGCAGTAATTATATAATAAGGGTGTATTTTTTTTATTAAGGTCTTCTTTTAGTGTGCGCGGCATTGAACCAAGCCTCTCAAAACCACTTCCGTCTTCTCGCCCTTCATATTTACATCCCGCTTGAATGCCGATAAGCCTATCGTTTAGCTCGCCGTTATTTCCTTTACATGAAATACTGATTAATACAAATTCATGTTCGTAGTCTCGAATAGCCTTATTTTCCCATGCGGGGATGACTCCTTGTATGCCTTAATTTGTTTCTAGGAAATTGACGCATTCGTAGAATCCTTCTCCGAGTTTATTTTGAGGTTGACTGCTTGAAATAGATTGAAATTTCTTTTTTTGTGTGTCTTTATTGATGATTCGTTATCACAATTCCAAATTGTAGAGCAGATACTTTTCTGCCAAAGTCATCAAATTAAAATCGTCCTTTGAAAAGTTGTGGTCTTGTCCGGGAACGATGATGACTTTCATGTTATCGCGTTCATGGAGCTTCAGCAGTTCCGATTCTTTTATAGACGGGTCTTCACTCCCGAAGACGAATGTCATCATTTCTCCGCGAAATGTTTTTGCGACGTGGCAAATTTTTGGTAAATTAATCATCATTGGAGGATTAAGCAAAAGGTATCTCGTTATCTGCGAAATTTTGCAGCCCTCGATACAACCGAGCGAAGCTCCCTTTGACATTCCCATGAAAAGAATTTGGGGCGATTGCAGTTGGCTTTCGGAAGAATTTTGGATTTTAAATAAAGTATTTACGAATTTGATATCATCAGCAATTTGACTTGTTACACCATCGGGATTGAGGCAGCAAACAACTGTAAATCCGTACTTATCATGGATCTCATGTGCTAAATTCAAGTATTTGTTTTGGTAGCCGAAAACAGAGCCGCCTTGCCCTACTTTGATAAGCAAGGCGTAATCTCGGTTTGTTCCGGGTACAATGAGTTGCTTGATCATAATGAAAACTCCCTGCTTTTGATTTTTTCACTTCTCTAAAAGTAAATAACCACTACGACATATAATGACGTGATTGATTTTTTTTTGAAAAAATACCACCCAAAGATGCACACAGTGGGGTTATTTCGTCTTATATATGGACTCCCCTTTTTGTATCTTTAATAATCAGTGTATGGACTATATATAGTGTGTGAGATAAGGAGTTTTATGAAAAAGAAATTAGTTACGGCAGCTCTCGCTGCCGCCTCGATTGCATCAGCCGCAAGCATCACGGTGGATCCGGCCTCTACGGCACAGAAAGTTGTCGGATTCGGCGCCGGAGCCGCTTATTATCAAACCTGGATTACCGCCATGAGTACTTCGATGCAGAAGGACTTTTACGACACGGCTTTTACAGGACTTAACCTTTCGTTGCTTCGCATCGGTAACTGGAAACAAGAAGACACGACAAGCATCGCCGCCGATGTCGCCATCGTCAAGGCAGCCAAACAGCGCCTCGGCAACAACCTCAAGATTGATATGTCCAGTTGGTCCGCACCGGCACGCCTCAAACCAAGCAACAGCGTGAACGGCAACCAAGGGCATTCCAAGAGCGACAAGTCGCTCAAGAAATCGAACAACGACCCTTACGGCAAGTACGTCTATAGCGAATTTGCCCACTGGTGGAAGACTTCTTTGCAAGCATACGAACAGATGGGTATCATCCCCGATTACGTCAGTTTGCAAAACGAACCCGATTGGCCCGCTGATTACGAAGAAACTATTTTCGACCCCACCGAAAACGATGAAGTCGCTGGTTACAAGCAGGCCCTCCAAGCCGTGCGCGATTCCATCAACACTCTCGCCAATCCGCCAAAACTCATCGGTCCCGAACCGCTCGGCATCGGTTACAGCAATTTTGAAAAGTACGCCAAGGCCCTCGACGATAAGAATCTCGACGGCTACGCTTACCATCTGTACAATGCGGGCGATGGAAACGACAATTCCGGCACAAACTACTTGAATCCTGAAAACTTCCGCAAGCCGATGAGCGCCATCGGCAAAAACTACGGCAGCGACACAAAGCCCATCATCATGACCGAATTCTGCACTATGGAAAGCGCGGTACGCGAGCAGGACATGCTCGGCCTCGCCCACATCATGCAAATCGGCTTTACCGCAGGTAAGTTGAACGGCTATATCGCTTGGGATCTCTTCTGGGGCGAACAGAACGGCCAGTTCATCGGCGTATGCCCGGGCGAAGGCTGGAGCAGCTGCAAAGAAGCCAAGCTCTACATCAACCCCGAATACCACGCCATGCGCCACTACTCCAAGTTCGTGAACCCCGGTTGGCGTGTCGTGAACACCACTAGCGACGGCAACAACCTCCACACGGTCGCCTTCCGCAGCGCCGATTGCGATTCCATCTCCGTCATCGCGATTAACAAGGGCAGCGCACAGAGCTTGAACATCTCCGTCAACGGTTATACCCCTGTTTACGCAGTGCAGTCCGTCGAAAGCGGCGAAAAGAGCAAGGCCGTCACGGCAGGCGCCATCCTTGACGCTCCGGCAAAATCCATCACGACGGTCGTGTTCACCACGAGCAACACAGCAGCACTCCAATGCGAAGACTCCCCCATCATCGATCCTTACATCGATCCGACAAAACAACTTGCCGATACGCTCGTGATTGTCGATTACGCTAACGAAACTTCTGCTAGCGGCTGGAAAAGCGACGAAACACTCGGCAAAGTCACATTTGAAACAACGGCCCTCGACGGAGTCTCTAAGTACGTGAAGGTTCCGCTTGCTGGTTGCGCACAAGACGATTGCGGCTATCAGCACGCGCTCTTTACGCTTCCGGATGCTGCAGCCGTAAAGGAACCACTCACCAAATGCAAGGAACTCGTATTCACCATGCGCAGCATCAACGGTGACGACGCTTCCGTGAACATCGGCGGCGCAGGCGGCAGCACTTGGAGCAGCTACCAGTACGGCAACACCGCCCCTGCGGGCTCTTGGGCCGAAGTCTCCGTTCCGCTCGATAACGAAATGGATTCAACAGGAACTCCTTTCGGTTCTACGCAGCTCTCGTTCAACAGCGATAACGCAGGCATCTACATTGCCAAAATCGCAGCGGTCGGTTGCGGCGGCAATTCCTCCATCAAGGGCATGCGTACAAACTACGCACTTAACAACCGCAATGCCGAAGTAACCATTTTCGACATGAACGGAAACCTCGTATGGAAGGGCTTCAAGAGCGAAGCTCTCAACGACAACGGAACCGTCAAGCCGCGTCTTCGCCAAGGTGCATACATCATGAAGACCAAGGCCAACGTGCAACGCGTCGTCAAGAAGTAATTTATAGCTATGAGGTCCTCCGCTCTGAGGAATGAGCGGCGAGATGTGCAAAAGAACCCCTTTACAGGGGTTCTTTTGTTTTATACTATGCAAAAAATTCCAACGTCATTTTTCAGCAAGGCATGACTGCGGCAGGAATGACAAGAACAAGAGAAATGTGTCACCCTAGGCAGTCATTCTCGCGAATGAAGTAACCCACAAAGGTGAGCTGACCCCAAAATGCCAGGCTCTGGCAGCAACGACAGTTACACTTCCGCGAGTTCCATTTCTTCTTTGAGCTTGCGAACCATGTACAGCGGAACTTCTGTGAGACGAGCAACCCGTTCCACAGGTTCTCCATCTAAAAGCATGTTCTTAGCGATTTGTTCCTGTTTCATAAACACGTACATCGCTCTGTCTATGGATTTCATCTCGTCTGTCATAAGATGACAAGTTAAGGAGTCGGGAATGACGTGGACCCTATCGCCTTCGGCTCCAGGGTGACAGGCGTAAAAGGGACTCCAGGGTGACTGGCGAGAAAGGAACTCCAGAATAACGATGCAAAGGAGATCCTTCGACTTCGCCTTTACAGGCTCCGCTCAGGATGACACCCTCTTGCTTCATGCATAATCCCTCACAGCACATCGCTCATTGCTCATACCTCAAAGGACCGTAGGCCCGGCCTCACGCCCCTCCAGGATGACAATGTTAGCAGGGTGTTTTTATACAAATTATTTCACATTCCGCACATAGCGGACACAAGCATAAAAGCCAGTCACCGAGCGGCTCTGGAAATCAATATCATTGCTGTTCGCTCTCAATCCAATGCAATACGGGCAATCATCCTTCTTCGATTCAGACGAAGTCCAATACCACACCTGAGATTCGCCCGTTTCAGGGTTTCGCTCGGTCGGATACGCACAAAAGCCAAACAAGTCCAGCCCCTGATCGGCTTCGCCATGCCACTGAGTCGTAGATTTCAAAGAGGTTCCCGGTTCATAGCCCAGCGATTTTATATAAACGGCCAAATCCTGAAAATCCTCAATCAATGGGAGCCGCCAGCCCTCAGGAACGTTCTTTGCCGCTTCGTTCCAATCGTACATTCTTCCAAAATCTTCCCTAGAACACGGACGCCCTATGGTACAATTATTGCCTTTTTCCTCATGGAAATTCTCGGCAAGCCATTCCTGATTACCGATAATACAAGTTCTGTATTGCAATTGTCTCCGCTCTTGCTTATAAAGATAGCTCGATTGCTTATAACATATTTCAATAACTTTATCAGCAACAACTTTTTCGATTTGAGGAACACATTCTACAATGACGGGCATTTGCATGACTTTTACAAGCCACGAAACAATATCTTTTGCAAATTTTTCGGGCAAGTCAAAGCCGGTCAATTCATCCAAGCACAAATTAACCATCTGCTGTTGTTCCAAGATGGGCTTATTCAAAACAGAATAAAGTTTCTGGGGAACCTTTTTGATACTCGCCACAAAAAGTTTATCGCGAACAACATCAAATGGTGAAGACAAAGTCATCAAGGCTTTTGCAAACCGAGTTGCATTTTCTTCGCTGAATATTTGAAGACCCCCAAAATCATCGACAATCCTCTTCAATTCAGCTTCGGCTGTTCCCGGTTCAATCGGGGATACAACTTTAGGAAGGAACGAACCGCAATACGGGCATGCCACGAATTGCTTCAATTCCGCTTCGTCAAAATTCAACGTCTTGCCACATTTTTTGCAAATCATACACTGAATGTAATAATTTTTTAGACGAACATCCGTTACAAACCATGGCGCAAGGTGTTTTTTACAAACCGCGACAACTTCGCTTCAAAGCAAAAAATCCGCAGCATTCGGCTACGGATTCCTAGAATTTATCTTAAGCGGCACAACGCAATTGTGCACAACGTTCGTCGTTAAGCCCAGTTTTCGGCCTTGAGTTCGCGGCCCCAGATTTCCTTGACCACGTCTTCGACCTTGCGGTTTTCAAAGAGCATCTGATAGACGGCTTCGACAATCGGCATTTCGACACCGAGCTTCTTCGCGAGAGCGCGAGTGCTGCGGCAAGTCGGCACACCTTCGGCAATCATCTTCATGCCAGCAAGAACCTGTTCGAGCGTTTCGCCTTTACCGATGTGTTCACCCACGTAGCGGTTGCGGCTATGCTGAGAAAGGCACGTCACGATGAGGTCGCCCATGCCGGCAAGACCCGCAAACGTTTCGGGCTTTGCACCGAGAGCCTTGCCCAATCGACACATTTCCGCCTGACCACGCGTGAGAATCGCCGCACGAGTATTATCGCCAATCTTGAACTTGCCGCTCGCTTCGAGGCCATAAAGCACGCCCGACGCAATCGCAATCACGTTCTTCACGGAACCACAAAGTTCCACGCCGACGATATCCGTTGACGTATAAACGCGGAGGTAGGAGCAGCTCATCGCTTTTTGAACAAGTTTTGCGGAATCTTCGTTCACGCAAGCGGCCACAATCGCGGTAAGCACATGGCGGCTCACTTCTTCGGCGTGAGACGGACCGCTAAAGGCCACCATCTTGTCTTCGGTCAGCCACGGCACCTTTTCGAGAATGACTTCACTCATGAGCTGGTCCGTGCCTTCGAGAATACCCTTCGTAGCGCAGACCACAATCGGTTCCTTGCCCTTTTCGGGAGTCCAAGAACCGAGATTCGCGGCAACGCCCGCCATGAACTGAGACGGAACCACAATCAAAACCATATCGCAACCGTTCAGTGCGGCATGCATGTCAGTCGTGTATTTAAAATCAGCCGGGAAAATAACGCCAGGGAGCTTATCCTTGTACTGGTGTTCCGTAGAAAGCAAATCTACTTCTGCTTGAGAATTCGTCCAAAAAGTGAGTTCGTTCTTGTTTTCGTAAACAACTTGGCCGAGCGTAAGGCCCCAGCCGCCAGTACCTAAAACTGTAATTTTCATAATATAGTTCCTAAAAGAGTGGTTGGTGATTAGTGGCTAGTGGTTAGGGCAACTTCGTCGCAGAATCTTTTAAACAATCCTGTTTACTAGCCACAGTTTACTAATCACTAATTTTCGCATATAATCTACAATAATTTGAAGCTATATAGATAGAAATTTTCAAAAAATGTAATGGAGAATCCTACTAAAGGAGATCCCGGAACGGAGTCCGGGATGACAACTGCACAAGGTCGGGAGACTGCGTTAATTACTTTTTCCGCTTGCTGCCAAACCCGTTTTCGGTTCCGTTGAGGAGGCGCTTGATGTTCGACCTGTGCTTCACGATGATAAACACAGCGACAACCACAGCCAGAATCATCTGTCCGAGGTTCACGCTTTCAAAATAGTATTCCGGGCAAACGTAACCGAAAATCGAAAGAGCGCCCAGAAGCGCACTCCCGAAAATACTGCCAACAGAAACGTACTTTGTCGTAAACGTGAGGATAATCCAGAGAGCGAATGCCGAGAGCACCGTGAGCGGCAGAATCGCAAGGAACACGCCAAGTGCAGCGAGCACGCCTTTTCCGCCACGGAATCCGGCAAAGCATGTAAAGCTGTGTCCGAAAATCACGAGAAGACCTGCAACGAGCGGCACCCACGAGCTGTAATCGGCACCACCGGCGGCCACCTGAGCTTCACACATTTTTTGTGCAATAAACGGTCCAAAAAAGCCCTTCAACAAATCCATGAAGACAACAGGCAACGCCGGCTTCCAGCCGAGTACGCGGAACGTATTCGTAAGGCCCGCATTCTTGGAGCCGTAGTCGCGAATGTCGAAATCTTTACCTTTCGCGAGTTTTGCGATCCAGATGGCACTGGGGATCGATCCCAGCAGGTACGCTATTGGAAAGCTCAGTAAACTGTTCAAGTTCTTCGTCCTTTCTAAGAGTTAATTTTCTATCAAAGTTCAAGCGGAGCGGCGCCCCCTGCAATTGGAATTCGTCGTAGAATTTCTTGAGCAAATAACGTTTGTACGATTCATCGACAAGTTCCGGCGTGCGCGTTTCCACAGCAATAACCGGCGGTTCCACCATAATTTGGCATGCACGCGTCAGCATAACGACACGGCCATTGTGGCTCGGCGGAGCCTTCTCTTGCAAGAAATTCGCGAAACTTTCAGCAACGCGGTCACGTCCAAGCACACGGCGGCAGTTGGCATAGACCGTCTGAATCGCCTGAATCACGCGGCCTACACGCTGGCCCTCCTTTGCACTGATCGAGAGAATCGGTACAAATTCAAGCATCGGTTCGCGTTCGAGCAAATCCCTTATCATGTGGTCGAAAGACTTATCGTTCTTGTTCGGGAGAATATCCCATTTGTTCAAAACGACCACAAGCCCCTTGCCCGCTTTGCGGATTTCCGTAATGATGCGGTAATCCTGAATTTCCATGCCACGAGTACAATCGACAACGAGTACAGACAAATCAGAACGACGGATACTTTCGAGCGTGCGCATGTTGCTGAACACTTCGACTTCGTCTTCGACCTTCGCCTTTTTACGGAGGCCTGCGGTATCCGTCACCACGAACTTTTGTCCGTCAACGATAAAGTCGCAGTCGATGGAATCGCGGGTGGTGCCCGGAATATCCGAAACAACGGCGCGTTCTTCATTCAACAAGCGGTTGAGAAGAGTGCTCTTGCCTGCGTTCGGGCGTCCAAGAATCGCAAAACGAATCGGGCGTTCTTCGCGGCGTTCGCCACGCACCGGAGTCGGGAGCACTGAAACAACTTCGTCCAAAAGCGAGAGGCAAGCATAGCCAGTCAAAGCGCTAATCGTACGCGGTTGTCCAAAACCGAGCTTGAGGAATTCATAACTTTCTTGACGGTCGCCCTGCAATTCGCTTTTATTTGCGACAAGAATCACCTTCTTGTCAAGCTTGCGGATGAGGCGTGCAAACTGCTGGTCGAGCTTGGTGATGCCCACGCGGATATCGACCATGAAAAGCACGAGGTCCGCTTCGTTCACGGCATTAAAAATCTGTGCACGGACGCTGTCCGCCAAAACGTCGATAGAATCATCGGGCAAAAATCCACCCGTATCGACAACGGTAAATTCATGACCCTTGTAAATCGCATTCTGGTAATGACGGTCACGCGTAACACCATCGCGGTCACTCACCACGGCGGCCCTACGACCCAAAATGCGGTTGAAGAGGGAGGACTTACCGACATTCGGTCGTCCGATAATGCAAACTATAGGTAATTTCATCGAGTGCAAATATAGAAAATGTGTCTAGGGGGCGGCTAGAGGATAGACGAGAGACTAGAGAGGAGAGACGCGGCGAAACCGCAGTGTGCAGTGGTTAGTGGTTGGTGGTTAGGAATCGCAGAAAAAAAATTCTTATTACAATCCTGTTTACTAACCACTGTTTACTAGCCACTTTGCCTACGCCCAAGTAACTAAAATCTAACATACATTTCTCTAAAAAATTATATCTTTATTCCTGTATTTATTTAGAGTTTTTCCCCACAGGTGGGAAGGACAATACGAGGTTACTTTGGCTTCCATAAACGGAAAGACGGAAACTCTTTGCATCTTCGGGCATCCGGTTGCACACAGCAAATCGCCCGCCATGCACAACGCATTGTTTGCGGCACTTGGCATCAATGCGGCATATCTCCCCTATGCTCCCGAACCAGAAAACTTTGCCCAAGCCATCGAAGGCTTCAAGGCAATGAAGTTCCATGGGGCAAACGTCACCATCCCTTACAAGACGGAATTCATCAGCGCAAACGGAGAACCTAGACTCGTTGATGAACTGAGCGATATCAGCAAGTTCACCAAAAGCGTGAACACGCTGTACTGGAAAGACGGGATTATTGGCGGTACTCTTTGCGGAACTACGACGGACCCGTATGGTTGCGTAAGAAACCTCGAAGAAAATGGAGTTACGCCCTCTAATAAAAAAATTGCGCTCCTCGGAAACGGCGGAGCAGCGCAGTCTATCGCCTTTACGCTTGTGGAACAAGAAAATGAACTGACCATCGTCTGCCGCACCAAGGAAAAAGGCGAAGCTCTTGCAAGTTCTTTGAACAAATTTTTCCAAACACAAGTTGTTGACGAAAAAAAATTCAAGGCCGTCAAGGTCACAACGTTCAATGAATTCGCGAGCATTTCCGCAAATTTTGACATTATCATCAATGCGACATCCGTCGGCATGAGTCCAAACATTGATGAATCCCCCATTACAAGCGATTGTCTCCACGAAGGCCAAGTCATCTGCGATATCGTCTATACTCCCCCGCGTACCAAACTTTTGCAAATGGCCGAAGCTAAAGGCTGCAAAGCGGTGACCGGCGAAGGCATGCTCGTCCATCAAGGGCTCGAAAGCTTTAAAAAATGGTTCCCGAAGGAAACCGAAAACAAAACAAACGAAGAACTCACTGCGATTATGCGCAAAGGAATGCAGGGCTAATATGAAGAAGCATCTCTACTTTACAGGATTTATGGCCAGCGGCAAGAGCCGCACAGGTCGAGCTCTTGCAGACCGTCTCGGACGTACGCTTGTCGATACAGACAACGTCATAGTCGAACGCGCCGGAAAATCCATCACCGAAATTTTCGAACAAGACGGTGAAGAAACATTCCGCAAGATGGAACACGAAGTCATCGAAGAAATTGCGAAAAGCGAAAAGCCTCTCGTCGTATCGCTCGGCGGCGGAGCATTAACACGCCCAGACAACTTGAAGCTCATCAGCGAAAGCGGCACGATTATCCGCCTTTGGGCAAAGCCCGAAGTGCTTTCGGAACGCATCGGACGCAAGAACACGCGCCCGCTCCTTGCAAACTTGAACGACGAAGAACGTCTCGAAAAAATCAAGCAGATGCTCAAGGACCGCGAAAAGAATTACGCCCACGCAAACTTCAGCGTCGAAAGTTCCAACGACTGCTCCGAAACGCACGTCACGGAACGCATCATGCACATGATTAAATTCTGGGAAAATCACGCATTGGACGTACACCCGAGCGAAGGCAACAGCTACCCGATTTTCATCGGCAAGAACATCATCCCTGATGCGGCCATCATGCTCGAAGGCCTCCGCCTCTCGCCGACGTATGAATTCTTGATTTGCACGGACACGACGATTGCCAAGGAACAGAGTGTAAAGCTTTCGGAACTTCGCGGCCAAGCAGGGCGTTGCCCGATTTTCAAGTTCCAGGCAGGCGAAGGCCACAAGACGCTCCACAACTTGAACCAGCTTTACAGCTTTATGTTGCATCGCGGTTACACCCGCAAGAGCTGCCTTTTGCAGTTCAGTGGCGGCGTCGTAGGCGACATGGCAGGCTTCGGTGCAGCCACTTACCAGCGCGGCATCCCGTTTGTGCAGTTCCCGACAACGCTTTTGTCGATGGTCGATAGTTCCGTCGGCGGTAAAGTCGCCGTGAATCATGCCGAAGGCAAGAACATGATTGGCGCATTCTATCAGCCCAAAGCGGTCGTTTGTGACATTTCCGTGCTTTCAACGCTCCCTCCGACCGAATACCTTGCAGGACTTGCAGAAATTGTCAAGTACGGCGTCATTTACGACGAAGAGTTCTTTACTTACCTCGAAAACAATGTGGAAAAAATTAAATCTCACGATTACGACGTGTTAAAACACATGATTTTCCGCAGTTGCCAAATCAAGGCCGAAGTCGTGGGCATCGACGAAAAAGAAGCGGGCCTCCGCGCCATCCTCAATTACGGTCACACGTTCGGTCATGCGATTGAAAAGCTCACCCACTACGAGCTTTACAGCCACGGCATTGCTGTTTCACTGGGCATGCGAGTGGCCGCACGAGCCGCAGTGCTTCTCGGAAAGCTCTCGGAAGCCGACGAAAAGCGCCAAAACGCACTCCTCGACACGCTTGGATTCCCGAAATATTACAACGTGAACGTCAATGCGGCATGGAACGCAATGGCGGTCGATAAAAAGGCTGAAAAAGGCACAAGAGTTTATATTTTGCCTACAAAGATTGGAAAAGTCGAAAAAGTTTGTAATATTGATAAGGATATTATTGCAAACGCCTGGAAAGCCATCCAGGCAAGCGAGGTTTAGATGAGCATCTTGGTTACCGGAGGTACGGGATCGCTCGGGTTCAGCATTCTTTCGAACTTGAGCGGCACCAATCACGAACTGTACAGTTTCAGTGATGAACTTCCTCAACCGTGGCAAAAAGTCGAAGGCGTACAATACCTGACCGGCGACTTGCTGGATTTCAGGAATGTGCAGGAAATGATTCAAAAAGTTTCCCCGACGCACATCTACCATTTGGCAAGCCAGTCTTCCGTGGGCCTCAGCTACAAAAAGCCTTACGAGACGCTCAACATCAACTTGCTTGGCACTCAGACGCTCCTCGAAGCTGTTCGTCAGGTTGCACCCAAAGCAAGAACTTTGCTCCTCAGCAGTAGCGAAATCTACGGCAGAACGGACAAGCAACTGACGTACTTGCACAAGGAAACAGACCCGCCAAACCCACTCACTCCGTATGCCACATCCAAAGCTTGCATGGAAATTCTCGGGAACCAGTTCCGCAACGCCAACGGATTGCATGTCGTATTCGCGCGCCCGTTCCACTTTACAGGCCCGCACCATAGCCGCCGCTTCGTGATTCCCTCCATCGCCTACCAGCTGGTGAAGATAAAGTATTACGGAGCGGAACCGGTCATTTATTCGGGAAGCCTTGACGTAAGCCGCGACGTCGTCGATGTGCGTGACGTGGCCCGCGCCGCCATCCAAATTCTGAATACCGCCGAATCGGGCGAAGCGTTCAACATCTGCTGTGGAAAGTCCTATACGTTCCGTGAACTAGTCGAAATGCTCGTGGAGATTTCCGGCGTAAGCGTTGACTTTAGATTCGACCCCGGCTATGACCGCAGCAACGACATTCCGCTCTTGATCGGCGACCCCACCAAAATCATGAATCTCGGCTGGAAACCCATGATTTGCATGGAAGACTGCCTCGCGGATTTGTTCAATGAAATGGTCGTGCGCCGCCGTGTAGAACTCAAAATGGGCATGGGACGCGACTTGCGCCTGTAATTTATACCCCATACTTGCAGTTTATTCCACAAATAACGCCGTTCAGCATAATTTTTTAACAAAGCTGTTCCACAAGAACCGCTTTTTTATATTTTTACGGCATGAGATTACAAATAAAAAATTTTGCCAATATTGCAGTGGGGATTTTCGCCCTGTTTGCCTTTACAGCGACAGCAAACGCCGCTGATGTCACAGCTCCAACCGGCGCAGACCGCGCTCTTACCGTCAACGACTTTATGCCTCACAAGGCTCTCACCAAAGAATTTAACGAAATTTGGAGTTACCAGTTCGTTTTCGACAACGGCACAAGAGCCTTTGTAAACTACTCCCTCCTTCACGTACCGGGATTGGGTAGAAAAATCGGCTGCGACTTGAGTTTTTGGAACTTCAAAGGGAAAACATATTCCGTAGGCCGCCAATACCCGCCTGAACGCCTTGTCGCCAACAAGGAAAAAGCGACCATTACCATCAACACCGATGAATATATGCTTGAAAACAAGCCGGGTCAAGGTCACCATGTTATCTACAGTGCCGACAAAGGTGGCAAGTTCCTTCTCGACGTGACGTTTGAAAGTGCCGTATCGGGAATGGTTCCGGGAGATGGCATCTGGACATACGGCAACCAAAAATTCGCCCAGTACGTTCACATTCCTTACGGACGCGTCACGGGTAAAATCGCTTATAATGATGATACCTTGACAGTCAAGGGTTATGCCTACATGGACCAGACATGGCAAACAGCTCAGGCTACAGATATGGCAATTCGTACCATCAATTTCAGCACGGACGACAAGTCCCCGATGCACGCCGGACGCATTACGCTCACCACCGAAGGTCAGCTGATGGGATACGCATTGTTCAACGGTCCGCAAGGTTTGAAAGTCGCCATGCCGACAAAAGTCAAGGAAGGCGGAACGGAATACGACGGTAAAAAGTTCCCGAAAACCACCTTGGCGTTTGAATGGAAAAACGGAGTCACTCCCTTGGTGTTCCCCGTAAGCAAGGTGATGCAAAAGGCATCGCTCCTCGACAAGATTGACGGTTGGTTCGCAAAGAAGGCCATGAAAATAGCCGCTGGCGGCGAAGTGCTATTCTATCGAGGAAGGAGCCAGAACGGACTTAGCAAGAATATCGACTGGGCAATTACCGGGATCAAGGATTAATGACAAAATTTAGGCCCTGCATTGACCTGCACGAAGGCAAGGTAAAGCAAATCGTCGGAAGTTCGCTTTCTGATAGCGGAGCAGGTCTCAAGACTAACTTCGAGACGGACCGCTCCTCAGCATGGTTTGCAGAACTCTACAAGAAAGACGGAATTAAAGGCGGGCATGTGATTATGCTCGGCAAAGGAAACGAGAGCGCGGCAAAGGACGCGCTTTTGGCGTATCCGGGGGGGCTGCAAGTCGGCGGTGGAATCAACGCCCAGAATGCGATGGAGTACATCAAGGCAGGAGCATCGCACGTAATTGTGACCAGCTGGATTTTCCCGGAAGGTAGCCTTGACCGCGAACGGTTGTCTGAACTTGTGCATATCGTAGGCAAAGAACATTTGGTTCTGGACTTGAGTTGTAAACGTACGGGAATCGTCGATGGGAAACCGCAGTGGAAAATTGCGACAAACCGTTGGCAGACAATTATTGATATTGAAATAACCAAAGAAACGCTTGAAGACCTCGCACAAAATTGCGATGAATTCTTGATTCATGCGGCAGATGTCGAAGGCAAGCAACAAGGCATGGACGATGACCTGATTCGGTTCCTTGCCGAGAATAGCCCGATTCCCGTCACTTACGCTGGCGGTGCGAAATCGCTAGAAGACTTGAAACACTGCAAAGAAATTTCGAACGGAAAAATTGACCTCACCATAGGCAGCGCTTTAGATTTGTTCGGTGGCAAAGGAGTGAAGTATGACGATTGCGTCAAGTTCAACAAAGCTCAAGACTAGCGACAAGTTAGATTCGCGCCCCACCATTTTTGGTCGGCAGGTCACGAGCACCTTCCGCAAGATGTTTTCGTTCAAACACAGGCCTCCCGGAAATATCCGCACTTGCTGGATTCCGCCTTTAGTGTTTCTCTCGATTATCTACAATTTGCCACGTCTTTTGAAGCTGCGATTCTATTTGAAAAAAGAACGCAAGAAGAGAGCCGCAGACGATGTACGCATCTTGTTTTACTCGGACAACCTAGATGAAACAAATGGTATCGCGAACAACTTGCGAAACGTGATTCCGTACATGCGGAGCCACGGCATGAAAGCCTTCCTCGCCGGAAGCGCATTTAACACACGCCCTTGCGGAGTCGTCGAGAACAGCTATTGCATTTTGCTACCGCGTTTATTCACTATGGAACAGCTCGGATATGCAAACAGCGAACTTGCCATTCCGCGCATTTCTCCGGCACTGCGGTTGCTCAAGCGTTACCCCATTGATATGATCGAACTTGAAACTCCGAGTCCGGGCGCTTGGGTCGTTTGCTTTTGCGGCATGATTGCAGGAATCAAAGTGTTCAGCCATTACCGCACCGACGTGCCCACTTACGCAAAGACTCTTGTGAAAGCAAAGTGGATGCACACGTATGTGCTTTGGCTTATGCGAATCTTCTACTGGATGGCTCGCCCCGTCATAAGCCCGTGCGAAGACTACGCGAACATTCTCGAAAAGGAATTGAAAGTCCCGGCGAATCAAGTGCAGATTCTCCCTCGCGGACTCCCGCTGGAAAGGTTCTCGCCTGAACTACGCGGCAAAGGTGTTTGGGAAAAGTTCGGCAGCGAACGTAGCATAAGAAAAGTGCGCTTTGCGTTTATCGGACGCATTTCCAAAGAAAAGAATCTGGAGTTTTTGAATTCCGTTTGGGAAAAATTTTCGGCGAAGTTTGATGACGTTGAACTCATGTACGTGGGTTACGGCTGGTATCTTGAAGAAATCAAGAAGCGTTTCAAAGACAATCCAAGCGTTCGCTTTGCAGGCGAACAAGGCGGCGAAATGCTCGCAAGCCTTTACGCCGATGCGGACTTCTTCTTGTTCCCCAGCACGACAGATACGTTCGGGAACGTCGTTGTAGAAGCGATGGCCGCAGGAACACCCGCCATTGTCAGCAATTACGGCGGTCCAAGAAGTATTGTGCAAGACGATAAGTGCGGTCGCATTTTGCCAATTGACGAAACAAAATGGTTAGAGACGTTGGAAGAATGCCGTACCATCAAGCTCGAAAAGCCCGACGTTTACGAGCAAATGCGAATCGACTCTCACGAACGCAGCCAACGTTACACGCTCGAAAGCTCCACCAAGACGCAGTTTGAATTCTTTAGAAAGTTGAAACGGGAAACGTACGGGATTTGAGAGGTGTGAGGTTGCACCTTCGGTGCTTTGAGGTATGAGGTCGGCACTTCGTGCCTTTGAGGTGTGAGGTGTGAGTAAACACAAAGAATCTCTCTCAGAGCGAGTAAAACGAGCGACCCCAAAGCGAAACGACCTCAGAGCGAGTAAAACAAGCGACCCCAAAGCGAATTTATGAACGTCTTTATATCCTACTAATGACCAACGACTCCTTAAAACGTTTACGCGAATGGTTCAAGAAGAACGCGGTTTCGCTTCCTTGGCGGCCAGCTAATTTGGATGCGTTGCGTGATCCGTATGCAGTATGGATTAGCGAAACGATGCTCCAGCAGACGCAGGTTTCGACGGTTCGCGATTACTTTATCCGCTGGATGAAACGTTTCCCGAATATAGAGTCACTTGCAAAAGCAGATGAAGCAGAAGTATTCAAATACTGGCAAGGGCTTGGTTATTATAGTAGAGCTAGGAATATTTTAAAGACTGCGAAAAATATATGTCAGCGAAAAACTGATCCCGAAACACATTCGGCAGGCTCAGTGCAGGCTCCGTCCGGGATGACAGAAAACGCCAAATCCAAGATGATTGCATGCAAAATGCCGGAGACGCGGAAGGAATTGGAAGCATTGCCGGGCATCGGCGCTTACACGGCAGGAGCAATTTTAAGCTTAGCATACCACAAACGAGAAGCTATTTTAGACGGGAATCTCGTTAGGATTTTCAGCCGTTTGTATGAACTGGATTTTTTGCCGACGGAATCAACAAGTACAGCTGAAATATATTGGGGATATGCACGCGAAATCGCAGATTCGCCGAAAGCTTACATGCACAATGAAGCGTTGATGGAACTGGGACGGACTGTCTGCAAGACGAAATCTCCTCTCTGCGAAAGCTGTCCGCTGAATAGAAAATGCCGAGCTTTCGCAGACAAACGCATCGCAGAATTTCCACCGACGAAAAAACGCACCGAAAAAAGCTGGCACGGAACAGTACTCGTTATAGAAAGTGCGGATGAGAAAATTCTTGCAGTGCGCGGTGGGCAAAAATTCTTGGATGCACAACTTTCGCTTCCGCATTTTGAAAGCCAACGCGGAGCTACCATTGGAATCCCCGCGCAAGCCGAAAATTACATTAACACCGATGATGAGGAATCCATAAAGCATTGCGGAACATTCCGACATAGCATAACAGTTCATAAAATCGAGTGCGACATTCTTAATATCAAGCTAAAAGTAAATGCAAAACGAGCTAGCACAGCGCCTAAATACGCAACAGAATGGATTGAAAAAGCGAAAGCCTTTGAGACTTTTGCAAATTCCTTCTCGTTGAAAGCGCTGAAAAAAGTATTTTTAGATTCTTTGACTCCGTTACACTCCGCTCAGGATGACAAAGGAAACGGAAGCCGGGAATGACGATTAGAAAGTTTTTTTGGCGGTGCAGAAAAAGCGAACGCGGCTGTATTCACCGTTCGGAGTTTGTTTTACCTCATCACCGAGAGCCTGAATGATTGTCCCAGCTAAAGAAATGCCCCACTTCGGGAAACGTTGTTCAAAGGTTGCATCCCAATACCAATCTCCCTTTACGATAAACGGATCCTGAGAACGGAGATTCCATGCGGCATCACTTCTGTAGCGCAGAGAATGCGAAATACGGAACGTCTTTCTAATAAGCCAATCTGCATTGAACGAAACGAAAAATTCCGACGGATTGACTTCAAAACGTTTTTCATTACCATCAATGCGTTCAAAGCCAGTAAGAGCCGTAAATTTGAGCAAATCCTTGTACCAAAGTTTGAGCCAAAATTCACCTGTTACCCCTTTAATCCAAGAATTGATGCGTCCAACATCTCCATGACGGAACGTGTAAAGAGTATCCTTAACAAATTTATCTACATCAAAAGTTTCCGCTCCGTATTCTGCCCAAAAACTGCCGCGAGCGCCAAATCCAAGAAAATTCGTAAGGGAATCTTCAAAAACGACATAGCCTTGCAACAAATTCATGAACCCATTTGCAGTAAGTGAAATCGTATCCCGGTCATAATATTCATACGTGTCCGCCATCGGATTCAAACGAGTTCCAGCAATATTCTTTGCACCAACAGTAATGTCCATTTTCTCAAAAGCAGGAACTTGATATTCAACGCTGTCCTGCACTAGCCAATCTCTATCGTTAATGCCAAACATCACGTCAAGCTTAAGAGGCTCCATCGGAACAAAGCGCATTTCAAGGAACGGCCACAAAACGCGGTCACTCTTTAATCCTGTATAAACTACACCATCGTCATCGACAAAGCGGAATGCAAGTCCAGCTGATAATTGCAGCATGCCACACTTGCATTTTTCACCACAATTATAAACAACAGAACCATTCACTTCATGACGTTCACCAGATTCCTTTTTACGCTGATCCTGATATTCAGCATTTTCATAGACAAGCGTTGTCGAAAAATTGCCAAAATCAGCTCGTGCATCAATACGTGGCTTATACTTTATCGGAATCCATCTAGAACTCTCTGAAAAAATCCATATATATTCCATCCCTGCAAGAACAGATGCGTTTATAAAATCATTTGTGAATCCAAGACCGCCATAAGCCGAACTGAACATCGGCCAGTTTTCTCCAAAGAAAGCAAACGTATCGTCAACAAATGACATACGAAAAGATCGTGCAGAAGAAAAGCTGTAATGGTCATCCTGAAATAAACGGAACGTTGCCCATAAACCGTGAAACAGCGGCGTACGGAAACCACCTTCCAAAATTGGAGTTCTATTTATAGGACGATCATAACGATCCGTAATGAAATCCTGATATATCATGTCTCCCAACTCATTGCCCGTTTTCATCCAAATTGAGGGAGTTGCAATAGGTTCCCAACTCGGCAAAATAGACAAACGGTTAAAAAGCTGACGGTAACGCAATTTGCGCGGAGTCCAAAGTTCACTTTCGGAATGAATACCGGCGGCACCTAGAGCACGGTCAAAAAAATATGTAGGCGAACCGACCAAGAACGTTCCATCGTCACGAGAAACTACTTCCAAACCTTCCATTTCGGCATCGACAGAAGCAAAGACGGAACAAGCTAAAAATGCTAAAGAAAATATTATTTTATTTACAAAGGAGTTCATTACCAAATACTCCTTTCAACAGTGATACCAGCAGATAACATATTCGACCGTTTCGGAAGAGTCCAAAGTTGTTCCCACATCACATGGAAACCGGCACTATATTCTTTATACCTAAACACAGGCAAACTAATTCTTGCATACCAACCAAATTCGGTTTCGTTATCAGTCAAAGTTCCACCACGATCATCATAACGAATTTCATCTGCATCAGCACGAGTCCAACTACACGTAAAGCCAGCACCAATAACAACTGGATGAATGAGTTTCCATTTCCAATCAGCACCGACTCGCCCCATAAACTGATGAACACCATCATAGTAGATGTCCGTATTCGGTTTAAAATAAGCATACTGGAACATCACGATTCCATCTACATCGTCCCAGTACGTGTAGCGAACACCGATGCCACCGTACAAAGTATTTTTCACAGCGTCCATCAAGTCGCCCATCGGGTAAATTTCGCCACCATCAAGAAATACTGCGAAATGAGAGAATGAAACATCCGCTTGAACGGCTAGAGAATCAGCTTCTTGAGCATGCAAGAGCGAGACCAAACCAAATGCTAGAATCGTAATAAGTTTTTTCATTTTTTGTATTTTAGAGCTTGTGCAAAAAAGCCATCGAGACGAGAATCTTTCTGCCCCGGCCAAATAGGGGAATCTACTTTTTCAAATTCGGGGTGAGCCTTGAGGAAACGAGCAATGACGCGAGTTGTTTCCGCCGGGTCCGGGCTGCAAGTCGCATAAACAAGACGCCCCTCTGGAGCAAGTGCCGTCGATGCGTTTTCGAGAATCTTGAATTGCAGTTCTGCGATTTCGTTAATGGATTCTGGAGTCAAGCGATAGACGGATTCTGGACGACGAGCGATAACACCCATGTTGCTACAGGGAACGTCGAGAAGGATGCGATCGAAGAGGGATGAGGGACGAGGTCGGTCGCCTTCGGCTCCCTTTGAGGTATGAGGTATGAGGTCGCTTCGCTCTGAGGAATGAGCTTCATTACTGTCATTCTGGAGCCTCGTAGAGGCGATAGAATCCATCGCCTTTGATGCAGAACGGGATGCCGCAAAATCTTGAGCGAGGTCGATAGTTTCGGTCTTTATGTTCGTAAGGCCGAGGCGGGTCATCAAGTCTTGCATTTTTTCGAGACGCGATGCGGATGAATCGCTAGCAAGAATTTCGAGCGAACTATCCATTTCTGCCATGAGTGCAGTCTTGCCCCCCGGAGCGGCACAAGCATCCCACACCCTCATTCCCGGCTTCAAGTCCAAGAGTTTTACGACTTCGTAAGCAGACGGATTTTGGAACGAGAAAAATCCGTTCACAAATTCTGGAGTCGCAAGCAAAAGCTTGACGCCTACATCTTGCGGAATTTCGATGTAGCGGTCGTACAGAATCGAGGAACCTGTGATGCCGAGTTTCTCAGCAAGCACCGGAGCGTTTGTCTTTTGCAAATTCACGCGAATCCATTCCGTCGGGCGTTCAAGCGTCGCTTTCGCTAACGCTTCGGCACGGTCGCCACCGTAAACGTCGAACCAACGACGCACAAGCCATTCAGGCACGGAGTTTTCTACACTCACGCGATGAACGCGCTGCGGAGGGAGCTTAGGCTCGCCTTGACGGCGAGCGGTACGAAGTACGGCATTCACAAGACGAGCAATGCTTTCGCCAAGATTTGCAGACTTTGCAAGTTCAACGCTTGCGTTTATCGCAGCGTAATCCGGCACGTCCATAAAAAACATCTGGAAGAGGCCCATTTCAAGAATCACGCGAGCTTCGAGCGATGGCTTTTTCTTGGTCAGCGACTTTACGAAATATTCGAGATACAAGTGCCTGCGGCAAACGCCCAAGGCAAGTTCCATCGCAAACGGAGAGAGTCCGCTTTCCTTGATAAACGAGCCGTCTTTTAGCCAAAGCAAAAGGACTCGATAGGCTTCTTCACGTTCTGTTAGCAAAATTGAAGTCCCTCGCGCTTTTGAATACCACGCATAAAGTCAGCAACAGGCATCGGCTTTTTGCCCTCAGCCTGAATTTCAATCACTTCGAGAACGCCATCGCCTGTACCGACAAAGAATCGGTTATCCTTAAATACGACAACACCCGGAGGAAGTTTTGGACCGTTTTCAGGAGTATCTGTCTTGCGGAGATAAACCATGCGGCCACCGAGCTTTCCATATCCACCCGGCCACGGATTGAATGCACGAATGCGGTTGTGAATCGTAAGTGCAGGCAAACTGAAGTCAATCAAGCCTTCTTCTTTCTTGATTTTCGGAGCGCCACTCGCTTGTGCGTGATCCTGCGTCAAATCCTTTTCACAACCGTTCTTGAGCTGGTTAATGGCATCGTCCAAAGCATCGCAACCCGGAGCAACCATCTTGTCGAGCAAACTGGCTGTCGTTTCTTGATGGTCGATTACGACCGTGCGCTGAGCAAGAATCGGACCATGATCCATCTTTTCATCCAAGCGGAAAACGGTCACGCCAGTTTCTTTAAGTCCATCGGCAATCGCACGCTGCACAGGAGCTGCACCGCGATACTTCGGGAGCAAACTGCCATGAACGTTCACGGCGCCAAACTTCGTGATTGCCAAAATATTTCTGGGCAAAATGGAATACGCAACAACAACATACAAGTCGGCATCGTACTTGCGGAGTTCCGCTTCGAATTCTGGAGACTTCAAATCCATCGGTTGCAGCACCGGCAAATTATGGTTGAGAGCCGCCACTTTGACAGGCGGAGGCGTAAGCACGCGACCACGGCCAGCCGGGCGATCCGGCTGCGTAACAACAGCTAAAACTTCGTTATCGGAAGCAATCAAATGCTCCAAGAAATGTGCCGCAAATTCCGGCGTACCCATAAATACAATTTTCATGTAAGAAATATAATTTTTTAAGGAGATTCCCTAACCCCTAACCCCTAGATTCTAATCCCTAAAAAGCTATTTTTGGGCGCATGCGGATTCTTTTACAATTGGCCCTGATTTTAGGGATTTGCTACGTTGGCGATTTAATTCATGATTTCACGGGCATTCCCATTCCCGGCAACATCCTTGGAATGCTCATTTTACTTTTACTGCTCTGCTTCAAAATTGTTAAGCTAGAACAAATTAAAGAAATTAGCGATTTCTTTTTGAAGAGGCTCGCTTTTTTCTTTTTGCCGCCCGCGATTGGGCTTATGCTTGTCGGAGACGACGTTAAAAGCCAGTGGCCGCTGTTACTATTTCTCTGCATAGCAATTACAGTCGTGACGATGGCAGTAACGGGCTGGACTGTCCAGCTATTAAATAAAAAAACAAAAGACAAGAATCCCAATCCCTAACGCACCATGTTCGGAATTATCCTTACCATTATCGCTTTTGAAATTGGAGTCACCATCCGCAACAAATGGCGAAATCCATTACTGAACCCGATTCTTATCGCAACAATTCTCATCATCGGATTTTTGACGATTACGGGAATCAGCTACGATACATACAAAGTTGGTGGCGACTATATTTCATTTTTCTTAGGACCTGTAACGGTTCTGCTTGCGGTTCCTTTGTACAGACACATTCAAGCACTTAAGAAAAACTGGTTGCCAATTCTTGCAGGAATTTTTGTCGGTAGCACAACGAGCGTTATTTGCGTCATCGCTTGTGCAAAAGTTTTCGGTTTGAGTAAGACTTTAATGCTTTCACTGTTACCCAAGTCCATCACGATTCCGATGGGTTCCGTTTTTTCAGAACAAATTGGCGGTATTCCTTCAATCACCATCGTTTCCATTGTTATCACGGGAATCACTGGTGCTGTAACGGCTCCGCTCGTGTGCCGCTACTTCCGCATCAAAAATCCTGTGGCACAAGGCGTTGCCATCGGGACCGCAAGCCATGCCCTCGGAACGACTAAAGCGATGGAAATTGGAGAAATCCAAGGCGCCATGAGCAGTCTTTCGATAGGTGTTGCGGGGGTCGTAACCGTTTTTATCGCACCAGTGCTGCTGAAATTTTTTGGATAATGTGAAAACTGACCCCGCAACGGGGTGCGGGGTGACAAATCAGGAAAGACTATTTCGCAGATTTTCCTACGAGTACAGTCGAGATGATGCTTTCGGATTCGGGAATGTCGAGAAGTTTTTTCAGTTCATCATGGTAGAAGAAATGTTCTTCGCGGGCAGTCTTGTTGAGCAATCGAGCCGAAACATATAGCGATTCGGTTAGCACGCCCGCATTCAAATTCATGTAGCGGTAGCCGCGATTGCCAAGAACCTTGCAAGATTCATTCAAGTCCGACGTGAGAACGACTGCGAACATGGCATTTTGAACTTGTTCGGGAACCACAAAACATTTGTTAAACTTTTTCGGATTGGCAGAACCGCTTTGCATGTAAATGGACTTGCGGACAGGTATATAGCGATACACGCCCGCATAAACAAACATCACATCAAAAACGACGACCCAAATCTTGATAAGCCCTGCACCAAAAGCGTTCAGTTGTGACAATTCCAACCAACGTAACATCGACGAAAAATCGTCCAAGTCCAGCGTTCCATGGGCAAACGGAGCCATCACTTTTTTGTCAGGACGCAAATACCACAATTCGCGCAAATAGTATTCATGCGTAAATTTCGATGGAGTAAGCGGAAACTCGTCACCCGGCAATGTTTGCGCATTCAAGCGACGCACCTTCATGCAAAGATTCAAGTCATCAATATTTTCGAGATGATTCTGCAACATGAACCGCGACGGATAACGCGAAATTTCAAAACTGCTTTCAGCTTCGCCCACGTAAGCATTCATTTCCGCATGGTTTGAATAAGCTAATTCGCCCACACCATCATCGACGGAATTGAACGCCACCATGCTCTTTTCCGGGAAAATCGCAATGGCCGCCATCGGCATTTCAGTCGCCCCGAGCTTGAGAGCCACCGCAATAGAATCATCAACGAACCCGCCAAGCGGAAAAACCTTCTGACCCCGCGACTTCGCCAAAAGAATCGTATTGGCACAAGCAGCCCCCACGTCCATCTGCACTTGACGATACGATGCTTCGCGGAACCGCCAAACAGCCCTTTCCAGAAGTCCCGTATAAAGGAAAATCGTTTGGGCTTCCGTTATAAATTCCGGCTCCGGGAAAGCAGAAAGAATCGCCTTGCGAACATCTGCTCCGCCCAACTTGACAAGCTTGGAATCTTCACGATCAACGTAATAAACGCCATCGGGAATGTCCATTCCATGAACCACGGCATAAATGCCTACCGGGTTCAGATAATCCGCAGAAATCGGAGCAAGAACCGGCATGAATCCAGCCGTAAGCGGGAACCTCGGGCACCCCTCGTAGCGTTTGTCCGCATAAGACTGTTTTTCCCAGTGCATAATGACCGGATCCCCGCTTCCATGGGGGATATACTGGGTCGATTCATGGTAAACTTCCGAGAAATAGCGCATTCAAAACGCAAGATAAAAAGTTTACAGCACACCAATCGTTATATGATTTCAAATAATGCCTTTTTTTCATAAAAAAGCAGTAAAACAGTGGATACACTAGTAACCATTTTCACTTTTTTAACTAGGGACACATTAAACCCATAAATGTATTTTTCATGAGGAACGAAAACATAAGAGGCTTTATGCAACTCAAGAATTTTTTCCCGAAAATGGGTATTTTAGGAGTCGCAACATTGATGGCACTTGCCGCCTGTAGCGACGACAACACCGAACTCCCGCTCATCAACAATCCGGGTATCACCCAACAGGATTCAATCCCGGTCACTCCGCAACCGGGTAAAGACACCTCAAGCGCACCCACTACCAACGATTCCACCATCGTACCCGCCACGAATCCAAACGACTCAGGCAAAGTCGTCACTCCGGGCGATTCGGGTACAGTTGTTCCACCGACCAACCTCCCGGCAGAAGGCCCGATTACGCTACCGCAAGGCATCGGCGTTTTGGTCGATGATTTTGAAGACGGCGATGGCGCAAGCAAAACGGGTGGCGGCTGGTACACCTACGACGACCAAAGCAACTTAGGCGCATCCGTCATCACCACCCCGATAAACGAAGAAAAATACCCCATTGCTTCTAGCGTCAACAACGGCTCCAATTATGCATTCAAAGTCGTTTATTCGCTTGACAGAGGCGATTATGAATTCGATCCGTATGTGGGCTGGGGTGTGCAAATTGACGAAGACGATGCAAACGGTCGCTTCGGAGGTATCACTTACTGGTACAAGGGAGGCGCTCACGAAGTCCATATCGAAATTAGCGATGTCGAAGATTACGACGTGCATCTCGCCAAGATTCCCGCTTCGCGCACTTGGAAGCAAGCTGTAGTCCGCTTCAAGGATCTTGTACAAGGCGGTTGGGGCGTAGAAGTTCCGTTCGATGCCAAGCACATCACGGCAATCAGTTTCCAAGCCAAAGGCAACAAGAGCAAGGTCATCACGGATTCTCTCTTTATAGACAACGTTTATCTGCAAGATTCCACTGAAGTCGAAAAAGACCAGCCGGATATGGAAATCAAGGAACCGGTCATCCCCGAAGTGAAATTCACCGAAGCAGAAATCACGGTGACAAATCCGTTGCAGGCCAAGGCAGCAAAATATTTGGACAAGGGCGTTAGCTTTACCAACTGGCTCGAAAATGCCGATGGAAAGTTCAAGGCGTTCGAATTCGGTGAAAAGGACATCAAGATTCTCGCCGACAACGGATTCAAGAGCATCCGCTTGCCGATTGACCTCGACCTCTATGCGACAAACCGTGACGCATTCGTCAAGGGCACCGATGCAGAACTCAAGTTCGATGACGATACTTTGTTCATGGTTCTCGACTCCTTCGTGGAATGGACGGGCAAGAATAACATGTCTCTCGTGATCGACTACCACGAATATGACAACAGCTACAACTCCACTAGCGCAAAGGACACGAACTATATCAAGATGATGGCCGAAGTGTGGAAGCATGTCGCAGCCCACTATGCAGAAAACACTCGCGAAGATGTGTTCTTTGAACTCTTGAACGAGCCCGACATGAGCGACGGAAAGGTCACCGCCGCCCAGTGGACAACCGCAGCACAAGCGATTATCGATGCCATCCGCTCGGTCAACACAAAACAGACGCTCCTCTTTGGCGATGTCAAGTGGTACTCCATCACCGAACTTGCCAAACGCAAACCGTTTGCCGATGACAATATCATCTACGTGATTCACACTTACGAACCGTTTGCCTTTACGCATCAGGGCGGCTCCTGGACGGATTACGCGACCATCAAGGGATTGCCATTCCCCTACGATCCGGCCAAATGGTCCACCGTTTCGGGCGACTTCGGCGTGACCAAGAGCACAAAGGCTTACGTCAAGACCGCAATCAAGAACTACTACAAGACCGGCAACAAAGAAGCAATCATGGCTGAAATGCTCAAGGCCAAGAAATGGGCTGCAACAAACAACGTTCCGGTAATCCTCAACGAATTCGGCGCATTGAACCTCCGCTCCACCGCAGAATCCCGCCTCAACTACCTCACGGCCATGCGCGAAATCTGCGACACGCTCCAGATTCCGTGGACGCACTGGGGCTACACCGGCAACTTCTCCGTGATTGAAAATGGCAAGTTGATTGAAGGCTTGGACAAAGCTCTCGGAGTCGGCAAGTAAACAACAAAACAAGTTTGCTCCTTAAAAACAAAGCTGCGCAGAGATGCGTGGCTTTTTTAGTCGCTCGCAATAGCGGGCTTTGAGGTATGAGCGGTGAGCCATGAGCATTGAGCGGTGAGGTTGGAGTTAAAAGTAACACAGTTGATACAGGCAGCAAGTTACTTAAAGTATTGAAATCCTTTTTGGCAGAGATAATTTCATATCTTTATCAATGTAAGAATAAATCCTCATCTCCTCCAAGCAGTCGCATGAGCAATCATGCGGCATTTTTTTATTCTCAATTTTCTAAATTACCATCATGAAGTTCAAGATTAAGAGCATTTTTGCAGTCTGTTCCGCATTGTTTTTGGCAGGGACAGCAAACGCAGTCGGTTTTTACGGCAACCAAAGCGATATCAAGTGGAAAACAGCGGGCACGGAACATTTCCAATTCATTTATCCGATGGAATATTCGACGCATGCCGCCAAGGTTTCCGCTTACGCCGAAGCCGTCTATGATTCCGTCACAAGCCGCTACCACAAAGCGCTCCCCGGCCGCGTGAGTGCTGTCTTGAACAACGCCCTTTACAGTAACGGTAGCGCTATTCCGAGTGAAAATGCGGTCAACCTTTGGCTCACGAACTGGGATTTTAAAATCCGCAGCAGCCACGGCTGGCTTTCGGACGTGATTACGCATGAATTCAGCCATCTCGTGAGCATCGAAAGCGGAAGCAAGACATTCCCGAACCTTTACGGTTTCCAGTTCAGCTACACGGACTACTACAACGAACGTTCACGAACCGACTTTATCACGATGATTCCGTTTACGTTGCAGCCGCTCTGGTTCGCAGAAGGTACAGCCCAATACGAATCTTCCCGCATGGGGTTCGACGGCTGGGACACGCACCGTGACATGATTCTCCGTACGGCCGCATTGAGCGATAGCCTCATGACGCTCCCGTACATGCACGACTTTTCGGACAACTCGCTTTTAGCAGAACTCGGCCCCTACACGCAAGGTTTTTCGCTAGTGCTCTACATCGCAAAGCACTATGGCGATGAAGCTATTCCGAACATTTGGAAAGAACTCGGTCGCCCCTACCGTGCTACGCTCAATGGCGCAATCCAGAAAGTTCTCGGCATCAGCGAAAAAGAACTTTACGACGCATGGAAAAAAGAAATTACTGAATACTATCAAGCGCAAAAGGATTCGCTCGGAACATTGGTCGAGGGTATCAAGATTACCAAGGATGCGTTCTGGAACGATTTTCCGGTCGTGAGCGGCAAGAACTTGTACGGCGTTTCGAATTTTGGCGGGCCTTGGTTTGACGGAAGCGTTTTTAAAATACCGCTCGGAGATACGTTAAAGACGATAGACGAGAGACGAAAGACGAAAGACGACAAATGCGTAGATCGAGAGTCGCGACCAAGCGAGCTTGGGCATGACCGAGATCAGCATTTGGGACAAGAGCGAAGCGATTGTCCAAAAGACAGTTTAGAGGCGAAAGAAGATTCTGTTGGTGTGGAAGTTGGGGATATTGAAATTGAAGGTGCCGATAGCAATCTTATCGACATCGGTGATTTTGCAAAGTCGGGATTCAAGGCGAAAAAGCCTTGGTTCGACAAAGGCATCGACATCTTTGAAGACAGCGCTCACGGTCCGATTCTCGCTTACATCAGCTACCAAAACCGCGACAAAGATGGACACGCCCATTTCGATATCGCGTTAAGCGACACGAACAAAAACCAAGCATCGCTCACGTACCTTATTGATGCCGTTTATCCGTCATTCAACAAGCAAGGAACAGAAGTTGTCTTTGCAAGGCGTGAACCGTTCAGCACACGCTTTACCTTGAGCAAGGTTCCGTTCAAGAGCGACTTGAAAAGTCTCACCGCCGAAGAGCCCGTCGATATTTTCAAGCCCGATTCAACACTCCTTTACTACAACATCTACAGTCCGAAATTCAGTCCGGACGGTAAGCGAATTGCATTCGGTTTCTTTGACGATGTGCAACGCGGAATCGCTATCATAGACACCGACGGCAAGAACTTCAAAGTCGTTAGCAACGCAAATTACGATGAACGCGATGTGGCATGGATTGACGACAATAAGATCATCTTTGCAAGCAACAGGAACAACATTTTCAACTTGATTGAAAAAGACTTGAACTCCGGCAAGGAACGAGCTTTAACGAATGTGGTTGGAGGAGCGTTTACGCCGACACTCGATGGTGATACAATTTTCTTTACGCAGTACGACAAGGACGGTTTCTCGCTTTACAAATTACCTTATGCAAAAGAAACCGAACCCGTGTTCCGCGATAGCATTGTAGTAACTCTCCGTGATAGCATTTTGCAAGTCCTCGACACCGTTCAAGCTCCGTGCAATGCGACAAAAGGCGACTCCAATAGCGACGCCGCAGTTACAGCGAACATCGCAACGACAGACAAGAACGTCGTGGCAAATGGAACCGCCGCAGATTCGAGCTGCACCGTTCCGCAAAACGTCACTCGCAAAGACGTGATTCAGGTCGAGCACCGCGACACACTCAAAGTCGCCGTTACAGACACGACCCAACGCGAGATTAAACTTTACGGAGCCATTCCGCAAAAGCCGCACAAGCAGCTTGAACTCATCGACCGCGAATTTGCAGGAACCGAACGCAATTACAAGCCCATCCCGAACACGCCGCTGTTTGTCCCGATGTTCAGCCTTTCCGAAAACGCCCCGGCATTGACAGTCTTTGGCGAAGGCGAAGTCAAGGCAAAACTCGGCCTCGCCGTCGTTATCAGCGACGCGCTCAAGAAGAACAACGTGCAGTTAGGTTTATTGCTCGAACTTGGCAAAGGCATTGATTACATCAACGGCGACGGACTCAATCCCAGACAGGAGAAGGAATTCTTTATCGCATGGGACAATCACAGCACGCCTCTTGATCTTGGACTTTCTTACACTTACGCAAACTACACAAACCAGGACACCATGCGTTACGAAAACGTCAATGACCACGGAGGCGATAGCATAGGAACAAGCCGCTACGCCTTTGCAACGCAAGCCATTACAGGAATCGCGGGCTACAGCATTTTCAAGTCCATCGACACTTTGCAAGCCGCCATCAGTTACGACTGGTCCAACGTCAACTTCTATGACGACACAATCGAATGGACTTACAACAAACGCTTTAGTGCAACCGTTGGATTCGGACTTTACGGAGACCACGAAGGCGAAGAAGGTTCTGGAATTTCAGGACAAGGGAACGGACTATTCGCTTATTACCAATATGCCAACAGCGACCTCAGCCGCCCCGGTTCGCTCTATGTTACTGAAAACGGTCAAATAAAAACGCATTACAGGAACTTCACGCTCCATCAATTCGGACTTAACCTTTACGGTAGCGTGCAAACACCGCTATTGGGAGCACGCCTTGCCGCAGGCGGAAAAATTTCAAGCATTTTCAACTGGAATACAGACGACGTAAGCGACACGCTCGATTCATACTATTACAACCCCGTATTCCTCGACGGCTACCCCTATCTTCGCAGCTCCGAAGATTACACGCGAGCAGGCACCAAAACTGCAATGGCGGAACTCCATTACATCTACCCCATTTACGATGATTGGCGGCACGACCTTTGGATTTTCTCGACGCGAAGCCTTTATGTTGACTTGTTCACGCAGATCGGTGCGGCCTGGGACGGAGACTTTTTCACGAACAAGTTTACAAAGCACGGTTTCTGGGATCGTTCCGTGGGCCTCAATTTCCGCATGAGCAACAAGATTTGGGGAAGCATTCCATTCGACATTTCGCTCACGTTCGCTCGCGGGCTAGACCGCATTGGCGAAGACGAGAACTACCGCAACGGCACGAAACTGGATCCGATACACTTGACGTTCTTGCCCAAAGTCTTACGCCCGACGAGAATCAAGTTTTCCATCGGAATGGGGTTTGCGAATAGTTGGCAGTAGGAGATTCCCGCCTTCGCGGGAATGACATGCAAGGTTACGAGCCTACACGTTCCAGTCACAGAAATTCTTGAGCATGGCGAGTCCGACCTCGCCACTCTTTTCTTGATGGAACTGGCTTGCAATTAAGTTGTCCTTACCGATGAGGCCGGAGAACGTCTGCGTGCCGTAAGTCGTTTCCGCAAACGAATATTCCGCCGGAACTTGCGGGTAATAGGAGTGCACGTAATAAAAATCGCAACCGCTGCGGATACCCTTCATTATCGGGTGTTCGCGGGTGAAATTCACTTGATTCCAACCCATGTGCGGAATCTTGAGGCCCGGTTCATCTTTGAACCGCACGGCACGCCCCGGAATAAGTCCAAGCGTTTTCACACCGCCGTCTTCTTCGCTTTCTTCAAGCACAATCTGGCAGCCGATGCAAATGCCGAGCACCGGGTTCCCGGCCTTCACTACAGCCTTGATGGCTTCGCCGATGCCGGTTTTCGTCAAAGTTTCCATGGCAGATGCTGCTGCACCGACTCCCGGGAAAATCAAGCGCGAAGCCTTTGCAATTTCGTCAGCATCGCGACTGACCATCGCATCTACGCCAATAAACTTGAGCGCATTCATCACAGATGTCAAGTTGCCCGCATTGTAATCCACAACAGTAATAGCCATAAAAACCTCTTTTTACATTGCAAAGATAGAAAAAGAACCGCCGGAGCGGTTCCTTTTGATAAATTCACAAGCAAGCTTTAAATTAGAACCAGCGCCAAGTCGCACCGATGAGAATCGTGTTTTTGTGCTGAGAATCCTCGTCCAAGTCCTTGTCGTAAGCGATATCGTAACCAACCTGGAGTTCAAACAGCGGAGAAAGCGTCACTACAAGGAGGTTTTCCCACTTACCGTCGATTTCGTCGAAACCCTTAAAGTTGATGAAAGCCCACAGACGGCTCTTGAACGTCACCAAGTCAGTGTAAGCGTACTTGAATTCCGTAATGCTTTCAAGACCCGGTTCATCCTTGAACTTTTCAATCTTTTTCGTATCAGGGTCATCGGCATAAGTGTAAGTATCCGAATCATCAGCCACAATCGTCATACGGTTTGCAAAACCAAGTCGCGTAGAGAAATTATCGTTCGGGAAGTACCCGATACCGGCCATCTGCGTGACATAACCCGGAGCCATGAAATGCGAAACCGTCGTCTTGATTTCATTTCCGTCTTCATCTTCGCTATAAACGTAGCCTCTCATGAACTGAGATTCGAAGCGAGCACCAATATAAGGCTTGAACAGCGGGAATGCACGGAAATCCGCCATCGATTCAACGAAAATCTTGTCCGAAGATTTACGACGACCAAAGCCATCCGTCCAAGTCTGGCCAATGGCAAGATTTACCTTGCTACTCCAGTCTAAAATGCTGAAGGGAATCCTGAGATCGGCATCATACGTGATTAGCCACGTTGAGGAGGAAGTACCGCTTTCCTGTTTCCAGTTGTGGAAATCCATACGGGTGTATTTGATGGCAGCGACCACGTCAGCCTTTCCGTTTTCCTTCCAGTTTTCCGGGAGATAGTCTTCGAACATGCCTCCTTCAGCGAAAGCCGTCGAGGCAGATACGAGAGCTGCGCAAGCGATTGCAAACAATGATTTTTTCATATTACTTCCTTGTTTACGGTCTTTCAATCCCTTAGACCTATTAAACTTATTTGTTATAAAGATAATTAATTTTTTTAAAGATTTCAGTCTGCAATTGCTATTATTACATACATGCTACTTAGAAACCTCGTTTTTGCAATAATCGCTTTTTGTGCCGAAACCACCCTAGCCGCCGAGAACAGTTCTCCTTGGCAGTTCGAAGTCGGTGCAGCGGCAGGCAGACCCACGCCAATCATGATTAATGCAGGTGTCGGCTATAAAAATATCTTTTTTAGAGCTGCAGGAGGCGGAATACATCTGGGACCAAACGAATTCTGGGTAGGCTATCGAGGGAACCTCGCTTGGAAGTTTTTCCGTGAACGACCGTTCTCGCTGGACTTGGGAATCAGCGGCGGTTACGCATTCGCCGAAGCTCCGAACGAAATCCATAAGGCATTGAACAAAGCAAACAAAAAGCTTATGGTGCGTCCGTACAATTACAAAGAATCGCTCGACATTTCCGCAGACATCCGTGCAAACATCTATGGAGTGTTTACGGAAATCGCAATTCCAATCCATTACTTTATGAAACATGACGAACCGACCATCATCTGGCAAATCGGGTATGCGTACGGGTTTTAGTTAGACGAAAGAACGCTGCAAGCGGCTATAGACGAAAGACGAAAGAGACGGCACGTAGTGCCTTTGAGGTATGGGGTCGCGGCATAGCCGCTTTGAGGTGTGAGGTATGAGAGTTATCGTGTCATACTGCCCCCTCTTTTCTAAACAAAAAAATTTTTTAGCATATTTATGCGACCAAAGCAAAATAGATTTCACATTTGGTAGCACATTTTGGCCAATAGGCAAGCCACAACTCTCTTGAATAAGACTCAAAGCTCATCGCTGATGGCTCACAGCCTTATTCGTCGTGGCACTACTTCGTAGTGCAGACTCGCCGCGCCTCGGAAATGGTCGCTCAAGTAAACTTGGCGACCGCTTCACTCGGCTTGCTAATCTTTGATGCAACGAACAGAGAAAGCATTGTTTCCGCTGACGCCACCCCGGCCCACATTATCAGTCCCGCTTTCAAAGAACACGTAGTCAGCATCTCTGCCTTCAGTCCCTGTAGAACTCCAAAAATTCGCTTGCAAGCCTTCTCCGGCATAAACCCCACCCTCATTCCTGCCACCAGCAGGAAGTGCAGTAAAGGAATAAGCATCGGCACCGTTTCCACCATTTAACCACCCATTAGCAGATTTCAGCATTGAACCAGCAACGGAATACCCCCCAACCGCTGTAAACAAAGGATTCCTTTCAGAGATGCTCGGCAGATGCCAACCATCAGGGCAGGCATTCATTGCAGCAGCCCAAGTATAAAGGCGACCGTACTTGATGCAATTAGAAGGATCATCGTCGTAGCAATAGCTGTTTGCCGTTTCGTAGTTCAAGTTCTGAGCCATCCAAGTTTGCGTACCAATAGTGACAATCTTGTAGGTCTGACCATCGCGGGAGTCTAAGAGAAGCCCGGCTTTCATTTCCTCTATTTGGTCCTCGATTTTCGAGACATAATCTGTACAGGCGGTGAGTAGGACTAGAGACGAGAGACTAAAGACGAAGGAGATTCCCCGTCGAAGCGGGGAATGACGATTTCCTAACCACCAACCACTGTTTACTAACCACTTCATCATAAATTCTCCCAAAGCCTAAAACACGAAGCTCACGCCGATGCCCACGGCTCCGGCAATAGCAAGACCAATTCCAACACCGCGCAAAGTTTGTCCAGACTTGGCATCGTCCTTGTTCTTTTCGAGGTCAGCAATATTTTTTCCGCCTTTATCGTAAGCATCCTTTGCTTTGTTGTGCCCGCCACGGTTGCCGCAGCACCGATGCCAAGCACAACTTTGCCTGCAATTCCACTTTTTTTCGAAGGTTCGTCATTTACATTCGCAGGGATGCTCTCGCCCACATTATTGCTAGAATCAGCGGGGAGATTCCGGCTCAAGGCCGGAATGACGTTCGTTTGTTCGCCGGGATTGACATGTGCTTGTTCGCTGGCGACATGAGATTGTTCGCCGGGATTGACTGAGGATGACGACACTTCGGCAGGCTCGCTTCGTCCCTGCTCTGCACTAGCTGCGACCATACTACTGGACAATGACGTGTTTTGAGTTGCGGGTAGCGATTCATTTGAATCAACATTTGCAGCCGAGGACACCACCGTTGACATACCAGTCAATTCCTTAACTCTACGGAAAAATGCCGGAGACCTATCTTCGATGAGTTTCAAGAGTTCTTCGACATCATTTCCGCGTCCGTTGAAACTTGTAATCAGCTTATTGCCCGCCGTCTCGTAGAGTTCCGCAGACAACGTAAGAGATTTTCCGAAACGTCCCACACGAGCCTGACAAACGTAATCGGCGGAGATATTACGCCCCGTTTCTGCAAGGCAGCTTCCTTCGCAATCTTCGATAGCCTTACCCGGCGGGAGCATCGCATTGATGTTCTCGCGAGTCATGATAGTGAAGTTCAATTCTGCCGGGAGTTCCTTGACAGCTTGCTCACGCAGCACGTTTGTGAGGTATTGACGATCCAAAAGCGACACGCTATCCTTTGCGTCACCGTCAGCCATCGTTTCTAGCACAGCCACAAACGCAGCCATCGCATCCGTCGATAAAAACAGAAGTAGCAAGAAAATCAACAATTTTTTCATGGCTATGAATATAGCATTTCAAGCATAGAGAGACAAAAAAATCTCGTCTCTAATCCTTGACGCAACGTACTGAGTATCCAAAATTTTTGGAGCCGTTCCTCAGATACGCAGTATCGCTGAGATGGAACATGTAAATGTAGTACGCGTTGTCACTATCCTCCTCAGTAGAACTCCAGAAGTGTGCCTCGTAGCCCTCGTTGCCGAAAAAAGCATTGCGGCTGTACCTGAAGCCAGCCGGCAACACCGAAAACAAGTAATCATCCGTGCCGTTACCTTCTTGACTCCAACCGCTCGTTGATTTGAGTTTAGCACTCGCTACAGAATCACCGCCGACTGCGGAGAACAAAGTTTCATATTCAGCCTTCGTGGGCAGGTGCCAGCCGGTTGGACACGCAATTTTCGCTACCGCCCACGTGTAAAGGCGCCCATACTTGGCGCAGTAGGATGGGTCGATGCTGTAGCAATAGCTATCTACAGTTTCGTAGTTCAAATTTTCGGCCATCCAAATTTGCGTGCCGATGGTTACCGTTTTGTAAGTCTGACCATCGCGAGAGTCTGTCAAAGTCAATAATGACCCCTTCCCCGAAGAGCTAGAAACAGAACTGCTATCATCGCCACAGGCGGCGAACATGACCGCAATTAAAGACATCAAAACAAGAGAAACATATTTCATACATCCATCCATAACTTTTTTCATTCGTCGAAATATAGTAAAGGATGCAAGTTCTTCGCGTGTAAGCCGATCAAACAATAACACACTTTGCATATGCGAATTGTTGTCATCGCTTTAGAAAATGCTTCTAATCCCTCACGGGTACGATTTGGGCGCTCTACAGATATTAAAAGTGTCTTTTTCGCGTATTTATGCTACCAAAATGGAGAAAACCGCATGTTTAGTAGCATATTTTTTACTTTATTCTACATTATTTACGTTGATTGCAACGAAATTTTGCTACCAAAGTGCACTTTTGCATCTATTTGGTAGCATTTTTTGGCAATTTGAGCCTATGTGCAAGCCTAAACTCAATTGAATAGGGCTCGAAGCGACTCTCGCCTTATTCGTCTTTGACGCAGCGAACTGAATGCCCATAGGCCTTTCGTTGGCCATGGAGCAAGTACGCTTCGTCGTAGTCGCAAGACAAGGACAAATAGTACGCGTAATCGCTATCGAACTCTGTAGAGCTCCAAAAAAACGCATTAAAGAGCTCAAAGAAAAAATACCGATAATCGAACCTACGGCCAGCGGGAAACGCCGAAAATGAGTAGGCGTCCGTACCTTCGCCATTTCTGAACCAACCATCCGTTGATGATTTGAGCATTTTGCCCGCTATACTAGAACCGCCAACTGCGGTAAACAAAGTTTCAAACTCGGCTTTTGTCGGTAAATGCCAACTAGTGGGGCAAGCCGTTTTCGCAGCAGCCCATGAGTAAAAGCGACCGTACTTGGAACAATATTTAGTGGAGTCGTTATAGCAATAGCTATCCGCCGTTTCGAAATTCAGGTTCTTCGCCATCCACGTTTGGGAGCCAATCGTTGTTGTTTTGTAGGTTTGACCATCGCGAGAATCCGTCATGGAATCGATTACTACAGTCGATGGGTCAACCATGCCCGGCATGAAACTAGACGAAGATACTTTTTTATTCGAGCTCGATTTTGCAGAACTGCTACTAGACGGCTTTTTTGCCGTAGTCGAAGATGATGACTTAACAATGCTAGACGACGATTCTTCCAAAGACGGTTCAACAGAACTACTATCATCGTCACAAGCGGCAAGGAAAAGACCAATACAAAGAGAAGCACAAAGAACAAGTTTATTCATATTACGTAATATAAAAAATCCCGGCTCGGGTGAGAGTCGGGAAAAGGCGCCCCCAGCGCTTCGGCACGCTCAGCGACCTTAAGCCGGGGTGACATTGTCAAGCAAATTACTTCTTGAGGCTCGGAACGCCACCGAAATCGACGTTCGTCTTCTTGCCGAGCAAGAGAGCGCGAGTCTTGAGCGGGAGGCCGTAGCAGCGGATGAAGCCCGTAGCGTCCTTCTGGTCGTACATGTCAACGTCCGTGAAGCCACCGAGGCCCATGTCGTACAAGCTGTACGGGCTCTTGATGCCAGCCGGAATGATGTTGCCCTTGTAGAGCTTGAGGGTCACATCACCAGTCACAACCTTGTTGACTTCGTTGAAGAAGGCGTCCATAGCCTGGCGGAGCGGAGTGAACCACTGGCCATTATAGACAAGGTTTGCGTATGTCATAGACATCTTCTGGGCTTCGAACAAAGTTTCCTTGTCGAGCACGAGCTGCTGCAAGCATTCGTGAGCCTTGTAAAGGAGCGTGCCACCCGGAGTTTCATAAACACCGCGGCTCTTGAGGCCGA
>Ga0310786_10000273_pt1 | contig 85822 bp, 63 predicted proteins | sample AusTroGonzalo_MG_FD_203881 | JGI IMG/M metagenome (GOLD analysis project Ga0310786, IMG submission 203881) | Bovine rumen microbial communities from tropical cattle in Woodstock, Queensland, Australia - Gonzalo_03 (v2) (version 2) | ecosystem: Host-associated > Mammals > Digestive system >... | reverse complement strand
GTTTTTCGAAGGACTCTGAGCGCTCATCAGAGCGCTCGGCGGAGGCCGTGTCCGACGAAGGAGGACTTATAGGCCGGGAGCCGCAGGGGGATAATAGGGGGGCGGAGCCCCCCTCAAACGTACATGGGATATACGGAGGTACAGTATCTAAATGGGAACAGAAGACGACTTTTGGGGTGCCCCATGAGAAGAGGAGGTTGGCGGTGCCGTCCCCCACTTCGAAAAGTTCCTTCTTCGGGGCCTGCAGGGTTTGCAGCAGCCAATCTGCCACCTCCCGCTCGTTGCCGGAAGTGGAATCAAACGAAAGCAGGGTATGGAACAGGTTCCAGTCCATTATTTCAAGAAACCTTTTTCCAGGAGGACCTGGGCGATCTGGACGGCGTTGGTGGCGGCGCCTTTGCGAAGGTTGTCACTGACACACCAGAGGTTGAGACCGTTCTCCACGCTGCTGTCGCGGCGGATGCGGCCTACAAAGACCTCGTCCTTGCCCCAGGCATACAGGGGCATGGGGTAAATGTTATTTTCAGGGTCGTCCTGCAGCACCACGCCGGGCATATCGGCCATCAGTTTGCGGGCCTCGGCCAGGTCGTAGGGTTTGCAGAACTCGATGTTTACGCTCTCGGAGTGGCCGCCTTTCACCGGCACACGCACGGTGGTGGGGCTCACGGCGATGGTGTCGTCGCGCAGGATCTTGCGGGTTTCGTTCACCATCTTCATCTCCTCCTTGGTGTAGCCGTCGGGCAGGAAGGAGTCGATGTGCGGGAGGATATTCAGGTCGATCGGGTGCGGGAACTTGCTGCCGCTGCCGCCGGCGCGTTCAGCCTCCAGCTGCTCGATGCCCCGCTGGCCGGCGCCGGTGACGCTCTGGTAGGTGCTCACCACGATGCGCTTGATGCCGTAGGCCTTGTGCAGGGGTGCCAGGGGAAGCACCATCTGGATGGTGGAACAGTTCGGGTTGGCGATGATATGGTCGGCGGGCGTGAGGACATCGGCATTAATCTCCGGGACCACCAGCGGCACATTGGGATGCATGCGCCAGAAGGAGGAGTTGTCCACCACGTAGCAGCCCACGGCCGCGAACTTCGGGGCCAGCTCGCCGGAGGCGGCACCACCGGCGCTGAACAGCGCGACGACGGGTTTTCGGGCGATGGCTTCGTCGGCGCTCATCACCGTCCATTCCTTTCCCTGGAAGGTCACTTTCTTCCCGTACGAGCGGGCCGATGCCACCGGCAACAGCTCCGTCACCGGGAAATGACGCTCTTCCAGCACTTCCAACATCTTGGAGCCCACCAGTCCGGTAGCTCCCACAACTGCAACTCTCATATTTTATCTCAATAAATCTTCCAAATGAACGCTGCCGGCGGTCTTTTCGTCGCGGTACTTGACAATGACGGGGCAGTATAGATGAACACCGCTTTCCACGGGTTTGCCATCCCGGAGGATGGGCTTGGAGCCGCTCACGACCACGGCGCCGCGGGGGACGACCACACGTCCGTCGGCGTTGCGGGGCACAAAGCTGCCCTTGGTGGCGTCGAACAGGGCCGTGGAGGCCGTGATGATGACGCCGGATGCGATGACCGCGCCCTCTTCCACGATGGTGCCCTCGTAGATACCGCAGTTGCCGCCTACGAAAGCGCCGTCCTCAATGATGGTGGGCAGGGCGCCGGCAGGCTCCAGCACGCCGCCGATCTGCGTGGCGGCCGAGATGTGGATGTGCTTGCCGATCTGGGCGCAGGAGCCGATGGTCACATGGCTGTCCACCATGGTTCCTTCGTCCACGAATGCGCCTACGTTGATGTAGGAGGGCGGCATCACAATGGCACCCTTGGCCAGATAAGCGCCTCGGCGGATGCTGCTGCCGCCGGGGACGATGCGCACACCGTCGGCGGGGGTGAACTTCCGTACCGGATATGTATCCTTGTCCAGGAAAGAGAACTGGCCCTCGGACATGTCCTGGATGGCACCCAGCTTGAAGCCCGCGAGGATGACTTCCTTCACGTGCTTATTGACCTGCCACACGCCGTCTACCTTTTTGGCAACGCGCAGTTCTCCCTTTTCCAGGGCCTGAATGACTTCGCTAAATTCTTGCAGGGTTACTTCCATAGGTTGTCCAGGGTTTCTTTCATGAGCTCCACCGTGGCGTCGGTTGCGGGAACCAGCGGCAGGCGGAGGGTATTTTCCATGAGGCCCAACAAGGCCATGGCGGCCTTTCCGGGGATGGGGTTGGGCTCTACGAAGAGGTTCTTAAAGAGCGGGCGCAGCAGGTGGTTCAGCGCGCCTGCGGTCTCCCAGTCGGCCATTTGGGCGGCATGCACGAAGGTAGCCATCTCCTGCGGGGCCACGTTGGAAGCCACAGACACCACGCCGGCGCCGCCCATGCGCATGATCAGATGGGTGTCGTCGTCGTTGCCGGAGAGCACGGCGAAGCCTTTCGGGGCGCCCTCGATGATCTTCTTGGCCTGGTCCAGGTTGCCGGAAGCTTCCTTCACGGCCACGATGTTGGGGACATCCCTGGCCAGGGCGATGGTGGTGTCGGCCTCGCAGTTGGCGCCGGTACGGCCGGGTACGTTGTAGAGGATAATGGGCTTTTTGGTGCTTTCGGCCACGGCCTTGAAGTAGGCGTAGATGCCGCGCTGCGGGGGTTTGTTGTAGTAGGGGACTACGACCAGGAAGGCATCGGCCTCCTTGAGCAGCTCCATGTTGGCGAGCGTGCCGGCAAGGCTGTTCGTGCCCACGCCCACCACCACCGGGGTGCCGGCGGCATGGGCCTTGACCGTGTTGAACACCAGCAGCTTCTCCTCGTCGGAGAGGGTGGGGGTTTCGCCGGTGGTTCCCAGCGGCACCAGGAAGTCGATGCCGGCTTCCACCTGTCGCTTGGTGGTGGCAATCAGGGCCTCCACGTCCACTTTCCCGTCCTTGAACGGGGTAAACATGGCGGTGCCACATCCTTTGAATTCCTTGTTCATATCGTGTTCGTTTTATAGTGTCTTTACAAGTTCGGCGGGGCCGGTGAGGAACACTTCCGTAAAATGTTCCCCAGCCGCCTGGAAGCTAACCTGGAGCCAATCTCCGCGGCGGCACTGCAGGCGGTAGAGATTCCCGGCCTGGCCGGGGACGCCGGCGAAGTGGGCGGCGATGGCCGATGCCGTCAGCCCCGTTCCGCAGGCGAGCGTCTCCCCTTCCACGCCCTTCTCGAAGGTGCGCACGTGGAGACCGTCGGGGCGTACCTCCACGAAGTTGGCGTTGGTGCCTTCCGGCTGAAAGGCATCGGCCCAACGAATCTCGGGGCCTTCCTTTTCCATGTCGATGCCCTCGACGCTGGGGACAAACTTCACGAAGTGGCGGGTGCCGGTGTTCAGGAAGTAGCCGTCCGCGACAGGCTTTACGCCCTGCACGTCGATCATTTTCAGTTTGACGGTCCATTTTCCCTCTTCCTTCCCCAGGATTTCGGCGCTGTGGGGGCCGTCGGGGGCCAGGAAATGCCACGCGGCGGCGGCAGGTTTCAGCCCCAGATAGTCGGCAAAGGCGACGATGCATCGGCCTCCGTTGCCGCACATCATGCCGCCGCTGCCGTCGGGGTTGAAGAACTCCATGGAGAAGTCGTAGCCGGCGGCCTGCCCCAGGATCATGAGGCCGTCCGTGCGGTGCTCCTTACAGAGGGCCGATATGGTTTCCTTCTGCCGGAAGGCGTCCACGGAGCCTCCGCGGCCGTCCAGCACCACGAAGTCGTTCCCCGCTCCGGAGAACTTATAAAGCGTCGGCGTGCCGACGAGCGATGCGAGCAGACGTATTCCGGGTTCCATTTTTTCTTCCGCGATGAAGGAGAAGTTCAGGCGCATGGTGTTGCGGTGGCTGCCGTCCTTGTAGAAGAACGAGCCGGCCACGTAGGCCACGCCGGCCGCCAGGGCTTTGTCGTACAGCGCCACGGTGTCGATGTGCTCCGGCAGGGTGAGCCACAGGAAAAGGCCGCCTTCGGGGTACGTCCAATGAACGCCCTCAGGCATATACTTTTCCAGCAGGGAAACCATCTTGTCCCTTCTTCTCCGATACACTGCGATGGTTTGCTGCAAATTACGGTCCAATGCTCCGCTGGTGAGGAATTCGGTGGCCAGATACTGGTCGAACACGGGGGGACAGAGGTCCAGGCACTGTTTGCACACGTAAATCTGCTCCAGGAGTTCTTCGGGGCCGATGATCCAGCCCAGGCGGAATCCGGGGGCAAAGATCTTGGAGAAGCTCCCCAGCTGCAGCGTGCGCTCCGGCGCCAGTTCACGGATGCTCGTTACCTGCTCCCCTTCGTAGCGCAGTTCCCGGTAGGGGCTGTCCTCCACGATGAGAATGTCTAATTCTCTGGCTATACGGACGATTTCTTTTCGCTCTTCCAGGGACATGGTTTCACCGGAAGGGTTGTTGAAATCTGGAATTACATAGATGAACTTAGCCGCAGAGGGTGTCTCTTCGGAAACCTGTGCCACCCTCGGCGACATAAGAGGGAGGGGCCCGTGTGAGCGCGAAGCGCGAACAACCGGGAGGGGTCGCGAAGCGACGGTTTCCGAAGAGACACCCTCTGCGGCTAAATAATCCTGTATCGATACCACATTAGCTCTGTAGGCTTTGAAGCTTTGCAAAGCACCAAGATACACGGGATCGTTGGCCAGGATGATGTCGCCGGGGTTGGCGAGGATGCGGGTGCACACGTCAATGCCCTGCTGGGAGGACGTAGTGATCTGCACCTGCGAGACGGGAACGTTGTAGCGGGCGGCAATGGCTTCGCGCAGTTCGGGGACGCCCTGCGTGGCGCCGTACTGCAGGGCCTTGGTGCCGTATTTGGAGAGGACTGCGGCGGCGAGGGCGGGGATTTCCTCCAGGGGGAAGGTCTCCGCGGCAGGGTAGCCGCCGGCAAAGGAGCAGATGGCCGAAAGGTCTACCTTCCGGAAGATCTCCCGCACGGGAGAACGGAGGAACGAGGGCACATCGGCCGAAAAGAATCTGCTGTAGTCCATATTATGCACGGGTAATGTGGGCACCCAGGGCGTTCAGGCGGCCTTCGATATCCTCGTAGCCGCGGTCTATCTGCTGAATGTTGTCGATGGTGGAAGTGCCGCTGGCGCTCATGGCGGCCAGCAGCATGGCAATGCCGGCGCGGATGTCGGGGGAGACCAGCCGGGCGGGCTTGAGGGTAATCCGATGGTCGTGGCCGATGACCACCGCACGGTGCGGGTCGCACAGGATGATCTGGGCGCCCATGTCGATGAGACGGTCCACGAAGAACAGGCGGCTCTCGAACATCTTCTGGTGGATGAGCACGCTGCCCTTGCACTGGGTGGCCACCACGAGCATCACAGACAGCAGGTCCGGCGTGAGACCGGGCCAGGGGGCGTCCGAGAGGGTCATGATGGAGCCGTCCAGGAAGGATTCAATCTCGTAGCTGTCCTGTTCGGGGATGAAAATATCGTCGCCGCGCTGCTCCAGCTTGATGCCCAGGCGGCGGAAGGCGTCGGGAATGATGCCCAGGTCGTACCAGGACACGTTTTTGATGGTGATGGAACTGCGGCAGATGGCGGCCATGCCGATGAAGGAGCCCACCTCAATCATGTCCGGCAGCACCTTGTGCTGGGTGCCGTGCAGGGACTCCACGCCGTGGATGCGCAGCAGGTTACTGCCCACGCCGTCGATGAAGGCGCCCATGCGGCCCAGCATCTTGCACAGCTGCTGCAGATAGGGTTCGCAGGCGGCGTTGTAGATGGTGGTGGTGCCTTTGGCCAGGACGGCGGCCATCAGGATGTTGGCCGTACCGGTGACGGAGGCTTCGTCCAGCAGCATATATCGGCCTGTCAGGCGGTCCTTCGTGGTGAGATGGAAGGCGCGGCGCTCGGGGTCGTAGTCCATATCGGCCCCTAATTTCATCATGCCGTCCAGGTGGGTGTCCACCCTGCGGCGGCCGATTTTGTCGCCGCCCGGCTTGGCGAACCAGGCGTGCCCGAAGCGGCTCAGCAGCGGGCCGACAATCATCACCGAGCCGCGGAGCTCGGCGCATTTGTCCACGAATTCCTGCGTCTCGATGTAGGAGGTGTCTACGGCATCGGCCTGGAAGGTATAGGTTCCCTTGGCGTGACGGGTGACCTTGACGCCCATGTTCTGCAGCAGGGCAATCAGGTTCTTCACATCCAGGATTTCCGGGATGTTGCTGATGGTCACGGGCTCGCTGGTGAGCAGCACAGCGCTAATCACTTCCAGCGCTTCGTTTTTTGCGCCCTGCGGGGTTATGGAACCGGAGAGCTTATGCCCTCCTTCGATGATATATTTAGACATGTTCTACTTCGGGATGAAGGGTTATACCGAATTTCGCCTTTACGGCGTCGATGACCTGCTTTTCCAGGCCGATGATATCCTCCGGCGATGCCTCGCCGGTGGCGTTCACAATCACCAGCGGCTGCTTCTGGTACACCTGGGCCCCGCCCAGACGCGCGCCTTTGAAGCCACACTGCTCGATGAGCCAGGCCGCCGGAATCTTGATGCCGCCGTCTACCACGAAGTGCGGCGGGTCGCCGGCAATCTGGTTGAAAACTTCCTCCGGGACCACCGGGTTGCAGAAAAAGCTCCCTGCACTCCCCGTCACCGCCGGATCCGGAAGTTTCTGGTTTCTGATCTCAATGATCGTTTCTCGTACGGTCAAGGGAGTGAGGGTGGCACAGGTTTGGGAGGAGACACTCACTCCCTTGACCTCAAGTGCTTTTCTGATTCCTCCATAGTCCAGGACGGGTTTGGGGTCCTTGGAGAGGCGGTAGGTGACGGCCGTGATGATGTAGCGGCCTTTCCAGTCGGTCTTGAAGCGGGAGGTGCGGTAGCCGTAGGCGCAGGTGGCGGGGTCGATGTGCACGAATTGCCCTTGCTTGCGGTCGTAGGCACGGATATCGGCAATGATATCCTTTGCTTCGACGCCGTAGGCGCCGATGTTCTGCACGGCGGAGGCGCCGCATTCACCGGGGATGAGCGAGAGGTTTTCGGGGCCCCAGAGGCCCTCGCTGGCCGCCCAGGCACAGAAGTCGTCGAAGACGACGCCGGCGCCGCAGGTCCAGGATTCTTCGCTTCGCTCACAATGACAGAGGGAAACATGCAGGACGGTGCCGGGGAAGTCTTTCGTGAAAAGGAGATTGGAGCCGCCGCCAAGCACCATGACGGGCTGCGGAAGGGAGGACCAGTCCAGGGTGAGGAGGTCTTCTTCGGCTTCTATCTCTATATAAAGTGCGCAGGACACCTTCATTCTGAAAGTGTTCCGCGCACTAAGGTCGTATGAGGTGTGACAGGTCACATTTCTTTTACGTTCAGGGCAATCTGGAGTTCGTCCAGCTGCTCCTGGTCAATCTGGGACGGGGAGTCAATCATCACATCGCGGCCCTGGTTATTCTTCGGGAAGGCGATGTAGTCGCGGATGGTGTCCTGACCGCCCATGAGAGCGCAAACGCGGTCGAAGCCGAAGGCCAGACCTCCGTGCGGCGGGGCACCGAACTTGAAGGCGTTGATGATGAATCCGAACTTGTATTCGGCCTCTTCGGGGCCGATACCCAGGACCTCGAACATGCGCTTCTGCATGTCGGCGTTGTGGATACGGATGGAACCGCCGCCCAGCTCGTTGCCGTTGAGCACGAAGTCGTAGGCGTTGGCGCATACACGCTCCAGATCCTCTTTCTTATCGCTGTAGAACCACTTCTCGTGCTCCGGCTTCGGGGCGGTGAAGGGGTGGTGCATGGCGTAGAAACGCTGGGTTTCGTCGTCCCACTCCAGCAGCGGGAAGTCCACAATCCACAGGGGAGCGAACTCCTGCGGGTTCCGAAGGCCCAGGCGGCCGCCCATTTCCAGACGCAGGACGCCCAGCATGGTCTGCACCTTGCGCTTGGCAGCGCCGCTCATGACCAGGATGAGGTCGCCGGCTTTGGCCTCGGCCTTTTCGGCAATCTTTGCGAGGTCTTCGGCCGTGTAGAACTTGTCAATGGAGCTCTTGAAGCTGCCGTCGGCGTTGACGCGGATGTAGATGAGGCCCTTGGCACCCACCTGCGGACGCTTCACCCATTCAGTGAGCTCGTCAATCTGCTTGCGGGTGTACTCGGAGGCGCCGGGGACGCAGATGGCGCCGATGTAGGCGGCCTCGTCCAGGACGCTGAAGCCCTTGCCCTTGGCGGCATCGGTGATCTCGTGGATCTTCATGCCGAAGCGCACATCGGGTTTATCGGAACCGTAGAAATCCATGGCATCGTACCAGCTCATGCGGGGGAGCGGGTTGGGGATATCCACGTTCAGCACGTTCTTGAAGAGGGTGCGCATCATGCCTTCGAAGGTGTTCAGGACGTCTTCCTGCTCCACGAAGGACATTTCGCAGTCGATCTGGGTGAATTCCGGCTGACGGTCGGCGCGGAGGTCCTCATCGCGGAAGCAGCGCACAATCTGGAAGTAGCGGTCGTAGCCGGCTACCATCAGCAGCTGCTTGAAGGTCTGGGGGCTCTGCGGCAGGGCGTAGAACTGACCGGGATTCATACGGGAAGGAACCACGAAGTCACGGGCGCCTTCCGGGGTGGACTTGATCAGGTAGGGGGTTTCAATCTCCATGAAGCCCAGGCTGTCCAGGTAGTTGCGGGCCTCGTGGGCTACCTTGTGGCGCAGGGCCAGGGCGCGCTGCAGCGGGCCGCGGCGCAGGTCTAGGTAGCGGTATTTGGCGCGAAGGTCTTCGCCGCCGTCACTCTCGTCCTCGATGGTGAAGGGCGGGGTGTTAGCCTTGTTCAGGATCTGGATGGATTCCAGTTTGATTTCGATGTCACCGGTGGGCATCTTGGCGTTCTTGGCCTGACGCTCGACCACCTCGCCGGTGGCCTGGATGACGAATTCACGGCCGAGGGAAGTGGCGGTCTCCACCAGGGCGGCGGGGGCATCGGCCTCTACAACCAGCTGAGTGATGCCGTAGCGGTCGCGCAGGTCCACGAAGGTCATGCCGCCCAGTTTACGGGCTTTCTGTACCCAGCCGGCCAGGGTCACTTTCTGGCCTTTGTTCTCAATGCGGAGTTCTCCGCAAGTGTGTGTTCTGTACATATGTAGGGTTCAATTGTATTCCAATCCACAAAGATAGCAATTTCTCGCGAGGTTTTTACGCATTTTTCCTTTACCTTTGCAGGTGTTATGGAAGTACGCGCAAAAAAAGCCCTCGGGCAGCATTTCTTGACGGACCAGAAAGTGGCCCGCGCCATCGTCGACGCCCTTCACGGAGGCCTCCCCACCCTTGAAGTGGGCCCCGGCATGGGCGTCCTCACCCAGTACCTGCTGGAGCGCAGCGACATCGACCTCAAGCTGGTGGAAATCGACAGCGAGAGCGTGGAATACCTCCTCACGCACTTCCAGGGCATGCAGGGCCGGCTCATGGAGGCCGATTTCCTCACGCTCAGGCTGGAGAAGCTCTTCCCTGGGGACTTCGCCGTCATCGGCAATTTCCCTTACAACATCTCCTCCCAGATCTTCTTCAAGGTGCTGGACCACAAGGACCACATCCCGGAAGTCGTGGGCATGGTGCAGAAGGAAGTGGCCGAGCGCATTGCCGAAAAACCCGGCACCAAGACCTACGGCATCCTTTCCGTGCTGCTGCAGGCCTGGTACGACATTGAGTACCTGTTCACCGTGGGCTCCGGCTGCTTTGCCCCGCCGCCCAAGGTGGAAAGCGCCGTCATCCGCCTCACCCGCAACAGCCGCACGGAGCTCGGCTGTGACGAAGCCCTGTTCAAGACCATCGTCAAGACGGCCTTCGGCCAGCGCCGCAAAATGATGCGCAATCCCCTCAAGCCCCTGGCGATCGCCCGTGGAAAAGAAGAGCTGCTCTCGCAGCCGGTCTTCTCCCAGCGGCCAGAGCAGCTCTCTGTTGAGGATTTTATCGCCCTTACCAATCTCTTGGCGTAGGCAGCTTACTTGGAAAGCTTAAAGCCAATCTTGTAGTTATCGTAACCGTCGGCCAGCTTGGAGATGGCAGCCACTTCGCTGCTCTTTTCACCAATCTTATTGACCAGCTTCTTGATGAAAGCCATAGCCTTGTTGGCAGGGAAGAGCATCTTGGCGCCGCTCATGCTGGATTCCAGCGTGCCGGTCATACAGAAGTACTGCATGGTCTTGCCGAAGGTGAGGGTTACGGTCTTTTCGCTTTCACCCACTTTGTAGGTACCGGGCAGGGAAATACCCAGCACGTTCAGCGTAAACGTATTGTCGGCTGCATTGAAGGTGAAGGACATGGCACCGGGAACGATGCCCACTTTGGCCAGGTATTCGTCGGCCTTGGTCTCAATGCCGGAGGTGACGGCCGTGCCGGCAAGGTTGGAGAGCACACCGCCTTCCGAGCTGGTAGCAGATACGGCAACGCCGCCGTAGTTGTAGGTACCGTTCAGGCTCACGGGAGCGGAATAAACGGTGCCGGCCAAGCCGGATACGATGTTGGTGATGGTAGAAACGGTGCTGTTGGCGCTGCTGGAGGAGCCGCTGCCGGAGAACAGTGTTTCAAACAGGCTCTGGGCGTTTGCAGAAACGCTCAGTGCTGCCACAAGGGCAATGACGGATACTAGCTTTTTCATCGTAAGTTTTGATTAAAAATTAAGGGTTATTCTTCATTCTCGGGCCATCCCTGTGCTTTCACAGGGAACTCGAGCCCTTCAGGGGTAACAAGTACTGTACCAGCCTCCGGTTGAGCCAGATGGCCAATGATATCGAAGGTCTGGAATTCCCGGCGGAATTTCTCCAGGTGCAGGATGGGCACCACAAAGAGGAGACGGTTGTCGTCGCCGCCGTTCATGGCTGCCGAAACCGGATCCATGTCCAGTTCCTTACCCAGCTGGAAGCTGTTGCCTTCGAAAGGAATCTTGTCGGCGTACACCTTGGCGCCCAGGCCGCTGTCGCGCGTGAGGCGCTTCAGGGCGTCCGAGAGGCCGCGGGTAACGAAGTAAGCATACGGAGGATAAATCTCCGAGTCTTCCAGGCGCTCCACCACGGAAGCGTCCAGTTCGGGGCGCAGATAGGAGCCCACCAGCATCTTGTACTGGGTCATGTCGGGCTGTTCACCGCTTTCGTGGAACGTTTTTGCTCCACGTTCCATGACCTGCATTCCCAGGAAGGCGGCGCCCAGGGAACCCGATACACAGATGAGGTCCTTGGACTTGGCGGCCATGCGGCGTTTCTCGGTGAGAAGGGAAGTCTCACCGGTGGCGCTCAGGGACAGGAACAGGCCGTTGTTGGACGGCTGCAGGTCCAGGTTCACGGCCTCGAAGCCATGTTCCTTGGCCGCGACCGTCACGCCCAGCCACAGGTCCTTGATCTGCGGGAAATCCAGCTTGGCCGATATGCCCAGCACCACGTTCAGTAGCTTCGGATGGGCGAGGGCGGCGTAGAGCTCGCCCACAACGCCCACCACGCACTTGTAGCCCAGGTGCTTGAGGGGGAAGTAGACCAGGTTAAAGTCGATTCCCTCCAGGTACATACGAGCCGCCGTGGTGATGCGCCCGCCCTTGGCCGATGTGTAGGCCAGGTCGGTGACCGGATTATAAGCAGAAAGGCGATAGAGTTGTTCTATCGCCTCGATTCTGCCAATGTCAGCAAAAGAGTCTGCCATAGGCGTATGTAGCTTTTAGCGGAGCTGGAAGATCACAGGGAAGGTGTAGGTAACCTTCACAGCACGGTCGCGCTGCTTACCGGGCTTCCACTTCGGGGAGCTGGAAACTACGCGGACAGCTTCCTTGTCCAGGGATTCATCCACGCCGCGGAGCACACGCACGTTGGTCACACGACCATCGGCCTCTACGGTGAACTGGAGGGTAACACGACCCTGCACACCGTTCTCCTTAGCGATTTCCGGATAAACCAGACGGGAGTTCACCCACTTGGAGAATTCGTTAGCGTCGCCGCCGTTGAAGGAAGGCTTCTGTTCTACCAGCTGGAAAGGAATGGCTTCCTCTTCCACCTCTTCTTCTTCAACTTCGGCTTCCTTGTAGTCCTGGATCTCGATAGCCTGGTTGTTGTCTTCCAGGTTCATGAACAGGTCGTCGTCAACGGCGATGTCATCGTCCACGATGTCGATCTGGTCGGACAGGACAGGGATGGAGGGAGCCTCGGGCGGGGGCGGGGGAAGTTCATTCTGAATAGCGATCATTTCTTCTTCCACCACGACCTGGGTGGTGTCTTCCAGCACGGCTACCTGGGCGTCCTTGGAGGACCAGTTAAAGCCCAGGAATACGATGAGGAGAGCCACCGCCAAGCCAATCTCGGTAAAGAGCAGCCGTTTGTTTTCGAGGCTTGCTTTGTCGGATTTCTTGATTTCCATAATTATTGTTCTTGACAGTAAATTTTCACTGGCACAAAGGTAAAAAGTCTTTTTCAAGTACCCAAATTATGGCTGCAAAAGAATCTCGCAAACACGCCCCTATAACACGCTAATTATCAATACGTTATAAATACGCCCTTCATTCACTTTCTCTCACCTGGGGCTAAAGCTGTCGAAAACACGTAAAATTTTGCGTTTTACCACTACCTTAAACGGAAGATCACCGGGAAGGTATAAGACACCTTTACAGCGCGGTCACGGTTCTTTCCAGGGCTCCAACGGGGCGAAGAAGACACCACGCGGACAGCCTCACGGTCCAGAATAGGGTCGGCTCCTTTGAGCACCCGGACGTTGGAAACGCTGCCATCCGTGCCGATGGTGAATTGGATGGTAACGCGGCCCTGTAAGCCCATTTCCTTGGCCTGCTCGGGATAGATCAGGCGGCTGTTTACCCACTTGGAGAACTCATTCGCCTCGCCGCCGTTGAAGGTGGGACGGGTCTCGACAATCATGATCGGAATCACCTCATCCTCTTCTTCCTCTTCCACAACCGGCTTCTCCATATATTCCTTAATAAGGACGGCCTGGCCGTTGTCTTCCGTCAAATTCACGAAGATATCGTCTACAATAATATCGTCTTCTACGATGTCCAGTATGTCGGAAATCTCGGGGATTTCGGGCGCTGCGGGCGGCGCGGGCGGTTCAGGCATCGCAATGCTGACGATATCCGCCTCATTGACCGCTACCGTGTTGTCTTCCAGTATGGCCACCTTGGAGGGTGCCGTAGAGGCTTCCATGAAGAACAGGAGCACGCCCAGGGCAACGACAAATCCAACCTCTGTGAAGAGCAGTCTTTTGTTTTCCAGACTGGCTTGTACGCTTTTCTTAGTTTCCATGTTACAACAGTTTAAAAGGGTTAGACAAACGTTCCGGAACTGTTGCAAAGATAGGGGCAAAAAAGGGCCGATTCAATAACAGCCCTCCGGCAAAATCTCGCAGGAGGGCTGTTGTAGACAGCTGATAATCAACTTGTTATTTTCTTCAGCAAAAAGCTATTTCTCCAATTGCAGCAGAAGGAATTCGCTGTCGGGGGCTTCCGACGCCTTGATGCGCTCTTTCAGGCGGTAAAGCCTGTTATAGACGTAAGGCTTGTCTTTCTCCAGCAGGGTGGAGATGGTGGTGGAGGAGAAACCGGCTACCGTAAACATATACAGCAGATAATCCTCTTCCTTCCACTTCGGGCAGGCGGCGCGAAGGCGTTTCATCACCTGGTCGTGCGACTCATTGAGGGACTGCTCCAGGTTCTTCTGCACCTTGTCATCGGCCCGTAATCCTTCCACCAGCGAACGCACCTCCTTGAGGATCTTCGGCTGCAGGGAGGACGTCCCTTCGTACACGTAGTACTGCTCGCACAGGCGGTCCAGCATATCCAGGCCGATGGAGGAGCGGTCCCCCTTGCGCGTGCCCTGGAGGGCACTCAGGCGGTTCTGGAGGTCTTCCGCGATGGACATGACGCGGTCGTTTTCCTCGCGCTCCAGCAACAGTTGCTTCTCAATCTGGACCTTTCTGGCCCAGAAATAAAGGAGCAAGGTAGCCAGCAAGGCCACAATGAAGAAAAGCAGCGCCCAGGTCCTTACACGGGCCTTTTCGATGGAACGGGCTACCTGTTCGGCTTTCAGGAAGGACACCAGCCCGCTGCCATAGCGGTTGGTCGCTGTCTGCACGGTGCCCATGAGTTCCCACACACGCATCTGGTCCACGGCGGGACCGTTCTTGTCAAAGTAATGGCAGGCGCGCTGCAGGGCGGCCTCAGAGGCATCGTCCAGGAAATAATAGGTGCGGTAGAAGCTGTAGGCCGTAAGATAGTCGTAGGTGGCTTTCTCGCGCTCCGACAGCGTACTGCGGTCCAGGCTGTCCAGCATGTAGAGAGCCGACTCAGGGTCGCTCTCCAAACTTCCCGAGGCTTCCCGCAAAATAGCATTCTCCCGGCTGCAAGCAATCGGGAGAATCACTAAAATACAGGAAATCAGGAATTTCCGCATGGGACTACAGGTTGCGGAGGAGGTTCGTCAGAGAGACCTTCTTCTCAATCATGGCGCGAAGGTCTTCGATCTTCACGCGCTCCTGCTTCATGGTGTCGCGCTCACGGACGGTTACGCAGCCGTCGTTCAGGGAATCGTGGTCCACAGTTACGCAGAAAGGCGTACCGATGGCATCCTGACGGCGATAACGCTTGCCGATGGAGTCCTTTTCGTCGTACTGGTAGGAGAAGTCGTACTTGAGCTCGTCCACCACTTTCTGGGCCAGCTCCGGCAGACCGTCCTTCTTCACCAGGGGCATCACAGCCACCTTGATCGGGGCCAGCGGGGCGGGGATCTTCATGACCACACGCTCTTCGCCGTTCTCCAGCTGCTCCACCGTATAGGAGTGGGCCAGCACGGCCAGGCACATACGGTCTACGCCGATGGAGGTCTCGATCACGTAGGGAGTGTAAGAGGCATTCTCCTCAGGATCAAAGTATTCAATCTTCTTACCGGAGAACTTCTGGTGGTTGCCCAGGTCGAAGTTCGTGCGGCTATGGATACCTTCCAGCTCCTTGAAGCCGAAGGGGAAGTTGAACTCGATATCGGTAGCGGCGTTGGCGTAGTGAGCCAGCTTCTCGTGGTCGTGGAAACGGTAATTCTCGGCGCCCATACCCAGGTTCACGTGCCACTTCATACGGGTTTCCTTCCACTTCTTGAACCAATCCAGCTCGGTGCCGGGCTTGATGAAGAACTGCATTTCCATCTGCTCGAACTCGCGCATACGGAAGATGAACTGGCGGGCCACAATCTCGTTACGGAAGGCCTTACCAATCTGGGCGATACCGAAAGGAATCTTCATGCGGCCGGTCTTCTGGACGTTCAGGTAGTTCACGAAGATACCCTGAGCGGTCTCCGGACGCAGATAAATGAGGTTGGCGCCGTCTGCGGTGGAACCCATGGAGGTGGAGAACATCAGGTTGAACTGACGTACCTCGGTCCAGTTGCAGGTACCGGAAATAGGGCAGACGATGTTGCAGTCGATGATAATCTGACGATATTCAGCGAAGTCGTTGGCCTTTTCGGCGGCTACATAGCGGTTGTGAACCTCGTCCCACTTGGCCTTTTCGCGAAGGACATTGGGGTTGGTAGCGCGGAACTGAGCCTCGTCGAAGGAATCACCGAATTTCTTGCGGCCCTTGGCCACTTCTTTCTCGATTTTCTCCTCGATCTTGCCCAGGTAATCCTCGATGAGGACGTCGGCGCGATAACGCTTCTTGGAGTCTTTGTTGTCGATGAGGGGGTCGTTGAAGGCGCCCACGTGGCCGGAAGCCTCCCAGATACGGGGGTGCATGAAGATGGCCGAGTCAATGCCGACGATGTTCTCGTTCAGGCGGGTCATCGCTTCCCACCAATAATTCTTGATGTTGTTTTTGAGCTGTACGCCCATCTGGCCATAGTCGTACACAGCGGCCAGACCGTCGTAAATCTCACTGCTGGGGAAAATGAAGCCGTACTCTTTACAGTGGGCTACCAGCACCTTAAAAAGTTCATCTTGTGTCATATATCTTTATTGTTGTACGCTTGTATGAGATTCTCTCGCTTCGCTCGGAATGACAACTCTGTCATACCGAGGCCCGAAGGGCCGAGCGTATCTCAAATAACTCGCAAATTTAACCAAATATTTCGGGAAAAGCCGTGCGGAGGGCAGGTTTCGAGATCTCCTTCAGGGGCTTTTTCACGAAATCCCGTTCCCCGATGAGCGGATGCGGGATAGTAAGTTCCTCTGTCTGAATATGTTCGTTCCCGAAGTAGAGGATATCGATGTCAATGATGCGGTCGTGGTACTGCCGCCGGCCGTTTTCGTCGAAAAGAGGCTCATTGGGATCGCGGCCCAGGTCCTTCTCAATCTGCTTGATTGTATGAAGGAGGGCCGATGCCTGCTCCTCGGGCGTCCCCTTCACAGGGAGTCGGTAGAGAAGGCACATGTTCAGGAAATCCGGACCCTCAAAACCCCAGGCGGGCGTTTCCACAATGCGGGAAATGCGCTCCGGATGGGTGCCGAAAGCCTCGTCCAGCCGGTTCACCGCCTGCAGCAGATTGCTGTCGCGGTTGCCCTGGTTGGACCCCAGTCCCAGATATACTTCTACTCTTTCCACTTAATCCAGTTTACCATAATCGTCCTCTTCGTAGTCCAGTCCCAGTTCCACGCGGGCTTCTTCCGAGAGCATGCTGCGGTCCCAGGCCGGTTCGAAGGTAAGTTCAATGCTGCACTTTGTCACACCGGGCACGCTTTCCACGCCCTCCTGCACCTCTTTCATCACCTGGTCTGCCATGGGGCAGTTGGGGGCGGTGAAAGTCATGAGGATGGACACTTCGCGGGCCTTGTTGATGGTGAGCTCGTACACCAGGCCCAGGTCGTAGATGTTCACCGGGATTTCCGGGTCGTAGACCTCTTTGAGGGCCGATATAACCGCTGCATACAGCGGCTGCAGAGCCTTAACGTCCTCTGCTGTGAGGATTTCCTTATCTGCCATTTTCCGCTGTCTTTTTGATGGTTTCAATCATGGAGACCAGACCGTTTGCCCGGGTGGGGGAAAGGTTCTCTTTCAGGCCGATTTCGGCCACAAAGCCGAAGTCATCGGCCGCAATCTCCTCGGGCGTACGCCCGGAGTACACGCTGATGAGCAGCGAGATGATGCCCTTGGTGATGATGGCGTCGCTGTCGGCCGTGAAGAAGAGCTTTCCGTCCTGCATTTCGCTGTCCAGCCACACGCGCGACTGGCAGCCTTTGATCAGGCGGTCTTCCGTCTTTTTCTCTTCCGGGAAAGGCTCCAGGGCCTTGCCCAGTTCAATCAGATACTCATATTTGTCCAACCACTCCTCATAAAGGGAGAAGTCGTCAATAATCTGCTGTTTCTTTTCCTCTAAACTCATACCAACATATTAATGGCCTTATCCAGGCACTGAATGAAGTATTCCGCCTCCTGGAGGGTGTTGTAGGGGGCAAAGGAGGCCCTCAGCAGGCCCGTGACGCCCAGACGGTCCATCAGGGGCTCGGCGCACATCTGGCCGGAGCGCAGGGCGATGCCCATCTTGTCCAGGATGAGGGCGAGGTCCTCGTGGTGCGCACCCTTCACCGCGAAGGAGAAGAGCGGAATTTTGGCCGATTTTTCCGTCCCGTAAAGGACAATGCGGTCATCGGCCATCAACTTCGTGTATACGTATTCAAATATGGCTTCCTGCTCCTGCTGCACGGCTTTGTCGGCGCGCATGGCCCTGGCCAGCTCCATGGCGGGCACCAGGGTGGGCGCGCCGTTGAAGTGCTGCGTGCCGGCCTCGAACTTTTCCGGCAGGGGAGCATAGGTGGTTCCGTTAAAGCTGACGGTGGCGATCATCTCGCCGCCACCCATGTAAGGGGGCATGGCATCCAGCCACTTTTTCTTTCCGTAAAGGACGCCGGTTCCGGTGGCGGCATAGAGCTTATGACCGGAGAAGGCGTAGAAGTCGCAGTCCAGTGCCTGGACGTCCACCGACTCGTGAACGATGCCCTGTGCACCGTCAATGAGCACCGGAACGCCGAATTCGTGACTTTTCTGCACAACTTCGCGAACGGGATTAACAAGGCCTAACACATTGGAAATGTGAGAGATACATACAATCTTCGTTCGCTGAGAAATCAATTTTTCCAAATCTTCGACCGCCAGCACACCATTTTCGCGAATGTCAAGGACTTTAAGCTCCGCCTTTTTTCGCTGGCAAAGCATCTGCCAGGGAACGATGTTGCTGTGATGCTCGGCGGTGGAGACGATGACCTGGTCCCCTTCATGAACGAAGGCTTCGCCGAAGGAGAAGGCAACCAGGTTGATGGCGGCGGTGGCGCCGGAGGTGAAGACGATCTCCTCGCGGGAGGCCGCGTTCAGAAATTCCTTCACGGCGTCGCGGGCGCCTTCGTAGGCGTCGGTTGCCTGGGCGGCCAGGTGATGGACGGCCCGGTGGATATTGGCGTTCTCTTCCAAGGAGAGTTTCTGCCACAGATCCGCTACCGCCTGCGGACGCTGGGCCGTGGCGGCATTGTCCAGATACACCAGCGGCTTCCCGTACACAGTACGGGAAAGAATAGGGAACTGCTTGCGAATCTCAGATACAGACATAGCCATTGATAAAGTCTGCAAATTTACATAAATTTGCCGAATGATTGACTATATCAAAGGACAAATCGTGGAGTTGACCCCCACGGAGCTTATTCTTGAAAACGCCGGAATCGGCTACAGCATCCTCATTTCCCTGCAGACCTACGAAGCTTTTCAGCAGCAGACGCAGGCCGTAGCCTACATCCACCACTACATCCGGGAAGACGAAGAACTCTATTACGGATTCGCCACCAAGGACGAGCGTGAACTGTTCCGTCTGCTCATCGGCGTGTCCGGAATCGGCGTGGCCAGTGCCCGCATGATGCTCTCCACGCTCACCTCCGAAGAGATCCGTCAGGCCATCCTGGCAGAAGACGTGAACAAGATTAAGAGCGTCAAGGGAATCGGTCTCAAGAGTGCCCAGAGACTGGTTTTAGAGCTCAAAGACAAGATTGTCAAAGGCGAGGGAAGCGCCGATACCGTGCTTTTCAAGGCCGACAATTCCGCACTCGCAGACGAAGCCACCACGGCCCTGGTTATGCTGGGCTTCTCCAAGGCCAACATCGCCAAGGTGATGCCTGCCATCCTCAAAGACAACCCTACGGCGAAGGTAGAAGACATAATAAAAGCCGCCCTGAAGCGGCTTTAGTTTGTTCCACGTGGAACAAAGCTATCTTCCAAAGTACACTAACAGTACGGAAATATCTGCCGGAGAAACACCGGAAATGCGTGAAGCCTGAGCAATTGTCTCGGGCTTATATCTTTTCAATTTCTGCCTACACTCAATTGAGAGGCCGTTTAGGGCATCAAAATCGAAGTCTGCAGGGATCTTGATATACTCCAGGCGATTGTTCTTCTGGGCCTGCAGTTTCTCGCGCTCAATATAGCCCGCGTACTTAATAGAAATCTCCACAGAAGTGACCACTTCCTCGGACGGCAGCTCTCCCATATTCTTAGTGATTGTTCCACGTGGAACAGCGGCAAGTAGATCAGAAAGATTCAATTCCGGGCGGGAAACCAGCTCGGAAAGATGCTTGGATTCGGTCAGCGGAGTGCTTCCAGCGGCCTCCAGAACGGGATTTACGACGTCTGCGCGCATCTTATAGCCCTCACAGAATTCGCTTAGTCTGGCCACATCTTCCTGCTTTTTCATCACAGCAGCGTAGCGTTCTTCGTTGGCGTAACCCAGGGAGTGGGAGAGTTCCGTAAGACGGAAGTCGGCATTATCCTGGCGCAGGAGAATGCGGTATTCGGCACGGGAAGTGAACATGCGGTACGGCTCGTCCACGCCCTTATTGATCAGATCATCGATGAGAACGCCGATATAGGCCTGGTCCCGGCGCAGGACCATCGGCTCGTGTTCCATGAGGAACAAATGGGCGTTCATACCGGCCACAATACCCTGTGCAGCGGCCTCCTCATAACCGGTAGTACCATTGACCTGACCGGCCAGGAAAAGGTTCTCTACGACCTTGGAACGCAGGGAATGATGCAGGAACTGCGGGTCAAAGTAGTCGTACTCCACAGCGTAGGCCGGCTTGAAGAATACGGCGTTTTCAAGGCCTTTAATCGCATGGACGGCCTCCAGCTGTACCTCGAGAGGAAGAGAGGACGAGAAGCCCTGCAAATAGTATTCAGGGGAGGATACACCCTCCGGCTCCAGGAAGAGCTGGTGGGAATCCTTGCCGGCAAAGGTGCGCAGCTTGTCCTCAATGCTGGGGCAGTAACGCGGGCCCTTACCGTGAATCAAACCGGTGAACAGCGGAGAACGGTCGAAGCCCGTTCGCAGAATCTCGTGCACTTTCTCGTTCGTGTGAAGGAGGAAGCAATCCATCTGCCGGCCTCCGGCCTGCACGGCAGAAGGAACATTCAGATAAGAGAAACGCTCCGGATTCACATCGCCCTCCTGACGGACCAGCTTGGTGAGGTCAATGGAGCGGATGTCCAGACGCGGCGGGGTGCCGGTCTTCATGCGTTCCATCGGAATGCCCTCGGCGGCGAGCTGGTCAGAAATTCCGTAAGAAGCTTTCTCGCCGATACGGCCACCCTCGAAAGAGTGCTGGCCGATGAACATCTTTCCGTTCAGGAAGGTGCCGGCGGTCAAAACAAAGGCCCGAGCGTAGAAAATTGCCCCGGTAGTTGTACGGACACCCGTGATTACGCGATTCTCAAAGAGAAATTCTGCCGCAAAATCTGCGTAAATCCTTAAGTTAGAGCAGCTTAAGAGCGTCGCAAGCCAGGTAGCAGAAAACTTCTGTTTGTCGCACTGCGCGCGCGGACTCCACATGGCGGGACCCTTGGAACGGTTGAGCATGCGGAACTGCAGGGTAGCGGCGTCGGTCACCAGACCGGAGTAACCGCCCAGTGCATCGATCTCGCGGACGATCTGTCCTTTGGCAATTCCACCCACGGCAGGGTTGCAGCTCATCTTGGCCAGACCGTTCAGGTCCGGGGTAAGGAGCAGCACAGACGAACCCATACCAGCAGCGGCCATCGCGGCTTCACAGCCGGCATGACCGCCTCCGATTACAATGACATCGAAGCGGTTATTCATACGTTAGGACGCTGGGAAAGATAATAGTTCTCCTTGGCGCGCATCTGGGCAATGTCTTCCTCCGTGTGGTCGTCGTAGCCAATCAGGTGCAGCAGACCGTGCACAATGACACGGTTCAATTCGTCGGCGAACTCGGTGCCATAGAAGGAAGCGTTCTCACGAACAGAATCGATGGAGATGAAAAGGTCTCCGGAAAGGGTTTTACCCTCGCAGTAGTCGAAGGTGATAATGTCCGTATAATAATCGTGCTGCAGATATTTTATATTGACATCCAATATATAGTTATCGGAGCAAAATATAATGGAAATATCTCCAAGACGCTTTGCCTCACTCTCTGCCACAAACTTGAGCCAGCGCGACGTGAGACGCTTCTCCTTAAAAGGGAAGCTGATATCCTCAGTAAAATAAGAAATCATTTACTCGAATTCAAAAAGGTGAATGAAGCCGGTTAAATCCAGCACGTCACGGATGACATCATTTACACTCTTCAGGATAACGCGCGAGCCCACAGCCTTGGCCTGCTTCAGGATGCCCAGCAGCACGCGAAGGCCGCTGGAGGAAATGTATTCCAGTTCTTTGCAATCGATAATGATATCCTTACCCTCGCTCTTCAGCAGCGGCTGAAGCGCTTTCTCTGTTTCCTGGGCAGCAGCAGTATCCAGCTCACCGGATAAAACAGCAATGATTTTGCCCTCTGTTTCCTGAATTGTAGTAGTCATCGCAAAAATTTCGTTAAAGATAATACATTTTTTCCGTCCCTGCGCGAATAAGCCATAGAATCCATCAGCCTGCGGGACAGCAGAACGCCCAGACCGCCAATGGGACGGTCCTGTGCAGAGAGTGTTGTATCGGGCTCCAGAACGGTTGTAGGGTCGAAGGGGAAGCCGGAATCGACGATGGTAAAGCGCACCTCGCGGCGGTTGGAATCGGCCTTTATAAGCACGCTTCCTTCCTCGCCGGCGGGGTAGGCGTAGTTCATCACGTTGACGACGGCCTCCTCCACGGCGAGACGGATACCCGCGGCGACGCGGTTATCGGCCTCCACTTTCGCGAGGAAGTCTTTCATAAAGGTTCCGAGGAGGGGAATGTCGGCCTCGGTATTACGCAGGGTGATTTCTTCGTGCAGAAGGTCCTCCGGGGCAAAGCGCACGGCCAGCAGGGTGAGGTCGTCGCTCTGCGGGGCTTCGCCGGCAAAGCGGTGCGCCGCTTCGCTCAGGGAGGTCACGAGCGATTTCAGGGACTTTTCGGGCGACGAAAGGTAGGCGTCCAATACAGGAGCCATCCCGTCGCGCCCGAAGGCTTTACGGGCCTTGTTTTTGGCCTCCGTAAGGCCGTCCGTATAAAGCAGCAGCGTGGTGCCGGGCGCCAGCGTGCACGAGTGCTCCTCGAAGCGGGTGTCCGGGAACACGCCCAGCGGCAGATTGGACGCCGCCTGCAGCAGCTGCGCGTCGCTGGTGAGGATAAACGGTTTGTCGTGGCCGGCGCTGGCGTAGTGGAATTCGCCGGAATAGAGATCCAGGCAGCCCACGAAGAAGGTCATGAACATATTGCTGTCGTTTCCGCGCGCGATCTGGGCGTTCATGGCCGACAGAATCTGCGCCGGACGCTCCTCCTTCGAGGCAATGAGCCGGAAGATGGAATGCGCCACCGACATGAGCATGGAGGAAGGCACACCCTTGCCGCTGACGTCGCCGATACAGAAGAAAATCTTGCCGTCCCGGAGCATGAAGTCGTACAGGTCACCGCCCACTTCGCGGGCCGGTTCCAGGGAGCCGTACACAAAAGGCGGGAAGCTCTTCGGGAGCATCTCCTGCTGAATCCCGCGCGCCACCTCCAGCTCACCGGAAATGCGCGCCTGTTCCTCCGAGGCAAGGCGGAGCTTATTCTCATTCCGGGCATAGAGGTTAATCATGAAGGCCAGCACAGCCAGGCCCAGCAGCACCAGCAGAAGATTCTGGAGCCCATGTTTCCGAAGGCCCGCAAAGGTCTCGTCAATTGAATAGACCTGCACCACCTGCCAATAAGGGTCCTTCTCCAACTTGGAAACCTGGAAGGAGATGGAAGGATTGGCCGATGCAGGCAGCCGCCCCTCAAAGATGGAGAGCGCCTGCTCCACCTCGTCGGGAGAGTTCCTCCGCGGGGAAGGGCCGGCGACCAGGTCCCCGTAGTCGTTCACCACAAGGCCGAAGGAAGAGCGCAGCGGCTGATGCGCATTGAGCGTGTCTCCCAGCCAGGTAAGGTCGATATCAATGGAACAGATGGCAACAATCTCACCGTCACCGTCCTTGATAGGGTAGGAAAAAGAGGAGAGGGAAAGGGAATCCGGGCCGAAGGTATAAGGATCGGTCCAGCTGGTGGTGCGGTGATCCAGCACCCACTGGTATTCTTCGTTCAGGGTATAGTCGTGATCCGGGCCGGCCAGCTGCGACACTGTGATGCTGCCGTCTTTGTGCTTTACCGCGTAAGGCTCGAACAGGCGGCCTTTGGAGCGGTAATAATAAGGCTTGAAGGCAATGCTGCCGCCCACGGCGTGCGGGTTGCTGTCAATCAGGCGCACCATGCTCTGGAACAGGGAATCCGGATGCGCCATGCAGCGCCGTACGTCCCACAGATTCTCCAGCATGGTGGTTTCCGTGAGCTCCAGGGTGTGCTCAAGGACATCGGCCATCGAGCGTCCCATCATGCGGCCGCGGACATTCATCTCGTCCTGCATGATGCCCCGCAAGTGCTCATACTGCACAATGGAGATGACCTCTACCATAACAGCAGCAAGGACAACAATCCCTATGCGGGACAGACGGCTATTTCGCAGTAAAGCCATGTGTTATTAATATCGGCGTGGTAAAGTTATTACTTGTTTTCGATAAGTCAAAATGTCAAAAATCGAAAAATTTATATAATTTTGTGATAACCAAACACTAGAACGATGAACCAGACTTCCTGTAAGACGGTTCTGGAGGCCTTTCGCGAGCAGGTGAAAGCCCATCCGGAACAAAATGCAGTTGTTTTCGAAAACGTACAGTTAAGCTACGCCGAGGTAGATGCCCTCACGGACAACCTTGCCGCTTATATTGAAACCCAAGTTCCCGCAAAAAGCGTGATCGGAATCATGCTGGGCCGCAACGAGTACATGATGCTGGCCCCGCTGGGCGCCCTCAAAGCCGGGTGTCCCTACCTCCCGCTGGACCCTTCGTACCCGCCGGAGCGCCTGGAATTCATGATGAAAGACGCCGACGCGAAGATGCTGGTGGCCGATGAACCCCTCATCACCATCCTCAAGGACTACAAGGGCCCCGTGCTGAAGACCGCCGACATCCGGAAACTCCATCCCGGAAAACCCCAGGCCGCCCCTGCCCGGCCGGAAGACCTTTTCATCCTGCTGTACACCAGCGGCACCACCGGTACGCCCAAGGGCTGTATGCTCAGCCACAAAAACGTGTTTCTATACTCTTGGCACCACGGCCAGAACGTAAACATCCGGGAAGGCTCCCGGATGACTGCCTACGCCAGTTTCGGCTTCGACGCATTCGTTGGAGACCTGTATGGAACACTGGTAGCTGGCGCTACGTTGTATATCATCCCGGAAAAGTTGCGCCTGGACCTCCCGGCACTGCACAAATACTTTGAAGACAACGGAATTACGCACTGCTTCATGACCACGCAGGTGGCCACCCAGTTCGCCATCAATTACCCCGACTGCAAGGGGCTCCAGGTCATGTATACCGGCGGTGAAAAGATGGCCTCTTTCCCGCTGCCCCACTATCGTCTTTTCAACTGTTACGGCCCCACGGAGTGCTGCTGCTACGTAGTGAGTGAAGAAGTGAAAACGCAAGAGGAGAACATCCCCATCGGCGTTCCGCTCACCGGCATCCACACCTACATCGTAGACAAGGACGGCAAGCAGGTGAAACCGGGAGAGAACGGCGAACTGTGGATTGCGGGCGAGCAGGTGGGCGACGGATACCTCAACCGGCCCGACAAGACGGCCGAGGCCTTCCTCACGAACCCCTTCGACAAAGACCCCGCCTACTCCCGCGTATACCGCACCGGCGACATCGTACGCCAGCGGGCCGACGGTAAGATAGAGTTCGTGGGCCGAAAAGACGGTCAGGTGAAAATCCGCGGTTTCCGCATTGAACTCAAGGAAGTGGAAGCCGTTATCCGGGAATTCCCTGATATCAAGGATGTTACCGTACAGGCCTTTGACGAACCTGGTGCAGGCGCAGGCAAGTTCCTGGCCGCCTACATCGTGAGCCCCAAGGAAATCAACATTCCGGAGCTGGACGAATTCATCGCCAGCAAGAAACCCCCGTACATGGTGCCGGCCGTGACCATGCAGATCGAAGCCATCCCCCTCAACGTGAACCAGAAGGTGGATGTGAAAGCCCTTCCCAAGCCGGAACCGCAGGAGCGCAAGCCGGAAGCCCACGTGGCCCCGCTGAACAGGCTAGAAGAGGAGATCAGCAGTATTATCAAGGAAGCGGTGGGCATCGGCGGCTTCGGCCTCACCGAGCCCCTGTACTACAGCGGCCTTTCCTCGCTGGGCGCCCTTCGCCTGGCCACGGAGCTCTACAAGCGCTACGGTCTGGAGCCGGACATGAACAGCTTCGCCAAGACCGCCAGCCTACAGAGCATCGAGAACGATGTGCTGGAGATCCTGCTGGCAGGGAATTGTCATTCTGAGCGAAGCGAAGAATCTGCCACCGAAGACCAGCCCCAGGAACTCACCTTCCAGCAGACCGGCCTGTACCTGGACTGCGTCCGCAATCCCGCCTCCACGGCCTACAACCTGCCCTGCATCCTCACCTTCCCCGCGGGCACGCAAGTATCGGCCCTTAAAAAAGCCCTCCTCGACATTCTGGAGGCCCACCCCGGCCTCACCGGACGCCTGGAGCAGCGGGACGGCAAGGTATACCTCGTGCCCGGCAAGCCGGACCCGGAAATCCCCTCCGTCAAGCTGCAAAGCGAGGCCGACTATGAGACCCTCAAGGAAGCCTTCATGCAGCCCTTCGACCTCTCCGGCCCGCTATATCGGCTCAATATCGTCCAGACGCCCGGTAAGCTGCGCCTGATGGCCGACTTCCACCATCTCATCTTCGACGGCCACTCCTACGACGTCTTCCTGGCCCAGCTCACCGCCGCCCTCGAAGGCAGGGAGCCCGAAAAGGAAGACTACACCTACTTCCGCTATGCCCGGGACCAGAAGGCCTACCAGGACAGCGAGGAATTCAAGCAGGCCGAATCCTTCTTCGCCACCCTCATGGCCGGCAAGGAAGACGAGACCGGCGTCATCCCCGACAAGCACCCGCAGGAAGACGAGGTGGGCCACGAAATATGGCTTCGCAAGAAGATTGGGGCCGATGTCACCGCGCGATGCCACGCGCTGGGAATCTCGCCCGCCAGCTACTTCCTGGGCGCCGCCTTCATGACCGTGAGCGCCTTCTGCGGCAAGCAGAAAGTGTACATGTGCACCGTGGCGAACGGCCGCGGAGACATGCGCTGCGCCAATACCTTCGGCATGTTCGTGAACACCATGGCCCTCTCCGGCGAGGTGGGGGACCAGCCGGTGGCCGACTTCCTGAAAAAGACCGACCAGGACTTTAGCACCGTCCTCTCTTACCAGAACTATCCTTTCGCCAGGGTATCATCGGCCTTCGACTTCCATCCGGCCGTGATGATTGCCTACCAGGTGGGCCTCATTGAGAAGCATACCGTCAACGGGCAGCCGCTGGAGGATGAGCTCATTACGCAGGACACCCCGAAATTCCCGCTGAGCATCTTCATCGAAGGCACCGAAGAGGCCCCCGAACTGGCCCTCGCCTACGATGACAGCCAGTATACCGAACCCCTGATGCGCTCCTTCGCCGACGCCATGGAATGCGTGGTGAGAGGCATGCTGAAGGACGTCGCCCTCACGGAGATTCCTTTCGTGGACGGCGAGCGCCTCAAGGAACTGGACGGCTTCAACTGCTACACGCAGGAGGTAGACCTGAGCCAGACCGTGGTAGACCTGTTCCGCAAGCAGGCCAAGGCCACGCCCGACGCCCCGGCCGTGCTTTTCGAGGGTAGGACCATCAGCTATAAGGAACTGGACGAATACACCGACGCCCTGGCTGCGAAGATCCTCTCCGTCATGCCCGGCCCCGACGCTGGCTCAGAACCTGTTGTGAGCATCCTCATCAACCGCAACGCCTGGATGACCAAGGCCTCCCTGGCCGCCATGAAGGCCGGCTGCGCCTACCAGCCGCTGGATCCTTCCTACCCGCCGGAGCGCCTGAACTTCATGATCCAAGACTCCCACGCCAAGCTCCTCATTGCCGACAAAGAACTCCTGCCGCTGGTAGGGGACTACAAGGGAGCCGTGCTCACAACGAAGGAGATAGATGCCCGGTCGTTGCCGGGCATGACGGCTCCGACCGACAATCTCGCCAAACCCGAGAACATGTACATCCTCCTGTACACCTCCGGCTCCACCGGAACGCCCAAGGGATGTATGCTGGAGCACCGCTGCCTGGTCAATTTCTGCGCCTGGTACCGGAAATACTACGACCTCAAGCCCGGCGACAAGGTGGCCGCCTTCGCCAGTTACGGCTTCGACGCCAACATGATGGACCAGTACCCCGCCCTCACCAGCGGCGCCTGCGTCTGCATCATCCCCGAAGAAGTCCGCCACGACCTGGGCGCTCTGGACCGTTTCCTCATCGACAACGGCGTTACGCACAGCTTCATGACCACCCAGGTGGGCGTGATGTATGCCCGTAACTTCCCCAATAACCCTGTCTTGAAGCACCTGTCCGTGGGCGGCGAGAAGCTCATCTCCATGCCGCCGCCGTCCTATGCCTTCTACAACGGATACGGCCCCACGGAGTGCACCATCTTCTCCACCATCTTCCGCGTGAAGGAACGCGAGGAGAACATCCCCATCGGCCATCCTCTGGACAACGTCCAGCTGTACGTCGCCGACCGTCAGCTCCGCCGCCTGCCCATCGGTGCGGCCGGCGAACTGCTCATCGGCGGCGTGGGCGTGGGCCGCGGGTACCTCAATAACCCCGAGAAGACGGCCGAATGCTTCGTGGAGAACCCCTATGAGCCCGGCGTGCGGCTCTACCACTCCGGCGACATCGTGCGCTGGCGGGCCGACGGCAACATCGAATTCGTGGGCCGAAAAGACCGTCAGGTCAAGATCCGCGGCTTCCGTATCGAGCTGAAGGAAGTGGAAGGCGTGCTGCAGGAATTCCCGGGCGTGAAGGACGTCACCGTACAGGCCTTCGACGCACCCTCCGGCGGCAAGTTCCTCGCCGCTTATGTGGTGGCCGATGGTCCCTTCGACCCCAAGGCTGCAGCCGACTTCATCCGCGAGCGCAAGCCGCCGTACATGGTGCCCGCCGCGTGGATGCAGCTGGACGCCATTCCGCTGAACGTGAACCAGAAGGTAGACCGCAAGGCCCTGCCGGAGGCCGTCCCCACTTCCATGGACGAATACATTGCGCCCGTGGGTGAGACCGAGAAGGCCCTCTGCGCCATCTTCGAAGAGATCCTGGGCGTGGAGAAAGTGGGTGCCACCGACTCCTTCTTCGACCTGGGCGGCACCTCCCTCATGGTGACCAACGTCATGGTGAACGCCGAGAAACAGGGCCTGCACTTTGCCTACTCCGACGTGTTCTCCCATCCATCGGCCCGTTCCCTGGCCGCCTTCCTCAAGGGAGACCAGGCCGTGCAGGAGCAGGACAGCAACATCACAGACTACGACTACTCGGCCATTGACGCGCTGCTCGCCCAGAATAACCTGTCTTCCTTCCTTTCAGGCAAGCGCATCCGTCTGGGCCGCAACATCCTCCTTACCGGCGCCACCGGCTTCCTGGGCATCCACGTGCTCAAGGAACTGCTGGAAAGCACCGGGCCGGACACCACCATCTGGTGCCTGCTCCGTGAAAAGGGCGCTCTTACTCCGGAACGCCGCCTCAAGGAGATGCTGGTCTACTATTTCGACAAGGATTACCGCAGCCTCTTCGGAACGCGCATCAAGCCCGTGGCGGGAGACATCACCCAGCCCGAGACCCTGGCTCCGCTTAAGGATATCGACATGGTGTTCAACTGCGCCGCCAACGTGAAGCACTTCTCCAAGGGGACCGACATCGAAGACATCAACTACGGCGGTGTAAAGAATCTCGTTGAGCTGTGCGAGAAGAACGGCGCCTACCTGGTGCACGTTTCCACCGAAAGTGTGGGCGGACTTACCCCCGGTAACGTCCCCGACACCCTCACCGAGCAGATGCTCTTCTTCGGGCAGCTCACCGACAACCAGTACGTCCATTCCAAGTTCCTGGCCGAACGGCATATTCTGGAACAGATGGCCGCAGGGAAGCTGCGTGCCAAGATCCTGCGCGCCGGCAACCTGTCACCGCGTGCCCGGGACGGTGAGTTCCAGGTGAACATGAACGCCAACGCTTCCATGGGACGGCTCAAGGCCTTCAAACTCATCGGAGCCTGCCCGTATCAGGCCCTGGAAGGGCAGATGGAATTCACGCCCATCGACCAGGCCGCCCAGGCCATGGTACTGCTGGCCCAGACACCGCTGGAGAACTGCGTGTTCAACGTTTCCAACAATCATATCGTCCCCATGGATGACATCCTTACCCGCCTGGAAAAGATTGACGGGAAGCCACTGGAATACGTGGAAATGGCCGATTTTACCAAACGGATGGAAGAAGCCAATGCCGATCCCGCCAAGGCCCGCATCCTGGCGCCACTGGTGGCCTACCAGCAGTCTGCCGCCGAAACCGAAGGCGTGGAAACCCTGGCCTCGACGGTGTTCACCATGCAGGTGCTCCACCGCCTGAACTTCCGCTGGAATCACACCTCCAGCGAGTACGTGGACATGATTTTCGAGATGCTCAGAACCCTGCAGTACTTCGATTAATTACCACAGGAAATTATTGAAGGGATACCTTCCTGCATGAATCTCCGCGACGATCTTATACAGGTCGTTGCGGAGTTTTTCAATACCAATCTTTTCCTTGGCACTGATGAAGATACAGGGGGTCTTTTCTTCGGCAATCCAGCTGGACTTGAGTTCGTCCAGGGTGCGGTTGATGGGCTGCTTGGGCTCCAGGGAGAACTCGTCGTAGGGCTCGTAGGTGTAGGCGTCTACCTTGTTGAAGACTACATACACGGGCTTGTTGGCGGCGTTGATGTCGCGCAGGGTCTGTTCCACCACGGCCATCTGCTCCTCAAAGTCCGGGTGGGAGATGTCCACCACGTGCACCAGGACATCGGCCTCACGAACCTCGTCCAGCGTACTCTTGAAGGCCTCCACCAGCTGCGTGGGGAGCTTGCGGATGAAGCCTACGGTGTCGCTCAGCAGGAAGGGTACATTTTCGATGACCACCTTTCGCACGGTGGTGTCCAGCGTAGCGAAAAGCTTATTCTCGGCAAAAACGTCAGATTTGGCCAATAAATTCATCAAAGTACTTTTTCCTACGTTGGTATACCCCACGAGCGCCAAACGCACGAGAGAGCCTCTATTGCCCCTTTGCGTGGCCATCTGGCGGTCTACTTTCTTCAGGTCTTCCTTTAGTTTGGAAATCCGCTGCTTTACGATACGGCGGTCAATTTCAATCTGGGTCTCACCCATACCGCCTCGGGTACCCATACCACCGCGCTGACGCTCCAGGTGGGTCCACATGCCGGCCAGGCGGGGGAGCATGTAATTGTAGTGCGCCAGTTCCACCTGCATCTTGGCGTAGGAAGTCTTGGCCCGCTGGGCAAAGATTTCCAGGATGAGGCTGGTACGGTCAATGACATCGCTGCAGGCAATCACCTTTTCGATGTTGCGCTGCTGCATACCTGTAAGTTCATCATCGAAGATGACGTATTCTATCTCGTTTTCCTGGCAGTATTCCTTAATCTCGTCCAGCTTACCCGGGCCGATGTACGTGGCCTTGTCGGGGCGGTCCAGCCGCTGGGTGAACATCTTGTCCGGAATGGCACCGGCCGTTTCGGCCAGAAATGCCAGTTCATCCAGGTACTCCTGCACCTTGCGTTCGGCTCCCTTTTCCAGGATAACGCCCACAAATACTGCCTTATTAGTCTTGAATTCACTCATAGGCTGCAAAGATACGAAATCTTCACGAATAGAGTTCGAGTCCGGTTTTTTGATATTACGATTAGTTTTTGCAATTTTGCACATCGTAAAAAACGGTCCACGCCAGCTCTTTAAAAGTAATTACTTTTCCATCAAATATTTATGTCTAACTAAAACTTATCAGTCTATGGGTAAGAAACTTCTGATTTGCGCAGCAGGAATCCTCTTAAGCATGGGATTCGCAAACGCACAGAACAACGTACAAGGACATGTCGTTTATGCCGAAGACGGCTCTCCTGTCGTAGGCGCATCAGTAATGGTAGAAGGCACCAGCATCGGAACCTACGCCGACTTCGATGGGAACTTCATCCTGAACAACGTTCCCCAAACCGCCAAGTATGTGGTTGTCGGCTTCATGGGCATGAAAGATGTCCGTATGGAAATGGCTCCTAATATGGAGATCACCCTTTTCCCGGACGAAAACACACTGGAAGAAACCGTGGTTGTAGCCTACGGTAAGCAGTCCCGAAAGTCCATCACCGGCTCCATTTCCCAAATCAGCGACGAAAAACTGAGCCAGCGCATCGGGACCTCCGCTACCGGCGCACTGGAAGGCTTCGCTCCGGGTATCCAGATTAACAACACCTACGGTGAACCCGGCACCTCCCCCGAAATCCGTATCCGCGGTTTCGGTTCCATCAACGGAAAAAACGACCCGCTGTATGTAGTGGATGGCGTGATTTTCGACGGAAGCATCTCTGAAATCAATGCTGCCGATATTGCCAGCATCTCCGTCCTGAAAGATGCTTCTTCTGCAGCCCTGTACGGTTCCAAGGCCACCAACGGTGTAATCATTATCACCACCAAGAGCGGCAGCGGTTCCCAGAAACCTCAGGTAACTGTCAAGATTAACGAGGGTCTGTACACCCGCGGTATTCCCGAATATGACGTTACCAGCGCCGACGAATGGATGGAAGTCTCCTGGATTGCCATGAAGAACTTCGCAAAGACCAGTGAACTGGGCCTGAGCGAAACGGCAGCACGCGCCTATGCCAGCGAGCACCTCATTGCCGACTATGCCAGACTCAACATCTACGACCGCGCCAATAACGACCTGTTCGACGAAGAGGGAAAGTTGATTGCCCAAAAGAACCCCAACTTCAATGACCTCAACTGGTACGACGTTGTACAGCGTGTGGGTAAGCGTAGCGAATACAACATCTCCGGTAGCGTGGCTTCCAGCAAATTCAACGTATATGCCAGCGCCGGATACCTGAAAGAGCAGGGATATGTTCTTGCCACCGATTATGAACGTTTTACAGCCCGCCTCAACACCAGCTTCACGCCCAATAAGTGGTTCAAAGCAGGTGTCAATGTGAACGCGATGGCCGCCGACCGTGACTACAACTCCAACGCAACCGGTACCGCCTATGCGAACCCGTTCAACACCATTCGCAACATGGCTCCTATCTATCCCTGCTATCTGCACGATCACGCCAATAACGAAGAGATTGTGGTCGACGACTTCGGCAATAAAGTCTGGGATACCACTTCCGACTATCTGACTAACCGTAACATTGCTTACGAATTACGCAACGACACCAACAAGGAACACCGCAACGTGCTTGGCGGCCAGGTTTACGGTACCATCTCGCTCCCTTACGGCTTCTCCGTCACCATTAAAGGGGACATCAATCAGAGCAACACCACCCGTAAGAAGTACAACAACCCTTACATCGGTGACGGTGCAACCAACAACGGCCGTCTCACCAACTACAGTTACCGTTTCCTTAGCTACACTGCTCAGGAACTCCTGAACTGGGAATACAACTTCGGCAAGCACCATGTAGACGTACTCGCAGGTCATGAGAACTATGCCTACGACATGTTCTATGACTCTGCCATGAACACCAATATGTCCATTCCGGGCGTTTTACTTCCTCACCAACTCATACACCCAAGGTTACGACGACAAGGACCGCTCCGAGGCCTATATCACCCGCGCCCGTTACAACTTCGACGAGCGCTACTTCGCAGAAGTATCCTGGCGCCGCGATGCCTCTTCCCGCTTCTCTCCCCAGAACCGCTGGGGTAACTTCTACTCAATCGGCGGTAGCTGGAACATTTCCCGTGAAGCCTTCATGGAAGACTACCCCTGGGTGAACGACCTGCGCCTCAGAGCTGCTTTCGGTGAAGTAGGTAACAACGCCGGTGTAGACTATTACGCCTATCAGGCCCTCTATGAACTTGACAAGAACGGCGGTAATACCGCTCTGATGAAACAGAGCCTGGATGCCTCCGATATCAAGTGGGAAACCACCCGTACCTTTGACCTGGGTCTGGAAGGTTCCCTGTTCGACAAACGTCTCAACTTTATGCTGGGCTGGTTTGACAAACAGTCCGTAGACCTGCTCTTCAAGGTTAAACTCCCGCTTTCCGCCGGTTCCTGGTCCCATCAGGACGATTCTGGCGAATACAATATGACCAAGTACCAGAACATCGGTTCTATCTCCAACCGCGGCTTTGAGCTTTCCCTGAACGGTGACATTATCCGTACGAAGAACCTTACCTGGAGCCTGGGTACAGAGGCCACCATCCTCAGGAACAAGATTAAATGCCTGCCGAATGACAACGCTGAAATGCCCAACGGGAACATCCGTCGTTTCGCGGTAGGAAAGAGCATCTACGAGTTCTACACCTATCATTTCGAAGGTGTGGATCAGCTCACCGGACGTTCTCTCTACACGCTGGATCCCGACCAGCGGGAGAATGCCAACCGCGCCGGTGAACTGGTAACCATTAACGGTGTTGACTATACAAGCGATACTGCCTACGGTAAGCGCGACTGGGCCGGAACTGCACTTCCCAACATCTACGGTTCCTTCAACACGAACCTGCGCTACAAGAACTTCACCTTCAGCGCCCTGTTCACCTGGAGCCTTGGCGGTAAGATGTTTGATGGTTCTTATAGGAGCCTGATGTCCACCAACTCTGCCTCCAGCGCATCCAACAACCATAAGGACGTGCTCAAATCCTGGAGACAGGCCCCCGATGGAATGACCGAAAACGATCCTAACCGCATCGATCCCAATGGTATTCCTTCCATCGACTTCAACCGCAGCCAGAAGAGCAACGACACGTCCGACCGCTGGCTCACCAGCAACAACTACTTCGTTATCAAAAACGTGAACCTTTCTTACACCCTGCCCAAGCGTTGGACGAACGCCGCCGGCATGGAAAGCGCTTCCATAAACGCCAGCGTGGAGAACCTTCTCTCTTTGTCGGCCCGTACCGGTATGAACCCGCAGTATAGCTTTAATGGTGATTATGAAAACACCTATGTCACCGCCCGTGTGTTCAACCTTGGTGTAACGATCAACTTCTAAATTTGTGACGATTATGAAAAATATCTTCAATAAAGCGGTTGCAGCATTGGTATTGAGTGCAGGTGTTTTCGCTTCCTGCTCCAAGGACTACCTCAACACCATTCCCACAAACGCCATCAGTGCCTCCACGGCTGTTGCCACTTATGAAACCGCCATTGGCGCCCTCAATGGTATTGCGCTTACCATGTGCACCCAGCAGTATATGTCCACACAGGGCTTCTGCGGTGAGAATGCCATCATACGTCTCTACGAGAACTATCCCAGCCAGGATTACAACTACAACCAATATGCTTCCGGTTGGGCCGATATTCACAACCAGACCATGCATACAGAAAGAAACGATAAGTATAATTTCTATGCCTGGTACTACTACTACAACATCATCGGCCAGGCAAACTCTATCATTGCCAATATCGACGCATCTTCGGCCTCCGAAAAGCAGAAGGCTTTTGTAAAGGCTTCCGCCCTCACTTTCCGCGCATATGGCTACCAGAAACTCCTGCAGTACTACTGCCCCCGCTGGCTTGATTCCAACGAAGGCACTTCCGACGAAGGCAAGACGCTGGTCCTGCGCGTAGACGAAAGCACCGGTGACCAGGCTCCCAGCACCATGGCCGCTGTATACAAGCAGATTTATGATGACTGCGACGAAGCCATCGAACTATTCAACGAGAGCGGTATGGATCGTGAGAGAGGTCATGTATGGCACACCAATATCAATGTTGCCCACGCTGTTTATGCCCGTGCTGCCCTTAACAAGCTGGATTATGCAAAGGCCCTGTCAGAAGCCCAGCTGGCCCGTGACGGTTATCCCCTCGTTGATGGAGATGACTACAACGACGGTTTCATGAGACCCAACAGCGAATGGATTATGGGTAGCTACGATGATGCCACCGAAAACAAATGGTACTGGAGCTTGGGTACCCAGTTCTCCTGCAATGGTTATTATGCCAGCAATACAGCCAACGGAGCCGGTTCCATCAGCATTGAACTCGCCAACAAAATTCCCGACGAAGACGCGCGTAAAGCCCTGTTCCTCACGCCCGACAAATTCGATCACTACAGCCCGGAGAGCGTACATACCTCCTTCTATTATCTGGGCATAGACCAGCAGCAGAACAGTTTGAATGTCGTTAATCAGGATCTTTTCAACGAGGTGAAATCTTACATTGCTTCCATGGCTATCAGGGGTGTTACTGTTCCGCTTGCTGCCGAAAAATATCATCTGGGAGACCAGATCAAGTTCTACGTGTTTGACAAGCCTGGAGTAGGTTACTTGCCTTTTATCCGTTCTTCCGAAATGGTGCTTATTGAGGCCGAGGCGGCCTTTAAACTGGACAGAATAACCGATGCCCAGGATGCACTGATCGAACTCAACGGCACCACCGGCCGTACCCCTCATTATACCTGCACCAAGACTGGTAACGACCTTTGGGAAGAAATCGTGAACTACCGCTCTATCGAGCTCTGGGGTGAAGGCTTCCAATGGTCCGACTTCAAACGTTGGAAACGTCCCATCGTCCGTAAGACCTTTGAGAATGGCAGCAATGCCCACCCTGCTGTTGCAATCACCATCAACCCCAACGAAGTTAACAACTGGACTTGGGTAGTTCCTCAGCTGGAAACCGACTATAACAAGGGTTTTGATATCACCAACCCCGAAGCTTAATCAGCTTCCATCATACAACAAAAACGTCCGGAATTTTCATCCGGACGTTTTTTATAGATTAATCTCAGAAGGATAAACCGCCATGAAGACCAAAGGTGGGGCCGAGGCTGATGCCCAGAAAGACCTTGGTTTCACCCCATGTACGGATGGCGACACCGGGTTGCCAGGAGATATAACCACGAAGATTCTTTTCATTGGCATAGCCCTGATTGGAATCGCCCATTTTCCTGTCATAAACATAAATACCACCTACCATCAAGTCGCTATACAGAAAGACCTTTCTTTTCTGGCCTAAAGGTATATAAATACGTTGGTACGCATAAAACGTCGCACGCTGTCCGACACAGTGATATGGTCTGAATTCCTGGCCCCAACCTGCGCCAAGGCCCAGCACGAGATTCTGGTCTACAAAGAAGCCTCCCGTAGCATTGACAGAACAATCCATCAGCATTACATTCGCTCTAACGGTATATTCCGTCTTTTTCTGCCCATAAGACACGGCCGCAAAGAGGAATAGAGACAGGACACAAATAAATAGTCTCTTATTCATGGGTTATAGTTTTGTATTTGCAAATCTAAAACATAAACCCGTTATTTATCAATATCTTGCATCGTTTAAAAAAATCCGCAACGACCGGGATGATCGTTGCGGATAATAATTTATAGTTGGATACGATTAGTATCCAGGGTTCTGCTTCAGGATATCACCGCAGACGTCAAGCTCATCCTTAGGAATAGGGAGAACGTTTTCATTTGCACCGGGAGCGAAGGTACGGGCACCGCTGATGATGCTTTTACCATTTCTCCAGTAGTCGAAAGCAATCTGACCTTCAGCAAAGAGTTCCTTACGACGCTCGTTGATGATATCGTCGATGCTGGTCGTGGTAACATCCACATAGTCCGTAATACGGGTCTTGCGGAGGTCGTTCAGATAAGGAACAGCTGCGTCAACACCAGAAGACTTGAGGGCGGCTTCAGCAGCAATCAGGTACATCTCAGCCAAACGGTATGCCTTGATACTATGGGAATAAAGCGGCACATTGGAACCCTTCTTACCAGGGTACTTCATCGGGAAATAACCAGGGGTACCCTTGCCAGTTTCGGATTCGCGATAAGCAACCATCTTGGAACGGATATCCTTCGGATTCTCCTGCATGAATTGATAGAAATCCTCGGTAACATTGTACTCAGTGTAACCATCCGGGTGCATATAGTAACCGGGAGCATAACGCTGGGCATTGTAATCGTCGTCCTGAGCATACTGAAGGATGATTTCAGAACCTTCATCACCCTGCCATACGGAAACGTAGTTTTCGGTGGTATAGAGGGTATAAGGGGATTCATTGATTACCTTAGCAGCATCGGCCAAAGCTTCCTCGTTCTTACCCCAATAAAGGTAGGCACGGGCACGGATAGCCAGAGCAGCCCAGTAGTTCACATGGCCAAAGTAGGGCTCTTCGGTCAAATCACCGGATTCGATTGCAGTGGTGAGGTCCTTTACAATCTGGGTATATGTCTGTTCAAGCGTGGCACGGGCACCCTTGTAATCCAGAGGATAAACCTCAGTGGACAGTACAATACCAAGATTATTACTGCTACCCGAAGTCGGAATCGGAGCAAAGAAGGTGGCCAGGTGGAAGTGGAACAGACCACGCATTGCGATGAGTTCTGCAATGTAAGGAGCAGCACCTTCCTGATCCTCTAAGGCCTCAGCCTTGACGAGAGCCTTGTTGATATTGGCAAGGGCACGGTACAGGTATGCGTATGCATTCCAGGAATCATTGCTGGTGATACTGCGCTCATGGATCCTCTGGGCAAACTGACCGGAACCTTTATTAACATAGGAATCGGGACCAAGTTCATCGGCGTAAATTGCCAGTTCAGAAGCAAGGGTCATCTGACTACCATAAGTTGCCAGATAATAAGCACCGTTAACAGCGTTGGAAAGGTCGGTTACAGACTGGATAGCAGTATCTGCGGTAATGGAAGTGGAAGGTTCCTGATCCAATTTCTGGCAGGCGCCCAGCAGACCGACAGCGAGAATAGTATAAAATATCTTTTTCATTGCTTTGTCTGATTAAAATTAGAAACGGATGTTTACACCTGCTACGAAGGAACGGGTAGCCGGAACGTCCACGGTTCTGTAACCATTGATGGGAACGTCGGGATCCACATCCGGAGTAGCGGACCAGATCATGAAAGGATTGGTAGCCTTCACATAGAAGCGAACGCTTTCAACAACCTTCTTGAAGGGCTGAGTGTATCCGAGCGTGATTTCACGAACGCGAATATTGTCGGTGGACTTGATGTGACGGGTAGACCAGCGGTCGGAACGGTAAGGGTTACCGTAGATGACACGGGGATACTTGGCATCCTTATTCTCAGGAGTCCAGTAATCTGCACCCTTTGCAAGCTGGTTGAAGCTACCCATACGCATACCGTCGCTCACAGTAAAGTATTCCATGTAGTCGAACAGACTGGCACCAAACTGATAGGAAATCAGGCAGGACAAGTCGAAGTTCTTATAGGTGAAAGTATTGGTCATACCACCCAGGAAATCAGGAGTACCCTTACCTACAATAGTAGAACCAGCCTGAGTGTAATAGTTAGTCACACCCTTGCTCTCATCATCGGGATCCACCCAGAACTCGGCAAGACCGGTTTCCCTATTCACGCCCTTCATAACAGGCAGGTAGAAACTATACATGGATTCGCCTTCGCGCAGGATATACAGACCACCGTCACCGGAAGAAACATCCTCACCATCGGGCAGGCTCAGAATCTTGTTCTTCTGCCAGGTAAAGTTGAAGTCCGTGGTCCAGCTGAAGTTCTTGGTCTTGATATTGGTGGAACTTACTTCTACCTCAATACCGTAGTTGGAGAGGTCACCGATGTTAGCGGTATAGCTGCTGAAACCAGTCAGGATGGAAACGGGACGAGGGAACAGCAGAGCGCTGGTGTGCTTGTTATAGTATTCAACAGTGAGGTTAACGCGGTTGTACATATTCCACTCAAAACCCACGTTGAAGTTCTTGGAACGCTCCCAACCGAGGTTATCGTTACCGGCAGAAGAACCAAAAATAGCAGCTCCAGTAGCATAAGCATTACCAACGGAGTAGTTCTGCTTATAGCTGTAGTAACCACTAGGAAGGTTACCATTGGTACCGAAAGAAGCCTTAACCTTGAAATCGGTAAACAGTTCACTGCCTTCCATGAAGCCTTCCTTGCTCAGTCTCCAGGCACCGGAAACAGACCAGAAATTAGCCCAACGGTTGTTTACACCCAGACGGGAAGAACCGTCACGACGGAAGGAGGCGGAAGCATAGTATTTGTCAGCAAAATTGTAGTTCACGCTGCCCAGGAAACTGTGCATAACAGAGCGGTTATGAGAACCACCTGCACCGTTCAACTGACCCACAGAAAGGGCGGGGAGGTTAGAAACAGGGAACTTGCTGGTAGAAGCATAGATGTAATCGGAATAGTGGTCGGAATACTCGTAACCGGCAATAGCGCTTACATTGTGCTTTCCAAAGGTCTTATTGAAGTGAAGAACGGAAGAGTTCGTCAGGGTCTTGCTCTGGAAATCATACTCATTCTTCAAACCGTCATAAGAACCACCATCAACAGAGGTGGGACCCCACCACATGTACTGACGGCTATCAGACCAGTCATAACCAGTCTGGTTGGTCAGATACAGATAGGGAAGGATATCTACAGTAAAGTCTACGTTAGACAGGCTGCGGGTAGTAGTGGTATTGTAATACTCGTAAGAATCGTCTTCGTAGGCCAGGTGCGGGTTATCCACAGTACCAGACCAGGAAGTACCATTCAGCCATTCACCATTCTCATCCTTAACAGGAGCGGTAGGATCCTGCTGGAAGATACTGGAAGTAGGGGAAGAGTTACCCCAACCCTGTTCCTGATCACTCTGGTCGGCATAACCGTTGGTGGTGTTGATAGACAGCATCTGACGGAAGGAAGCCTTGAGCCAGCTGTTCACCTTGTGGTCAACATTCACACGACCTGAGATACGCTGGAAGCTGGAACCCAGCACAACACCCTTATTGCTGGTTACACCGATACCGGCATAAAACTGAGTGCGATCGTTACCACCACTCAGACTAACCTGATGGTTTGTAGTAGGAGCTGTACGGAAAACTTCATTCTGCCATTTAGTAGAAGTAGCACCGGTTCCGTCGTAAACCCAACCTTTGATATCGTCAACTGTAACAGTACCAAAAGGAGTTCCTTGATTTTCATGATAATAGCCATCATAGGAATCGGCTACCCACTGCATGAAGGTAGGACCATCCATAATGTCAAAAGCCTTCATGTTAGCCACCTGAGTGAAACCGTATTCACCTGTATAAACAACGGAGGTCTTACCGGCCTTACCCTTCTTGGTGGTGATGATGATAACACCGTTAGCAGCACGGGAACCGTACAGGGAAGAGGCAGCGGCATCCTTCAGAACAGTCATGCTCTCGATATCGTCGGGATTGATACTGTTCAGGAAAGCGGTACTCTTATAACCGGCGGTGATATCGCCCGTAGTTGCAGGATCGATGATGATACCGTCAACAACATAAAGCGGCTCAGTCGTACCGGAAACGGAACCGATACCACGAATCTGGATACTGGCGGCAGAACCCGGGTCACCGTTTTCAGAAGAAATACGAACACCGGATACTTTACCAACCATACCCTTATCCAGGGATTCGCTGGAAACCTTGGCGATGTCTTCACCCTTCACCTGAACAGCGGAACCGGTAAAGGCAGCGCGGGAAGCGGTACCGTAAGCAACCACAACCACGTCGTCAAGATATTCGGCGTCGGGGGTGAGAATCACGTCGATTACGTTGCTGCTTCCAACAACCTTGTCCACGGTAACATAACCGACGGAGGAGAATTCAAGCGTCTTTCCTACCTCAACAGAAATAGAGTAGTTACCATTCTCATCAGAAACAGTTCCGATGAGCGTTCCCTTTACAACTACAGAAGCGTAAGGAACGCCTTCCTGAGTAGAGGAATCTTTAATGGAACCTTTCACTTGCACGTTCTGTGCGTTCAGCACCATAGGAACGGCAGCTGCTAAGCACAGCAGAAAAAGTTTCACTTTTTTCATAAGCATGAAAAGATTAGTTAAACATAAATATTGACACAAAAACTTTATTCAGTTTCAGTCATTTTTGAAGTGGTTAGGCTTTCAAAAATGAATAAGTGCCTGCAAAAATGGGAAACATATTTTACAATTGCAAGAGCAAAAATAGTAAAAATTATTCACAATAGTAATGTATATACAAGGAATATGCAATTTTTATTAATCTTTTATGCTTAGAACGCTTACAATTCAGAAATATTCAAATATTATGACTTACAAATCTTTATTAAAAAATTTTTTATTAAAAAAATTACCCGATCTAACCGCTTTGCAGCCAGTTAGACCGGGTAAAATGTTTTAGAATATATCTTACTCGCTAAATCTTGCTTTCAAATATTCACGATTCAGGCGGGCGATATGATCGATGGTCACGTGCTTCGGGCATTCCATCTCGCAGGCGCGGGTGTTGGTGCAGTTACCGAAGCCCAGTTCGTCCATCTTGGCAACCATGGCGCGGGCACGACGGGCGGCTTCCGGCTTACCCTGCGGCAGCAGGGCCAGGGAGCTCACACGGGCAGCCACGAACAGCATGGCAGAACCGTTCTTACAGGTAGCTACGCAAGCGCCGCAACCTACGCAGGCGGCAGCGTCCATGGACAGCTCTGCGTCGTCGTGCGGAATCAGGAGGGTGTTACCATCCTGAGCGGAACCGGTGCGGACGGTAACGAAACCGCCGGCCTGCATGATCTTATCGAAGGCGGTACGGTCTACCACCAGGTCCTTGATCACCGGGAAAGCGCCGGAACGCCAGGGCTCTACGGTAATGGTAGCGCCGGGTTTGAAATGACGCATGAACAGCTGGCAGGTGGTCACCTGATCGTCCGGACCGTGTGCACGGCCGTCAATATACAGGGAGCAGGCACCGCAGATACCCTCACGGCAGTCGTGGTCGAATGCGATGGGTTCAATGCCTTTGCGGATGAGCTGGTCGTTCAGGATATCAAGCATTTCGAGGAAGGATGCATCCTCCTCCACATCCGTAACGTGGTAGGTCTCGAAATGGCCTTTTGCTTTGGCGTTCTTCTGACGCCATACTTTCACATTATATTCCATAATCGGGATTAGTCTTTATAGTTACGGGTTGCAATCTTGATGTTCTCGTACTTGAGTTCTTCCTTGTGCAGCTCAGGGGCATTGCCCTCGCCCTTGTATTCCCAGGCGGCTACATACATGAAGTTCTCGTCGTCACGCTTGGTCTCGCCTTCTTCCGTCTGCATTTCCTCGCGGAAGTGACCGCCGCAGGATTCACGACGGTTGAGAGCGTCGCGAGCCATCAGTTCGCCGATATCGAAGAAGTCCACCAGACGCAGGGCTTTTTCCAGCTCCTGGTTGAACTCACCGTTGGTACCCGGAACGCGCACAGTCTTCCAGAACTCTTCGCGCAGTTTACCGATTTCCTCGATAGCCTTCTTCAGACCTTCCTCGTTACGGGCCATACCCACATATTCCCACATAATGTGACCCAGCTTCTTGTGGATAGCATCCACAGGCTCGGTGCCCTTCACGGCGAAGAGCTTCTCGATGCGGGCCTTGACAGCTTTCTCGGCCTCCTCGAACTCGGGGGCGTTGATGTCGGTCTTAGGCTCAGCGAACTTGTGAGAGAGATAGTCGCCGATGGTGTAAGGCAGCACGAAGTAGCCGTCGGCGAGACCCTGCATGAGGGCCGATGCACCCAGACGGTTACCGCCGTGGTCGGAGAAGTTGGCCTCGCCGATGGCGTACAGGCCGGGGATGGTGGTCTGGAGGTCGTAGTCTACCCAGAGACCGCCCATGGTGTAGTGGATGGCGGGATAGATCATCATCGGCTCTTCCCAAGGGGAAGTGGAGGTGATCTTCTCGTACATATCGAAGAGGTTGCCGTAACGCTCCTGTACGCGCTGGTGACCCAGGCGCTGAATAGCGTCGGAGAAGTCAAGGAATACAGCTAGACCGGTTTCGTTCACGCCGAAGCCGGCATCGCAGCGCTCCTTGGCAGCACGGGAAGCCACGTCGCGGGGAACGAGGTTACCGAAAGCAGGGTAACGACGCTCGAGATAGTAGTCGCGGTCTTCCTCGGCAATCTGGGAAGGCTTAATCTGATGCTTGCGCAGTTTTTCTACATCTTCCTTCTTCTTGGGAACCCAGATACGGCCATCGTTACGGAGAGACTCGGACATCAGGGTAAGCTTGCACTGCTGGTCACCGTGCACCGGAATACAGGTGGGGTGAATCTGAGCGAAGCAGGGGTTGGCGAAGAAGGCACCCTTACGGTAGGCCTGCATAGCGGCGGAACCGTTGGAGTTCATGGCATTGGTGGAGAGGAAGTAGGTGTTACCGTAACCACCGGTAGCCAGCACCACGGCGTGAGCACCGAAGCGCTCGATTTCACCGGTAACGAGGTTACGGGCGATGATACCCTTGGCCTCACCGTTGATAATCACCAGATCCAGCATCTCGTGACGGGGATAGCTCTTCACGGTGCCGGCAGCGATTTCCTTGTTCAGGGAAGCATAGGCACCCAGCAGCAGCTGCTGACCGGTTTGTCCGCGGGCATAGAAAGTACGGCTCACCTGCACACCACCGAAGGAACGGTTGGCCAGGTATCCGCCGTATTCACGGGCGAAAGGAACGCCCTGAGCGACGCACTGGTCGATGATGGAGGCACTCACTTCGGCCAGACGGTAAACGTTGGCTTCGCGGGAGCGGTAGTCACCACCTTTGATGGTGTCGTAGAACAGACGGTAAACAGAGTCGTTATCGTTCTGGTAGTTCTTTGCAGCGTTGATACCACCCTGTGCAGCGATGGAGTGAGCACGACGGGGAGAGTCACTGATGCAGAAGATCTTCACGTTGTATCCCATCTCGCCCAAAGAGGCAGCTGCGGATGCACCGCCAAGACCGGTACCTACCACAATCACTTCCAGTTTCCGCTTGTTGTTCGGAGAAACAATACGGATTTCGGCTTTGCGCTTGGACCATTTGTCCTTCAGCGGTCCATCCGGAATCTTGGAAATCAATTTAGGATCTGACATATTATTATAATAATTGTTGTGATTTGCTTTCAGACTTGCAAATATAAGTATTTTTCGGGATTAAATTAGGACATTTATAATATATAAGGCTTACAGGGTACCTTATCGGGCTTTCCCAAACTGGCCCACATGGTCTGTCCTTCAAATACAATTGCACAGGAAGTAATATCCCGCATAATGGGAGAACCCGAGCAGGAAATATTCTGAATGAGGAAGTTATGATCCCATTCCCGGATAGGAACATCCGTCGATGAGAGAATCTTGTGCGCTTTGATATAGCGGTCCACTCCTTTTCTGTCCTCTACGCGGCCGCTCATGGTGAAATTGGTAACCACCCTGTATCCCAGGGGTTCCCGGTTCACGTCGTATTTAATCCAGGAATGATTATTCACTTCATAGTAGGCAGCACCGCCCTGGTTGTCAATGACACCGAAATTGGCTTCTACATACATGGGACGGGAAAGGGTATCCAGATAATGCTCGAAGTCTTCCAGGGTAGCGCAGATCTCTAAAGCTCTGTACATGAAAACGCCTTCCCTGTCCATCATATCGGCAGGTACATCGTCATCCTTTAAATCATAGGTAGCCGTATTCATGATGGCAAAGCCCGTCTCATTCTCTCCGGCCCAGGCCTCGCGGGTTCCCAGCGGCACCTTGGCCAGCGGGTTGGTGCGCCAGTCGGCATTCACCAGGCACATCATTCTGTACTTTTCTCCCTGAAAATACTCCACCGCCACTTCCTGGCAGCTGGAATCCCTGTGCTTAAACATCACCGCCTTCCCGTCTGCCGTGTATTGCCCACTGATAATGACGGAAGTACAAGCAAAAGATGATATGCTATATGACAATAATACAAGCAATACTGTCATTCTGAGGAGCGAAGCGACGAAGAATCTATCCTTTGAATATGTCATCTCTTTTCTTATTAGTAGTGTCTATTAATTCTTCTTTCCTTACCCTCTTCCAACCCTTTATTTGTTTTTCTCTATCAATTGCTTGATTTATATCTGAGTATTCCTCATAGTAAACAAGTTTTACACAATTGTATTTCTTTGTAAAACCTGGTATTTGTAATGACTTATGTTCCTTTACTCTTCTTTCTAAATCATTTGTCATTCCCACATACAATGTAGTATTGTTCATACTGGACATAATGTATGTGTAATACTTCTTATACATTTGATAGATTCTTCGCTTCGCTCAGAATGACAATTTAAAAGAGTGTTCCATTCTCGTCTGGAGTATACTTACGTTGGGTTAGGTAGGACTCCATGCCGAGATGCGCGTAGGCGAGGTCGGTGGCGACGCGGCCACGCTGAGTGCGGATGATGAAGCCTTCCTTGATGAGAAAAGGCTCGTACACCTCTTCGAGGGTGCCGGCGTCCTCGCTGACAGACGTAGCAAGTGTGCCGATACCCACAGGCCCGCCCTTGAACGTGAGGATGAGCGTGCGGAGGATCTTATTGTCGATGGCATCCAGGCCACGCTTATCGATCTTGAGCTTGTTCAGGGCAAAGCGGGTAATCTCCAGATTGATGCGGCCGTCTCCCAGCACCTGGGCGAAGTCCCGCACACGTTTGAGGAGGGCATTGGCAATACGGGCCGTACCGCGGCTGCGAAGCGCAATCTCATAGGCGGCATCGTCGTCAATTTCCAGCTGCAGGATACCGGCCGAGCGGAGGACAATCTTTTTCAGATCCTCCGTGTCATAGTATTCCAGTGCGCAGTTAATGCCGAAACGGTCCCGCAGCGGAGCCGTGAGCAAACCGCTCCGGGTGGTGGCACCCACCAGCGTGAAAGGATTCAGGGAAATACGCACCGACCGGGCGCCGGGGCCCTTATCAATCATAATATCAATTACGTAATCCTCCATGGCAGAGTAGAGATACTCCTCCACCTCCGGAGAAAGACGGTGAATTTCGTCGATGAAAAGCACATCGCCCGTTTCCAGGGAAGTGAGCAGACCGGCCAGGTCTCCGGGCTTGTCCAGCACCGGGCCGGACGTCACCTTCATGTTCACGCCCATTTCGTTGGCGATGATATGTGCCAGGGTGGTTTTACCCAGACCGGGAGGGCCGTGGAAAAGCACATGATCCAGGGCTTCGCCGCGCAATTTTGCAGCCTTAATATAAATACCCAGATTGGAAACAATCTCTTTCTGGCCGGTGAAGTCGTCCAGGCCCTGCGGACGGATTATTCCCTCAAATTCATTATCTTTGCGCTCTATTGTGTCGTGTGGATCGAAGTCGGACATGGCTCGGCTGGGTTTCAATTCAGATACAAATATAGTTTTTTTATTTGAATAAGTGTTGATTTTTATAGCGCTGTTAATAAGTTAAAAACTCTTATAACTACCTATAAGTCAATTTATTATAATAAATATAAAGTGTTGAAAACCTGTGTTTACCGTGTGAACGGCCTGTGAATAAGATGACCACCTTCGAGAGGGGTCAGCTATCAACAGGGTTATCAACAGCTTTTCAACAGGGAAAAAGAGGGAAATGTTAATAAGTGAAAATTCCTCAGCGCTCCTGCAAAAGAAGCTTCAAAATGGGAATGAAGCCTTTTGCAGCGGGCTTTTTTTGTCTGCCCGCTGGGCTGTACTGTCCCAGGTTGCCAAGGATAATGTCCACCTGATCATCCTCCCCACCCGGGAATCGGCCGAATACTGCAGCGCCGACTTATATAATATGGTAGAGGGCGACCGTGTCTTCTACCTCCCCGAATCGGGAAAGAGCGTCGAGCGAAGCAATTATAAATCGTCGCTGGGCGTGCAGCGCACGGCCGCCATCGGCAAACTTCTTCAGGCCGATAAAGACCTTCTCTTCGTGGTTACCTATCCCGAGGCCCTGGAGGAGAAAGTACCATCGGCCCAAAAACTCTCCGGCGCCCTGTTTACGGTGAAAAAGGGGGATCTCCTCTCGCACGAGACCCTGCGGACGCGGCTCATCGGCGAGGGCTTCGAGAAGGTGGACTTCGTGAGCGCGCCCGGCCAGTTCGCCCTCCGCGGCTCGGTCATCGACATCTTCTCCTACTCGCAGGAAAACCCCTACCGTATAAGCCTCTTCGGCGACGAAGTAGAGAAAATCAACACCTTCAACTGTAATACGCAGCTCTCCGTAGAGCAGGTAGAGGTAGCCGATATATATCCCGACATCGCCGCGAAGGAGGCTGATGCCGACGAAGGCGAGAGCATCCTCAAACTGCTGAAGGCCGATGCCACCGTCTGGCTGGACTCTTCCGATATGTATAAGGGGAAGGATTTCTTCGGGGAAGCCCTGCAGTTCAGGCATGTCTTCCTGGATGTTCCCCTGCAGCAGCAGGACGCCCCTTCCGTCAAGTTCAACATCTCTCCCCAGCCGGTTTTCAACAAAAGCTTCGAACTGCTCCTTTCGGACATCAAATCCAAGATGGAGCACGGCTACAAAGTGTACATCTTCGGGGAAAAGGAAAGCCAGCTGGAGCGTCTGCGCTCCATTATGCTGCAGGACGAAAGCGCCGTGCTGCCGGAATTTGTCAAGGGAAAGAACATCCATGCCGGCTTCATCGATAGCGATGAAAAGGTATGCTGGTATACAGACCATGAAATCTTCGACCGCTTCCACCGCGTGCGCATCCGCCGCACCGTGGAAAAGACCGAACAGCTCACCCTGAACGACCTCAGTGCCTTCAATCTGGGGGACTATGTAGTGCACATCGACCACGGTGTAGGTATCTTCGGCGGTCTGGTGAAGATGAAAGACGACTTCGGCCGGGTGCATGAAGTGGTGAAACTCATGTACAACGGCGGCGACGTGGTTTTCGTTTCCGTGCACTCCCTGCACAAAATTTCCCGCTTCCGTTCCAAGGAAGGGGAGGCTCCGCGCATCAACAAGCTGGGCTCAAAGACCTGGAGCAACCTCAAATCGGCCGCCAAATCCCGCGTAAAGGATATTGCGAAGGAACTCATTCAGCTGTACGCTAAGCGGCGCTCGGCTCCCGGCTTCGCCTATTCTCCGGATACCTATCTCCAGGAAGAGCTGGAGTCCTCGTTCATGTACGAAGATACGCCGGATCAGGAGCGGGCCACCAAGGCTGTGAAGGAGGACATGGAAGAGCAGTGCCCCATGGACCGTCTGGTGTGCGGCGACGTAGGCTTCGGCAAAACGGAAATCGCCATCCGCGCGGCGTTCAAGGCTGCCTGTGACTCTAAGCAGGTGGCGGTGCTGGTTCCTACCACCATCCTTTCCCTGCAGCACTACGAGACCTTCAAGGCCCGCCTGCAGAACCTTCCCTGCAATGTGGAATATGTGAGCCGGCTGCGTACAGCCAAGCAGCTCTCCGACATAAAGAAGCGCCTGAAGGAGGGGTCTATCGACATTCTCATCGGCACGCATAAAATCCTCGGCGGCGGCTTCGAGTTCAAGGACCTCGGCCTGCTCATCATCGACGAGGAGCAGAAGTTCGGCGTGGCGGCGAAGGAAAAGCTGCGCCAGCTGAAGCATTCGGTAGATACGCTCACCCTTACGGCGACGCCCATTCCCCGCACCCTGCAGTTCTCCCTCCTGGGTGCGCGCGACCTTTCCATTATTCAGACGCCTCCGCCGAACCGCATTCCCATCCAGACAGAGATTATCCTTTTCAACGAGGAGGAAATCAAGAGTATCATCAACTACGAGCTGAACCGCGGCGGCCAGGTGTTCTTCCTGCACAATAAAGTGGAGGAACTGCGGGCCATCGAGGATATCCTGCACCGGCTGGTTCCGGATATGAAAATCTGCGTGGCGCACGGCCAGATGGAGGCCCATGAGCTGGAAGACCGCATGCTGGCTTTCATGCGCGGAGACTATGACATGCTCCTTTGCACCACCATCATCGAGAACGGTCTGGATATTCCCAACGCCAATACTATTATAGTTAACCAGGCGCAGAACATCGGCCTCAGTGACCTGCACCAGCTGCGCGGCCGCGTGGGCCGCAGCAACCGCAAGGCCTTCTGCTATCTGGTGGTGCCGCCGCTGGTGACCCTCACCGACGACGCCCGCCGCAGGCTGCGCGCCATCGAGGAGTTCAGCGACCTGGGCAGCGGGTTCAACATTGCCATGCAGGACCTGGATATCCGCGGTGCCGGTAACCTCCTGGGCGCCGAACAGAGCGGTTTCATCTCCGACATGGGTTACGAGACTTACCAGAAGATTCTGTCGGAGGCTATGGAAGAACTGGGTGTGGAAACCGGCATCCAGCTGCGTCCGGGCACCGAAAAGTACGTGGACGACTGCACCATCGAGACCGACAAGCCCGCCCACATCCCCGACGACTACATTGATATTACGGCCGAAAAAATCCGTATCTACAAGGTGCTGGACGCCCAGACGGACGACAAGGAAATCGACAGGGTGGGCCGACAGATAGAGGACCGTTTCGGCCCGCTGCCGGAAGAAGTGAAGAACCTCCTGAACGTGGTGAAAATCCGCAACCTGGGTACGCTGCTGGGCTTCGAAAAGATCATCGTGAAGAACGGCATGCAGATCATGTTCTTCGTGAGCAATCCCCTGTCTCCTTACTACAAGTCCAGGGTTTTCGAGCGGGTTCTGTCCCATGTGAATACGGAGCCGGGCCTTTTCAAGTTCAACCAGGACGGGGGCAAACTGCGCACCGTTTCCCGCGGCGTGGATTCCCTGGATAAAGCCCTTCAGATTTTGAAAAGACTGCAATAATTATTACTTTTGCGGGCTATGTCCAACTTGCTGGTAGAAATAGGAAACACAGCGCTCAAGGCGGCCTGGTCAGAGAAGATGACCCTGGGAAAAACCTTCCGCTATCAGGGGGAAAAGTATGTGGACTTTATCCTCTCGCTCACCCACCGCGAAAAGGCGGAGGTGATGGTAGTGTCTTCCGTCACGCCGCTCACTGAGGCCGATGTTACCGCGCTTCAGGGGGAGTGCAACCAGCTGGTGGTGCTGGACAGCAATCACAGGGAACTGCTCATCGGCCATGGTCTCCCCGAATACCTGTCCTACGACAGGGCGGCGGCCATCCTGGCGGCACGGTACCTGTTCCGCGGACGCGGCTGCACCATTGTGGACTTCGGCACCACGCTGTCGGTGGATTTCACGGATCCGGAAGGCCTCTACAGAGGGGGTAACATCTCCCTGGGATTCCGGACGCGGTTCAAGGCCTTGAGCCGTTATTCGCGGTCCCTGCCGCTGGTGGATATCCCCGCTGAACCTGCCTCTGTGGGCATGTCGGAGGTGGCCTCCATTGAGAGCGGTGTGGTGTCAGGCATCATATTTGAAATGGAGGGCTACCTGAATCTTCATCCGGAGAACGTAGTAGTGTTTACTGGCGGCGATGCAAATTATTTTGCAAAACGGATGAAAAGTTCCATCTTTGTAATTTGCAACCTTGTTTTGATGGGGTTGGCTTTAATGGCTGACGAATATGTTCGGAAGAAAGAAAATTAGTTGGTTGGCGGCAATGCTGCTTTTTGTCGGTATGGGCAGTGCGAACGCACAGACCGATGGCACTTACAGCGGCTTTTCCCCTTACTCTGTGTTTGGAGTAGGTAATCTGCACCAGAGCGGCACGGCTTGGAACCGGGGCATGGGCGGCGTAGGTATCGCGGCCCGCAGCAACCGGTACGTGAACGTGCTGAACCCTGCTGCCGTCACCGCGCGCGACTCCCTTTCTTTCATGTCTGACCTGGGTCTGAACGGCCGTATGTCCGTGTTCCAGGACGGCAGCAAGCATGCCACCAACACCGTCTTCAATATTGACGACTTTGTCATCTCCTTCCCGATGTGGCACAACACGGCTTTCATGGCCGGTCTGCGCCCCCTCAGCGATGTGGGATACAAGATTTCCTCCACGGTCGTGAACGTGGAAACCGGTACGCAGAGCTTTGCTTCCATCGGCAACGGTGGCCTGTACCAGTTCTTCGCCGGCGCCGGCATCACGCTGTGGGACCGCCTCTCCCTGGGTGCCCAGTTCAACTACAACTTCGGCAACATTAACAAGAAGGCCGGTACTTCCTACTCGGATAACTCCAACCGCTCCTTCAGCTCCGGAGACTCCCTCCAGGTGAGAAGCATCAACGCCAAACTCGGCCTGCAGTACATGCAGCCCCTGTCCAAATCCAGCTCTTTGACTTTCGGCGCCACGTATCAGTTCGGCTCCAGAATGAAGGGATACAGCATCCACTACCGTGAGCTGGGCAGCTACGACCGCACCCGTTCTTCGGCCGAACTCGACCAGGAAGGCCTGCGCATGGGCGATGAACTCGGCCTCGGTTTTGCCTATAAGTACGGAGACAAATTCCTGGCGGAAATCGACTACACCCGCTCCAACTGGGCAGACAGCAAGATGGATCAGGTGTCCGGCTTCTCCAATGTGGGCGACGCCACGTTTGCGCCGGCCATCGGCCAGTCTTTCCGCGCCGGTGTGGAGTACACCCCCAACCGCTCGGATATCCGCTACTACTTCCGCCGCTGCACCTATCGCTTCGGCGCGTACTTCGACCAGTCCTATTACACGGTGGACGGTTCCCATGTGAATGCCGCAGGCATCACGCTGGGCATGACGCTCCCCGTCTTCCGCTGGTATAACGGTATCACCCTTGGCGTAGACCTTGGCCGCCGCGGCCTGGCCGCCTCCCAGGTGAAAGAGAATTACTTCGGTTTCAGTGTCGGCTTCAATGTGTTCGACATCTGGTTCCAGAAACGTCCTTACGAATAATAGAAAACAAAAAATACTGCAGTTATGAAAAAAATCACCCTCCTCTTCTTCGCCGTTCTGGCCGCTTTCTCTGCGCAGACTGTTTCTGCCCAGGGTAAATACGGTGCAGACAGCGCGGAATGCATCAAGTACCTCTCCTACTATCAGGAGTATTACAAGCAGAAGAATTACGATTCCGCCCTGCCTAACTGGCGCAAGGCCTATGCCCTCTGCCCCGCTACGGCTTCGCAGAACATGTTTGTCCACGGCACCACGCTCATGACCCGCGTGTACACCGCCGCCAAGGACGCCGCCACCCGTGAGGCTGTGGTGGACACCATCCTCATGCTCCAGGACCAGCGCATGGCCGCCTATCCCAAGAAGCGCGTTGATATTCTCAACAACAAGGGTGGTTACATTGTGAAATATCGCAGCAACAACCCTGCATTCGTATACGAGAACCTGATGCCCATCGTGGATGAGCTGGGTGCCAGCGCCAACGGCTCCCTGCAGGTGAACCTGCTCATCGCCGCTGTGTCTCTCTACCGTGAGAACAAGCTCAGCGCCGACGAAGTGATTGCCGTATACGACAAGGCTGTTACCAACCTGGAGAACGCGATCGCCAAGAACCCCGCCGAGTCTGAGGGTCTGATGAAGGATAAGGCTACCGCCGAGTCCCTGTTCGCCGACAGCAAGGTGGCTTCCTGCGAGAACCTCCTCGCCATCTTCGGCCCCCGCTATGAGGCCGATCCTGAGAACCTGGCCCTGGTGTCCAACATCGTGCGCCTGATGACCAGCGCCGAGGACTGCGTTTCCAACGAGCTGTACCTGCACGCTGTGACTTCCATGCACAAGCTGGATCCTTCCTACCGCAGCGCCTACAGCCTGTACCGCCTGAACAGCGCCCACAACAATGTGGCCGAGGCTGCCGAGTACCTGCAGCAGGCTATCGACTACGAAGAGTCCGATGCCGCTATCGATGCCCAGTACAACTACGAAATGGCTCTGTTCTGCTACAAGAACGGTATGCGTGGCAAGGCCGTTGAGGCTGCCCGCAAGGCTGTGGAACTGGACAACGGTTTCGCCGGTAAGGCCTACCTCATCCTGGGTAACCTCTGGGCTTCCGCTACCTGCGGTGACACCGTGGACAAGTGGGCCCGCTACTGGGTGGCTACCGACTACTACCAGAAAGCCCGCAACGTGGATCCTACCGTGAGCGACGACGCCAGCGCTTCCATCAGCAACGTTTCCCGTTACTATCCGGAAGCTTCCGAGGCCTTCATGTACGACCTCACCAAGGGTCAGAGCTACACTGTTTCCTGCAGCGGCATGTCTGCTACCACTACCGTCCGCGTACAGTAAGTGAGACGGAGCAAAATACTGACGACGATGGCAAGCGCCCTGGCGCTTGCTTTCGTCGTTTTTTCCTGTAAATCCAACTTGTCGGAAGCAGAGAAACTGGACCTGTCTGTGATTCCTCTCCAGACGGTGGACGACATGTTCTATATCCAGTCCGAAAACGGCCGCCTGAAAATGCGTGTAGAAGCCCCCAGAATGGAGGTTTACGAGTTTGACACGCTGTCGTACGACCTCTTCCCCAAGGGCTTCCACGTGTATGCCTACGCCGAGGACGGTGTGCTGGAGACAACCATCGTTGCGAGAAAAGCGCGCCACGACAAATTCCCCGGCCGGAAGGACGACGAACTTTGGTCGGCCTTCGGCGATGTGGTCATCCGCAACATCGTCAAGCAGGAAACCATGGAGACCGACACCCTTTACTGGGACAGCAAAACCCACGAAATCTACACCGACTGCTACATCAAGCTGTCGTCGCCGTCGGGGTATATGCAGGGCATCGGCATGCGCTCCGACGAGATGGCGCGAAACGCCATCTTGCACAAGCCTTTCGACAATGAGTTCCTGCTGGATAACGACACCACGAAGGTGGTCATCGATTCGGTCAACTTTATCGGCCCCCTATTAAAAAAATAGTGATTTATCGGAAGAAATTTAGTATTTTTGCAACCCTTAAGCGAAATTTTAAAAAACTAATAATAAAATGGCAGCTCTCGAGACCATCAGAACTAAATTCGGCATTGGTGCATCGCTCATCATTGCCTTCGGTCTGTTACTCTTCCTTGTGAACCCGTCCGACATTATCCAGACCTTCCAGTCTGCTTCCACCAAGTACGATGTCGGCAAAATCAACGGCAAGCGCATCTCCTATACGGACTTCGACCAGAAGGTGAAGGAGTTCTCCGAGGTACGCGAAATGCTCACCGGTTCTTCCGCTTCCAGCGAGGAGATCCAGCGTCAGACCCGCGAAACCGCCTGGTCCAACCTGGTGGATGAATACCTTGTGATCCCCACCATCGAAAAGGCCGGTATCCGCGTGGGTCAGGAAGAGCAGAAAGACCTCTTCATCGGCGACAATGTTTCCCCGGTTCTCCTTTCCCTGGGTATCTTCGCTGACGAAAACGGTGCTTACTCCACCGCCGCCGTCCGTGCCTTCCTGGAGAACGTCAGCGCCGACGAAAGCGGCCGTGGCATCCTGCTCCGCAACTACCTGCAGAACGCCGTCCGCTCCACCCGTTACAACGAGAAATACAACGCCCTCTTCGTGAATTCCGCTTATGTGAATTCCCTGGAGATGAAGAACGCCGTGGCAGAGAACAACACCACTGCCGCCGTAGACTTCGTCGTGGCTCCCAACACCTACTACCCGATGGATTCCACCATCGTGGTGTCCAGCTCCGAGATCAAGAAGTTCTACAACGCCCATAAGGACAGCTTCAAGCAGAACGCTACCCGCGACATCGAGTACGTGGTGTTCGAGGTAACTCCTTCCGCCGCCGATATCGCCGCCCAGAACGACGAATTCGCTTCCCTCTACGAGGAGTTCGCCACCGCCAGCAATGTGCGTGCTTTCCTGCAGCGCAACAGCGACCGTCAGTGGAGCGACGCCTGGGTGAAAGAAGGTGACCTGCGCACCGTGAACCGCGACGTAGACGCCTTCGTGGCTGCCAACAAGAGCGGTGTTTCCCCGGTGTACACCTCCGGTGAGACCTTCTTCGCCGCCCGCATCATGGAGAACGCCAACGTGCCGGATTCCGTGTACGTACGTCACATCATGCTCCAGGGTGCCGATGCAGCCCACACGGCCGACAGCCTCATGGGTGTGCTCAAGAAAGGCAACTTCTCCGCCCTCGCTACCCTCTATTCCGCCGACAAAGGCAATGCCGCCGACGGTGAGCAGGGCAACATCGGCTGGATGACCCAGAATATGATGATCCCCGGCTTCGAGTCTGTTCTTACCGCTAAGATCGGCCAGCCCTACGTGATCACCACCCAGTACGGTACCCACATCGTGGAAGTGACCAAGGCTACCAAGCCCGTCTCCAAGAAGAAGGTGGCTGTCTTCGAGAAGACCACCCTTCCTTCCAAGGAGACCTACGCCGCCGTGTACAACAAGGCCAACGTCCTCGCCGTCCGCGCCGCCGGCAAGTATGAGAACTACAAGGCTGCCTGCGATTCCACCGGTACCTATTCCCGCTCCCTCACCATCAACGAGGGTACGGACAGCTACGGTGCCATCGGCCACGCCAAGGAAGTGACCCGTTGGGCCTTCGACCACAAGCCCGGCAAGGCTTCCGGCATCATCACCGTGGACAACAACTACTTCTTCGTGCTGGCCGTCAAGGGCGCTCACAAGGAAGGTTACGCCGACGTGAAGGATGTGGCCGAGACCATCCGCACCCAGCTCTATCGTGAGAAATATTCCCAGGCCCGCAAGGACGAACTGGCTGCCAAGATCGCCGGTGAGACCAGCCTGGAGGCTATCGCCGAGAAACTCGGCACCACCGTGTCCCACATCACGGATGTTACCTTCTCCACCAACTCCGCTCCTACCACCGAGCCTGCTTTCGTAGGTGCTGTGGCTGCTGCCAAGGAGGGTGTCATCACTGGCCCCGTGGCCGGTATCATGGGTACCTATGTGTTCCAGGTGAACGGTCGTGAGACCGGCGCCTTCTACACCGAGGACGACGCCAAGAGCGCACAGGCCCGCATCGAGTCCTACCATGGTCAGATGCTCCTGCCCCTGATGATGGAGAACACCGTGAAGGACAACCGTGCCCGCTTCTATTAGTAGATAGATAATTGCATACAGAGTCATGCCCGGCCCCTGACCGGGCATCTCTTTTATTGAAAGTGTTATGTCTTTGAAATGTGGAATCGTCGGACTGCCCAATGTCGGCAAGTCTACTTTGTTTAACTGCATCAGCTCGGGAAAGGCGCAGAGCGCCAATTTCCCCTTCTGCACCATCGACCCGAATGTCGGCTCTACCAACGTGCCCGACAAGCGCCTGGAGGTCCTTACGGAGATCTGCCAGCCCAAGCGCACCATCCCCGCTACCGTGGAGATTGTGGACATCGCCGGTCTGGTGAAAGGCGCCTCCAAGGGTGAGGGCCTGGGCAACCAGTTCCTGGCCAACATCCGCGAGACCGATGCCATCCTGCACGTGCTCCGTTGCTTCGACGACGGCAATATCGTGCACGTGGACGGCTCCGTGGACCCTGTCCGCGACAAGGAGGTGGTAGACACCGAGCTCCAGATCAAAGACCTGGAAACGGTGGAGAACCGCATCAAGAAGGTAGAGAAGATGGCCACCACCGGCGGCGACAAGGAAGCCAAGAAGCTCCTGTCCCTGCTGCTGCGTTACCGCGAAGCCCTGCTGAAGGGCCTCTCCTGCCGCACCGTGGTTCCCGAAAACGCTGAGGAAGAGCAGATGGCCAAGGACCTGTACCTGCTCACTAACAAGCCGGTCATGTACGTGTGCAACGTGGACGAAGGCTCCGCCGCCACCGGCAACGCCTATGTCGAGGCCGTGCGTGCCGCCGTGGCCGCCGAGAACGCCCAGATCCTGGTGATCGCCGCCAAGACCGAGGCCGAGATTGCCGAAATCGAAGACTACGAAGACCGCCAGATGTTCCTGGAAGAGATGGGCCTGAAAGAGAGCGGCGTGGTGCGCCTCATCCAGAGCGCCTACAAGCTCCTGGGCCTGCGCACCTTCTTCACTGCCGGCTCCGACGAGTGCCGCGCCTGGACCATCGTCGCCGGCGACAAAGCCCCCCGCGCCGCCGGTGTCATCCACACCGACTTCGAGCGTGGCTTCATCCGCGCCGAGGTAATCAAGTACGAGGACTTCGTCCAGTACAAGACCGAAGCGGCCGTTCGCGCCGCCGGCAAAATGGGCATCGAAGGCAAGGAATACGTCGTCCAGGACGGCGACATCATGCACTTCCTGTTCAACGTCTAATCGGCCCTCGCTTTTCATCTAAGACCGGATACACCTTCCCGTGTGTCCGGTTTTTTGTTGTGCGCCTTTCACGGCGCGCTATAGCGCTTATCACCCTGCGGGTGTATGTACACGAAATTGGCCTTCTACCGCACTCCAGGTGTACATACACCCAAGATAATGTCGTTCGCCCTCGGTTTTTGGTTGTTCACCGGAAATCGGCTAAAAAATGCATGAAGGGACTTGTTCATATTTTAATGTTTTGATCGACGAGTTCATAATCAAATACTTATATTAGTGGCATGAAGTCAATGATCTTGCTATTGGTGACGCTTCTCACCTGCAACCCCGGCAATGATAGCCTGAAAGTCATGTTCTGGAACTTGGAAAACTATTTCGACTGGCGGAACGACTCCACCAGTGTCTCCGACGCGGAGTTCTCCTCCCGCGGCGAGCGGCGCTGGACCCGCAAGCGCTTCCGGGCCAAGAGCAACGCCATCGCGAAGAGCATCCTGTGGGCCGGGGCGCCGGATGTCATCGGCCTGGCAGAGGTAGAGAACGCCTTCGTGCTGAAACGGCTGCTGGCCGAAACCGCCCTCCGCAAGCTGGACTACCGCATCGTGCACTTCGACTCGCCGGACCCCCGCGGCATCGACGTGGCGCTGCTCTACCGCAGTCATCGGCTCACCCTCGCGGACGCCAAGCCCTGCCACCTCTACGCGGAAGACTCCACCGTCTTGCCCACGCGGGACATCCTCCTCGCGCATTTCCGGACGCCGGAGGGGGCCGATGTCACCTTCCTCGTGAACCACCACCCCTCGAAGTACGGCGGTGCGGAAGCGTCGGGCCAGCGCCGCGCGCAGGCTGTCCGCCGCCTGAAGGAGCTGGCCGATTCCCTGGGCACCATCGGCCCAAATACCATCATCGCCATGGGCGACATGAACGATACGCCCGCCAACCCTATTTATAAAGAGCTGGCGCCGGCCCTTGTGAACCTCGCGGAGCCCCTTTATCGGCGCGGAGAAGGCACCATCAAGTACGACGGCGCATGGGAGCTCATCGACATGATTTTCGCGTCTCCGCGGGCCTCTGTCGGCCCTATGCATATCCTGCGCATTCCTTTCCTGATGGCGCCCGACGGTGCGCACGCGGGGACCAAGCCCCTTCGCACCTACTCCGGTCCGCGGTATCTCGGCGGCGTCTCCGACCACTGCCCTGTTTCGGTAATTCTAAGCTTGTAATATATGCCAACTTTTCATCTTTGTTACACTTCGCACAGCGAAGTCCTTTTCAGAAATGAGGCCGATATGAATATGGCCTTCGGCGGACCTGTCCTCCCCGGTCCGGCACGGAAATACGCCCGGTTTTTGGGCCGAAAAGACTCGCGAATCAGTCCCCCACCTCTTCGAAAACTCCCGAAGATTCACTATATTTGTACAAAACCAATAGACAAGCAAAATGAAAACGAAAATCCAGGAAAAGTTTACCAAACTCTTTGGCAAGGAGGGGACGCTGTACATGTCCTCCGGCCGCATCAACCTCATCGGCGAACACACCGACTATAACGGCGGTTACGTGTTCCCCGGCGCCATCAACTTTGGCATCATGGCGGCCATCGAACCCAATGGGACGAACAAGGTAAGAGCGTATTCCATGGATTTTGAAGAGCTGGTGGAATTCGAACTCAATGAAGCCTGCAAACCCGAGCAGCACTGGGCGCGCTACATCTTTGGCGTGTGCATGGAAACCCTCAAGCGGGGCGGCAAGGTGCAGGGCTTCGACGCCGTTTTCGCCGGCGATGTACCGCTGGGCGCCGGCCTCAGCTCTTCCGCTGCCCTGGAAAGCGTGTTCGCCTTCGCCATCAACGAAATCAACGGCAACAAGATTGACAAATTCGAACTGGCCAAGATTGGCCAGAGCACGGAGCACAACTACTGCGGTGTGAAGTGCGGCATCATGGACCAGTTCGCCTCCATCTTCGGTAAGGAAGGCTCCCTGATCCGCCTGAACTGCAAAACCGGAGAATACAAATACTTCCCCTTCGATCCCAAGGGTTACAAAGTGGTCCTCATCGACTCCTGCGTCAAGCACGAACTCGCTTCCAGCGCCTACAACAAGCGCCGTGAGTCCTGCGAAAACGCCGCTGCCGCCATCCGCAAGAACCACCCCGAGGTGGAATTCCTCTCGGATGCCAAGCGCCTGTGGCTGGACGAAGTCCGCGCCGAAATCCCCGAAGAAGATTTCCTGCGTGCCGAATATGTCATTGGCGAAGTGCAGCGCGTGCTGGACGTCTGCGATGCCCTGGAGCGCGGAGACTACGAGACCGTGGGTGAGATGATGTACCAGACCCACTTCGGCCTGAGCAAACTCTACGAAGTCTCCTGCGAAGAACTGGATTACCTGAACAAACTGGCCCGCAAGATGGACGTCACCGGCTCCCGCGTCATGGGCGGCGGCTTCGGCGGCTGCACCATCAACCTGGTCAAAGAGGAACTGTACGAACCCTTCATCGAGGCCGCCAAGAAAGGCTTCGAGGAGAAGTTCGGCCACGCCCCCAAGATTTATGATGTAGTAATTAGCGATGGCGCTCGTAAACTGTAAAAAATGTCAGAAACAGACGGAGGTAGAACTCCGTCAAAGTATAAATGTCGCCCTTGATCCGGAACTCAAAGCCCGGGTCAAGGACGGCTCTCTCTTTGTGTGGGAATGCCCCTACTGCGGGCAGCGCAACCTGGCCGTGTACCAGACCCTGTACCACGACCCGGACACCAAACTCATGGTCTGGCTCCTCCCCGGAACCGCCGAACCCCCGCAGGCCGTAGCCGAAGCCGTGAAGCAGCTGGAAGGCTACACCCTGCGCATGGTGCGCGAAGTGGGAGACCTCATTGAAAAGGTGAACCTGCACGACGCCGGCCTGGACGACTGCGTGCTGGAAATGTGCAAATGGGTCACCCGCCGCGAATTGGCCGAAAAGAACCCCGAAGCAGCCGACGCCAAGCTCAAGTTCCTCCGCATGGAAGGGGCAGACAATGAGCTGGTTATGGCCTTCCCCCTGAACGGGCAGATGCAAGTGGTGAACGTGGGCTTCAATGTATACGAAGACGCCCGCGGCATCCTCATGCGAAACCCCTCCGTAAAGCCCGCAGAAGGCTTCGCGCAGGTAGATTCAGACTGGATAGAGCAGTTCTTCCGCTAAAGCAGAGCCCCCAGGACTTTTTCCGGTGTTGCATCTTTGAGCAGCACCGTTTTTTTTGCGTCCAGAAGATAGAGAGAGGGGACCGCGCGGACGTTATAGATAAGCTCCGTGCGGATGGTGAACGAAGGGTCGTAGCCGTTGATCCAGGAGGCAGGGTAAGCATCCATCCGGGCCCGCCAGAGGTCGATATCCTCGTCGATGAAGATGTCCACCACCTTGAGGCTGCCGGCCTCGATCTGGGCCGATATCTCCGGGTACTGCCCCATGGCCGCGACGAGCTCCTTACAGGCCGTGCAGTCGGGGTTGCCGAAGATGAGCAGCGTCCGCTCGGCCTTGATGCTATAAAGCGTGCGGCGCTTGCCGGCCGTATCAATGAAAACGAAGTCGGCTGCGGGCGTCCCCACGCGGTTGAGCGCGCACATGCGGGCGTCCCAAGCGTACCCGTCGCGGTAGTCCGGGTCAATGAAGGCCGATGTTGCCAGACGGCTGACCAGCGGCAGATAAAGATCCTCGCTGCGGACGGGGGAGTTGGGGTCGTAGAAATAGTGCGTGGCCATGGTGACGGCCTGCGGCAGGACGTTGCCGGCGGGCCGGGCCTGCTGGAACGCCTCCAATCGGCCATAAAAAGCCTCCATGGCCTTCTGGCCCGTAGAAAGCGGTACCTCCTGCAGCAGGGAAGCGAAGAGCCCCATCTGCTGCTCCAGCTTGTCCACGGGAACGCCGTTCACCGTGACCGAGTCGCAGAAATAGAGGCTGTCCACCGCCGTGAAGCTGTCCCAGAAATGCTGGGCCAGCCAGGCCACCCGCTCCTGCGGCTGGGTAATCATCATGGGAACCTCTACCATGGGGAAATCCCGCGTCTGTACAACCGGGGCCGATTTTTTCTTGGGACCGCAGGACAGCACTGCCGCCAGCGCTCCCGCGAGGATGATGAGTTTTCGTGCGTTCATTACAGACAAAATTACGCTTTTTTTCTAAATTTGCGTGTATGCATAAAAAGACCCTTATCGTTTTGCTGCTGCTGGTCTGTGCCCTTCCGGCCCGCGCGCAGTTCTATCTGGCCGGGGACGACCCTGCCCGCCTCCACTGGTACAGCCTCAAAACCGAGCACTATGAACTGATTTTCCCCCAGGGGGCTGATTCTCTCGCGCGCGTCTACGGCCGCGCCCTGGAACAGTTCCGCGAGCCCATGGGCAAGAGCCTCGGCGGCATGACGCCCGGCGAAGGCTGGCGCCGCCGCATGCCGGTGGTCCTGCATACCCACAACCCCTACTCGAACGGCTCTGTCGGCTGGGCTCCCCGCCGCATGGACCTCTATACACACCCCGAAAGCTACGGCGCAGACCCCACCTCCTGGTCCACCATGCTCGCCTCCCACGAGCCCCGGCACCAGGCCCAGTTGCAGTTCGGCCAAAGAGGCCTCCTGCCCTGGCTCGTCGGTGAAATCTGGGCCCCCGCCTACTGGCAGATCTACCTGGATATGGCCGTCGGGGAAGGCGACGCCGTAACGGCCGAAACCGGCCTCGCCGGCGGCACCCGCGCCCGCACCTACGACTTCCTGGACTTCTACCGCGCCGCCCTCGCCGACGGCGACTGCCGCAGCTGGGACCGCTGGCGCTACGGCTCCTTCAAGCACTACACGCCGGACCACTACGCCCTGGGCTACATCACCGTGGCCGGCGCCCGTACCCTCTACAACGACCCGCTCATCGTCCGCGAAGCCCTGGACCTCTCCAGGAAGAAACCCTGGATGATTGCCCCTTACAATACCCAAAAGGTCATCAGCCAGCATGCCGGCAAGCCCTTCAAACAGGCCTTCAAGGACATTCTGGACCATTTCGAAAGCGTGTGGGAAGCCAATGACGCCACCCGCGCCCCCTTCGACCCCATTGAGCCCGTCACCCCGAACGAACCCTACGCCATGTCCTACACCTCGCCGGTGTGGGTAGGCGACATCCTCTACGCCCTGCGGGAAGGCTACCGGGAACCCATGCACCTGGTGGCCATCGACCGCAGCGGCGGGGTAAAGTGCCTGTGCTACTTCGCCAGCCACACCTCGGCCCTGGTGCACGAACCCGTGCGCAACCGCCTCTACTGGTCGGAAACCATCCCGGACCCCCGCTGGAGCCTGGACGGCAGCTCCATCCTCCGCTACTACGACATCGCCACCGGTCGCATGCACGACGTCACCCGCGGCACGCGCTACTATAACCCCCAGTGCAGCCCCGACGGCACCCGCCTGGCCGCCGCCGAGCTCTCCGTGAACGGAGAGAGCGCCCTGGTCATCGTGAACGCCGACAACGGCGCCCTTCTCGCGCGTTACCGCCTGCCGGACGGCATCCAGGCCACCGACCCCATCTGGGCCGATGATGTCCTTTACACCTTCGGCCTGTCCGAAGGCGGCTACGGCCTGTACAAACTCGCGGATGGCGGCTGGGAAACCGTGCTGGCCCCGTCTCCCCAGAAAATCGGCAATCCCGGTGCCGGCGACGGCTTCCTGGAGTGGGAGAGCGACCGTAACGGCGTGAACGAGCTCTACCGTTTCTTCCCGGACAGCGGCCGCCTGCTGCAGATGACGAACACCCGCTTCGGCGGCGTGGATTTCGCCTGGGAAGACGACTGCATCTGCTTCAACATGCCCGTCAAGGAAGGCTTCCAGATCTTCCGGACGCCCATCGACGCGCTGTCCCCGAAGGAGGTGAAGTATGCCGATGTCTGCGCGCATCCCATCGAAGATGCCCTCACCGCGCAGGAGCAGGCCCTCGGCGCCGTCCCCGACCGGGAAATGGACGTGCCGATGTCGGCCCCGAAGCGTTACAGCAAACTGCTGCATCCCCTTCGCGTGCACTCCTGGCTGCCGCTCTACGTAGACTACGACGCTGTGAAGGAATCCAGCATGGACTTCTCCTACGAGACGGCCTCCCCTGGCCTGACGCTGTTCTTCCAGAACACCCTGGGCACCTTCTCCGGCGCGCTGGGCTATGCCGCGCACCCGGATCCCGACAGAAGCTTCCAATGGCGCAGCGCCCTGCACCTGAAACTCACTTATACCGGCCTGTATCCGGTCGTTGAGGCCAACGTGGACTTCGGGGACCGCAACGCCCGTCTGTATACACCCTACCTGTTCACCGAAAACGGGGTCTCCAGCCTGGCGGTGAGCTCTGTCCGCCAGAGCTGGCCGCTGCTCACGGGCTCTGTCCGCACCTATGTTCCGCTGCGCTTCTCCAAGGGCGGCGTGTATGGCGGTTTCACCCCGCAGCTGCAGTACAGTTTCACCAACAGTCCCTTCATGGCGTCCTGTATCGGCATGGATGCGGGGACGACGCTTCCGACGCTTACCCCCCTCTATCGGCTCTCCTCCCCGAAGATTGAGGCCCGCGGCGCGGTGACCAGCCGGCTGTCGGCCTCGGTGCGCGGCTATGTCATGGCGCCCCGCGCCGCCTCCCAGACCTACCCCAGCTGGGGTATCGGCCTGGAAACGGGTATCGGCCTTCGTCCCGGCCTGGGACAGTATTACGCGCCCAACGTCTATGCCTACGCCTACGGCTATCTGCCCGGCATCACCAAGGTGCAGGGCCTGAAGTGGACGCTCGTCGGAGAGCGGAAGCTGGGGGACAAGGGCCTCATCGGCGACATCTACGCCAACGTCCTCCCGCGCGGCTACGATAGCAGCGTGGCTTCCCTCGTGGGACAGGCCTTCCGGTGGCAGTGGCGCGTGACGGCCGATTATGCCATCCCCATCTACCTGGGGGACATTTCCATCCCGGCGGTGGCCTACATCAAGAACTTCCTCCTCACCCCGCACGCCGACTTCACCGGCCTTCCCTCGAAGTACAATCTCTGGAGCGTCGGCGCCGACTTGTCGGCCTCCCTGGCACGGCTCTTTGTCCTGCCTTTCGACGCCTCCATCGGCGTATCCTGCTCCTATCTGGGCGGCTCGCTGTACAAGCACACAGAGACCGAAAAGCCCTGGGCCGTTTCCATGATTTTCGGGGTGGATTTTTAAAATAATTGCGTATCTTTGTTGCTATGCAACAGTACCTGGACCTCCTCAAACACATCCGCGCCAACGGTGCCATGAAAGAAGACCGTACCGGAACGGGCACGCAAAGCGTATTCGGTTATCAGATGCGCTTCAACCTGGCCGACGGTTTCCCTCTCCTGACCACCAAGAAAGTACACCTGAAATCCATCATCTACGAACTGCTGTGGTTCCTCGCGGGGGACACCAACGTGAAGTTCCTGCAGGATCACGGTGTAACCATCTGGGACGAATGGGCCGACGAAAACGGCAACCTGGGTCCGGTGTACGGCCATCAGTGGCGCTCCTGGCAGGCTACGGACGGCCGGGTGATCGACCAGATTTCGCAGGTAGTGGATATGATCAAAAACAATCCGGACTCCCGCCGCATGCTGGTCACCGCCTGGAACCCCTCCGACGTAGACAAGATGGCGCTTCCTCCCTGCCACTGCCTGTTCCAGTTCTACGTGGCCGACGGAAAACTCTCCTGCCAGCTGTATCAGCGCAGCGCCGACGTGTTCCTGGGCGTTCCCTTCAACATTGCCTCCTATGCCCTCCTGACGCTCATGATGGCGCAGGTCTGTGGCCTGGAACCCGGCGAATTTGTACACACAACCGGTGATACCCACATCTACAGGAACCACTTCGAGCAGGTAGACCTGCAGCTCTCGCGCACGCCGCGGGCCCTGCCCCGGATGAAACTGAATCCCGAGGTTAAGTCCCTGTTCGACTTTAAATACGAAGATTTCACCCTGGAAGGCTATGATCCCTGGCCTGCCATCAAAGCACCTGTTGCAGTTTAGGTATGGAAAAATGTCTTATCGTAGCCGTTGCAGACAACTGGGGCATCGGCATCAAGAACACCCTTCCGTGGCACATCGCGGAAGACCTCAAGTATTTTAAGGCCACGACCAAGGGCTATCCCGTGATCATGGGCCGTACCACCTATTTTTCCCTTCCGTTCCGTCCCCTGCCGGGCCGCAAGAACATTGTGCTGAACCTGGGTGGAGACCCCATTCCGGAGGTCAGCTGCGCCTATTCCTTCGACGAAGCCTATGCCCTGGCCGAGGAAGCCGGAAAGGAGAAATGCTTTGTGATGGGCGGTGCCTCCGTGTACCGGGCCGCCATGCCGGACATGGACCGGCTGTACATCACCCACGTGCACACCACCCTCAAAGAGGCCGACGTCTTCTTCCCCGAGATTGACCTCAACATTTGGGAGCGGGAAAGCACCTCCGAAACCCACACGGACCCCGAAACCGGTTTCACGTTCGAATTCGTCGTGTACCGGAAGAAATAAACGAACTAAAACGAACTTAACATGAAGACCCCCCGAGAATGTTTCGGCGGCCGTATGGCCGTCATTATGGCGTTTGCCGGATCGGCCATCGGACTCGGCAATATCTGGCGTTTCCCTTACCTGCTGGGAGAAAACGGCGGTGCGGCCTTCATCCTCATTTACATTGCCTTTACCCTCATCCTTTCGCTGCCCATCTTCCTGGCCGAGTCGGCCATCGGACGCAGCAGCGAGGCCAATTGCCGCGCGGCGGTGGGCTTTCTGGTGCCCGGCCGTGCCGGCAAGCTCTTCGGCTCGCTCCTGGTGATTACGCCCATCTGGATCCTGTCCTACTACTCGGTGGTGGGCGGCTGGTCCCTGGATTATTTCCTGCAGGCGGTGCAGCTGAAGTTCATCCGCACGGCTCCGTCGGAGATTTCGGGTAGTTTCATTAGCTTCGTTGCGCACCCCTGGGTGCCGGTGGTCTGCCACCTGGCTTTCCTGGCCATCACGGTGGGTGTGGTGGTTTCCGGCGTGAAGAGCGGCATCGAGCGCTTCTGCAAATGGAGTATCCCCACGCTGTTCATCCTCATCGTGCTCATTGCCGTGTACTCGCTCTCGCTTCCCGGCGCAGGGAAGGGCCTCGAGTACCTGGTGAAGCCGGACTTCTCCAAGGTCACAGCTCATACGTTCATTGACGCACTGGGCCAGTCCTTTTTCTCCCTGTCCCTGGGTACAGGCATCATCATCACTTATTCCTCGTACATCAAAAAGAGCGAAAACCTCCTGGCTGCAGCCGGCGGTACGGCCTTCAGCGACCTGTTCTTCGCTATCCTGGCGGGTTTCGCCATCATCCCGGCGGTGTTCTCGGCCGGCATTGAGCCGGGAACCGGCCCCACGCTCCTGTTCGATACCCTGCCGTTCATCTTCTCGCACCTGGGTCAATCGGCCCCGGTCCTGAGCGCTGTGGCGGCCATCCTTTTCTTTGCCGCCATCTTCCTGGCGGCGCTCACCTCGTCCGTTTCCCTGGTGGAAGTGGGGGTGACGTACCTGACGGAGGAAAAGGGCATGAAGCGCGGCTGGGCCTGCGCCCTGCTGTTTGTCATCTGCGGGGTGGCGGGGACGCTGTGCAGCCTTTCCTTCGGCCCGCTCTCGCAGATGAAGATTCTGGGGAATTCCCTGTTTGATTTCGCCGACAGCGCGGCTTCCAATGTCCTCATGGTCATGGGCAGCCTCGTTTCCGTGATACTGGCCGGCTGGGTGATGCCTAAATCGGCCCTCTTCCGCGAACTCACGAACGGCGGCGCGCTGCGCACCAACGCCCGGCTGTTCCCGGCGGCGCGCTTCCTCATCCGCTATGTGACGCCCGTCGGCATTCTGGTCCTTATCCTCTCTTCTGTCCTATGAAGCAACGGGAGAATTTCGGCAGCCGCTTCGCGGTGATTGCAGCCATGGCCGGCAGTGCCGTGGGTCTGGGCAACATCTGGCGTTTCCCTTACATTCTCGGGGAGTATGGCGGCGCAGCCTTCATCCTGGTTTACATGGCAGCGAGCCTGATTCTGGCACTGCCCATTTTCTACGCCGAGAGCATCATCGGCCGCGCGTCCCGCTGCGACACCTTCGGCGCCATGGAAAAGCTGGCGCCCGGCACCCTCTGGCGCTGGGGCGGCCTGGTTACCGTGATTTCCCCTCTGCTGCTACTGGGCTACTACTCCGTGGTAGGCGGCTGGAGCGTGGAATACCTTTTTAAGTCACTTTCCTTCAGTTTTACGGAGGTCCCGGCCGAGGAAGTGCCCCATTTCTTCGGGCGCTTCATTTCCTCTACCTGGCAGCCGCTGTTTGCCCATACGGCGTTCATGGCGCTGGTGGCGGGCGTGGTGCTGGGCGGTGTGACCAACGGTATCGAGAAGTTCTCCAAGCTGGCCATGCCGGCGCTGTTTATCCTCATTCTGGTAATTGTGGGCTATTCGCTCACGCTGCCGGGGTCCTTCAAGGGTGTGGAATACCTGGTGAAGCCGGACTTTTCCCGGCTCACGGCCGACGCCTACGCCGCGGCCCTGGGCCAGGCTTTCTTCTCCCTATCCCTCGGTGTGGGAACCATCCTCACGTATTCTTCCTATGTGAAGAAGGAGGAGAACCTGGTGGTGTCCGGCTTCGGGACGGCTGTGAGTGATCTGCTGTTCGCCGTCATTGCGGCTTTCGCCGTGATGCCGGCTGTGTTTGCCGCGGGGATTCAGCCGGAAGGCGGTCCCGGCCTGGTGTTCGAGACGCTGCCTTATATCTTCAACAAGATGGGCGAGGGCATGCCCCTGGTGAGCACCCTGGTGTCTTCCATCTTCTTTGTGGCCATCCTGGCGGCCGCGCTTACATCGGCCATCTCCATGCTGGAGGTGGGCGTAGCGTTCCTCACGGACGAACGGGGGATGAAGCGACGCACCGCCACCATCGTGCTGGCCGTGGGTTGCTGGGCTATCGGCATCCTCTGCAGCCTTTCCTTCGGCCCGCTGTCCCATGTCAAGGTGCTGGGCAGCACTTTCTTCGATTTCTTTGACCACCTGTGCTCCGACTGGCTCCTGCCCGGCGGCGGGCTGCTGTTCACCTGCTTCGTGGGCTGGAAGATGTCCAGGGAGACCGTACGCAATGAGTTCACCAACGGCGGCACTGTGAATGTGCGCCTGTTCAACCTGGTCTATTTCCTCATGCGCTATGTGGCTCCCGTGGGAATCCTGGTGGTGTTTATTACGAATCTGGTTCTGTAGGGGATAGCAAAAAAGTGCTATCTTTGTGTAGAAATTTACTGTAAAGGAACTATTCGTATGTCTATAAAGTCGATGCCTCTTTGGAAATGGATTCTGCTGCTGGTAGCTTCCATTCTCCTTTCCCTTCTGATGTATACGGCCGCCCAGACGCCCGCTTTCCTGGTGAAAGGCCCAGGCCTGTGGGGGCTTTCGCTGGCCACTTCTGCGGCCATGCTGGGGCTTTATGCACTGTTTGTAAAGTGGTTTGAGAAAGAGCAGGCACAGGACCTTCCCCTGAAAAAGGGCCCTGCCCAGGCGGGCATCGGTTTCGGCATAGGCGTAGCCTACTTTATCATTGTGGTGGCCACCATGCTGGCCCTTACCCTGTACCGGGTGGAGGGCGTCAACCATGAGGTAATGGGGATGATCGATGCCCTGTTCATGTTCCTGGTGGTAGCTGTCGGTGAAGAAATCGTTTTCCGCGGCGTGCTGTTCCGCTGGATCGACGAGCGCTTCGGTTTCTGGTGGGCCATGGCCGTGTCCGGCGTGGTCTTCGGCTTTGCCCATCTGATGAACGACGGCGCTTCGTTGTGGTCTTCCGTGGCCATCGCCCTGGAGGCCGGCCTCATGCTGGCCGCCGCCTACAAGTGGTCCGGCAACCTGTGGCTGCCCATCGGTATTCACTGGGCCTGGAACTTCACCCAGGGCAATATCTTCGGCTTTGCCGTGTCTGGCCAGGCAGCGGGCAGTTCCCTGCTGCAGCCTGCGCTGGAGGGACCGCAATGGTTAACCGGCGGAGCCTTCGGAGCCGAAGCTTCCGTCATCTCCGCCGCTGTGGGAATTACGCTGACAGCCTGGTTTGTGAAGGAATATCTTAAGCGTTAAAGGCCCAGATAATCGCCTCTTCGTAAACCTCTCCCGGTTTTAATACTGTAGAAGGATACTCCGGCCTGTTCGGGGAATCCGGTGCGTGCTGGCATTCGATGGCTACGGCGTCGTAGTCTTCGTAGGCGCGGCCGCTCTTACCAACGGGGCTGCCTTTGAGCCAGTTGCCGGTGTATACCTGCACGGCAGGCTGGGTGGTGAGAATCTCCAGATGACGGCCACTCTTTGCTGCCCAAAGCTCTGCCGCGGGGGTGAGCTGGCCGGGCATGGCGCCGTCGATGAGGAAGCAGTTGTCGTAGCCCTTGCCGTATTTGAGCGCGGGGAAATCGGCCTTGATATCCTGGCCGATAACCTTCGCCTCCACGAAGTCCATGGGGGTGCCGGCCACATCCTGCGGTTCGCCCAGCGGGATGAGCGTCTCGTCCGTGGGCAGCCACTGGGAAGCGTTCAGCTCCAGTTTGTGGTCCAGGACGCTGCCGGAAGACTCGCCGTCCAGGTTGAAGTAGGCGTGGTTGGTGAGGTTCACCACGGTGGTCTTGTCGGTTTCGGCCGTGAGGATGAGCTTGAGGGAATTATCCTCGGCCCAGGTGTAGTGCGCGACCACCTTCAGGTTGCCCGGATAGCCGGCCTCGCCGTCCTCGGAGAAGTACATGAACTCCACGGCCTCGCCGTTGACACGGCTCTCCCAGACCTGGTTCGAGAAGCCTTCGGGGCCACCGTGCAGGTGGTTGGGACCGTTGTTGACGGGCAGGGTGTACTCCACCCTTTCGAGGGAGAACTTTCCCTTTGCGATGCGGTTGGCATAGCGCCCGGGAATCTTCCCGGCATAGGGACCGTCGCCGAAGTAATCCAGCGGATTTTTATAGCCGATGACAACGTCACCCAGCTTGCCCTCTTTGTCGGGCACCACGATGGATACAATGCCGGCACCCACGCTGCATAGCTGTACATACGCGCCGGAAGTGTTTTTCAGGGTATAGAGATAGATTTCCTTGCCGTCGGGGGCCGTGCCCCAAAGCTCTTTGTTGATGGTCATGGTCGGTTGCGTTATTTCTTACAAAGATAGCAAAAATGCCTATCTTTGCAGCATGAAGAAAACCTTACTTGTACTGGCCATGGGGCTGCTGCTGAGCGCCTGCGGCCCCAAAAGCGGCTGGACCGCCTGGGAAGAGACGGTGATTGCACAGTCGGACTCCGTGATGTATGTGGCCGTAATGCCCGCAGACAGCGCCATCCTTCGCGCAAAGAGCACCAACCTGGGCACGCAGGAGCTGCAATCGGCCCAGTTGAAGACCCTCCTTTCGAAGATGTACCGCACCCTCACGGACCCGTCGCAGGACGGGGTGGGCATCGCCGCGCCGCAGGTGGGCATCAACCGCCGCCTGGTGCTGGTGATGCGCTACGACAAACCGGGAAAGCCCATCGAGCCGTACCTCAACATCCAGATCGACAGCCTCTGGGGCGAGAAAATCCCCGGGCCGGAAGGTTGCCTGTCGCTGCCGCCCCTGCGAGGCACCGTGCAGCGCTACCCCAACGTGCAAATCTCCTATTTGAAGGCCGATGGTACCCCCGTCACCGAGCAGGTCGGCGGATACTCGGCCGTCATCTTCCAACACGAATGTGACCACCTGGACGGCATCCTGTACGTCGACAGGGCCGACACAGTCTTCGTAAACGAAGCCTGGGCAGCCGAACGCGAAGCTTTCGCGTACGAAAAACCGGACTGGTGGAAATAAGTTAGATTCCTAACTCGTCTTTCATGCCCCGCAGAAGGTCAAAAGCCTGAAGCGGGGTTAAATTGTTAAGGTCTACCGCCTTCAGACGGTCCCGCAGGGATTCCAGCAGAGGGTCGTCCAGCTGGAACATGGAAAGCTGAACGGAGCCGTCCTTCTCCACGCGGCCTTCCTTGGTGGTGTGGGGCTTGACGGGCGTGAGCGCGCCGATGGCCTCCAGCTTCTCGCTGTTCTCCAGGGCGCGGAGCGTGCGCTCGGCGCTTTCCAGCACCGCGGCGGGCATGCCGGCCATGCGGGCTACATGGATACCGAAGCTGTGTGCCGTGCCGCCCTTCTGAATCTTGCGCAGGAAGAGCACCTCGCGGCCCACCTCCTTCACCGTGACGTGGTAGTTGACCACGCGCGGGAACAGGCCTTCGAGGTCGTTCAGCTCATGGTAGTGCGTGGCGAAGAGCGTCTTGGCACCCTTGCCGTACTCGTGGATGTACTCCACGATACCGCGGGCGATGGACATGCCGTCGTAGGTGGATGTACCGCGGCCGATTTCGTCCAGCAGCACCAGGGAACGGTTGCTGAGGTTGTTCAGGATCATTGCGGTCTCCAGCATCTCCACCATGAAGGTGGACTCGCCGCGGGAGATGTTGTCGGTGGCACCCACACGGGTGAACAGTTTGTCGAACCAGCCGATGTGCGCCTCCTTGGCGGGTACAAAGGATCCCGCCTGGGCCATGAGCACGATGAGTGCCGTCTGGCGCAGCAGGGCGCTCTTACCGGCCATGTTGGGACCGGTGAGGATGATAATCTGCTGTTTCTCCGTATCCAGATACACGTCGTTGGGAATGTATTCCTCCCCGGCGGGCATGAGGGTTTCAATGACAGGGTGACGGCCTTCCTTGATGTCCAGGGCCTTGCCGTCGTTCATGTCCGGGCGGCAGTAGTGGCGCTCCACGGCCTGCTCTGCGAAGCCGGCCAGCACGTCCAGTTTGGCCAGGATGCGGCTGTTGCACTGGATGTCCGGAATCTGCCGCTGGATGCGGCCCAGCAGCTCCCCGTACAGGCGCGACTCAATGGCGTAGATGCGGTCTTCGGCCGTAAGAATCTTTTCCTCGTACTGCTTCAGCTCTTCGGTGATGTAACGCTCGGCGTTCACCAGCGTCTGCTTGCGGATCCACTCCGGCGGAACCTGGTCCCGATAGGTGTTGCGCACCTCGATGTAATAGCCGAAGACGTTGTTGTAGGCAATCTTCAGCGAGGAAATGCCGGTGCGCTCGGCCTCGCGCTGCTGCATCTGCAGGAGGTAGTCCTTGCCGCCGGCCGAAAGGCTGCGCAGTTCGTCCAGCTCCGGGTCTACGCCGGGGCCGATGACCGGGCCCTTGCCCACCTGGATGGCAGGTTCCGGGTCCATGACGCGCTGAATCTCGGCCAGGAGCTTTTCGCAGTTGCGAAGGTCCTTGAGCAGCCGCTCGAGGGCCGGGCATCCCGTCAGACGGGCTTTAATAGGGCCGATAAGGGCCAACCCGCGGCCCAGCTGCATGATCTCACGCGGCACGGCCTTGCCGGTGGCGATGCGGCCCAGGATGCGCTCCATGTCGCCGATCTTTCCCAGGTCTATCTGCGTCTCCTCCAGGATGGAGGTATTCTCCGTGAAATACTGGACAATGTCGTAGCGGGCGTTCAGCTCCTTCAGGTCCATGATGGGCATGGACAGCCAGGCGCGCAGCATGCGGGCGCCCATGGGGCTGGAGCTCTTGTCCAGTGTCTGCACCAGGGAAACCCCGTCTGCGCCTGAGGAACTCTGGAAAACTTCCAGGTTGCGCAGGGTGAACTTGTCCATCCAGACAAACTTGGAGCCGTCGATACGGCTGATGGTGCAGATATTTTTAAGGCCGACGTGCTGCGTCTGCTCCAGGTATACCAGCAGGGCGCCGGCGCTGCAGATGCCCAGCGGGAAGCTGTCGATGGCAAAGCCCTTGAGGCTGTCTACCTGCAGCTGACGCTTGAGCCGCTCCACGGCGGCGTCGAACACGAAAGCCCATTCGTCAATGGAAGTGGTGAAATAGTCTCCGATACGTTCCTTGAGGCCTTTTTCGTAGCCGCGCTGGACCACCAGCTCCTTGGGTTTGAGCGAGCCCACCAGTGTGGCAATATAGTCCAGCGAGCCCTGCGCCACCTGGAACTGTCCCGTAGAGACATCCAGGAAAGCAGCGCCGCACAGGTCTTTCTCGACGGTGAGACCGCACAGGAAGTTGTTCTCTTTTACCTCCAGCATGTTCTCTCCGAAAGAAATACCCGGGGTGACGATTTCCGTCACGCCGCGCTTGACCAGTTTCTTGGCAAATTTGGGATCCTCCAGCTGGTCGCACACGGCTACCTTGTAACCGGAGCGCACCAGTTTGGTGAGATAGTTTTCCAGGGCATGGTGCGGGAAACCGGCCATGGCCACGGGGCCTTTGTCACCGTTGGATTTCTTGGTCTGAACCAGCCCCAGCACCCGTACGGCCGTGATGGCGTCGTCCGAGTACATCTCATAAAAGTCACCGACTCTATATAAAAGCAAGGCTTCGGGGTGTTGTGCTTTCACCTCGAAGTAATGCTTAAGCATTGGGGTATCTTCCGCGATTTTTGCCATAGAAAACAAAGATACGAAAAATACCCCAAAAATAAATGTACAAAACCTACTTGATTTGCTTGTCTATCAGCTCCAGGAAACGGGACCGGAATCCATCCGGATCGAAGGTTCTGGCGCCGTTCACCAGTTCCCGGGCCATGGAAAGGCTGGCTTCCCCTTTGAATTTAGATTGCTTGAGTACCATTCCGTAGGCGGTAACGCCGGCGGCGAAATAGAGATTCTCGGAAGGCTGACCGTCCGAGCCCCAGCAGATATCCTGCGTCAGGGAACGGCTCTCCTTGTCCTTGATGGCCTTCTTGTAGCGCGCTTCGAAGCTGGCGATGGCAGGAGCGGGGCTGTCTGCAGGCACATCCACATCCTTCAAGATAATCTCATAGAGGGCGGTCACCGTCTGGCCGGCACCAATCTCGCCGGCGTCTGTCGCGTCGTTCTCAAACTGCTCCGAGGTCATGGTGCGGTTGTCGTAGCCGATGAGACGGTATCTGTCCACGTAATCGGGGTTGAAACGGACCTGGCACTTGGTGTCGTTGGCCACAGCCCAGAAGTGGCTGCGCTCATTCACGAAGACCTTCACCATCTCCTCTTCGCTGTCAATGTAGTTGTAGGTGCCATTCCCCTTGTTGGAAATACTCTCCATGCGGCTGTCCTGATAGTTGCCGGAGCCGAAGCCCATGATGCTCAGGTAGATACCCTTGTCCCGGTGTTTTTCTATCATGGCGACCAGTGCCTGGGTGGAGGAAACGCCCACGTTGAAGTCCCCGTCGGTGCACATGATGATGCGGTTGTTGCCGTTCTCGGCATAGTGGTGCGATGCCTCTTCGTATGCCATCTTCATGGCCTCGCCGCCGGCGGTGGCACCGCTGGCCGTCAGGGAACGGATGGCCGCCTTGATGGCGCTCTTGCCCTCCGAAATCAGGGTGGATTCGAGGAGCATCTGCACGTTGCCGGAATAGGTGATGATGGCAATGCGGTCGTTCGGGCGCATGTTGTCCACCATGCTGCAAAGGCCGGATTTGACTAGGTCAATGCGGTCTTTTCCATACATGGAGCCAGACACATCCACCAGTAAGATATAGTTGGCGGCAGGGATTTCGCCCGGGGTCATGGATTTGCCCTTCAGACCCAGGCGGATGAGACGGTGCGCCGGTGCCCAGGGGCAGGGACCGAGTTCGGCGTTGATGCCCAGGGTTTCCTGCCCGGTGGGCTCGTCATAATCAAAGGTGAAATAATTCAGGTATTCTTCGATGCGGACAGAACTGGCGGGAACTGCCAAGCCGGCGTTCACGCAGTAGCGCATATAGGAGTAGGAAGCGCCGTCGGCGTCTACGGAGAAAGAAGATACAGGGACCTCGGAGGCGCTTACGAAACTGGCCTCTCTGGAGGGTTTGAAATGGTCTCCGGCGACGACATCTTCCGAGCCGTTACCCGGATTGGAAATGTAGGGCGGGAATGCGTCGTAGCAATAGCGGTTACCCATTGAACAGGACACGGCAAACAGGCCGGTGGTCAAAAGCAGTAATCCAGTCTTATTCATAAGTTAATGCACTGTTTTTTAGTGTTTCCGGAAAGAAAACCCCGCTTTCTGGGAATCTTGCACGTTTTCGATGATTTTTTCCTTAAATTCGTGCAAGGTTTTCCCGCGCGCGGGATTATAGTGCTGCAATGAAACGAATCATCGGAATCATAGTCTTGTTTGGATGCCTCCTTACAGGGTGTACGAAGGGTTATGGACCTCCCAAAGAGGGCGGACCTGGCGAATACACCAATGGGGGAGGGCCAGTGCAGCGCAACCATACGGCCATCGTCACGGTGAAACAGGATGAAGCCGGCCTGGTTTTCCTTCAGCTCGACGACAACCTGTGCCTGTATCCCAGGAATTATCCGGAACCTTTCATCCGGGAGTGCCGCATCATCTGTGAGCTTTCCTGGTGGGAAGGTGCCACCCGCTGCGAAATGGGTTGGATGGATTACCTGCAGGAAGGCCCCGTGCAAAGCGAGCCGCTGGCGGCAGGAGACGGAGTGGATATCATTCCGGACTGGATGACCAGCGTGGAAGACGGATATCTCACCCTGCATTATTCTACCTTATGGGGATACGGCCAGGTGCCGCACAGCCTGATTCTTGTCACCGGCGAGAATCCGGAGGACCCTTATGAGGTGCGCCTGGTACATTTGAACAACGGAGACCCGGCCTTGGAAAAGGCCGACGCCCTGGTATATTTTGATCTGAGCAGCCTTCCGCCTACGGGAGGCAGCACACAAACACTCACACTAAAATGGAAAAACAGTGCCGGCCAAACGGATAGCAGGACTTACCTTTTCAGGAGCCGGCAGTGAAATGACGGAAAAGGAGCTGCTGGAAGCACTCCGCCGGAAGGATTCCGCAGGAACGCGTGCGTTTTACGACCGTTATGCGGGATATTTCACGGCGGTGGCGCTGCGCTATGTTCCAGACCGTTCGGCCGTCAAGGACATTCTGCAGGACGCTTTCCTGCGCATGTTCGACGCCGTAGACCGTTTCGAGTACCGGGGAGAGGGAAGTCTTCGTTCCTGGGCCTGCCGGATTGTGGTGAACGGAGCCCTCAAGAGTCTCCGTGGCCAGGGAAAGCTCCAGTATGTGGAGGACCTGCCGGATGTGCCGGAAGACGATGATGTTCCGGTGCAGCAAGTGCCCGCCGCCGTGCTTCAGCGCCTGATTCAGGAGCTGCCCGACGGCTACCGTACCGTTTTCAACCTTTACGTTTTCGAAAAGAAATCCCACCGGGAAATTGCGACGCTGCTGGGAATCAAGGAGGACTCATCGGCCTCCCAATTCTTCCGCGCACGCGCCCAACTGGCCCGGCAAATCAAAGCTTATTTGAAGGAACATGCGTGATAATTGGACAGACAAGCTTCCGTCCCTGATGGAGGGATACCAGGAAGCGCCGCCGGAAGGGCTGTGGGACGCAGTCCAGGCCGGTGCAACCCGCCCGAAACGGGTGGTCTTGTGGCCCTGGGTCGCCGGACTTGCCGCCGCTGCCGCGGTGGTGCTGGCCGTGTTCCTTTGGAGGCCCGCCCCCGAGGCTATTATTGTGGCCGATACTCCTGTAGCCGACCGTCTCGCCGACGTCCCCGTCGAGGTTGCGGTTGAGGCTCCCGTGGAGGAGGTCCCCGTAGTTGAGGCCCCGGCCCGGGTGCAAATCACCCCCAAAACGCACCCGGAAGCCCAAATTACAGCGCCCCAGGTGCAAATAACCCCTGAAGTGCACCTGGAAGAGCCCGAAACGGAACCCCAGGTGCAGACAGAGCCCGAAACGCACCCGAAGCAGGAGCAGAAGTCTTCCGAAGAACCGGTTCAGTGGATTGAGCCGGCCCCTCGCAAGAAACCTTTCCGGGGCCGCATCACCGTTTCTTCCGGCACCGCCCTGTTGGCGCAGGCAACGACCGGCGTGTCCCAGGGCTATGGCATCCCGTCCAACCCCGGCATGGGGATCCTTGCCTCGCCGGATGTAAAGAGCGAGATCAACGCCCGGATGCTCAGCCGCAACCGGGCCAGCACCACGGAGGAAAGTCATCGGCAAACCCTCCGGCTTTCCATCGGCCTTAATTATGAATTCGCGCCGCGGTGGAGTGTCGGCACGGGCCTTTCCTACAGCGCCCTGCAGTCGCGTTATGTGACGACGTCCGGCACCACGACCACCGAGACCACGCGCTACGTTTCCTACCTCGGCGTTCCGGTGCTTGTCCAGTACCAGCTCCTGGAGTGGTGGCGGCTTTCCCTTTACGTGAATGCCGGGCCCATGGTGGAATCGGCCATCGGCTGCTACTCCCGCACGGACTCCTACCTGGGTAGCCGCAAGGAATCTTCGCACTCGGAGGAGCTCCCCTGCACCGACTGGCGCTGGTCTCTCAATGCCGGTGCGGGCCTGCAGGTGAGGGTCTTCCGGGGCGGCGCCTTCTACGTCCAGCCCGGCCTGAGCTGGCACATCCCCGGCCCCGCTGCCGTCGAATCCTTCTACACCACCCGTCCGCTCGCCTTCTCCGTGGACTTCGGTTACCGCTGGTATCTGAGGTAAGGGACGGCTCGCGGGATGAAAACCCGCCAAAAAATGCTATCTTTGTACGTTTATGAAACGCGTACTGGTCATAGCGTATTACTGGCCGCCGTCCGGAGGGTCGGGGGTGCAGCGCTGGGTGAAATTCTGCAAATACCTGCCCGTGGAGGGCTGGGAACCGGTGGTTTTTGCCCCGCTAGGCGCCGATTATCCTTCCCTTGACCCCAGCTTCGAAAAGGAAGTGCCCGAAGGCGTGGAGGTGCTGCGTGGCCGCATCTGGGAACCCTATGCCGCCTACCGCAAACTGACGGGAGCCAGGAGCACGCAGGTAACGGAAATCTCCAGCGGCAAAAAGACCTGGAAGCAGCGGCTGTCGCTTTGGATCCGCGCCAACCTCTTTGTGCCGGACCCGCGCGTTGGGTGGGTGAAACCCTCCGTGCAAACGCTTCTGAAATACCTGAAAGAGCACCCCGTGGACGCGATTGTGACCACCGGGCCGCCGCATTCGGTGCACCTGATTGGCCAGAAACTGCATAAAGCTACGGGCATTCCCTGGGTGCCGGACTTCCGCGATCCTTGGAGCCGGATGTACTACCTGAAATACCTGCCGATGACCGCCGCCACCTGGCGGAAACTGCGCAAACAGGAGCAGACGGTGCTGGACCAGTGCAGCACGGTGCTCACATGCACACCCTTGGTGCAGGAAGAGTACCAGGCGCAGACGAAGACCCCCGTCGCGTGCATCACGAACGGCTTCGACGAAGAAGACTTCGCCGCACCGGCCCCGCAGCCGGACGGCTATTTCAATATCACCCATACGGGCCTTTTTGCGGCCGATGGCAATCCCTTCACCCTTTGGAAGGTGCTGGGCTCCATGGCAGCGAAGGATGCCGGTTTTAAAAAGGCGCTGCGCCTGCGGCTGGTGGGAAAGGTAGACCACGAAGTGGTGGAAGCCATCGCCGCCGCCGGGCTCACCGGCAACATGGTGGCCCTGGGCCCGCAGAATCATGCCACCGCCGTGCGGGAACAGCGTGCGGCCAGCGTGCTGGTGCTGCCGCTTCGCAACGACGCCCAGTATCGGCCCATCCTGCCCGGCAAACTCTTTGAGTATCTGGCGGCCCGCCGGCCCGTCCTCGGGATTGGCCAGGAAGACGGCGCCATGGCCCGCGTGCTCACGCAGGCGCAGGCCGGCACCACGGCCGACTGGTCCAACGCCGCCGCCATGGAGGCGTTCCTCGGCGCGGCCTGGAAACAGTTCCGCGAAGGCGGCGTGCCTGCCACCAGCGGTGACATTACCCCTTATACGCGCCGTTCCACCACGCACGCACTGGCGCAATTACTGGAAAAATTATGAAACAATACATTAAGAAGATAGGCATCGCCCTGGGTGTCGTGGCGCTGTTTCTGGCGCTGAGCTACGGCTTTGTGCCGCAGGTGCTGGACGGTAAAATCGTAAACCAGAGCGATATTTCCGGTTATGTGGGCATGTCCCACGAGATGACTCAGTGGAACAATGCCCACCCCGACAATCCCACCTACTGGACGGATTCCATGTTCGGCGGCATGCCCACCACCACCATCTCCACGCAGAACGGCGGAGACCACACCCAGTGGCTCTACGACCTGCTGCTCACCGGCAAGCGCCCCGCCACTTACCTGTTCATCACCCTCCTGGGGGCATTTCTGCTGTTCCTGGCTTTCGGGGTAAGCCTTCCGGTGGCCATCGGCGGCGCCATCGCCATTGCCTTCTGCAGTTATAATTTCCAGATTATTCAGGTGGGCCACAACACCAAGATGCAGGCGATTGCCTTTATGCCCTGGGTGCTGGCTTCGCTAGTTTACACGTACGCACAAGCTAACGCACATGATTTGAGGGGGCTCTGCCCCCTATTATCCCCCGCGGCCTCCGGCCGGTCGCTCTGCAGAGCGACTGAGACTTCATTTAATTGGAGTGGAACCTTGCTGGGTGCTGTGCTGTTCGGCCTGGCGCTGAGCCTGCAGATCAAGGCCAACCACCAGCAGATTACCTATTACCTGGCCATCATGGTGCTGCTCTACGCTTTGGTGGAGCTGGTTCATACCATCAAGTCCAAGGAGTGGAAACCGTTCCTGGTGGCATCGGCCCTGCTGCTGGTGCTCGGCGGTGCGGGCATCGCCACCAACGTGAACAAGCTCCTGCCCCTGGCCAAATACACCCCGAACACCATGCGCGGCGGCTCCGAACTGACCAAGGACGGCGCCAACGCCAAGGGCCTGGACCTGGATTACGCCACGTCCTGGAGCTACGGCTGGGAAGAACTCCCGAACCTCATGATTCCGGATTTCAACGGCGGCGCCTCCTCCGGTGCCGTGAACCCCGACAAGAGCGAGACCATCAAGCTGCTCAAACGCGCCGGGCAGAAGAACCTCAAGGAAACCGCCAAGAACCTGCCGCTCTACTGGGGCCCGCAGCCCTTCACGGCCGGTCCCATGTACATGGGTGCCATCACCATTTTCCTCTTCATCCTGGGCCTGGGTCTGTACAAAGGCCGGGAGAAATGGTGGCTGGTAGCTGCAACGCTCATTGCCATCCTCATGGCGGTGGGCAGCCACTTCATGGCGTTTACCAAACTTTGCTTCGACATACTCCCGCTATATAACAAGTTCCGTACGGTGTCCATGGCGCTGGTGGTGCTGCAAGTGGCGCTGCCGCTGCTGGGCTTCGTAACGCTGGACCGCATCGCCCGGGAGCAGTACGACAAAAAATCCTTCCTGAAGGCCTTCTGGTGGGCCCTCGGCCTCACCGGCGGTTTCTGCCTGGTGGCTTGGCTGGCCCCCAGCCTCTTCGGTTCCTTCGAGGGAGCCTCCGACGCCGGCATGCAGGACGTGCTGGTGGAAGCCCTCGTCGCCGACCGCATCGCGCTCTTCAGGGCCGATGCCGGCACCTCCCTCCTTCTCATCCTGGCGTCGGCCGGCCTGCTTTACTGGGCCTACATGCCGAAGGGACGCAAGTGGGTGGCCGCCGTCGCCATCTGCGCGCTGTCGCTGGTGAACCTCTTCGCCGTGGGCAAGCGCTACCTGAACGCCGACCATTTCACCACGCCGAAGGACTTCAACAAGCCCTTCGCCGAGCGCCCCGTGGACAAGCTGATCAAGGCCGATGAAGACCCGCAGTACCGTGTGCTGGACCTCACCGTGAACGTATTCAACTCCTCGGTGCCGTCCTACCACCACAAGAGCGTGGGCGGTTATTCGCCTGCCAAGCTGCAGCGCTACCAGGACCTCATCGAGCATTACCTGAGCCCGGAAATCAACAGCCTGTACAAGCAGTTGAACGAGGCGGAGGACATGTCGGATGTTGCAGACTGGATGGCCGCCGGCACCCCGGTGCTGAATGCCCTGAACACGAAATACGTCATCCTGGACGGCAACTATCCGCCGCTGGTGAACGAAGGTGCCTTCGGTGCCGCCTGGTTTGTGGACGAGATGGTTGAGGCTGCGAACCCCAATGAGGAAATCGCCCTCCTGGGCAGCGTGGACCTTCGGCATCAGGCCGTGGTGGCTTGTCATACCGAGCGTAGCGAGCGTATCTCCGGAGATTCTCTCGACCCTTCGGGTCTCGGAATGACAGACAGCATCGCCCTCACCTCCTACGCCCCCAACGAGCTGCATTACCGCTACAATGCTTCCTCGTCCCGCGTGGCTGTGTTCAGCGAAATCTACTACCCCGACGGCTGGCATGCCACGGTAGACGGCGAGCCCCTGGAGCTTTACCGGGCCGACTGGACCCTCCGCGCCGCCCTTCTCCCCGCCGGTGAGCACGAAATTGTGATGACCTTCCTGCCGGAGAGCTACCGCGTGGGCGCGATGGTGTCGGCCATTGCCTCCCTGCTCCTGTTAGCGCTGCTGGCGCTTGTGTTAGTGAAGATATTGGTATTAAAAAAGAAATAATGAATCAGAACGAGATATTAGAATGGCTGCGTGAAGTGCAGCATCCCGCAAAGGGCGACCAAAGCGTAGTGGCGCTGGGTATGGTGGACAAGATTGAATGCGCCGAGGGCAGCATCCGCGTGACGCTGGCTTTCCCCAAGCGCCCGGACCCGCTGAAGAATTATCTCGTGGGCGCCGTACAGGCCTGCCTGTACCGCAACGCCCCCGGCGGCACCGAGATTGAGGTGGAGACGGTGGTGAAAGACCCCGCCAAACCCCAGAAAGGCATTGAGTTCAACCTGGAGCAGCTGCGGGAAGTGGGTAATATCATCGGCATCGCTTCCGGCAAGGGCGGCGTGGGCAAGAGCACCGTCGCGGTGAACCTGGCTGTTGCGCTGGCCCGCCTGGGCTACCGCGTAGGCCTGGCCGACGCCGACGTCTACGGCCCCTCCATTCCCACGATGACTGGCACCGAAGGCGTGACCATTGAAATGTACGGCGAGGACGAACACGACACCCTCTTCGTCCCCGTGGAGAAATACGGCGTGAAGTGGCTCTCCGTGGGCCACGTGTCCAATGCCGGCCAGGCCCTCATCTGGCGCGGTCCCATGGCCTCCACGGCCCTCAAGCAGATTATCCTGCAGACGCAGTGGGGCCCGCTGGACTTCCTGCTCATCGACATGCCTCCGGGAACCGGCGACATCCACATCTCCCTCATCGGTGATGTGCCTCTGAGCGGCGCCGTCATCGTGACTACGCCCCAGGAAGTGGCCCTGGCCGATGTCCTCCGCGGCGTGAACATGTTCCGCAACCCGCAGGTGAACAAGCCCATCTACGGCCTGGTGGAAAACATGTCCTGGTTCACCCCGGAAGCCCATCCGGAGGAGAAGTACTACCTCTTCGGCAAGGACGGCGGCACCAGGATGGCAGCCGACCTGGACATCCCCCTGCTGGGCCAGATCCCGCTGGTGCAGGGTATCCGCGAAGGGGCCGACAATGGCGAACCCATCGCCCTGGGCTCCCGCCCCGACTCCCTGGCCTTCCTGGAACTGGCCCGTAAGCTGGCCGCCTCTGTATAAAAAAAGGTCCCGAGTTCTTCGGGACCTTTTCTTTTATTTGACGTAGGTGAGCTCGGCGATGATGTTGTCGGCCTTGCCGTACTTCTCTACCAGCCAGAGGACGTAGCGGATGTCTACGCAGATGCAGCGCTGGAGGGCGGGCTCGAACATGACGTCGGAGCTCATGCTCTCCCAGTTGCCGTCGAAGGCCAGGCCGATGAGGTTGCCCTTGGCGTCCAGCACAGGAGAACCTGAGTTACCACCGGTGATGTCGTTGTTGGTGAGGAAGCAGGTGTGCAGGCTGCCGTCTTTGTCGGCCCAGCGGCCGAAGTCCTTGGCCAGGAGCAGTTCCTTGATGCCGGCGGGCAGGATGAACTCGGGGTTGGTGGGATCTTCCTTCTCCAGCAGGCCCTGGGTGGTGGTGAAATACTCGTACTTCAGGGCATCCTTGGGGCTGTAAGGCAGTACGTGACCATAGGTCAGGCGCATGGTGGAGTTGGCATCCGGATACATGGCGGTTCCCTTCTGCCACTCCATGAGGGCGGCGGCGAAGTTCTTGCGGGCCTTGTCGAAGGTCTTGGAAGGATAAATACGGGGGCCGAGGTGCTTCTTAAGCACATTCAGGACACTCTCTTCCAGCACATAGGCCGGGTCTACAGCCAGCTCTGCGGGCGTAGCGGCCAGCATCTTCTCATAGGAAGAGAAGACGGATTTCTCGAAGAGCGTATCTACATAGGCGGGGATGTCCATGGTGGCAAAATCGCAGCCAAGGCCTTCCAGATAGTCTTCCCTCTGGGCATGCTTGCGGTAGAACTCCAGCAGGGCTACAGCCTCTTTCTTGTCCAGTTCGGGCACATAGTCGCGGTAGGACTGCTTGAAGTATTCCTTGATGGAAGCCAGGGCAGCGGCAGAGTCCATCTGCTCCAGCGGCATCTTCCTGAACAGGCCGGCGAAGTCATCGGCCAGGCCAAGCAGTTCGATGGCGAGGGGTGCCTCGGTGAGGTAGGCCATCGCCTTGTTGTCGGCGGAATTCTTGGCCACGTTGGCAGCAATCTCGGAGACGGGGTCTCCGTACTTGGCGGCGCGCTCGGGATCGGCCTCAATCCAGGCCTTGAGGGCGGCCTCTTTCTCCTGCTCGCGGCCAATGATATTCAGGTTCTTGAAGGCGAGTTCCTCGCCCTGCCATTTCTTCCAGCCGTTGGCGGAGCTGGCATATTTGTCGGCGTATTTCAGCTGCACGGAAGCGTCGGCGCACATGGCTTCCCACATCAGGTCCTGACGGACGGTGCGGGCGGCCACACGGATTCCGTTCACGGCCATCATGTCGTTCAGCTGGGCGGCAGTCTGGTAACGCTGGGTGCGGCCGGGGTAACCCATAATCATGGCATAGTCGCCTTCCTTCACGCCCTTGAGGGAGATCTTCAGGGACTTGGCGGGCTTGTAGGGAACGTTTTCCTCGCTGTAGGCGGCGGGCATGTTGTCCTTGCCGGCATACACGCGGAACATGGAAAAGTCGCAGGTGTGCCGGGGCCACATCCAGTTGTCGGTCTCGCCGCCGAATTTACCCATGTCCTCCGGGGGCGTACCCACGAAGCGGATGTCGGTATAGGTGCGATAGAGAATCAGGTAGTGGACGTTGTCGTTGTAGAAACCGGTGACGCGGGCGGTGCAGCCGGGGTTGGCCTTTTCGGCTTCGGCTCTGATTTCATCGGCCTTGCTCTTGGCCAGGTCGCCGGCGGCCTCCACCACGTCGGTCACGTCTTCCATGGACACCAGGAAGGTGACGGTGAGGCCCGGGCAGGGGATTTCCTCGCCGAAGTTCTTGGCCCAGAAGCCGTCCATGAGGTAGTTGTGCTCGTCGGTGGACAGGGCCTGGATGCTGCTGTAGCCGCAGTGGTGGTTGGTAACCAGCAGACCCTGGTCGCTGATGATCTCACCGGTGCAGCCGCCGCCGAAGTGTACGATGGCGTCTTTCAGGGAGGTCTTGTTGATGGAATAGATTTCTTCCGGAGAGAGTTTGCAACCGGCAGCCTTCAGGTCTTTGCCGTTGAGTTGTTTGAGCAGGGGCAGGAGCCACATGCCTTCGTCGGCCACGGCGGTGAAAGACACAGCCAGGGCGGTTAACAGGGTAAGAACACGTTTCATATACATAAGAAATTTGTACAAAGTTAGTTAAAAGAGTGAAGGTTCCAACTCTTTTACATGAAAACTCATCCGGTGCCAGGGCGTGTACCCATACTGCCGGATGGCCTCGATGTGTTCGGGCGTAGGATAACCCATATTGCGCTCCCAGCCGTACTGGGGGTACTCCGCGGCCAGCTTGCGCATGAACTCGTCCCGGTAGGTCTTCGCCAGCACGGACGCCGCGGCGATGGACGCGTAGGTGGCATCCCCGTGCACGACGGTCTGGTAGTGTTTGCTCGTATACGGGCCGAAGGGACGGAACTTATTGCCGTCGATGAGCAGGAACTCCGGGGCGGGGTTCAGTCGGAGGACGGCGCGCTGCATGCCCGTGACGGACGCCCAGAGGATGTTCAGCTGGTCGATTTCCTGGGCCGATACTGCCTCGACCGCCCACGCGACGGCCTCCTGCTCGATGATGGGCCGAAGCGTTTCGCGGGCCTTCTCGCTCATCTGCTTGGAGTCGTTGAGGAGCGGGTGGTGGAAGTCCGGGGGCAGAATGACGGCCGCGGCGTAAACGGGGCCGGCCAAGGGTCCCCGGCCGGCCTCGTCGCAACCGGCTTCCAGCCGGTCTTTCTCTAAATAAGGTTGAAGGTTCGGTTTCAATTGATTTGCGGGATTTGTCCACGCAAATTTAAATAAAAAAGCCCAGAATCAGTGCTTCAGGTGTAGATCGTAAACATCGTACCAATTGTGAACATCGCAGTCGTAAGTGCCAAGTTCATACGGAGCGCGGGTGACGGAGCGGACGGTCACCAGCCCCAATCCGCCTTCGACATTCCCCGGAAGGACCATGTCTTCCGAGAACAGGTCATCC
>Ga0310786_10000272_pt1 | contig 86033 bp, 94 predicted proteins | sample AusTroGonzalo_MG_FD_203881 | JGI IMG/M metagenome (GOLD analysis project Ga0310786, IMG submission 203881) | Bovine rumen microbial communities from tropical cattle in Woodstock, Queensland, Australia - Gonzalo_03 (v2) (version 2) | ecosystem: Host-associated > Mammals > Digestive system >... | reverse complement strand
CGAACTCAATTCCATTCTCGTTGAGAAATGGGAAGGCAAGTGCTATCGTCTTGTCATCCAGAGACAAAGACGCAACAGTGGCGACCTTGACCTGTGGGAAGGCGAATACACTTACCGTTGTATTCTGACCAACGATTACAAGTCATCGACAAGGGACATTGTTGAATTCTACAATCTGCGTGGCGGCAAGGAACGTATCTTTGACGACATGAACAACGGATTCGGTTGGAGCAGGCTCCCCAAGTCATTCATGGCGGAGAATACTGTCTTTCTTCTGCTTACTGCATTGATACACAATTTCTACAAGACCATCATGAGCAGGCTTGACACCAAGGCTTTTGGGCTCAAGAAAACGAGTCGCATAAAGGCTTTTGTCTTCAGATTCATCTCCGTACCTGCCAAGTGGATCATGACTGCAAGGCAATACGTGCTGAATATCTACACAGAGAACCGCGCTTATGCAAAACCCTTCAAAACAGAATTCGGATAAGAATCCTTTCTTTCCGGTTAGAATCTGCGTATTACCTCAAGTCGCATCGTGGGGTAAGGGGATGTTGGCTACATATTGATGTTGTGCTGTTGCTTTTTACTGAAAGCTACTACTAACGACTCATAAATCTACCCTTAATCGTGTATTGGATGATAGTTGCGGATTTTAGGTATATGTAAAAAGGGAACTCCCATTGCTGAGAATTCCCCGTGTCCTTTTGAAAGGCATATATAGAGGCAAAACGGAATCCTTATCTGTGTCCGAAATGACCTGCATTGCTGTGTCCGTGGCGTGGTGTGTTGTTTGCCAAGGTATGGTTTGAAATACCGTGACGCTTGTCAACTCTCACATAAGCCTTTGGGTGATGCGGAGCAGGTGCTGGATGGTGCACAGCTGGAGCATGGTGATGTACTGCTGGCTTGTGCATGTGAGCATAGTGTGAACCATGAACTCTGTTGTGACCACCACGGTAGCTCACGAACACCTTCGGATGTGCATTGTAGAAATGCCCTCTATTGTAGTGAGTGTACACTGCGAATGTCCAGCCGCCAGCCTTCCATGCTACGGGGCGATAGAAGTGGTTCAGTGCTACATACTTGTCATACTGCCACGGAGTCAGCACGAAGCGGAGGTCTGCGTTACGACGATCCCACCAGATGCCAAACACGTCACCATGTCCGTTCAAGCTCATCAGGTAGTCGAGGTTTATCTCGTAGACTGCCTCATACTGTGCAGCGGTGAGGTTCAGCTCGTAGGCCATCTTGTCCGAGAGGAAAAGTGCCTCGTGCTTTGCTGCATTGTAGCTCATAGCGTTGGCCGAGATAGTCATGACCATCATCACTGCCAGGATCATCATCTTCTTCATATCTTAATCTCCTATACTTTAAATGGTGAGACATTTGTTTCTTTTTCTCGGTGCAAAGTTCGGAACTTTTAGTGAGGTTTACAAAGGAAAAATCATAATATGGAGGGGATTTTTCCCTATTTGTAAGTAGGGAAAACTCCTCATATCAATTTTTATTCGTACCTTTGCACCCGTTATGGTACAGCAAATTGAAATAACACTGAAGCCGAAACGTCGCGGCTTCCATTTGGTGACGAGCGAGATAGTGAGCCAGTTGCCGAAGCTGCCGAAGACGGGCATCGTGAACATCTTCACGAAGCACACCAGTTGCGGACTGAGTATCAACGAAAACTGCGACCTAGATGTTCGTGTCGATATGGAAACGATTTTCAATCGTCTCGTGCCGGAGAATCGTCCTGAGTATGAACATACGTTGGAGGGTGCCGACGATATGCCTGCTCATGCCAAATCGACACTGAGTGGTGTCAGCATCACCATCCCCATCACCGATGGCCGTCTGAACCTCGGCACTTGGCAAGGAATCTACTTTTGCGAGTTCCGCAACTACGGCGGCTCCAGAGAGTTGGTAGTAACAATTATTGGAGAATAATAATCCGATAAAACAAAAGAAGGTAATTATATGGTTAACTACGGACTTAAGGATAAAGTTGCTCTGATTACTGGTGCGAATAACCCTCAGGGGATTGGGGCTACCACGGCATTCGCATTTGCTCGTGAAGGGGCTAAAGTAGTCTTGGTATACAAAAGAATCCACAGGCCCTTCGACCCATCGAAGACTGACAAGAACGGCACGGACAGGTATTTCGAGGCAAACTCAGGCAATGCTGATCGTGTTGAGAGTAGGCTAAAGGATATGAATGCCGACTATATGATTCTGGAAAGTGACATTTCCAATGAAGCTGCCGTAAAGGAGATCTATTCGAAAGTCCTTGAACGATATGGAAGGGTCGATATCCTGGTCAACAATGCGGCCGATGGTGACATGGACGGTATTGACACCATAGAGAAAATTACGCAGGAGGTGATTGATGACACTTTTGCTGTCAATGTCCGCGGAAGTATCCTGATGACAAGGGAGATGATTACTCATCGCGGTGATTATGGACGCATCATCAACATCTCAACCGATGCATCACAGGTTTTTGCAGGGCAGATAACCTACGGAGCAAGTAAGGCTACACTTGAAGCACTTACCCGCAGCATAGCCTTGGAGGTGGCAAAGTACGGCATTACCGTCAATTGTGTTGCACCAGGTCCGACTCAGACGGGATGGATTGATGCCGATTTGGAACAGTCTGTTCTTCCAATCATTCCTATGGGTAAACTGATTCAGCCGGAAGATATTGCAGAAACGATTCTGTTTCTAGCGAGTGAGCAGGCGAGAATGCTAACGGGTCAAGTCATTAAAGTATCTGGTGGACATGCCCTATGAATCTCCCGAAGTTCATAATAACTCTTGATGGCTACTTTCGCTTTGGCCAAGTTAACCAGCATAAGCATTTGCTGAAGCCGGGTGACCAGTGCATCGGCGGTGGGTACTATCATTTTGACTTTGTTTCCAATCGCATTCTCCTTGACAGGGAATCATACGACTTTGGCCGTCCCAAATGGCATCTGTTGGAAATATTGAAGGTTCCTTCTACCTATCGTGGCATGCGAATCGTCTATTCGTATGATGATGGGTTCCATGATGATTTCAACGTCAGCGAAGAACTGAATATTGAATACTATGACTGACTACGATTCCATATGGCGCACGCAGGATGAGATTAGAACGGTGGTGAATGCCGTTTTGGGCGAATGCATCTGGAATCTCAGCTACAGCGAGCGACGGATGGTCATAGAACTGGAGCTGACTGTCACGCTTGATGATGATGCTATCGGCAATCTTTGCTGTCAGTTCCCCATCACTGCCGACTACGACGGCATCGGAGCAAAAGGCTCGAAATTCGCGTTCTATCTCTGAATCCCCAGATAATCGAAGAACTTGTCAGGCCAGTAGTTCATAATCAGCTCGTCTGGGAAATCCGTCTCTACCAACAGCGGATAGAGCCGTTCATAGTCTGCAATCTGGAACGAAATGTGTGCATCGCTGCCAAGAATCGTGGGAACATCATACTTCTTGCATAAGCGAAGAATCTCTAGATTATTATCCCGCGCCACTGTCTTCTTGCGCTGTGGAGCCAGTGAATGGTTGTTTACCTCCAATAGCGTATGCGCCTCCTTGGCAGCCAGCACCAGCTGCTCGAAGTCCATTTCAGCTGAGCCGTCACCAGGATGACTGATTATGTGAATCTTGGGATTCTTGATGACACGGATCATCCCCTCCGTGTTCTCATCCTTCGTGCCACCTTGATACCACGCAGCATGAATGCCCGCAATGGCAAGGTCGAGCCACCCAATTTGCTCATCCGTCAGGTCAAGACTGCCTTTCGTATCGAGAATGTTGATTTCGCAGCCCATCAGCAGCCGTATGCCATACATCTGGCGAGGCACGGTGAACATATTCTTGAAATACAACGTCGGACACGTGCCTGGCACACTCGGCCCATGCTCAGTGATACCCAGCACTTCCAATTCCATGTCGGCAGCAGCCTTGGCCATCTCCTGAAGGCTACTGTAGGCATGTCCTGATGCCACCGTATGCGTATGCGCATCTATTAAAACCTTTCTCATACAACTATTATTTTATAAAATGCGGATAATCGGGCTCTCCAAGCTTCGGCTCGTATGAAAAGCCCTCGTAACTGAAACCACAGATATCTTCGGGCTTGTCGATGCTGTTCTCAATGATGAATCGGGTCATCGCACCACGGCATGTCTTGGCCCAGACAGCCTGCATTTTCAGGTCATTACCCTTTCGGACATAGAACAAAGGTTGAACAATTCGCACTTCCTTGCGGACGCGCTGCCAATCGAACAGGTGCTGGTATTCCTCCGTAGCAAGATGAATCAATACGCCGTCATCGGACTTCACGGCATCAATCAGGATGTCTGTCAGACGCCTCTTCCAAAAAGCGAACATATTCTGACCCTCTCCGCTCGGCAGTTCTACATAGCCCTCCATCCGATACGGGAGAATAGCATCCAAAGGCCGGAGCAGACCATAGAGAAATGAAGTAATCCACAACTTCCCTTGCGCAACATCGAGGTCATCGACCGTCAGCGTCTCAGCCTTCAAATGCTTGTAAGCCTGACCGTGATAGGCAAGAATTGCTGGCAGCTTCGCGGCATCATCGAAGAAGCGCATATAGCGCAACCTGTTCTGAGCGGCAATCTGCTGGCTGCAGCCCAGCATCTCGGCAATCGACTCAGCGGAATACTGGACCATATCCCTTGCGAATCCCTCTGCCTCATTCTGAAAACGAGGTGTTGACAAGCTGATGTCAGGAATCGACTTCACCCTGTCGTTCATGATTTTGGCTGATGCGAGAATAATCTGCATTTTCTCAATTCATCTTCGTCATGTGATAACCCATTCGCTTCAACTGCATTGCAGTTCCAAAAAGGTATAACTGGTGCAGGCAGGCAACGTAGCCATTGAAGGCCTCCTTAGTGCCTGGTTCGAGTCGCTGGTGCATCAAGGCATTATAGACCCGCGATGCACACTCGCCAGTCACCTTTTCCAGAACGGTATAGTCCACGCCCTGCAGCAACAGCACTTCCTCGCGGATGTATTCGTCCATCGCATCATAGCCCCGCTTGTCGCGCATATAGGCGTAAAGGTCTTCAATCTTTGAGTATATCTCCCATTCCGTGTCCCACATCTTCGCTACAGCCATGCCGATATACATCATCCAGCCGAGTGAGGCCGAAGGGAAGTCCTGAAACTCGCGGATGCCGTCAGGGATATAAGCCTTGGCTATCTCTTCCCACTTATCTTCCACGTCAGGACACTCCGGCATCCGTTCATCCACTTCTTTCATGCTCAGCAGGAACTGATGCAGGTCTTTGCGTAATTGCTCTTCAAAGCTCTCCATTTCACAAATACTATTAAAATCTCTGGCAAAGGTACGTAAAAATGGGCTTTTTTTCGTACTTTTGCAGCAATTATTAGGATAGTTTATGAAAGTAAAGATTCAAACCATGCTGGGCGACATCGTAGTTCGCCTATACGACGAGACACCCATCCATCGAGACAATTTCTTGAAGTTGGCGAAGGAGGGTTATTATGATGGTACGCTGTTCCATCGGGTTATCAAGAACTTTATGATTCAGGGGGGTGACCCCGATTCCAAGGGTGCACCTGCTGGGAAGATGCTGGGCGTCGGTGGTCCTGACTACACACTTGAAGCCGAGATTAAGGACGGACTTTTCCATAAGCGTGGCGCATTGGCTGCTGCACGCCAGGGTGACGAGGTGAATCCTGAGCGCCGTAGTAGCGGTTCGCAGTTCTACATAGTCTGGGGAGATGTGTACAGCGAAGGCCAGCTTGGCCAGTTCTCCAAACAACTGAGGATGCAGAAGGTGCAGGATGCCTTCAATAAGCTTGCTGCCGAACATCGTGCTGAGATTATGCAGATGCGCCGTGACAGGAATCGTGAAGGTCTTCAGGAACTACAAGACAAACTGGCTGCAGAAGCAGAAAGCAAGGTTGGTAAGTCTGGTCTGACCGATGAACAACTGAAGATTTACTCAACTGTCGGCGGTACTCCCCATCTTGACGGTCAATACACCGTATTTGGCGAGGTTGAGGAAGGCCTTGATGTGGTTGAAATGATTCAAGGCACAGCAACTGGACGTGCCGACAGACCCGTCGATGATATTGAAATGAAAATGATAGTCATAGAATAGACATCATGGAATACAGAAAGATAGGCGATAACTACTATATCCGCATGGATCGAGGTGATGAAATTATCTGTAACCTCCTCGAAATCTGCGAAAAGGAATCCATACCGTCAGCCGTTTTCTCTGGAATCGGAGGCTGTCAGAGTGCAGAACTGCAGGTGTTCATTCCCGAAACTGGCAGCTTTGAGACTGAACAGTTAGAGGGGATGCTGGAGCTGGTATCGCTCAACGGAAATGTCGTAAGAGACGATGACGGCAAACTCTTCCATCATACTCATGCTTTGTTCTCATTCAAGAAAGACGGCCAGCATGGAATGGCAGGTGGGCATCTGAAAACCACAATCGTTCTATATACTGCTGAGATTGAACTGCGTCCTACTGTTGGTGGTGCTATCGGAAGGAAGTTTGACCCTGAGACTGGTACTGGATTCTGGAACTTTAAAGATTAAAAGCTATGGTACAGCGCTCGGCTTTGCCGCTTTCCAAAGGAAAGAACTATAAGGTCGTTACACTTTGTGGAAGCACCCGTTTCAAGGAGCAATACATGGAAGTTCAGAAACGATTAACGCTGGAGGGCTACATTGTCATCAGCGTAGGACTGTTCGGGCATTCCGGCGACGAAGAGGTTTGGAAACCAGGCACGAAGGAAATGCTTGATGACATGCACCTTCGCAAGATCGACATGGCAGACGAAATCTTTGTCATCAATGTCGGCGGCTACATTGGCGAGAGTACCAAGAGGGAAATCGCCTACGCTGAGAAGACAGGCAAGAAAGTGAATTATCTAGAGAACGATTAGAAATGAAAAGACTCGCTTTATTCTGTATGTTTTTCCTGCCTTTGTTTGCATGGGCGCAAAAGCAGTATTTCCTGCCAACGGCTACCCCCTCTGACGAGGAAAAGGACAAGCCAATGATTGAGGTCTATCTGCCCCAGCAGCCAAATGGATGTGCCGTTGTGCTCTGTCCTGGCGGTGCCATGAGATGGCTGTCGTGGGAGAGCGACGTGGTGAAGATGGCATCGTTCCTAAATGAACACGGCATTGCCGCCATCGGACTGCGCTATCATCTGAACAAGGAGCAGATGCCGCAGGGTATGAAGATGCCACCGATGGTGGATGTGACACATCCTGAAGCATTTCCGCAGGCCGACGCCAATCCGATGCACACGGCCAGTGGCGACTCTATCATCCAACTCGCAGCACAGGATGCCAAGGCTGCCATCCGTATGGTGAGAGAACATGCTGACGAATGGCACATCAACAAAGACAAGATAGGATTCCTCGGTTTCTCAGCTGGAGGCGGTGTGGCTATCGCTGCCACGATGTCTGCCGACAGCACGGAGCGTCCCGACTTCCTCTGCACCAACTTCGGCCCCTCGCTGATGCCAGTTACCATTCTACAGGATGCCCCTCCCCTGCTCATCATGACGCGTGCCGACCATCCCAATGTAGCAGCAGGCCTCGTGGCCCTCTTCATGGAGTGGAAGAAGGCAGGAGCCAATGCCGAACTTCACATGTACGGGGACGGCAAAGGCCCCTACGAGCTGATGCCGCAGACGGGTGAGACAACGACTGAGACATGGAGCACTCAGATGATTCACTGGCTGAAGGCCAAGGGATTCGTCAAAAAGAACTGAAATAATAATAGGAAACAATGAAAGATAGGATTCTGAGCCTGTTGGGGACTATCAACAAGGGCATCTACGAGAAGGAAACGGAGCTTTCGCTCTCGCTGATGGCGGCGCTGGCTGGGGAGAGCGTGATATTGCTCGGCCCGCCGGGTGTGGCCAAGTCGATGGTGGCACGTAGGCTGAAACTGGCGTTCAAGGATGCGCGGTCGTTCGAGTATCTGATGTCGCGCTTCAGCACGCCCGACGAGATATTCGGCCCCGTGAGCATCAGCAAACTGAAGGACGCGGACAAATACGAGCGCAACACGGAGGGCTATCTGCCGACGGCTGACGTGGTGTTCCTCGACGAGATATGGAAAGCCGGGCCTGCCATACAGAACACGCTGCTGACAGTCATCAACGAGAAGCTGTTCCGCAATGGCGACACGGAGGTTCACCTGCCCCTGAAGCTGTTGTTGGCGGCCAGCAATGAGCTACCTACACAGGGCGAGGGCTTGGAGGCGCTGTGGGACCGCTTCATCATCCGCATTGAGTGCGGCAACATCAAGGACGTGAAGAACTTTAATGCCATGCTGCTCGACAATACTGCCGACGGAGACATTGAGGTAGCTGACGGGCTACAGATTTCGGACGAGGAATACTGCCAGTGGAACAAGGCTATTGACACGGTGGCAGTCTCGGAGGAAGTGCTGCGCATCATCAACGTCATTCGCAAGTCGCTGGGCAGCGTCACCATCGCCCAGACCGACGAGCGGCACAACGTCTATGTGAGTGACCGACGGTGGAAGAAGATTGTCCGTCTGCTGCGCACGTCGGCCTTCGTCCACGACCGAAAGGAGGTGACGGCTGATGACCTGCTACCCGTCTATAACTGTTTGTGGCAGGAGCCGGAGGAGTGCGAGGGTATCAGGGCCATGGTCATCCGTGCCTTGTATAACGACCTGACGATGGAGTTCGCCAGTCTGCGGAAGAACTTGGAGAACGACATCCGCGTGAGCCGTCAGCACCGCGCCACGAACCGCGCCCGCCAGAACATGCAGCTCTTCGACACGAACAAGAAGATATACGACAACTATTACTACCACCTGCTCGACCACGACACGGGTAATACCTACGTCTTGGTGGCCGACTACCAGAATATGAGGCAGGCAAGCAGAGAGAATGCGGGGCAGGCGGGTATCATCTACAAAGACCCGAACAATCCTCAGCGCAGCATCGTCAGGACGTATGACGGCAGCGATATGCCACGGGGTGCCAGCTCAGTCTATCTGACACGCGACGAGGAGTGCATCTATATCAACGGTGTGCGGTTCTATATCGAGACGCTCGGACGTGGGGAACAGCAGACGCTACCAACCAAGAAAGGCAGCGTATCAGGTCGTGACTTTTACGAGGAGCTGGAGCAACTGAGCACGCAGATTCGCCAACGGACTGACGCTATTCACGGCAATATCTTCGTGTCGGAGACCGATAAGAAGGAGGTGGACGAGTTCGTCAAGAACCTGTTCACGGAAATTGCCCACACCAGGCAGGACATGGAGAAGCTGGAGGAGTGATAGTTGCTTATGGATGTAGCGAGGTTTTCTCCGACTGACTATTTGACGATGCTCGAACGCTTTGTTACCAATGGCGACGTGTTCGAGTTTGAGACCAATGTGCAGATGGACTTCCCTCGCGCCATCAACTACGACCCTATCCTCCTGTATCTCCAACGACTGATGAAAGACCCGCTCATCCAATCGCGGGTACTGGGCAGCCGGTTGGCAGGGAAGGTGTTTTACGAGGTTGTCGGACGATTCGTGCTCGAATGTCTGCATGACCAGAAGTTCATCAACCAAATGGCCATCGGCGAGCAGACGCAGATGGAGAAGATGATGGAGTGGTCGATGCAGAAGAAGCAGGACACGTGGCAGTCGCTCCTTCAGCAGCTGGGCGAGAAATACAATGAGGATGAGTTCGACCTTGACTTCATGAAGCGCCGTTTCAAAAACAATGGCTGGCAACGGCCTGAGAACTGGGAACGGCTGAAACGCGAATGGCAAGGGGCGCTCGACCAAAAAGCACGCCAGCAGACATCGAAGAAAGTGGAGTCGAAAGGTGGCGGCATCCCCGGCCACTTCGAGCAGATGCTAAACCAGCTCGAAAACCGTATGCGCAGCGACGGTGCCACCGAGGAACAGCTGCTGCAGGCCTGGGAGATGATGGACGGCTCGTGGACGGAATCAGAGTTTGAGAAGCATCTAAGCATCGTGCAGATCCAAAACCGCTACCCTGAAATCGGTGATGTCGCCAAACGAATGGGCAGGCTGCCGGACGAGGAAGGACGCGCACGGCTGACTGTTCAGACCGGCGTGAGCCATCGGCTGGAGCACTCTTCCGGCAGCGACATCGAGGGTATCACCATCGGGCGTGACCTCAATGCCCTGATGCCCTTCGAACTGGCACAATACTCCGATGCTGAACTCGAAGGGGTGTTTCTCCGCAAATATCTCACCAGCCGTTTGCAGGTATTCCGCTACAAGTCGGAAATCAGCAAGCCCTCACGACGGCTCCGCTCTGAGCGTGCAACCCGTCGCGGTCCGATGATTGTCTGCGTCGACAGCTCTGCCAGTATGTACGGTGTCCCGCAGAGGATAGAAGCATCACTGCTTTCGAAACTGGAGGAAACAGCCGAACGACTTAATCGAGACTGCTTCCTGATAGACTTCTCCGTCGGAGTGCGTCCGATAGAACTTCGTTCAAGGCGCAAGAAACGCTCAATGGAACGAATGGGCCTGAGACAGGAAGATGCAGAGAACTTCGAGAAAGGCTATTTCCCTTTCCTTGGTGGAGGAACTGATGCGCAGAAGATGCTGAACCTGACGTTCTATCTGCTGGACAACGGTGAAGACAGATACATGAATGCCGATGTCCTTTGGATAACCGACTTCCTGATTCCCAGAACCACAGAAGACCTGATGAAGCGGTTCAAGGACTATCAGGCCACCGGCACCAAGTTCTATGGTTTCAAGATTGGCCAAGGCGAAAGCAATTGGGACAAGTATTTTGATAAGATCTACGAGGTGCATTACAAGCAGCCAAGGAGATACTAAACCTGTTTATTTCTCATAGATAACTACAACAACTATTGTCGCGCCGAGACGGACTTCTGAAGGTGCAGCATAGTGCTATGACTGCGGTTCTTGCGTAAGGGGATGGCGTTTAGAAGCCGTTGAGTCGCGGGTACATCTTTTCACGAAACGTCGTCGGTCTCGATGGAAGAGCATGAAATGCACATCCATCGTTTCTGGGACAAGCCGCAGAAAGCGACTGACAATGTTCCGTAGATGAACGCACGACACGACTTGCTTCTATGCTATCCCCTGACCTACGCTGTAAGAACCTGTTGCACTCATGGCACTATGCTGCACCGCATGCCCGTCACAACTGCGACATGTCCTAACGGAACAATACACTAAATTCTTTCTCACTTTAATGATTATTGGCCGGATTTGCACGTTTTATGAACTTTTTCCTCAATTCTGTAGCCACATTACAGAAAAAATGTGTAATTTTGCACTCAGTATGAAGCATCGAAGACTCGATAAGTACGTGACACTCTACACGGTCTGCAGGGAGGGTGGAAAGGTTATCTACAGCTACGTAGAGACCCTTCCGCAACATCGTCTGCAGGACAGAAGCCTGAAGGAGTTCTATCGTCAGGTCGAGGAACACGGCTACGATGTGATTACACCCTCTGACAAGGATTATGAGCAGGTGGTAAAGGCTCTGAACGTCGTATCGAAGAAAGATGCGATGAATGATGAAATGAGTTCGTATAACCACTATAAGCCGGAAGAAATCTGTACTTGCGGACGCTGGATCTTCTTCGAACACATGCCCTTCTATGACGAAAAACAACTTGTGGAAATCGTCTATAGAAAGACTACAAAGAAGAGTACCGAAGGACAACCTGAGAAGATTAAGGAAAAGATGTCCTCTGTACGAGTTCCTGCTTTTCAGAAGGAGTCAGTGAAACATTTCTTCGACTGGCTCAAAGAAACGAAGGCTTCTGGTGCATCCGTTCTACAGGCACTCCGTGAAGCCAAGTACGCAATGGAGAGCAAAGCAGAGAAATACGCTGAATCCCCTACCCTACAGTCTATGGCCGAAGACATGAAAAAGCAGATTGCCCTTCTTGAAGAACTGGAGGACAAACTACCCCGATTGTAATCCTACAAACCACTTTACACCGCAGAGACATACACCTTATCCCACCCGAGAAGGTGATACTCCATCCTGCTGATAGAGTCCTGCTGTCAGTATCAGCCATGAGCTGAAAGTGATAGCAGGACACTACCAGCTGGAGCATGGGCAATGACACATACCTGACTGCTTGGAGAAGCACGGCTGGGCATCTACGTCGAGCTTCGAGCCTTCAGCTGTGGTTCTCAATCAGTCAGGCATCAGTCATCATTATGCCCATGCGGTGGAGCATCATCCTTCTCCCCACCCTTCTTTTCACAGGTCTTTTTACTTGACTTCTACCATGAAAATGCTTGCGGACTTTAACAAAGGTTCTTTTATTGCTCATGTTAACGTCCATCCCTTCCCATTCTTACATCTATCATGCAGTCCCCTTATTGACGCTTTTTTCTTGCAAAGGTAGGTCGAACCCAGGCAATGGTCAAGTACCGTGTACTATTTGGTAACATATTTTTCAGCAGCCTTCGTAGATTGCGCACAATCTATGTATTCCGAAAAATATGTCAGCAAATTCCTTGCCCTATGCCCTTTGATGGTTCGGCCTGTTAAGTAGGCAAGAAAAAGGCTATAAGGCGACCGATTGTCGATGCTAAAAAAAAGTTCAGGTCGGACACATGATACTTGAACAAAATAAAAAGGCTTCAGGTTCACTCATGCCGATAAAATTTTGCAAACACTCAGACCGTAGGCGGCGGGATATAAACAGCCAGTACAGAAATGGCTTTCATAGGCTTCTTTGACAACGACGACTTCATCATCAACTACGACGCTCCCCTGTTCGAGTGCCGGCGTAAGATCAAGGCATACAAGCGAAAGGACAAGCGTAACGAGATTTGGAGGTAAATATCAACAAACAAGTAATACAACTATGGCAACAGTTAGAACAAAACAAGACATCGACCACTGTTGGGAAGTGGCAAACGAGGCTTACAAGCAACTCTTCTGGTCAATCGACATGATGACTTTCCTGAGTTGGGGAGTATCCAAGAAATGCTACGCTTTTTACCATAATATGCCCACACTGATTCTCAGGGTCAGCGGGATGGTTCATAAGGGCTGGGTGTATGTTTCCCTGGATGAAGCAAGCGACGCATATATCGTCACACTTCTCAATATCAGACGAGAGGTGAAGAAAACCATGAGCGATATTTATTGTGACTCACTTGGCAGTGTTATTGATGAACTCGTGGAAAAGCCTGCAGACATGAATGACAAGGTATATCACCAGAAAGCAATACGCGATTCACAGAAAAAATTCAACAGAGTATAAACAACTTATGGCAGGGATGTCCTCGCAGATGTCCCTGCCACATAAAGACTTATTATTATGAAACAGAAAACCTACAGATTTCTCAACAGGCTGGTAGATAAGATTACCAGCAAAGACTGCCCCAACAACGACTACTTTGAATACTACGGCCACAAAGTCACCTTGCAGTCTGGCACCCATGATTTCGTAGATGTGACCATTTCAGACATGGACAACCGTAATCAGATTACCTTCTCCTTCGATTTCTGGACGAAAGAACTATGCTTCGATGGCTACAACAATTACGATGAAAGGGACAGCATCGTCAAGGCCTTCCGCTCTATTTACAGGAATATCTCTATCACAGATGAGCCTTGGGAAGAAGATGAAAAGTTCTATCTACCCATGCTCGATAATGAGGAATACGACCAAGAGACCGTTCGCAGTGAGTACGAAACCCTGCTTTCAAGGAAAGTAGCATAACACAATACAACTATGATACAGAAAGAAAACAATCAAGCACAAGAGTTTGTGCGTATCTCAGAACTTTGTTTTGTTTACGCAAAAGCAAAATGGATGCGAACCTTTAAGGCATTTGACTTAGACGGTTTCTTCCCCGGAAGATTGATTTACGCATCGATGATACGTGACAACGACGAGAACAGAGAGAAACTTCAGCAACTGGCAGATCGTAACGCCTATGCCTGCCTGCAACTGCAACTAAGAAAAGGCGACAACGTAGTCTTTGAAACAAGACTAACAGCATAAGAGATTGCTAACAAATTGGCGGTGCAACTTCCTATCAATGGTTGTTGCACCGCCAGTTTTATTATTCATACTTCATTTGATAGCTATCATCTTTTCCTGCCTCTCTTCTACTTTCATTTGGCGCTCGAAGTTCTCCTGAATCGATCGCTGCTGATCGTCGTACTTGCGGAGAACAGCATTGGCAAGGGTATTCAGAGGAAGTACACCCTGATAGTAGGCATCAACGGCATCTTCATTGAGCGTGATGACAGAAGGGATGTTATCGATGGTGGCCACAAGGGTATTGCCCTTCATGACGGGCTGAGAGATACGGAGGTCGAGCGGTTCATCATCGTACTTGCGATACTGTCGGATAGGTTGGGGCTTCACCCCGTCACGATTCTCCAGTGCTTCATGGCCAGCCTTATTCAGAAGATTGGCACCTCCAAGGCCCACCAACATCATCTTTAGGAGCGGATTCTTAACGAACATGCCCGCAAAGATGGCTGCTATCGGCATCATGTTATCGCCAAACTTCAGGTTACGCGACTTGCCTGTGAACATACCTACAAGCATGTCCGGCAGCATGGCTAACACATAACCGAGGTTCTTGCCGACATCGCCAAAGCCATTCAGTCCGAGAGAATCGAAAATTCCTCCCCAGCCTGATACAGAAAAGTTCCCATTTTGTGGCGCATACTGTTGCTGCAAGGGCTGGGCGGCAGGCTGCACATTTTGAGAAATGTCACGTTTCTGTTCCGATTCTTTGGTAACCTCCTGATTATCAAAATGCTCACGAATGGCGAAGTGCATTTCACCTGCACGACGTAAATCGGCAGCATAATCAGGTATTTCAGGCAATTTAGTAACGCCAAGACCTAACTTCGGCTTCAGTTCCTTCGCATCAAAAAGCGACGCAGAATGATGCACTATCTTCTTTCCCAACTGGCTATCGGTAGCTTTAACTACCTCGCTGGAATAGGGATTTACACCCCTCGTCTCTTTGCGAGCCTCCGACAGTATATCCACATCGGAACTAAACAATGCAGCACTCACCATCTGACTGACATCCATCTGCTGCCCCGATTTTCCCATCAAGGCATCACCAGCTAAACCAAGCCCCAAGTCAACCGCCACAAATTTGGACAGTCCGGCAAAAGAACTCATGCCTGTAACAGGCAGCGTCAGGGTCAAATCCGTCAGCGAACCGAGGGCTTTACCTGCTCCTTTCTCCAATAGTCCTGGATCATACCGCTCCACTATTTTCTTGTCGATATACTGCTGCAGTTCGGTAGTCGGCGCACTGACAAACGACAACAACGACGAGCGACGAGCTTCGTCGAGAATATAATCAACAGAGCCTTTGATAGGCGTCTTCTCCACCTCATAGTCCACCATTCGCATCGTCAGCCGATGGTTGACATACGCCATTGCAAGGTCACCACCCAGCTTCTCTGAGAGCTGCTTATACCGCACCTCGCCCACCTGAGCGACTGCCGCCGTGCGCCAAGCCTTTGCCAGCACCTCGATGTCGTGGCTCAGCTGCTTGTCCCGCGCCATCTCGGCACCCAGCTTCTCGATGTCCTTGGCAGGAACGTTCAGCGTCACACTCGTAGCATAGTCCTCCGATGGAGCCAAGGCATTCGTCAGCCCAAAGCCCGTAGAGCGCCCCGACACCACGGCAGCGTTTCGACTGTCAATATAGAAGTCCAGCCGCTTCGTCAGGTGCTTATCGAAATATTTGTCGATACAATACTCCGCATCTATGAAATTCTGCAAATCCATACATATATATATATTACAGGCCCAGCAACTGTTGTCGCGTCTGCTCGATGGCCTTGTGATAGACACTCATCTGTTTGGGCCAGAAACGGGTGAGCCAAGAATCCTTTGAGATCTGGTCACTGATAAAAGCTATAGCCAGCTTACGGGTTATCTCAATAGCCGGCTCACCCTTCTCACGCCCATTAAACCAGGCCTTCGTCCAGCAACGGTTGCCCTCTGAATCGAAATACACCGAGGCAATCCGTCCCACATCGAAGCTCTTCACATCGACCTGAAGGCCAGCCAACGGGTCTATCACATAGCCGTCGGCTGCTGCCTGCTCACGAAGTTTTTTTTTACGTCGTTACCCCACGTCGAGAGATAGGTATCATGACGCAGGGCCATGTAGTTCAGGAAATCACCTATCAGCAGGTTCTGCACCTTCGATGCCAGTGGCGCACCCCGACTGCTCAGTCCCAGCGGATTCCCATAGTTGGGAATCGTCTCGAAGAAGTAACTGCGGTCTGCCGACTGTGCGAAGATGTTTCTGAGCGACTGTTCCATCCTTGCAGGAGGAACATAGCGCCCCAAGCGGATGTCGTTCATATACACGGGCAGCCAACGGAGCATCATCTGCAGCAGTTCCTCCTGATCTGCGTCGTAGTCCGTCTGCACCTTCACACCCATGTTGGCCAGCCGATAGTGTCCCTTAATGCCCATCGCCTCCAGCTGGGCAATGTTGCCGTAAATCATCGCCAGAAACTCCATCGGGTCAAGTACCTGGCCCTCACAGCTCACCTCGAAGTGCAGGAAGTTGCCACTTCTGGCAATCTGCTGTCCGGCGGTGACGGGCATACCGTAGGTGAGATACGCCTCACTCACATGGCCGTACTTCACCTCAAACTTGCCATACTTGGTGATGATATAGTTCTCGTGGACGGCATCCGTTCCCACGCCCACCACCGTACCTGTCGCCAAAGCAAACAATGGCAGGTCGTGGGCAGCAAAGTCCACACCCCTATGGTGAAAACGCTCGCCTGTCATGGGATGCGTCTGCTCACCAAAGCCCAGGCTCACCTGTACCTCTTCCTCCTCACTCGCCTCGAAAGGCATCATGAATCCGCTTGCGGACTCCAATAATATATCTTTTGTGTTCATCCTCTTCCTCTTCTTATAGTATATTCATTCTCCTCACTTTCATTCTGGGCCAATTGCGGCTGATAATGCTGCAGCACAGGCTGTTCAACAGGCTGCACCTGATAGCCCTGGCTATACGGTATCTGTTGCTGGGGTATCATCGCCTGCTGCATCCGCATGTTCTTCATGGCTAATGAGCCAAGGAACAGCGAAGCGATCTTTCCCATCCAACCGAAGTTGCCGAACATCAGAAATGCTGCCGGTATCAGGGCTGCCAAGCTCATGCCAGAACCGCCATTCCAGAAGCTGTTGGCCAACTGTCCAATGCTGTTAAACGGGTTTAGTGCAGAAAACAATCCCCCACCCTGCTGTGGCATGATGGCCTGCTGCTGGTAGCCCTGCACCATCTGGCCAGCACCCTGATAGGCATTCTGCAATCCCTGTCCAGCAGCATGGATTCCGTTCTCTACCGAATCAACGGCATTGCCTGCCGCATGAGTGATGTGGTCGTAGGTTCCCTCGCCTACCACGCCATCCACCACATTCTCGCCAATCGACTTGTCGGCACCATCGGCACCAAAGGCGAGACCTTTCAGTCCACCTGTGACACCATTCTCCTTCAAGCCTTTCGATGCATCATCACCCAAGGCTACCTCCGTAGCCTGTTCCAAAAGCGACTCGTCATTGACGAAATACTTCCAACCTGCAACAGATCCTGCCGACAGTCCCAAGAACGTCTTGGGGTTATGGCCTGCGAATCGTACTACTCGCCCGCCCATGTTCAATGCTGTACTCCAACCTCCCATATCTATAACGGATTATATTCTACAATTAGTCGTGCTCTGTAACAGTTGGTCTTTGGTGCCTTATGTCGGCTACCATCGGCCATCGAGAAGAGCCATGCCTGGTTCATCTTGTTCTGTTCCACCTCCGTACTGGTCCAATACCAACAACCTGCATTCTCAGGACTGCGATTCACAGGTGTCCCACCACATCGTTCGATGATGGGGTTCACAATCGTAAGTGTACTATAGAGCAATCCTAACTCCGCGACACTTGGCACATAGTCACTCTGGAAGAACCAGTGATGACGGAAGGCCAACAAGCCTAACGGTGACGTGTAATAGTTTCGTGGATCTGCCTTGTTGTCCTTCACCACCAAGCTGTCTCTGTCGAGATGCGTTGTCTGGAGTGCCACCGTATTGACATAGCCGTCATACTCCGTCTCACAGCCACTGGTTTTCTGGTCAAAACTCAACGTATCAGCAAAGGCCACTGGCGCAATCTCATCGAGCAGCACAGCCAATGCCTGATGCTTGTCTGTCTTCTCAGCAAACACCACCGCCACTGGCGTATGAACGTCACTATTGAAAACCGAAGGACTTACTATCTGACCATCCGAACAGAGGATGTAACCTGGATGGATGTCGAGGTCTATCGGCTCATGTTCATCGCACGATGTCAACACCATCGACAATGCCATCAATATTATTAAAGATAAATTCTTCATATTTCTTCTTTATTAAATATTAAAAAGATAAGTTCTTTATTTACAGGACTATAAAGGAAATTTTAAGCCAACGGAACCGCCGGTTCTCCAACTCAGTCCTGACCCGATGATTACATCTTCCTTCACCTGAAAGAACAGTTCCCAGCCACCCTTCAGGGCATAGGTGTGTTCATATCCGAGATGTACACCGCCTACGAAGTCATGCAAGTCTGAGCCGCCACTGGCACCTATCCTGACATTTCCATGATGGTTACGCCCACGATTCACACATGGCTTATAGACAATGCCCAGATGCCAGGAGTTATAGTTATGCCAGAAGCTCTTCTTTGTCACATGCCCCGCATTGGGGTCATCGTCATACTGAAGATAGCCCGTTACGAAATACTCCCAGGCATTATGATACTTGCTGCCATGCTCGTATGCAATGGTCGCATCCAGCCCTTTCTCATACAAAGCTCCCACCCCAAACATCAGATGGTTGCTATTCGTCTGTGCATTGGCAGTAAGACCTATCGAGACCACTGCCAAACATAACATCATTCTCTTCATCATAGCTAATTTTCAATTAAAAGGGAACTGTCAAACGCATCAGCACTCAGGATATCCTCATAGTCTATCGTCATCGAGATAGTTCGACCACTAATCTGTTTCTCACTCAGTTCGATGGTCAACACCTTGTCATTAGGGAATGTCATCTTCTTCAGCACGGCCACATTCCTATAGCCTCTTTGGAACGACATACTCCTATCGAGTAACAATGTTGGTTCCAGCATCAGATCCTGGACGTTCGTTGCCTTCTGCTGCTTCTTGTCACAGAGTTTAAAACGTAGTTCATCGATGTCGAAGCGTAGGTTGGTCTTGTTCTCCACACTGAAGTCGATAAAGAAGTATTCCCCCACTGCATAGACATTGTTCAGTCGCATCGTTGCATGGTGCTTATTGGTCCTGGTACTGTGATACTTCGCCGGACTATTCCAGATACGACGGGCATAGCGTACCATATCCTGTGTACTCATACTTACGGCAGGGTTATGGAAAGCATTACGCTCATCCATCTGTACCTCCTTGTCTGAAACGGCTTCCTCCAGTCTGGTAGTATAAATCAGTGCATACTGAGAACGGTAACGTTCTGTCACCACTGTCACAATAGCCAGCACGGCTCCATCCTCATGGCCACCTTCCTTCGGCTTCACTCGGATGACATTCTCAATGGGTTTGTCACCCACCACCTTGTCGGTACTGATGTCCACCAGTCGGATGGGTTCTGATGCCGTTATCACTGTGGTGACGTTCTCATTCACCGTCAACTGCTCCATCTCGTTGTAAGTCTGCTGGGCTGAAGCACTCAAAGCAGACGCGGCGCAGAGAAAAAACGCGCCCAATTTGGTTCTCGAAATTCTTTTCATGATGAATATTGTCAAAATTTTTTATTTCTTAAACATCTTTAACATTTCCATAACAACTAACGCTTGCGTTGTTGTTTGGAATTGACCAAGAACACTTGTGTTCCGTACTTAAGGCGGACACGGTTCTTCTTAATGGCCTTACTGATGGCATTAGAGGTCTTCTGATAGGCATTCTGCAAAGCCTGACCTGCCCACTGACTGACAGAAGTACCGCCACTGGTCTGGTTCAGGTTCATATTACCCTGCATCGCCGTACTACCAATATCCTTCGCTGTTTCACGGAACTGACTGGCAGGAACATAAAGACCTTCCTGACCATCCGTAACATCGTAAATAGACAGTCCTATCTTCAGGATCTCATCACCTACAAGCACACTCTGTACCTTACCTTTTACACGCTGCTGACCGAATCCGCTCATCGTAGCATACAGATAACTGCCCTTGGGCAACTGTGTGCCATTGATGTCGATGGCATCCAATAGGCGTAGACGGACACGACTACCCTCTACGGCTTTTACCTCTTCATCGATGATAGCCCTTATCAGGTTCGAGTTAGGCGCATTCTCGCTCAGTGTATTGAAATACTCCGATTCATCCTTCGATACCTTCGTCACGATATTGTTCTGTGCATCATCATCGAGTTCACGCACGGCATTGGGTGCTTCATCTGCTACATCCCTTGCCGCTTTCGCACCCTTGGAAATAATACTATCTTGGGCATCTGCCACAGCACCTATAGCTGCTGCACCTTGCGCACGGACATTATTTAAATCACGGTCGAGTTCTGCCATCATGCCCTGACGACGCATCGCCAATGCCTTGGCACGCTCTTCGTCTGTCATTGGCACCACATAATCATCGCTACTCATGCTCTCACCCTTCTTGGCTGACTGTGCAATACGGTTATTTAAGTTCTGAAGGTTCTTGATTCTTGCCTGCTCCTGGGCCTGTGCATCCAACAGACGCAACTCCTCCTCAGAATACTTCGACTCAAAATCTTCCTTCTTATTCACGGTGTCCTGATTCTCCGTAAAGTCCTGCACGGCACTGCGGTCAGTAATCTCACCAAACGCATCGCGCATGTTCTTTCGCTTACTGCCAATATCCTTAGATACGTTGGCTGATGGCAACTGAGCATTCAGATACTCGGTCGTCTGCAGGTTGGCGTCTTTCTTATCCTCTATCTCTACATCGAATACCTCCATGAAGAGATAGGGTATCACCAGCGACCCGATATAAACCAATGTCGGAATGACGTACTTCGGTTGTTTGAAATTAATCTTCTTCATATCTTCACTTTACTTTGTTTACTACTATGTGGTGTCCTTTCGACTGCATCGCACTGTCAACACGCTCGATGGCTGTCGCCTTTATCTGCCCCTGATGTTGCATGACATCCATCAGATAGAACACGTTCATCATAAAGCACACCATCACGAATCCGAACACGATAGCCAGAAATGCCATCTTATGTTCCTGACCGACCTCCTGCAGCCGTTTAGCTCCCCAGCTGATGCCGCACTTGTCGGCAAATCTTTTGCCTGCTTCCACCTCGCGCTCATAACGCTCCTTATACTTCGGATCGTTCTTGTCCGGCATCGGCTCTCCTACTATCAATCTCTTCCAGCCCATAGCTTAATAAATGGTTTTTTGTTTCTGCTCCAGATCCTGATTCAGGAGGGTTCGCCAGTTTGTTATCAACAGTCCGTGAGGATTATTCTCAGTTCTCGGCACACGTTTCAGTTCTCCAGCTGTTACGAGCTTTCTCATAAGGATGTTTGTACGTCGCTCGATGCGCTGACGGCCATAATAGGTGAAGGTCATCTGCTGCTTGTCGAACTTGATACTGTCGCAGAAGATTGAGAATACAGCGCTCGTACCCATGATGTTGTTATAAAAGCCTTTTTCCTTCAGGGCATTATACTGAGCCAGTCCCGTCTCATCGACCAGATACATGGCCTTCTCCATCGTATAGTTGATGTACTTGTCATCAGGCGCAAGGGTAAAGAAGAGGTGGTGGAACAATTCCACATGACTCTTCGCTTCCACGTCGAGCGTCTCATCCATCGTTGTGCGCTGCACCAGGATAGGCACATTGCCGTCCAACACATACACTTTTTTGTGGGCATCGTCCACCATGCCTTTGGCGGTGAAGATAGACCCCAGCGAGATGATGATACAGCCCACCATGAACAGGCAACTCACTATCATCACCAACTTAATCTTATTCTCCAGATTCTTTATTACCATATCTTTAACTAACTTTTATCGCATTACTGACATTGCACTTATCTTTGCTTGACTGGCCACACCCTCGCCGAAGTTTCTCGTTGAGAAAGCCGTGTCGCCCTCTGGTATCATCCACGCTGCCAAGTCCGGCACGAGGTTCAGGCACTTCAAGGCCACCAATGAAGCTACCAACAGATAACCCGCCGTCATGAAAGAGTTCTGCAAATACCCTGAGAATCCTCCGTCGAGTATCGCCTGCAGATTCTCATACTGTATGCTCAGCACAATGTCGAACAACAACAGCACATAGAATCCCACGAAGTAGAGCATTGCACCATAGAAATGCACGGTGAGATACCTCGTAATCCACTTCGCCCAGGCTCCCTCCCATTTAGGCAATAGCGAAAAGGCCCATTGTAGCGGCCCGAAGATAGTCAGCATGCCCAACAAGATCTGCTGACAGAAGATAGTCCCCCACCAGCCAATGCGGAACACCACAAGCGACAGTAGCATGATTATCTTATCCAGTCCAATCATCAGACCCGTATAGGTACTTTGCAGATAGAACTTACAGGCTTTCTTCTCCGAGTCCGTCAGCGTCTGGTAGCCCACATACTGCGTGATGTCCGAGACTCCAGCCTTCTGCATTCCGTCAACGGTCACCTTCGCTATCGCCATATAGTGGTCGATGCTGTCCTGACGCTGTTTCAAAGGCTCATGCAGATTATCAAATTTCTGCTGTACCTGCGCTGCCTCTATCTCATAAAGGTCATGCGTATAGGAGCCGATACAGTTAGGAATATAGGCCAGCACGCCCAATACCGATGCCCCGCTGCCTCCATGAGGATACCACCAGAACATCACAATGGCAATGGCCAGTACCCGTAGCACCTTCAGCACGTCGAACGGCTCGCCCTTCGTCATCATCTTATACGCCATGCCCGCCGCCATGATGATGGCAAACATCGCTCCCAGGGCCATGCAACACTCCAGTATCCACCAGAACGGCCCACTTGCTCCGATAAACGTTGCATCCGTCAGAAACTCGTTCGTCTGGAAGATGACATCGTCTATCTCCTCGTCGAACATGTCAATGCCTATATTGTTGACGATACTATCGACAACCTCCGGCATCGCGCCTGCCTGCAACATAATATTTGAAACTCCCATTTCGCTTTTTTGCCGCGAAAGTACTGCTAAATCCAGAAACAGTCAGTAACAAGAAATTTTGGTTCATGAATTAACACCTCAGAAAACAGAAAAAGCAATTTTATAAACCAAACTTTTATAAAACGTGCATCATTCTATAAAGTTTGGTTTATAACTACTCCCCTATCCCGCCACCAGCGGCCATGGCCACCTTCCAACGGCCATGAGCGGAACGGCAGATAGTTGTGATGTTGGCACGACGGGGTGTCCGGGTGGAGCCGGAACTGTTCTTGACCTCTTTCAGCTTACGGAGATAGAGAATATACTCGCAAACCTCAGTATTCTTCAGGAGGATGTCCTTGTAGATGGCCAGGTACTGCTCCTTGCGCTTACCCTGTGGCATGTAGGCATCGCGCACAGCCTGAAGTCCACAGTTGATGGCATTGTAACGCTCCAGCCAAGTGGTGTAGCTATGCGCCGAGCCGCCCTCCAGCGTGATACGCTCAATATTGCCCTTCAGAACGGAGAGCTTCGACTCTATCTTCCCCCGCTCCACCTGCCAGGCAATGTCTGTCAAGCCCGGTGTACGGTCGGCAATGTTCTTGGCTTCCACACGCATACGCTCCGTCAAGGCTGAATCGAGAGCTTCGGCATGGGGAACCTCCTGATAGAGCGTGAGGTTCATCTGACTGCGGAAGAACTGCTTGTTGGTCATCATGGCTCCGTTGCGGTAGTTCTTGTGCAGCACATCGTAATACCAGTCGGGTGTGAAACTGCCCGCACCTGTCTCACCGATAGTAAACTGGTTCATCACCGACTCATCATGATTATAGGTCACTGACTGAGCCATCACAGAGAGCGGCAGCATCGCCGCCAACAACAATACATGATAATATAATCTCTTCATATCGGTAGCTAATTATTCACTTTAATACCCGACTTCCTCCGCCACCCGTTTCCACCGCGAAAAGGCATCGTTGGCCATCTCACGGATGGTTTTCGACATATAGAGCGTCCGCTTGAAGTAGTTCAGGCGGATGGTGACGTAGCGCGAGACGACATAATAGGTGTGGTCGATGCAATGACGGATGTTGTCAAGCGACTCATTGATCTGCCCCAACACAGTAAGCAGGCCCTCAGTCGTAATTTGTCGCGCACCAACAGCGTACTGCGCCAGTTCATAGAGGCTGTTCGTCAGCTCACGCCCGTCAACCAGCACCTGATTGACGGCATGATCACAGGCATTGATGATTATGGTGTCAGACGAAACGATATTGCCCCGCAGCGTCAGCTGGGTGGTGAACCGCTCCAGTAAGTCCTTTAACTGCGTGATTCGGTCTGAGACATCATCGTAGGTGTTCTTGACGTTCATTACCGTCACGCCGCCATTGTAGATGACATCGATAATGTCGAAGCATTTGGTGTACTTATCGAGCTTCACGTTCAGCGAGTCGTAATCCACATTGGCCTCACTGGAATACTGGTGCAGCAGTTCATTGGCCTGCTCCACACCGCTACGGGCCATCAGTACACTGCGGATGCGCTTGTGGTCGTCTATCAGGGCTTCTACAGACAGGAAGTCGAAACTGTACTGTGCCCGCACCATCGTCGGCACGAGCATCAGCAACATCAGGAATATCTTTTCAATCTTCATCATCTTCTACGATATAATCACCACGGGCCACAGCAGAAGCGACATTACGCCAATGCCGGAAACTGCGGCCACCGATGCGGATGCGGTCTGTACCACTGAGAACGGTTATACCCAGCTGTTGCTTCAGGTAGTCGAGCATGGTCTCGCGGCTGCGCATGAACTTCTCAATGAGTATGAGTTGAGCATAGATTTTCGAGAGACGGTAGTCCACGTCACGCGCAATATTCAGACGGTCACACGTCCATAAGAGATGGACGGCATCTTCATCGACCTCCGACTCAGCTGGGCTACTATAGGCGTAATTGGCTTCGACAGTACAACCTGGATGGTCATTCATGATTTCATGCAACCTCTGGTTTACCAAATCTGCCTTCTCTGCATCGCTCAACTCAGGATCCAGCTCCATCATATCCACAATCTGCGAACTGGAATAGTTGGCGGTCAGCGTCCAATGTACGGCAAGGATGGCACGGTGATAACGGATGCCGAGGAAATGGCTCTCGCCACGCTCCTTGGAGAGGTCTGCCTGAAACGTCACCTCGCCGCTGATATTCGGAACATTTCCATGACGAATGAAGCTCCAACCCTGCCATGAACCCGCATCCGTCCACATAATATTGTAAGCTGTCTCTATCTCGTGCATCACGGCAGGAATACGGTAGGTGCCATCACGCTCATCGGCAAAGTCATCTATCAACTCCCTCTTTGCATTCTGGTACTGGCTCAACTTCGACTGCGCATTGCTCAACTCTGCTTTCAATTGGTTAATCTTCGTACGGTTGGCATTATACTGCGCCCTAAGGGATGCTGCTTCTTCAACACTCGCATGACTGATCTGTGCCAACAGGTCGTCATTTTCCACTTCAAGTGCATGAATCTGTTCCTGCAGACGGGTTACCTCGCTACCCCATGTACTAATGCCCTCGTCCAACTCGGATGTGTCGGCACCGCCTGAGAGCGTTGTCTCCATAGCATAGCGCTTGGAATCTTCATCGAGGGCATGACGTTGATTGCCGTTTTCCTTCCATGAGAAATTTCCTTCACCAAGTTTAGCTTGGTCGTGGCACTCCATGGTAAAGCTGACCGTTGAGCAGCCACGCATCCTTACCTCGTCAGCAGCCTGATAATAGTTCTTGCGATCCTTCCCGATTCGATAGACACGCCCCTCCTCGTTGTCGTTAAGCTCAGCAAGTTTTGCATTGAACTTCGCTTGCATGGCCTGTTCTGCATCGTACTGCGAGTCAAAGGTTTCCTCGTACACTTCCTCATAGACATTCCAAGTCTTATACACATCAATGTAATGTGCGTAGGAAAAGGCCGTCGTTCGACCTGACTTCGATTTATAGATACGCGAGGATGACATATAGTTATAGAAGTCATAGTGATACTTCGAATCACTGCTATTGAGTTCCTGGCACCGTGCACGGCTCCATCCTGCATAGCTTTCAGAGTTTCGCAGGGAGTTCTCGTAGTCGGCAGCAGTGTACTGATAGTTGGCATCTGACGTACCAACACGATACCACTCACCACCATACATGATGCTCTCACTGTCTGTAGGTGGAGCATAACTGCACACCTGCTCACTACCTGAATCACGCCAGTAGATATACCATCGCTGGGTATAATAGCGACCCTGCATCTCCTGAAGGTAGTCGCTGATATAAGAAGTTATGTTATAGCCGTCAAGCGTAAAGAGGTTGGCTACACCAGTACTGTCCGTCGAGAGAATCTGCTGCATCACCAGATCCTTGATGTTCGAGGGATCAGAAAGCGTCTCATACATATCCTTGAAGTCATGATAAAGCTGTAGTATTTCGCCGGGCCTTGAATGAAAGACACCCCCTACCCTGCTGGCATTCGTCCAGACACTATCAAGCACGGCTCCACCACCAGAGACAATTGCCCCACCAGCTGTCATGAGTCCTTCCAAGTCCTCTTCCAGATCTTCCTTCGTCAAACCATCACCGAAGTCAGCCAGATGATCCCACACGGCAGTCCAGTCCACCTCACCAAGTTTGGTAAGGTCGAACAGTCCTTTCAGATTATCGTTGATGGCCAGGAAAGCGACGTCCTGAAACGACACTTTCCCGTTGGCCACCACTGTCTCGAAGGTCATACAAAGCTGTTTCACCTGCTCACAGGTGCGAAATAAATATGGTCCCCAATAGATGGCCTTCTCTGGATTCCTGACGGCAAGCGCTGCCACATCAAGAATCTTTGGCATTATCTGAGCACTAACCATCGTATAGATACGCTTATAATAGAAGTTCTCCTCGGCATCACCGAAAAGTCCAGCATTCTGAAGAGCCTTCCTGTCGAGCCACTTCGATGCAAAGATACCTGCTGTAGAAACCTCCGCATTGGTATAATGGTCGAGAATCTTCTGCACGTCCTCGTCGTTCATCATCTCCGTAGCCGTCTCTGCAGCATAAGCAGCGGTCATAGCAGCCGTGGTCTTCAGGTCGATATTAACACTGTACCATCCCCCTGCAAAGAGGGGGACGGTCAGCATCTGGAAGAATATAATGAAAAATGAAACCTTACGCATGTATCATCTGTTTTTTAGGTGGCAGGTTCAAAACCTTACCCTGTTTATTTACAAGTTGTGCAAACTCCAGCGACTTACCGATACCACTACGTTCCCAATCGCGCACAAAGGCCTCGATAGCCTGCTGATGGTTACAATTCAGCTCTCGCCGATAGAGTTTCAACGCCTCTTTCTCAGCCTTCTCCGTCGTATAGCTCATATAGCATTCTCGCGGTTCCTCGATGCCAAAGACATCACCCTCAGTGCCTCGTTTGATAAAGACCTCCTTGAACGGCGAACGGCCTACCTTGTTGTCAAGACGGTTAATCGTGAAGATCTTCTTGCAGTCGATATCTGTCAGGGCCAGTGTGGCCTTGATGTCATCGAACTTATCCTTGAACTTGCTCTGGTCGAGCAGCATGAACACGTCGGAGTTGTTGATGATGGCCTCCTTGACGATAGGAGAAGAGGTGATATCCTGAATCTCCTGTGTCACCACACCCACCATTGCCCAATGCTTTCGGGCCGTCTTATACAGGTACTTGATGTACTCTGCCATGACTGGGGTGGCGATGGCCTTCCATGCTTCCTCAATGACCAGGCACTTGCGCACCTTGTTCTTGATACGCATCTTCTGGGTGAACACGTCCATGATGATGAGCACGATAATGGGGAACAGCACAGGGTCGTCCTTCACCTTGTCTATCTCAAAGACGATAAACTGTTCATCGAACAGCGAACCGTCCATGTCATTGTTCAGGGTATATTCCAGTGCACCGCCACGATAGAACGGCTTCAGGATGGCCGCGAAGTCATTGATCGGGAACTGGATGCTATCCTCATGGATAATCTGGGGAATACGCTGACGGGCAAACTCGTAATAGCTGTTGAACGACAGTTCCCGGACCCGTAAGCTCTTACGCTGCTGCTCACGCTTGGCAATCTCGCGCTCGATCTTTTCCAAGAACTTGCCCTCGACAATCTCAGGAGTCAGTCGCTGCAACTGGTTCCGGGCAGCATTCTTCTCTCCCTCCGTACTGGCTGCGTCATCAACCACGGCCTGCAACTTCTCAGAGAGTCGGCTGTTACGCTCATACTTCGCACGCTCTTCATCCGTTACGTCGTAGGAGCCAGTGCCGTTGCGCGCCTGCAGCTCTTCCTCGTATTTCTCATACTCGCCATTGCTCTTGGCTGCAATCACCAGCGTCTGATGGAGTTCTTTCTTCTCTTCCTCGGAGAAACCCTCGAAAGGAGTAAAAAACTCACGATAATACTCGATGATGGTTCGCTCAATGATATACTGCTCAATCTTCGTGGGCTGTTGACTGCCCTTGAAGATGAGAAATATCAGCGACATCAGGAAGTTCTTCTTCTCACCGAAGTTCTGGAGATACTCCGTCTCAGTCACCTTGAAGGGATTCATGGAGATGGGCTTTTCCTTGCTATAAGAGATATATGTTCCACCGAAATAGCTGCACAGTCCCTCATAACTGTCACCTGTATCGACAATCACCACATCGGTATTCTGCTCGTAATACTGGCGCACGACGGTGTTCATGAAAAACGACTTACCACTACCAGACGGGCCAAGAACAAAGAAGTTCGAGTTGTTGGTGTACTTAATCTTTCCTTCCTTACCTGTGGTGTCGATAGGCATCGGCACACCCTGACGGTCAGTATAGTAACACTTCACGGGCGTATCGTCACCATGCGTCTGACGCTCCTTGTACATCAGGCACAAGGCAGCATCCGAAAGTGTCAGGAAACGGTCGTAGTCCTGACTGAGGCGATAGACATTGCCAGGGAACGAGGCCACAAAGAGTTCAAGCTGGTTGTAGGCACGTTTCGAGATATGGATGCCCTGACGGCTGAAGATATTCTCCAGATGGTTGGTCACCTTCTGCATATCTTTCTGGGCATCCATCGCCACAATGAGGTTATAGTGGGCATAGACGAGCTGTTTTCCCTCTCGTGCTATCACCTCCTGCACCTGCTTGATGTCCTCGACGGCCATCTGGTTTGATGGATTGGGAATGCTCGCATGACGGTTCTTCTTCTTGTCGAGCAATGCCAGCTCACGCTTCTGATTGGGCAGGAAGATGACCTGGTTATAGACAACCGTGTCCACATCGGGGATATGGTCTATCTCGCTCATCAGGTCAACGGGCATCACGGCATTGTTCACTGTCATATCGACGTAAGGACGCAGCACACCGGGCAGTCCGACGGAATCGACATCCAGCAGACTGTAGACCTTGCACTGGCGAGTGCCCATGTGAATGGCTTCGCTGTCCACCTTGAAGTTGGTCATCGAGAAATGGGCATCGCGGAAGTTCAGGGCAAAGAAGCGGTCGGCATACTCGCGGGCCTGCTGCACGTTCAAGAACTCGGCACTCTTGATGCCGCCATCGTGCAGCTGGTCGGCCACCTTGCGGATCTTGACCAGGAAGTCGCGCCACTTGCTATTGTCATAGCTCAGCAACGCACTTTTCTTGCTTTCCTGCGTGATGACCAGATACGTGCATCCCTCAATATAGGGACGGCCATTGAAGAAGCGGAAATAGGCATTGGAGAGGAACTTGCCGCTGTCGCTGACTTGCAGGGCGCGACCGTCGAAGCTCTTCCTCACAAACACGTCCTGCTTATGTAGCGCATAGCCCTCGCCAAGTGTCTGGACTACCGCCGTCATCAGGTTCGTGAAGTCATAGTAACAGTCCGTGTCGGCACTGTACTTTTGCACAGGGTTCTCCATCTTCAGGATGGCCGAATACTCGCCCGTCTTGGTGTACAGAACCCCTACCCCATCCACATCTTCTATCGAGAAATAAATGTCCTTGAACGTATTGGCACGCTTGCCGCCGGTGCCAAAGGCATAGACGCTGACGGCCATTCCGGCAAGGAACAAAATAAAACCTAAGATTACTATTAATGTCATTCTGTTATTCTCTGTTTATATTCCTCCTTTCACTCCGTGTCCGCCTATGTCTGAGAGATACTAAAACTCCCTCGTCCGACGCAACACGAACACACCTTTCTCCTCATTCTTGGAGTGCAGACCCTTCCGTTGTTTCAGGAATGTCATCACACCGCCAAAGGCGAGGACAGCCGTACACAAAATCAGGGCAGCGACGAAGCCGATGGCCACATAGCCGACGATGAACGCGACGATGGCACCGCCAGCCGTTCCCGCAGCCCAGTAGATGTAGCGTCCCTGAAAACCCAAGAATTCAAGAGGCCGCTGAAGCCCCTTGAAAACTTGGTAATCAAGATGTTCTGCACCAGTCATCATTCACCACCGATGCCGAAGAACAGAGGCAGAGCCTGGGCTGCTGCAATCAGGAAGATGCAAGCACCCACGAGCATCATGATGCTCTTCTTGACATCCTGCTCCTCGTTGTTCATCTTGATGTACACACTGATAGCACCCACTACGGCTACGACACCAGCGATGGCATAGCACAGCTTCACGGCCACAGGCACGTACTTCGCAATCTCCGTGGTCACGGTTCCAAGAGCCGTAGTACCGGCGGAATAATCGCCAGCAGAGTTCTGAGCGAACGTTACACTTACCATGCAGAGCATTGCCAGCACCATTCCAAAACGGGGTGACTTCACTGCTTTCTCACACATGCCGACGGCTCCATTCAGGATGCCAGAAACGGCCTTACTAAACTTACTTTTCTTCATTTTTGTGTTGGTTGATTAATTTAGTTTTTATAATAAAAAATGTATTGTCTAATCGAATGGGGAGAATCCCGACGAGCCGAAGTGATAGCCGAAGAACGCCGGCAGCACAATCGTTGCGCCTATCAGGAACATCACGGCTCCAAGCATCATCAGCACGGCCTTGGTGAAACCGCCCTCGCCTGCCTGCAACTTGATATAGATGACTGTTGCATTGTAGATGGCCAGCAGAGCTGCAACGGCATAGAGTAAGCCTACGACATAGCCCATCGTCAGCACCACCTCGTCAGTCATCTCGGCGAGTGCCTGAGCCGTCAGCGAATAGTTCGTACCGCCATTGCTGATTGTCACTAAGAACAACTTCGTCATGCCCATCGTCTCACTTTCTGTTGTTTGCCTTCATAGTTCGGTACATCTGCATCGGCTTGTCCATCGGCTGACTGGAGGCAATATGATACTCCCTGCTGTCAAACTCTTCTTGGTATTTCGGACGAGCCACTATCATCTTCTCCTGGACTGATTCCTTCAGCTCCTCGAACTGATGCACACTGGCCTCACTCTCCTGGTTCAATAGATCCTCGTCATCAGGATTATCCTCTACCGGTTGCTCTTCCTGGGCCACATCGTCATCATCACCCTGCTGCATCTGCTGACTTTGAGCAGCATTATCAGAACTGTCAGAATTGTCTAAGTCGCCCTGAGTGTCATCATCGCCATTCCTAACGACAAAGCCTTCCGCTGTTTCATCGATGACAGTCGACTTCTCCTCTCCAGCATCGGCGGTGTTGAACTCCTCGACGTCCTCTTTCTTCTTATCTTTCTTTCCGTGTAGATCAAAGGCTATCGTCACACCCATGTAGAGGATGTATAGGCCTGTCACTACCATTGCATAAATTGTAAATGCTCCCATGTCTGTTTAGTTTTACGGCTGCAAAATAACAGCTTTCCGAGGACATAGGATGCCTGAGAAAATTTCCTATCATGACTTAACACTTCATGATTGAAATCTTCGCAAAAGGCACAAAAAAAAGCGATACAACCGCCCGTCACAGGTAGTTGTATCGCCCCTTGTCTTACAGATTGCTAAGACTTCGGTTATCCTTTTTTATTAATCTTTTAAACCGTATGAAAATTAATATCTACTATTTATATTATATATGTCTTCACTTCACCAATCCCTTACATAGCAGCTCAGAGAAGGTTTTCATCTCGTATGCCAATCGATAGATTCGCTTGCTAGGTCTGCTATGCTTTAGGAAGTCCAGAAAATGGTCGAAGATCTTCGGGTCTTCGTAATACTCCCACAACAAGTCGTAACGGAACCAGGTTCGCGTATTCTCCGGCTTGGGGAGATTGAGGAACCGCAGCACGAACACTGTCAGGATGATGCTTTCGCTGGTATTGTAATAGATGCTCTGACCTGTTTCACGGTCAATCCAGTCAAACAGCATGTGGGCCGTGTTATCTGTGCGGTTAATAGCTATCTGAAAACAATCAATCTTATACCAACGCCGCAATGCCTTTGAGAGATCCACCAACTGTTCAACAGTGATTGTTGACGGCACCTTGAAAACACCCTCGCGCACAGACTGCAACTTCTTGGTTGGTAGATACGTTGTCTTTTCCTGCACCACCGCTTGAATGGTCTTGATGCGTTCGCTATAGCTCTCACCCTGCCAGTACTCAGGAGTACGGTCAAGGTCGCAATCACGTCTGGTAAAGTTGATAACGCCCTTATACATATATGTGGTCGTTTTTGTGTCGGTTCACAACCTCTTTTGCCAATGCCAGAAGATTGTCATAGCCTTCATAGAGGTAGTCACAGTTAATAGACTTCTTGAACCTACGCATGACAGTCGTCGCAAGTACCTTCCCCGTCTGTGAGGTCGGAAAACAGCAGCTGACATGCTCATAATACTCGATATCAAGCAAAAGATCCATCAGGTTCCTGTAGTCATTCAGTACAATACAATCACAACGTTCAGGCAGTCCCCTACCCCGTTCCTTTAGCAGCAGTGTCTTATAAGCCAAATAGTCGAACAAGTCGACAAACAGGCAACACCGTTTACAACGGATAGCTTTCTTGAAGGGGATGCAGACTGTGCCTGGTTCATCAATGGTGATGGGTAGCGTCATCGGAAGGTCACTACTGAAGAACTCCATACCGCCATGCTTGTTTTTGATGCCTACACCATGGCAGATGCGGTTGTGGCACAACAGTTCCACATGCTTCATCTGCGTTTTTGGCACAACATCCTGTGGAAATCCAACAGACTCCAGCATTTCCAATCCGTTTTCATCCAATGGGGTGACGAAACGGATGCTGGCATCGCCGATATGAAAAAAACGCTGGTTCAATCCGTCACTCATCGACACTCGCTGATAGAGAACCGAACATACATCCTGCCTCGTGAACTATGAATGCTCACGACATCATCTCGCTGCTGCAACTGCAGACCCTTGCGCTTTTCCAATACACCAGAGTCCAGAACAAGCTGTCCGATGGCACGGAGGTTGCCTGCTGCTGTCTCTGTAGATGTGGTCTCTTCGTAAAGTTCGGTGGGAATCTTTATCAGGAATCGCATCAACCATTTGGGACGCTTCCTGACATGCTCTGTCTTAATTACCTTATATACCTGCATAATACCAAATGTTTAAAATTCGGTTGCAAAGGTACTCGGATAATTCTTTTATTTAGAAATTTAACATTTCAAGTTTTCGCAAATTGACAAAGTTTTATATTTAAAAGAAACATTAAGGAACAGATAATCTCGTTTGTTCCGATGCATTGCTCCGACAAGAAATCAGTCCTTAATCTCCTCGTAAGTATCCATTGTTTCATTCAAGAAGTTGTCCATCGCCTTATAGACGTAAGCCTTGATGTCCTTGATTTCACCCTTCTTATCATCATGTACCATCATGTAAATGGTGGAAACTTTGGTAATCATCTCCTGAATGTTCTGCTCGTTGATGCGCTTCATCAAGCTCTCAATCTCACGCTGGGTGAAACCGAAGTGCTTCATGATCATATTCTGAAGTTGTTCATACTGACGGTCAAAGACTGCCTGATCTTCATTGTTCACCAACTTTGGAGACTTGTAAATACGGAACTCAATCTGGTCGGGTTCACCGGCCTTCTTGTAGCCCGTGTATTTCTTCTCATAAGTGAAGTAACAGTCGCAATAACCGGCACGGGCCAGCTCTTCCAATTCCTTTTGAGCGGGGTCGAGCACACGGGCGGCGAGTTTACGGAACTCACGGTATTTATCCTCCAACTGAAGCCACTTGCGGAGTTCCTGAGAAGACATCACACTGCGTCCTACTCGCGTCCAGGCCGTGATGTACATATAGATACGCTGCGTGTACTTGTTGTTACTGCTGGTCACGACTTCCTTACCCAGACGATGCCAACCAAGTTCGAACGTCACCAACTTCTCGGCCACCTCCTTGTCAATATGCACCACGACGTAGGTCTTGTACTTCTCTTCAGGGATGAAGACATCGCACAGGCTGGTGACCTTACGATAGCGCTTGCCCTCCTTCGACTTGAAGGGAATCTCGACGGGAATGGCAGGCAGCATCTTCAAGGAACTGCGGAGTTCATTGTAGTGGTTACGGTCGATGCCGAAACTGCGAAAATCGAGATTGAACGACAGGCCACCTTTCTCGTTGGCGATCTCACCGCGTTGGACGGTGGCTAAGCTCGACACACCATTACCGGCATTCAGCATCTGGCGGAGGATATTCTGCAGACACTCCAGAATGGACATGAGCACCTTGTTCTGCACCGACGTATAGTTGTGGCGCATCAGGGTGAGCGTCAGCGGAGCCAACAGCCAGGTCTCTTCCTCGATAGGGATGAGTCCTTCGGGCAGCTTCACTTTCGTGCTCTTGCGACCAGGTTTCTTCTTGGGCTTCGTCTGCTTGGCAGATGCTCCTTCGTTTGTTGTTGACTTAGCTGTAGCCATTTTTAATGATAATTTGATATCGAACGTTCAATTTCGGTTGTAAAAGTACGCTTTTTCTGCGTAACAACCAAATTTTAACACGACTATTTTTATACCGCCACAAAAAGGGAACATGGGTTTTAGAATGTTCCTATTTTGTTCCGATTATGTCTTAACTAACTGACTGATAGTCAGATATTATCATTTTTAGGTGCACGATTTTGTTCCGCTTCAAAATTGTTCCTTTTTTGTTCCGCAAAATGCCCAAAACTCTACTGCATACGCGGTCTGACGAGGGTATCAGGTGCACGATTTTGTTCCGCTTTAATGCTTGAATAATAAAAAATGTTAATCAAGACGTCGAAAACCCTATCTATGCTCAAAAACAGGGTATCAGGTGCACGATTTTGTTCCGCTCCAGAGTGTTCCTTTCTTGTTCCGCTCAACAGCTCGATACCATCTTTTTCCTTACATTGAGGTGCATGATTTTGTTCCGCTTGATGGCTTTATCGCCACAAAAAGGGAACTTGCACGATTCTGTTCCGCTTTAATGCGCTCTTATAGTTTACTTTCAGTAAACAGAAATCTTCAATTTTTCGACTCGCCAAAATGTTCCTTTTTTGTTCCGCTAAATCGCTGAATCGGCCATTTATAGAGGCTTTCGCCTACATCAAAGTGCATTAATTTGTTCCGCTTTGTGTTTTCGACTTCAGCTAAATCGCCACTAATTCGTGGCTTTTTCATCAGATTGTTCCTATTTTGTTCCGTTTTTCAGCTCGATAGCCTCTGTCTACTGGGCTTCCATCCGCATTAGGTGCACAGATTTGTTCCGCTTAATAGCGTATATATATTCATTATCTTCCCTTTTCTTTTCCCTACCGTTGAAAAGTCTTGTTTAAGATAGTTTTCTTTCTTATTAAAATCAAGTATTAGAACTATAGGGATTGCGAAATGCCTTTATTTACTGGGCTTTTCAACGATTTGCCGCCACAATTTGGTAACATTTCCGCCACAACTTAGGAACTTCATCGCCACAATTTGGTAACATTTCCGCCACAAAAAAGGAGCGTCTTCGCCACAATTTCGTAACATTTATCTTTACCCGCCACAAATAGGGAACTTTTGCGACACAAATAGGGAACTTTTTAACTCAAAATTTCTAAATCTTGACAAATTTAGTCGATTTTCAACTAATTATGAAGAGTGTTGCAACCACTCCCCTACCCTAAATGCTTCAAAAACGCTGTTATTTTGGAATCTTTGAAAACCCTGTCTATGAAGTTATTTCAAGCCATCACCGCCACAAAAAAGGTACTTTCCTCACATTTGAGAAAAGCACCTTTGGAACAAAAAAGGAACTTTTTCCACTTTTTTGACTAAAATGGCATATCTTTGTCCTTCGTACCCTTGTTTATCTCTTTTGCCAGGGCCATGTAATCCTCAGCACCGTTGCACTTGGGATTGTAGTCAAAGATGCTCATGCCACAGGCTGCAGCCTTGTTCAGTTCCTCACACTGACGGATAGCCGTGTGGTACAGGTTCTCTGGGGCCTGTGTGAGCAGCAGTTCCTTGATCTGCTTGCTGACACCCCACTTCGTTTGTTTAGTGAGCAGATAGTGGCCACGAACCTCTTTGTTATTCGCGCGTATAATCTGCGTGAGCTTCTTTGCTCCAGGAATCGAGAACTTGTCTGCAATAGGGATAATCAGCTCGTCAGCGGCCACGATAACGTTGACCAGCATGGCGCCGGAACCAGGAGCAGAGTCGATGATAACGTAGTCATACTCGCCCTTCACTTTTTCAAGCCATTCTGACATGTATTTCGTAGCACCGGCATCCTCCTCGATCGAGAGTTCGATGTTGTGTGAATCAGCATCCAAAGCCGTTGATCCTGGAATCAGGAACAGCTTCTTGGAAACCTGCTGTGGATTCACTTCTATATCGTCGTTGTTTAAGTAGTCTGAGAGCGTAGGAACAGTTACTTCCTCAACGCTCTGCATGGTCAGGTTACACTGTCCGTCAGCATCTACCAAAAGTACGGTTTTACCCATCTTAGCGAGGGCGGCACCGAGGTTTGCCGCAGTCATGGTCTTCCCTACCCCACCCTTGTGGTTGACGACGGTTATAATCCTTGTTTTCTTTGTTGTTGCCATAGTCATAATCATTTAAACCAGTTCTGGATACGCATTCATCACTGCGTAGCCAATAAGCTCCTTGATAGTTCTCTTCTCCTCCTTTGCTTTCTTACGCAGCGCTTTGACCAAAGTTTCAGGCAGTTGTAGATTGACAGATACCTCGTCAATACCCTTGATGAGTTCTTTACGGGGACGGCCTTGCTTGGGATGTTCAAACTCAATGCCTTTGGCACCACCCTGTTTGATAATCTGCTGTGCTACCTGCTTGATAAGATCCTCAGAAGCCATCACATCTTCCAAAGTAAGCGGTTTACGAGCTTCTGGAGCTGCTTCAGGGCTAGACTGAGCTTCCACAGGAGCATTTTCCTGCGGTTTTTCAGGCGTTTCAGTGACTTCTGGAGCTATAGGTGTCGCTTCAGTTGTAGAATTGGCTGCTGGAGCCTCACTCTGAGCTTGCACGATGTTATCGAGCTTCTCTACTGTCGTTCCATTCAGGAACCCCGTGTTACCTTTCTTCTTGATAGCCATACTTCGTTGCGTTTAAATGTGTCGCAAAGATAAATAATAATCTTTAATAAAGAGCAATCCTTTCATCTTTATTATACAAACAAATATCATCTTTAATAATTATTAACTATATTCTTTAATAATTACGAAATAAAACCTTTAATAAAGAAAATATCTTGTCTTTAATATAGACCTATATTTCTCTTTAATAAATATCAGTATTTTATCTTTATTAAATACTTGCGCCTGTCTTTAATCTATATGAAGAGTTTATGCAGATTAAATGTCGGATATGCCTGAAAATAAAGACTTTTAGTATTTTATCTTTAATAAATATAAAGTATGTCAGAATCGATGTGGCGTATGGAGTTGGCTCATTTATTCTTTAATAAATACAAAATATAATCTTTATTATTATCTCATATTAATCTTTAAGAAAGATAAATTATAAACTTTAATAAATATAATGTATAGACTTTAATAAAGTAAATAGATTGTCTTTAATATTCACAATCTATAGCTCTTTAATAAAGACTATAGTTTATCCTTTATTATATAATAAGGTATCATCTTTAATATATAATAAGTACGTACAGGTTTCTGTCGGATGATTTTAGTGCTGTTATGGAAGAGTGTCTTCAGGCAATCAAGTTCTGTGAATGACGCATTTTTCATCCCGAGTTCTGTAGCCGTTGTTCTTCAATCTGTCATGCCACACCAAAATTTCTCTGTTATTTTTCTAGAATGCATATTTTGCTGGACATAAAATTGCAGCCATTTCTTTGTCTTTGGGTATGATCGTTCTAATCGTGTAGGCAAGTTGACATGCATGAAGACCAACGATGTCAATACAGTGATAGGGTAGGGGAGAGAATTATTTCTTTATTATTTATTAAATATATACTTTATTAAATACAAATAATATTATATATTAAATATAAAATATTACTCTTTAATATATATAAAATAAATTCTTTATTAAATGTATGTTACTTAAATATTTGAAATATAGCAATATATAACATCACTAATTTATAAATCTATTTTTTTAAAGAATTGCCTTGAATATATTATTCGGCCATAATTGTTATATATATCTTTAATAAAGAAAAAATATATACTTTAATAAAGAAAAAATAATACATGAGATTCGAAATACATGAATTATGAACTACTACATATTACTTTTTGACCCCAAAATAGGGTAGGGTAGGGGAGTTCCAATAGACCATTAACACCCCATTCCTATTACAAATTACCTTAAAATTTTGGCGATATTTTCAATCAATTGAATTTTTCTTCGTAAATTTGCAAGTTATAAAGGGTTATAGAGATGCCTACGAAGCGAGAATCGAAGAAAGAGCAGGGTAGGGGAGAGTCACTAATCGTCCCTATGACTGTTATTATGATGCGCCAGGGTTATGACTACTGGCAGAACAAAGTATTGCTCGCTATCATTGATAAATTACAGCCTTATATTCGTGAAGGGCTTCAGATAGATTTGTTTGGAATTCAGGAGGACATCATTCTGTCTATCCGCTATAAGGATTTAGGTATTCGTAGAGCAGATTATTCTAAGTTCCGTTCCCGCTTATCTACGCTTTCTCTCATTCCTGTCATTATTCCAAGCACGCTCAATAATGAGTCTTATCATCGTTATCATCGCCTTGGCACTGTGTTCTTCGAAGAGGGAGATAGTAAAGATTTCATGATCCAGTTGGATAAAGATGTTGTACATCATATCATATCAAAAGAGTATGGATATTGTGAATTGAGTAAAGATGCTTTCCTGGCGTGTAAGTCACGATACAGCCAGCAGATCTATCTTATGCTTGCCAGTTGGCGAAATGAAGGTGAACATAGGATTCCATTAAAGGAATTAGAGGCACAGATGAATCAAGATAGTAATAGCCTGGAGTTGAGTCGTACATCTACAAAGAAAGCTCAGCCAGCACCCACGATTCAAAACATCCTCAATGATGTCAAATCTGAACTCGACGCACTGAAAGCAGAAAATAAAAGTGACCTTTCCTTCACCTATGAAGAGGGTGGGGGAGAGGTCACCTTCAAGATACTGGTTTGAAGCCTTATTGCCTAATTGTGTAGGTGCATCGTAACACCTTCCATGTTGCTTTCGTAGCTATCGATGATACAGTTCTCGCGCGTACTACGAACTCCCTTTCTTAGACCGGCTTTCTGCATATCTTTCAAGTTCATGAAATTTGATTTTCTCGGACCTGAAATACGTGTAAGTGACGGACAACCACTAAACACGTTATACCCCATATTCTTCAATGTCTTTGGGAAGATGACGGTTATCAGATTATCGTTATGCCCCAACGCACTATCATCGACATTTACAACTCCTTCAGGAACGATAAAAACCTCCAGCCGGCAGTCGTAAAAACATTCTGCTGGAATGCGGTCGATATTCTTTGACAGCTTCACTTTCTTCACCCCAGAGCAATGGAAAGCGCCGTCACCCATAACGGTAACAGAATCTGGTATAGATACAGATCTAAGATGTGCGCGATGACTCATAGCACCATTGGCGATAACCTTTACACCTTCAAGAATCTCAAGTTCTTCTGGATAGTCTTCTGTCACTGCTCCATAGAATATGACGTTATCCTTGCTGTAGAGAATACCTTTGACCACTTTGAAGTATGGTGATAGACATTCGAACTTGTCAAGCAACAATTGATTGGTGGCGATAGGATTCACAGGCGCGATATGTCGCACGTTCCTTGGGATGGTGAGTGCCGTCAGTCTTGTGTTGCCAAAGGCATTACATCCGATGGCCAGCAGTGAATCGGGTAACTTTATGCTTTCCAGCCCGCTAAAGCAAAACGCTCCGTCGCAGATGACCTCCACGCCCTCTGGAACCTCGTAGTGTTTCAGTTGACGGACAGTATCGAGCAGCCGTTTTCCATCAGGGCTATACATAACACCATAATCATCAATAATGGCGTGAAACTTTTCATCATCGCTTGCATAAGTACAGATGCACTTATGGTTCATATAGGTTCTGGCACTAAAATTGATGATAGTGCCAGTCTCGTTATATCTATTCATCATTCAATCTTTTTACCTATCTGTTACCTATTTTGTTCTTTCATTAGGACATCGTTCCAGTCCTTATATCCGTCAGGAGCTATCCATTCCTCCACCTTATTTTTATAGAGTCCTGTCATGGCCCGGAAGGTGTCGATGTCCAAGAGGGCTGCTGCGATTTGCATATTACGCTCGCCGAACTTGAATTTCACTATGCCGTTCTTCACTTCGCATTTCAAATCGTCCATCTTCCATTGCCCTTCGAGCAATGCTATCATCCGGCATCCATACAAATGTCCCTGCAGATCATTGTCAAAGCAGTCGATGGCTGTAGCCCTGGCGAAATAATCCATTGTTCCCTTCACTTGTAGGTCAGAGAAACTGCCGCCTGTCGATGCAAATACGCATTGCTCCAGATACAGCTCTTCCTGTTTCTGCTGATAGAAGGCCATCGCATCGAGCGCACTCTCGAAGAAGAACACCTTTCTCACTCTGCTGGGTCTGCCACCAGAGAAGTCTGCAAGCCATAATCCGCTCCGGCTATTCGTTCCCTCGGCCTTTCCTTTGAAGCCGCCGAATCCTCTCAGTTCGTAACCAGCAATGCAGTTACTTCTAGGCACTCTGTAGGGGAATGCGATATTCGTAGGGTAGGGGGCACCGTCTGGCATCTGGCCTTTGTTCTTCACCAGTTCGATAAACTCAGCAAAGTCCTCGACCGTCTCATGTGTAATTCCTCGGCCAGTGAAGAATCTCATCATATCGTCGATATGCTCTGTCCCTGACTGTCGTTCCCATTGTGCCAGATCAAACTCCTTTGCCTCACGAATACCGTTGTCATCGAGCCACTGATCCAATTCGTAGTCTTCAAACAAATCTTGCTCAGAGGTATCTGCAGATGCCTTCTCCTTCCTTTTTTGTTCTTTCTCCTCCTCAATGTTCATCAACTTCGCCAAGACCTTTGTCACTGTGTCCGTCTCGTTGCGTCCTACCACACCAAACTGGTTCAGGTTCTCCTTGATGAACGTAATAAGGTCTCCTTTCCCGCCGTCGCGCCTCCAGTACCCCTGTTCCTCTGATTTCTTGGGGTTGGTGATGATCACGCGGTCAATCTCCTTACCGTGTTCATCTCGCAGCACGAAGTTTGGACTGATTTTTCCCTTCGACTTGTCGAACTTGTAGCCCCAGTCCCTTAGTATGCTGATGATACTTATTTTCTTCTTTGCTTCCTTATAATCAATCATACTATTCCTCTTTTCGCTTTTCACTGACACTGAATCCACCTTCCGACAGCAGGTCAATACCTATTGTATATTCTTTATTACCGCTTTTCACTGTAACCTGTTTCCCTTCACGTATCTGGTCACGTAATTCACGGTCTATCTTCACTCCGAAAATGTCTTCAGGAATGTTCTGCCCAATACGATCTGCTTTCTCATACAGCAGGCAGTTGGTCTCTCTATCTAATTGCACGAAATACCTATTCCTGCTGCCACCGATGTTCAGCTCCGTGTAGATTACACCTTGTTCCTGTATCTTTTCCAGGTCATTTTTCGACAGCTTTAGTTCATCCGATTTCACTTCATCGTTGCGGTAGTAAACCTTCATTTCCACGCTGCCGTCAGGGTTCTTCTGCATCCTCAGTCGGCCAACTCTTTCTATAGTTTTGCCTTCACCGTTTTCTGCTTTTAGCGTCACGTCAATGGTTTTACCTTGCGTCAGTCGGTTCATGTCCTTCCACGAAAGGTTCCAAAACTCGCACTCTGAGATTCCGAACTTCTCAAACTGCGGTTGAAGATTGTTTGTGACCAAATGAGATTTGCTCATTAAATTTTATTTATATGAAAAAACTCCCAAATTTGCGTGCAAAGATAGCAGAAAAATTTCATGTTACTGTAATAAACCTCGTAATATTATCATTTCTTAACAATTCGAGAATATGGATTATTGAAATGCTCATGGGCATAGGGAAGCTGCATTCTACAATATTCTAACAGCAAAGTTGGATAATTATAGCCTACTATTGAAGATGATTTATTAGAAGGACAACTAAAGAAAAGAGTGCTTATAACTGGCCAAATCAATGCATCTTTGCCGCCATTTGGCCATATATAGACATATCGACAGCGATCCGAATGGGAGGGTGCCTAAAAACTCTATTTATCATAACAATAATTATGCGCAATTTCTAAGACATCGATTTTCGGTTTTTCAATTTTCACCGAGAACCGCAATTATGATAAATAGAGTGTGACCAGAACACCTAAAAGAATAGCGTTTATTCCGCTAAACATCGTCACAATTATGGTGCTGTAGCGAAATAAACGCATTCATGTTACTCTGGCTCAGACTTACAGAAGTCTATCGTGTTGTTGATGATTTCCTCGCACTTTTGACTGTATTCTCCAGAAATCTTTCGGAGTTCCTCCAATGCAAATCGACGACGATTGTCGAGAACTATATCCCGGACTTTGTCATTCGAGAAACGATGACGTTCATCATTCAGGCTGTAGTCATCGCCTGGTTGGAGCAAATAATTAATATTGATCCTGTCGCGGAAATAGCATAGTACATCAAGCAACACCGATGCATAGACCATACCGCCATTCTCAAATTTAGACAGAATCGCCTGGTTCATATCTAAATCTTGTGCCAACTGTTTCTGCGTGATTCCCAACTCCTGCCGAATGAGCTTCAGCCGGGGACCTATTTCTGCTATTGTTACTTTACCATCCTTCATACCTTTTTTAAATTAGGATAGCCCGTTGCACCATTCACAGGCTGGTTCTTAGTTAAAAAGCGTGGTGCCACTCCGTTAACACCCGCGGTCGACCAAAACCAACAGCATTACGGAAGGCCCACGCCGGAAGATATATGTTCCAAATGGACATAATCTAGCCTGGGCACATTCCTTGTAAGCTGTTGTTCGGTATATTTGGTCGTTCCGGGTGCTACATCAGAATGCGCTTTTGCTCATGCAATTATTCGCTTTAAACGAAATTATGCCATATTGCGAGTGCAAATATACAACAATTATTTCATTTAAACGAAAATTTTTGTTGTTTTTTTATGGTTATCTGTGCAAATCCATTTGTTGCACACAGGTTAATCCACAAAAACAAGCTGATTATGTAGATTGTACCTCCCTAATCATAGTCACAAGTTGGTGCTCCAGCTCTTGCATGAAGTCCTGTAGTGAATAGCTTCCTCGTTCTATCTGGCGCAGTTTGTGTTCCCACTGTCCAGTGAGTTCAGGACTCTTCAAAAGAGTTGAATGAATCTGTGCTACCAGATTACGACCTGCTGGATTAGAAATAAGGTTGCGATGATCACGACGAACATAGTCACGTCTCACCAGTGTCTCAATGATGGAGGCGCGACTTGATGGACGGCCAATGCCGTTTTCCTTCATGGCCTCCTTCAATGTTTCGTCATCGACGAACTTTCCGGCAGTTTCCATTGCCTGAAGAAGTGAGGCCTCAGTATAGTGCTTGGGCGCAGTGGTCATCTTCTTCTCGATGGAAGGAGTGTGCTGACCTGACTCGCCAATCCTGAATGACGGGAGGGTTACCTTCTCATTGCTCTGACAGTCATCGTCTATAAGCTCCTTACCATAAACAGCACGCCAACCTTCTGAGAGGATGGTACGACCTGTGACCTTGAACGTAAGAGAACCTGCATAGGCCAAGACAGTTGTATTGGCATATTCGCAAGCTGGATAGAACGCCGCACAAAAGCGACGGACTACTAAGTCATAGACTTTATGCTCAAAGTCATTGAGAGTGCCAAGGTTTCGTGTGTCACCAGTCGGAATAATAGCGTGATGATCTGTCACCTTACTGTTGTCGAACACTCGCTTGCTCTTTGGCAGCTGACGACCTACTAAAGGTCGTGCTCCAGCACAAACATCCGTCAGATTGGCGATAATGCCAGGACACTTGGGATAGATATCATCCGTCAGGAAACGGGTATCGACACGTGGATAGCTGGTCAGTTTCTTCTCATACAGGCTCTGCAGATTCTTCAATGTCGTATCGGCAGAGAATCCGAACTTCTTGTTGCAATCGACCTGAAGCGCAGTTAAGTCATAGAGCTGTGGCGGTTGTTCACTGCTGCGTTTCTCCAGCACATCTTTTATAATTAAAGGACTGCGACGGGCAACGGCCAAAGCTTCTTCAGCAGCTTGCTGAGTCTGGAACGAACTGTTGGTAAACACCGTATCGCGGTACTTCGTAGTCAACGTCCAGTAAGGTTTTGGCACGAAATGCTCAATTTCATTGTCACGAGCAACAATCATCGCCAATGTCGGAGTCTGCACACGCCCAACACTAAGCAGCTGTTTGTACTGACCATACTTGAGGGTATAAAGTCTGGTGCAGTTCATGCCCAACAGCCAGTCCCCCTCGGCACGAGCCAGTCCTGCCTCGAAAAGCGAGTCGTAATTGCTCTGAGGTTTCAGGTTCTGGAATCCCTGGCGAATAGCTTCTTCTGTCAGTGACGAAATCCACAGTCGCTTGACGGGACATTTCACACCGGCGAGCTGCATCACCCAACGCTGGATAAGTTCACCCTCCTGACCAGCATCACCGCAGTTCACGATGCTATCGGCCTTCTTATACAGATCCTTGATGACCTTGAACTGTTTCTTAATACCAAGATTATTGATGAGTTCAACCTCATACTGAGGTGGAATCATCGGTAACACAGACATGCTCCACTTCTTCCACTGAGGATAATACTTATCAGGCGATTTCAGTTCACACAAGTGGCCGAAAGTCCACGTAACCTGATAGCCATTACCTTCGTAATAGCCATCTTTCTTCGTTCTCGCTCCCAATACCTTGGCGACCTCTAAGGCCACCGAAGGCTTCTCACAAATACATACTATCATATCGTTTTTTCCTGCAAAGGAACTGCAAACCGATGGAACCATCTACCTTACGAAATTATCATTCCTGGTTTAACAATTCAGATTGGATTCCATTCGTGAATTGTTAATTCACGCAAGAAAACTGAAACAGCAGGCCTGAGCCAGCAGATTGTTGTAGTTTTGCGCCGCGAAAGCGATAAAGAAACAAACAGCGAAATGAAACAGAGAAATCCACAATGGAAACGCCACCTTATTATAATAATAGGTGCAGCGATGATTGCAGGTCTGACGGCTTGCAGCGGTAAGAAACAGAAGTTCGAGTTCGACCACGCACAGGAGGCCATAGCCGCCTGTCATCAGGAGTTGGCGACAGTCAAGGCCCAGAAGGATGCCACCATCGACGAACTTGTGGCTCGCATCAACACCTGGCAGGAACTGCAGGACTCGACACTCACCCTCATGGTGCGGGATTCCACACTCCAGAACGATGCCCGACTCGCCTCGGAGTTCTTTGCCGTAACCGACAGCTTCAGGATGGTCATCACCCGTCTTGCACTTGCCAAGCAGCGCTCGATGGCCGACGTGGTAAAACTGAAGGTAGGCACCTCTGCCAGTCGCAAGGCCATGCTGGCCTCCGATGAATTCCGTTCGGCGCGTCAGTATTACCTTGACTTTAACCGCCGCATCATCCAGAGCGCCGAGACATGCCGCAACGACATCAAAGCCCAAAAACCGTTGGATGTCAAGCAGTCGGCCAACTACCGATGGCTCCTCATTCAGCCTTTCCTGGCGATGGACAACTACGCCACAGCCATGCTGACCCCGCAGCAGGAGCAGACGTTGACACATTTGGCCGAGGAACTGCCCATGCTCCTTGCCTACGTTGACGGCAAAGACTATGCGCACTCGCCCAAATCGGAAACGGAAAAACTCTCCTCAGTGCTGAGCGAGTATTTCCTGAAGTGTTACCTCAAAAGCGTTTTGTGATGCTATTCATTATAACTGGAGAAGTCGATGAGCGCATCATCGCAAACCTGATGGGCTTCCTCGAAGCCACCGAGAGCATGGACAAGTTCAAGACCGACGACCTCGAACTGACCGCTCTGAACGACGGCAATCAGGCGACGGTAACCATCCCCCTGACCCGTCAGGAAATGATAGACGACCTGCTCGACCTGCTCGTCTCGAAGCTCCTCTTGCAGGTGCTCTATCTCTACAGTGACAAGGCCGGCAACAACTTCCACGCCCTCGCCTACTCCATGCCCTATCAGGACGAAATGTATGTGGTACGCATAGCGTCACACCAGTGCGGCATCATTGATGAGATACACGTCGATTTCTATGCCTCCATCGAAACCGTCTTCACCTTCCTGAAGCAGGAACTGGAGCGACTGGAGCAACCGCAGCCCGACCTCGACATCGAGGAACAGCAGCGTCTCGACGCATTGCTCATCAACTTCCTCTGACCGCTACTGACAGTCGCCTTTCAAACGACAAAAACCAACAAATAAAACGACTTAACAAATTCATAAAGCAACATGAGTATAATAGACTTGAAAATGATTCTGATGTTCGTGATGGCCGCCGTGCCGTTCACGTTCGCCATGCGCTGGCGACCTGCATTCGCCACGCGATTCTTTGAGGGTATGAAGCGCAGCAACAACTTCCGCAAGTTCTTCACGCTCGTCATCCTGATGGTGATGATAGCCCTCGAGTTCATCGACTTCCAGGCATCCACAGCCATTGCCACGATGATGCACGACGGTCATCTGTCCGCAGCTGATGCCGCACAGACCATCGGCCTTTACGGCGCACTGATGACACGCCCCTACGCCACACTCCTGGCCGCAGTGATGAGCCTGGCCATGTTCTCGTACAAATGGGCCGACACGGTGCTCACCTACCTCCACGACCACCCCAAGCATTTCCTCGTCGTGGCTGCCGTCGCCATGCTCGTCGCCATGGTCTCGCCCCGCTACATCATCGTCACCGAGATGCTGGAGATAGTGCTGCTTGCAGCATACATCTACCCCGACCGTATCGGCAACATAACAGGAGGCGGCATCCCGCAGTCCACTATGCGGGATGCCGTGCTGGCATAAACACTAAAGCATTACGACATGGATAAGGAAACAGTTAGAAACAACCAGGTGCGAATTGTCACAGACATCGCTCTCTGGAACCTGCTGCTGCAGGGTGTGAAGAAACAGCCGAAGTACAGTCGCCTCGAAGCCTTCCGCGACCTGATGGAGCGTCAGCGCATCGCGCTGCTTACGGGTGACGGAAAGTTCATGAAAGGCAGCGTCCTCGAGTTCTCGAAAGCCTGGGGATGGGACCGCGATACGGTCAGCCGTTTCTTGGAGAAGTTACAGGAGCTTGGCATCGTCACCATGACCTTGGCAGGCAACCGAAAGGCAATCAAGTTAAACTATATCACAGACAACGATTTTTGTGTGTACGACGACTGAAACGGAGAGCGCTTGCGCGTCTGCCCCAGGTCGTGCCACACTGCCCTTGGGCAGGAGGGTGTAGCCTAATACGCACTTTGTCGGCAGATGCCCCACAAAGATGCCCGTCCTCAATCGCAAGCGAATTGGAGCAAGCTCTCGGACGGTTAGGCTCAGGGTTCACACCCCAAGACCCCCATTTGAACTAATAAACGAACAAAAACATGGCTAAGCAAGTATGCGATTTAAGAGCAGGAAAAGGTATAACCGTTGCTCAAAGTAACGAACACCTTCGTGTAGGACAGCAAAACGCCTATATGAAGAAGGTATCAGGTACACAAGACCCCACCCGCGAGCATCTCAACTTCGAGATTGGCCGTGGTGGCATAGTAAAAGAGGTGGATAAAGACACCTCCATCCCCACCCGTATTAGGGAAATTCTGAAGGCAAGGGGTATCACCGACCCCAATGCAGGGCTTTCTGAGGATGATCCGCGTCGCCGTCGGACGGTTGCGAATATCATATTAGAGGGTTCACGCGACGTGATGCGTCAGTTGGCCTTCGGCAATCAGGAGGTGAATTTCAAACGTGGATCTGACAATTCTCAGGTCACCCGCTGCCCAGGAATTGAGAAGTGGGCACAGGACATGTATCATTTCATGGCCGACAAATACGGTGAGGATAACATTGCGGCATTTGTAGTTCACCTCGATGAGACCCTACCGCATATCCATTGTACACTGCTACCCATCACAGAAAAGAACAAGTTTTCCTACAACAAGTTCTTTGGCGGTAACAAGGAGGATGGCTCACGCAAGTTCAAGGAACTACACGACCAGTTGGCCGAGGTAAATGCCAAGTACGGACTGGAACGTGGTGACAGTATCGCCACGACCAATGCCAAGCATAAGTCATATATGCAGTGGCTGGAGGAACAGATTGATTCCGGCAAGGTAACCCTCAATGAGCAAGAACAGAAGATGACCGAACAGTCCACACAGATTACGGCAAATCAAGGGAGACTTGACAATCTGGAAACCGAAATCAAAAGAGCCGAGAAACGCTACAAGGGACTGACCACTATGATAATCAATCTTCGAGAGCAGAAGCAGAAAATCATCACCGAGATTGGTGGTCTTGAAGAGGAATACAAGAATGGTCATATTCCCATCGATGAACTTGAAGAGAAGAAACAAAAGTTAGAAGACCAACTTAACGATATACAGACAAAGTTGGATGACAAGAAAACAAAACTCGATGCAGCCATGACCCAGTTAGAAGAACTGACAGGCATGAAAGAGAATCTTGAAAAGGCATACGATTCGTTATATGAGCAGGTCGAAAAGAACAGTCCGACACTGGAGGATGATGCCATGCGTGAAATGACTACAATGATGTGGAGCGAGGCCATCGAAGAGGTTCAGAAGGAACACCAGAGGTTGTGCGACTTCTCCAAGAAACTGCCGCCTGGACTGCGGAATGAGTTTGAGGGACTGATGGATGGTTCTTTCATCGAAGACATAGCCGAAAGAGGCAATGCAATTGTCGCCGCCGCAACCGCTATTTTCACGGGATTGATAGATGGTGCTACAAAGTATGCACAGGATCATGGTGGCGGCGGTAATGGCCCGGGAAGTGGCTGGCGACGCAAGGAAGACGAGGACGAGTATGCGTATCGTAGGCGTTGTTGCATCATGGGCCGCATGATGATGAGACCAGCTGGACGAAAATTGAAACGTTAATTCAAGCATGATAATTTCTGTGCGTCTGTGCAGTGAAATAGATGTTGTACTTTCGCGGCTAAAAAATTAAAAAGGTATTAAGCAAATGAAGAAAACAATGATTTTAATGGCGGCATGTCTCGTAGCAGGGACAGCTGCAGCACAAGATTCTCCCGTCGATGATTGGGGAGCAAATTGGTTCCTCTCAGCCAAGGGAGGTGTATCGGCTTTCATTGGTAAGCCAGTAGGACATGGTGATTTGTTTGACCGTGAGAAACCGTTGCTGAATGTGTCAGTGGGCAAGTGGTTCACGCCTCATGTGGCTGGCCGACTGGCTTTTCAGGGCCTTCAACTGAAGGATGCCAATATGGTATCATGTAATTACCAGAACCTGCATGTGGACTTCCTGTATAACCTCACAGCGCATAGTGACGGGATGCAGAAGTGGGACATCATCCCATACGCTGGATGCGGACTGATTCATAACAGCTATAATGGTCAGAAGCCATTCGCTATCTCCTATGGCCTCATTGGTCGCTACCGACTGTCGGAGCGTCTGCATTTGTCTGGAGAACTCGGAGCCACGACCACCTGGCAGAACTTCGACGGGCAGGGAGCATCTGATAAACTCGGTGACCATCTGCTGCAGGCCAGCATCGGTCTGAGTGTTACCATCGGCAAAGTCGGGTGGAAGAGAATTCGCGTCCATGAAGTTGATTTGAACCAGGTGAACAGGTATTACGACTCATGGCAGAACCAGAACAAGGGAACTGTTCCTTCGGTACAGTCCACCGCTGCCCATGAGCGCAATAACTATAGCGGTCTTAACTCTCTTCGCAAGCGTTTGGCCAACAAGGATTGGGATGGCATCAGCGATACTATCAACGTGGATAGTCTGACTGATTCAACCGCAATCGCCGCCAACAAGTACCTGCACATTCTGAAGTCTGGCAAGAAGTACATTGGCGCACCTATCTATTTTTTCTTTAAGATAGGAACCCATGAGTTGACAGGAAACGCACAGTTCATCAACATCAAGGAGGTGTCAGAAGTCATCAAGAAATATGGCCTTCAGGCCCGAATCATTGGTGCTGCAGACAGCGAGACGGGTACGCCTGAGATCAACGAACGCCTGAGTGTCGAACGAGCCGACTATATCGCAGGACTGCTGAAGGCTCATGGCGTTGACGAGACTCATATCCAGAAGAAGCATCGTGGCGGTATCGATAGCTACGAACCGCTCAATGGCAATCGTAACACCTGCGTCGTACTTTATTTCAAGTAGTCTATGGCAATACGGAAATATACTAATCCGCGAGAGTTGGATCTCTCGACAGGTCTTCAGGAGGTTTTGCGCAAGAATGGTATGCAGGCGCATATCAGTTTGGCGAAGGACGGTGGTCGTGAACTCATAGTATTGGGTCACGACTCTCCTGTTTTGACCTACAAACTGAATGAGAAACAGGTGGAGAACCTCATGGGCTGGGGAACCACCTACGAGAACAAGAAAGCCTATAACACTTTCGCCTCTATCGTGAAGGATGACTTCTACATGCCGCAGAACTTTGTTTCTGCCAGCAATGCCTTCGGTCGTGTGGCGATGGGACTGCATGGCTATCGTATCGGACATGGGGAGTATGGCTACGATGCCAGACCAGCCCGCCGAACACCTTGGTTTGCTCCCTTCAGCCGTCAGGGCCGTGGTTGGGCAGGTGACTTCGTTGGCTATGCTCCACGAACAGAAGGATTCCATCTTCGCCGTATCGGTGACCACGCCTATCGTCCTTGGGGAGGTGGTCCGATGGTAACGGAACGACCTGACAACAGAGTGAAACCAGGAGAAATGCTCTCCGGTGGCTATGGCTTTTACTTCAAAGGCCATCAGAAAGAAACGCCCGTCGAGGTGCTGGACCAGATTTCCATCGAACCCAAGATAAAGACTTTGGAGGCAGCACCCCGTCCACAAGGTCAGGGCATCCCCTACTCTTCTGTCATCACCTCTGATGTCTATTTCAGCAATGACAAGTTCCAGGAGGTGTTGAAGTCGCATGGCATTGTCATCGACGAAGCCAAGAAGACACTCACCATCCAGTCGAATCTCTCAAAGGTGGATCTCCAGTATGACCTGAAGCCGGAGGAACTGCAAAAACTCATGGCCAACAAGGTCAGTGGTAAAGGTGGTGTGTCAGTTGATGCCCGTCTGGCCATCATCAATGAGGTCATCGGCAAGGACTTCGATACGAAGCTCACCAAGGACATGCTCGAAACCAAGGAACTGGTATCGCTCGACTTGAAGCCAGAGGTTCGTCAGGAGGTGGAAGCACCTTTCATCGAACAGGAACGTCGCATCGCTGAACAGCAGCGTCTCGCCGAAGCCAGAGCCGAACAGCGCAGAGAGTCTGAGCGTATTGAGCGCGACCCCAATGCCATCAATGGCAGGGAGATTCAGGCCATCTTGGGCAACAAGGGTTGGTTTCAGCCAGTAGCCAATGGCCGTGAAATGGTCGTTGGTGAGATCCGGGTAGATAAAACGCTCAATGGTACATACGTCATGGAGGCAGAGGTAAATGGCCGACTCCTCGCCCACTCCATCTCAGCCAAAGACTATCAGAAGTTCCTCGACCTCGACGATGCCCATCGCCTGAAGATGTTCGATAAGGTTTTCAACGAGGTCGAAATCAAGTCGGCACATGGGGAGAGCCTATATCAGGATGACTTATACCTTGCGCACGACGGGCAAAGCATCGTTCACCAAAAGGAAGTGGACATCCAAAATGCCACTTCCAACAGGGTGAACGGTGCAGCCCTTTTGGAGTTCAATGAGCGCAAGGGCTTTTACCGCGAGAGAGCACATGGCCGTGAGGTCGAGGTGGGGAATATTCAGGTTGACCCTACAGCGAATGGCAAATACAAGATGACCGCAGTCATCAATGGACAGGCCATTTCGCATGAGATTACCCAGAAGCAGTATGACAAGTTCCTCGCCGTCGATGACTATCACCGTATGCAGCTCTTCTCGAAGATCTTCAATGAGGTGGACATCAAGACCCGTCCAGGCGAAGGCCATAACCTCGGTGCAGCACTCTTGGCCGCATTGGTCGTTGGTGGTGAAGTGATGCGCGACGGTCTGTCTGTCCCCCATGAGCCGAGACCTGAGATTTATGAGACCCGTACCGGCCCCGTCTATCATAAGGCAGGAGTTGTCAGTCCGGCTGATGTGGCTGCTGCCAACTTCCGCTCAGAGGAAGCCAACCTTGGTGTTCCTGGACCAGACGAGGGTATCAGACGTGGCATGTAGATAATTTATCTTTATTAAATAAGAATGATACCATCTTTATTCTTTCATAATCGACGCGGACTACTGACATTGGCCGTCCTGATGGGCGCGGCTGCCAGTAGTTTTGGGCAGGTTGGCGAGGCCAATCCGCTGCAATATGCCGCTATTGCCGAGGGAACGAGCCTGCTGAACAGCACGATAAACAGCCAGACGAAAGGTATGCAGAAGACCGCTGCTTTTCAGGGAACCATCGCGGCAGAGTTCACGAAGATGAAACAGTGGGAGGGTAAGTATAATGCTTACCTGAAAACGGCTCGTGGCTATGCCGATGCCCTCAAAGCCGGGTGTTCGCTCTATGCCGATGGTGTTCAGACCCTGCAACATCTCTATGAGATACAAAGGGCCATCAATGCCAATCCTGTGGGTATCGGTGCCACGTTGGCCATGAACGACCTCTACCTCGAAACAGCGACGGAGTTCATCAAGACCTATCGCCTGTTGAAGGTGTCGGTGGCCAAGGGTGGCACGGACAATATGCTGACGGGAGCCGAACGGACGGAAATGCTCTGGCAACTGTCCGACGAACTGGCCCGGCTGAATGCCAAGTTGCGCACCCTCGCCATCAGTATCGCGTATCATAACCTGACGGATGTCTGGAACCAGTACACGGCTGGGATGGTTGACAAGAGCCATGCCGAGATAGCCAGTGAGGCCTACGAACGCTGGCGCAGGGCATCAACCGTGAGTCAAATATTGAATGAGTGATGAAGAAGCTATACTTGTTAATACTGTTGTGTGTGCCGCTGAAATCGGTGGCGGGTATCGACCCGGGACGTGTGGCTGCCATAGAATTAGCCTCTGACCAGGCGAAGAAAACCATCGAGTCGCAGGAGAAGGCGCAGCTGCTGATGACCACCGGCCACGTCTGGATAAAGGAGGAGGTGGAAGCCACGACCGACTTCCAGCGCGAGTTCAACGATTACCTGGATAAGTTCCACGATGTGCTGTCGATAGCGGCTGAGATCTACGGCATCTACTACGAGGTGACGCAAACCTCGAAATGCGTGAAGGACTTGGGCCATGTCCTCGCTGACAGTCCTGAGAACGCCCTGGCCGTGGCTTTCTCCACACGCCGCAATGTGGTCTATCGCAACATCGTGCGCACCACGCTCGACGTCATCATGGACATTCGTAAGGTGTGCTTTGAGAGTAGCAAGATGACGGAACAGGAGAAGAACAAGGTCATCTCGACCATCCGGCCCAAACTGCGCACCATCAACAAACAGTTGCGCCAGCTCACACTCGCGCTCCGCTATACGTCGTTTCTCGATGTCTGGAACGAGCTGATGGAGCGGGCCTATTACATGAACCCCGCCACCAAGCACGACATCATCACCCGTTGCCGCCGCCAATGGTGGAATAACGCTAAATCGGTAAGATAGAAATGGAAGAGTCGAAAGAGATACAAAGCATTTACAGCATATTCCGAGTCGTCATCTATGTCTCGCTGGTCGTTGAGTTTTTCGAGTATGCCTGTAATCCTGAGTTGCTCAATACGTTCGCCGGAGTGCTGACCGACCTGCATGAGCGTATGGGACGCTGGCTGATTTACCAGCCCGGTCACCTCGCCTATAGCAAGATTGCCACGCTCCTGCTGGTCATTATCACCTGCATCGGCACCCGCAATAAGAAACAGATTGAGTTCGATGCCCGTAAGATGGTGTTCTGGCCCATTGTCATCGGATTCGTGTTGATTCTGCTGGCCGTGTGGCTCTACTACACCGACTGGCTGCACTACCGCCTGTGGATATTCCCGCTGAGCATCTGGCTCTACATGGTGGCCTCTATCGTCGGCACGGTGTGCGTCCATGTGGCGCTCGACAACGTATCGAAGTACCTGAAGGAGGGACTGATGAAAGACCGCTTCAATTTCGAGAACGAGAGTTTCGAGCAGAACGAGAAGCGCGTCGATACGAAGTACGGCGTGAACATCCCTATGCGCTACTACTATCACGGCAAGTTCCGTCATGGCTGGATCAACATCAATAACCCCTTCCGTGGTACGTTCGTGGTGGGTACGCCTGGTTCGGGTAAGACATTTTCTGTTATCGAGCCGTTCATCCGTCAGCACTCGGCCAAGGGCTTTTCGATGGTGGTGTACGACTACAAGTTTCCTACCCTCGCCCAGAAGCTCTACTACCACTACCGCATCAATAAGGCGAAGGGCAAGACACCGCCGGGCTGTCAGTTCAACATCATCAACTTCGTGAATGTGGAGTATTCGCGCCGTGTGAACCCTATCCAGCATAAGTACATCGACTCATTGGCCGCTGCCCAGGAGACCGCAGAGACGCTGGTCGATTCACTGAACAAGGGTAAGAACGATGGTGGCGGTGGCTCCGACCAGTTCTTCAAGACCTCTGCCGTCAACTTCCTCGCCGCCTGCATCTATTTCTTTGTGAACTACAAGCGCCTACCCTACGACAAGGACGGCAACGAGCTGGTGCCGGAATATACGGAGGACAAAGAAACGCACCACAGGAAACTGACGGGCCGTGTGTTTGACAAGGCTGGCAATACCGTCACGCCTGCCTATTGGTTAGGTAAATACAGCGATATGCCGCATGTGCTGTCGTTCCTGAATATCGACTACAAGACCATGTTCGAGATTCTGCAAACCGACCCAGAGATATTCCCGCTGATTGCGCCTTTCAAGTCGGCTCTCGATGGCAAGGCGATGGAACAACTGGAGGGTATGATCGGTACGCTGCGTGTGCAGACCTCGAAGCTGGCCACCAAGGAAGCCTACTGGATATTCCACAAAGATGGTGATGACTTCGACCTGAAGGTCAGCGACCCCAAGAGTCCGTCGTACCTGCTCATTGCCAACGACCCGGAGAAGGAGCAGATCGTGGGTGCCTTGAACGCCATGATTCTGAACCGTCTGGTGACGCGAGTGAACAGTGGCCAGGGCAAGAACATTCCCGTTGACATCTGTGTGGACGAGGTGCCGACGCTCTATTTCCACAAGATTGATCGTCTGATTGGTACGGCACGAAGCAACAAGGTGGCTGTCATCCTCGGATTCCAGGAACTGCCACAGCTGGAGGCCGACTACGGCAAAGTGGGTATGCAGAAGATTATCACCACCATCGGTAATGTCGTGTCCGGCTCTGCCCGTAACAAAGAGACGCTCGAATGGCTCTCCAACGACATCTTCGGCAAAACGGTACAGCTCAAAAAGGGTGTCACCATCGACCGCGACCGCACCAGCATCAATCTCAACGAGAACATGGACTCGATGGTTCCTGCCTCGAAAATCTCGGATATGCCCTCCGGCTGGATCTGCGGACAAGTGGCCCGCGACTTCACCCCCACCAAGACTGGCCGCCACGGCTCGATGAACATCCAGAAGTCGGAGGAGTTCCAGACCTCGAAGTTCTATTGCAAGACCAACTTCGACATGGCCGAAATCAAAGCCGAGGAAGAGGATTATGCCAATTATCCGCTCCCCATCGCCTACGATTTTAAATCCGTCGATGCCCGCGAGCGCATCTTATACATGAACTATAACCGCGTAAAGGCCGATGTTGACAGCCTAATCCTCGAAGTTGAACAGGAATTCAAAAAATAGGATAAGCCCTGGCTTGCAACTGCAAGTCGGGGCTTAGATTATTTTGTTTCATGCTATTTATTCATCAAGATAGGCATTAAGAAATGCTGCTGCCAGACTATTCTCCTTGATATTCTTGCGTGCATCGTCAGGGCTGAACCACTGATAAGAATCGATTTCCTTGTTTGGATTGAACTCGCTGGCATCGGAAACGAATGCCGTAAAGTTGCACATTAATGTGTTTGATGGCTCAAAGAAACTGGTACGATTGAATTTCAGGTGAGCAACAGTCATGCCTGTTTCTTCTTTCACTTCACGGCAGACGGCATGTTCCAGCTGTTCACCACGGTTGACATAGCCAGCCACAAGTATAAAGTGCGGTTTCCCATATTGCCGAATAAGCAGAATCTGTCCAGTTTGCTCATCGATAACCACCATACTCACGGCCACATTGTACATCGGGAAACGATACTGTTGACACTGAGGGCAGTATGGAACAATCCCCTCACCCTCTAATACCCGCTCCGTGAGTGCCGTTCCACACTCATAACAATGCTTCTGAATCATACTTCAATCTTTTATTGTGGCAGCATCTATCCGATATTCTGCGCACAAAATTACGAAAAAGTCTGGATAATCGCTTACCCGCTGTCAAAAGATCTTCTGTTTTTATGCTAAATTCGTTAAATCACGCATAATTCTGCCAAATAATGAGTACTTTTGCAATCCGATTGTAATAGTACGCAACAAAAATATAGAAGATAGATGAAACAACAATATGCAAGGGTAACACTGGAAGTGCCCGAAAACGAAGATAATAAATCCCTCCATCAGGAGCTGACATACGAGATTGAGAACCGCGACATCAACGACGAATACACTGTGAAATTCTAATCACGCAGCAATGACGGAAGACGAAAGCAAGAAGATACGTGTAGAACTTGACCACGAACAAAAGGTTCTTCGCCTTGGCTGCTGGTTCTATGACCTCAAAGGGGTTCTGATAGCAGAAGCCACAGATGAGGACAAGGAAAAATACCACTGTGGTAAGTTTATGACCTATCCCATTGTCGATGACGATTGGGAAGTCCGTGAAGATGATTGCATCAAAGATGGCATCGCGGATCTTGTCGTTGGCAAGAAGGGGGAAACGGTCCCCTTGTCTAAGCTCCAAGATGTTCTTGACCTCAATGCAGAAGAGCGAAGCGGTGACTATTCCGACATTCTTGTCGATGTAGAACGTCATGGTATCTCCGTTTCCAATCGTATGCAGGATAATCCGCAGGAAGAACTTCCTGAGACGATATTTCTTGAAATATACAGAATCAGGAACACGGATACATTCAGTATCTATTCTTACGAGGACGGATATTACATTCCTCGCAGGGATTGCCATGTAGGGAAAGACGGTAAACTGTATCAGGGTACAAAAGAGAACGAGAATGAGAATAGCCAATATCGGCAGATTGTCTATCAGATTGCAGAAGATGTCAATTGTATCTCTTGGTTCTTCAATAAGAAGAATCTGAGAGTTCGCTGCTTAAGGGCCAGATATCATGATGAATCGCAAAACGATGACCTTAGCATACCCGATGATTGGCATATAGCTATCAAGACGCTGGAAGATGACATTAACAGCGAAATAGCACAGATGCGTGAAGAGTACGCTGATGACTATTTCCATGGTAAACGACCAATTGTATAAGTATGGCAGAGGTAAAACAAGATAAAATACAGGCCTTTCTTCAGTTGGCACGCGATGCTGTCAAGCAGAAAGACTTTGAAACCGCCACTGACCATCTTATCTCTGTCTTTCAGCAGGACAGGAACAACAGTGAGGCCTTTGGCATCATGGGCGACGTGGCTTTATCAAAGAAAGACCTCACCACAGCCGAAGGCTACTATTTCCGTCAGCTTGAATTTGCTCCTCAAAGCTATGATGCCCACATAAATTTGGGTCGGTTGTATTGGGAGCGTACAGAGTACGACAATGCCATCAATGAGTTTAAGACGGCCTTGCAGCAGGATCAGGAACACGCCCATGGCGACCCGTATCTGTATCTGGCATCCGTCTATCTGGGACTCGGACAATACGAAGAAGCATACGAATGGCTTTACAGGCTTGTCTTTGAGGTCAAGGCCGAACAGCCACAATCCGATAGGGATTTTTACAACCAGGCGTATTATGGTGTTTCCTTCACCATCTGCCAGAATATGTCTATCAACGAGCTTGACGACCTTATTGAGCAGATAGAATCCAAACATAACGTCAGCATAACGCCCCATCTCGTCGTTAATCCTGATGCACCGCTGATGCCGTTCCGTAAGACAGGCGAGCAGAGTTATGAGATTGACTACGACCTCGATTCCAATGACAAATGCTATGAGGTCTTGAGTTCATTGGTACTGCTGGATAACTATCTTGGAGGAGAGCATTTCGACTTCCATCATTTCTTGGTACCCACTGACAACGGAAAAGACGAATTTGCAGAAGCGGTTAGGAATACGATGGCCCCAGACTCAACGCTGTCCTTGTCCGATTTGCTCGACTATTTGGTGCTGGATATACGCACCAGTTTGATTCGTATTTATACGGATGAAGCCATGCACAATACGCCTGAGTTTAAGAAATACCGCCCCATACAATGGCTCGGTATGGGAAATGCTATTTCTCAATCATTCGGCTACATCAAGAAACTGGAGCGTATTCATGCCCCCCAACTTGTCATCTACGTCCACAGGGTGCTGTTGTACTTGAAGTCGGTACAACTTTATGAATACTTCAAGGCCTGCGACAAGAGGATTGATTTCCAGTCAGGATTCAACGAGCACAAGATGGGATGCGCCATCTATAGCAACCATGTAAATATGAAGGATTCGGCGAAGCGCAGGGACTGGTCGGCATTTTACCGTTCATTTATCAACCAGATCTGCCCTCCCCTCCGTTATTACATGAAACTTGAAGAGATTTAATTATAAAGGCACATACTTTAGAATGGCAAACCATAACTATCAATCGCTACTGGCTCTGCATGGTTTTTCTCGCTATCAGCAATAAACTTTCTGATAATCTCTATAGCCTTCTGAATGTTATAGCACAACTCAAAAGCATCATTCTTCGCAAAGAAGTCTATTGAGGTCATGAGCCACTTATAGACTTCATCGTCCTCGAGTTTTTTCTCGTATGCCGCTATCCGATTGAACCAGTATTCTTCAAGGCAGTCGAATTTATCCGTCGAACTCACAAGTCGGGATTTCTCAGGAGTAGTCAGGTCTTCTAATATTTCAGTAACATAATCTCTAACTTCTAAGTCTGGCTCATGCTTGGCCAGTTCCTTAGTCCAGTTATGGGTCATCCATTTATATTCTTCTGAGATATGCTTAAATCCGTAATTTCGGTTACAATTCTTATCCATCATACAATCTTTTATCAAAACAGCTGCAAAGGTACGAATAAAAAGCAAAAGTCAGCCGTTTTCGAGATTTTTTTTTTGAAAACGGCTGACTTTTATACTTCTTCTTGCCATTTTCTATTCATCATTATCATATTCATCTTCTACAGATTTTATACTTGTGCCATTACTAATAATGGCATAAAATACGATAACTACTACTGCTATAATGATGAACCAAATCATAGATGGCTTTCTTTGTTATTACCAATTCGGCGGCAGAACTATATTTTCCACATCGTGAGCCTGCTCGAACAGCGGAGAGATTTCATCATCCGTGAATCCTGCGATGCCACAGCCGATGCGAGTAACAAGGAAAGTAAGATTTTTGTTTCCCTTGGCGAACTCGATGAACTCATCCACGTAGGGCTTGATAGTATCTACCCCACCCTGCATCGTCGGGATAGCATAGCTCTGACCTTGCAGACCCACGCCCTGGCCCATGATAGCCCCAAACTTGCGGTAGGCGATATACGCCGCACCACCGCCGTGCATACCTTTGAGATTGCTACCAAACACAAAAATCTCGTTCGGCTGCAGTTCCGTAATAAACTCTGGTGTAGTACGTTTCGTTTCCATATTCATTTTATGATGATGCGATTATATAGTCTGATTGCGTCCTGCATAATGTCATAATGGTCAAATGCAAGGTGTGGCAAATCCGACAGTGGCCACCATTCAGCTTTGGCAGCATCATCTTGGCCAGTGACAGCAATAGGTTCATCGATGGTGGCCAGATAAGCGACGGTTATTGTCCTCCCTCTTGGGTCACGGTCAACCTTGGAGTATGCGCCTATCTGATGCACATCCGACAGCCGAAGCCCCGTCTCTTCTTCCAGTTCTCTGATAGCGCATTGTTCAGTAGTTTCATCCATGTCCATGAAACCGCCGGGGAATGCCCATGCACCCTTGAAAGGAGGATTCCTCCGCTGGATAAGCAGCACCTTTGGCTCTGCCTCCCTCGTTATCACGATGCAGTCTGCTGTAACTGCAGGTCTTGGATATTTATATGTGTATGCCATAATCGATAATTTACAATTCCTTGAATGACTCCAATAACATCTTCATTCCCTCTGTGGCTGTGGTTTTGAAGTGGGTGAAGCCCAAATGCATGCATTGCTCCATCTCTCCTGGGTCAATCACGAACTTGGGCACTTCATGGTGGGCATAGTTGATGAACCCTGCTGCCGGATAGACCTTCAGCGAGGTGCCGATGACCACGAAGATATCTGCTTTACTCACAATGTCGATAGCCACATTCATGCTGTCAACATATTCGCCGAACATCACGATATACGGACGCAACTGCGAACCATCCTCCGCCTTGTCACCCACCATGATGGGAGTCGTTAGCGGATATTCCTTTACGCAAGTAGTGCGATTGTTCATTGAGCACACCTTGCTCAGTTCGCCGTGCAGATGGATTACATGGGTAGAGCCAGCACGTTCATGCAGATTATCCACATTCTGCGTGATAACCGTCACTTCATGCTCCTTCTCTAGTTCTGCAATCATGCGGTGGGCATCGTTTGGTTCCACCTCCGAAAGCTGTTTGCGTCTCCAGTTATAAAAGTCCAGGCACCTCTGAGTATCATTGTAGAGTGCTTCCGTACTGGCCAGATAAGCCCACTCCTCATTCGTCCACAACCCATCCTTGCCCCGGAACGTGCTCAGGCCGCTATCCACGCTGACACCAGCGCCAGTCAAAAATACTATATGTTGTCGAGTCATAATCAATGATTTCATTCTTACCTTATTTCTTCACAATAATGATTGCTTCATCGAGATCTACCATGCAATTATAGTCTGAATCATACCTATAGCCATATCTCTTTCGAGGCTCTTTGTGTAGATTTAGTATTCCATTCCAGAGAGCGTATGTCGGTGAGTCACTTCCTGGGTCTAATGTGAGAAGATCTGATAATATGCCATATTCATCCTCTATATATCCTACAGCAACCACCCAATGGGCATAATTCTGACCGATAAGTCCCAAGATAACCGGTTTGTTGTCATCAATCCAGTTCTTCGCGATTTCTGCTATATCATGATTACTGGCTTTACTGGCACATTGGACAGTTACACGACTACCGTAATTGTCCATGAGTATTCTTTGAATCTTATCGGAAGTCAGCCCTTCGCGATATAGCCCTTCCTCGTTTAAGGCCTTGATTAGTTTCCACTCAGATGTTCTTTTATCAATAGGATTATCAGAACAAATATCTTCTGCTTCAAATACACCAAGGATGTTTAGTACCATTGCTACAGAATATGCGCCACAGGCACCATCAAGGTCTCCTTGCTTATAATGAGCTTTTTGCCATGAGCGACCGGATGGTTTCTTGCACATGAGGACACCATCTCTAAGCTGAAGCCGATTGATAACTTTAAATTGAACCATATTTTTATGTTTTAAGGTAGAATATCTGATATGGGCGTATGATCATACCCGAATTCAGTCTTGAACAGTTCGCGCAACTTGGAATAATTGTCAGTAAAACGATCTATACCTGTGAATCGTATCATGTCTTTCAGCATTCTGTAACAATCATCCAAAAGTATCATGAAGAGTCGTTCGTTCTTAACCTCCTTCAACACGCTGATAGCATAAGAAAACCGATCTTCTTCCTTGATACTATCTCGGAACATCTTTATTTCATCATAGCCAACACCATATTGGATAAGGAAGCCAACGGGATTGATGGTATGATTCCCCTGAATGGACTTATCATATTCTTCCATGAATATGTATGTCGCATATTTCTGCTCTTTAGTTAACTCTTTAAGAGAAGCCATATTTTTTAAATTGTATGTTTCCTTACACCAAATAATACTCCATCTACAAGTTAATATACTTTACAGGATTAGCGCTACGCCCATATAGTCCTGTTACAGATTTACCTATGTAGTCGTTGTTGAGATCCAGTTCGCCAACAAACTCACACCTGCCAGCGTGTTTGGGGTCTTTTGTATAAAACCACTGTTTTGGAGAATATACTGCCTCGACCTTTCCTTCAACAACTGCAAGGACATGAGTGGCGCGAGAAGCTCTTTCAAGTCTCACTTTCCAATATTTGCGAGCCATCTCATAGAGATTTTCACGTTTGATTTTGCCAACCTTTACACAGACAATTCTGTCTTCGGCTTTAGGAAGTAGTTCATTTGTATTCATATCAGTTATTTTTTAACGTCAAACAAGTCTTTAACCCAATCCATAACGGCCTTTGTTCCATCCATGACGAACTCTTGGCCTATTGCTGCAGACTGGAAATAGTCAGATTTCCATCCATTTGGATTATGAGAAATAGCAACTCCTCTCATTGATTCAGGAAACTCCCATCGACTCCGACTATAACCTTCCTTTGTAAGCACAAGGTTTTTGTCGAAATTGAAGGTTCCACTTCCAGGTAAATCTGGAGCAAAAGTCAAATGGTCTGATGGCAGATATATGGCATTCTGCCCCTTTTCCCACGCTTCCTTGTAATTCTTCTGGTTGGCATGGGGATGGTAGTTCAGCCATTTCGGTATCTGTTCTATTGATTCGATAATGTTCCCTATCTGCATATAGCCATATATCACATGAAGATTAGGTGTTCTTGGTATATAGCGCAGACTTCCTTGATAGTATTCTGTATGTTTGAACCATCCGAAAAACAGGAATAGGTCACCTTTCGTCACTCCATTTGTCCTTAATTCCGAGAGCGAACTACCTGTTTGCCCGTATGCTGGCATCCATCCTGATTCTCGATGGATAGTAATAGCCCGCAAGTCGGGATCAAGATGGCACTTGCTATTCTCGTTCAGGAAAGTACGGGGTTTTAAGCTCCTGATGATATCCAAGTAGGATTGCCCCGCCCACAAGATAGAATCGTATGTAATATCATCTTCTGAGGGTATTGGGAAGGACAACAACGTACCATCAGGCAAGATTGGACTTGCCTGCTTGCCATATTGGCTATCAAACCCTTTTCTACTTAAGATAATTCTCACAATAACTAATTCCTTTATTTATATTGATTCAGTCTTCGGTATTTATCTGCCACTTCAAGTAAAATGTTGAACCTCTTCAGTCTTCCATCCGATAGTTCTCCTTTTGCAACTCGCTTTTTGGTAGCCTTGAACCAATTAAGCATATCGTGCTCTTCAAGTCTGAGCTTGGAAGGGCGACGATGATTCGTTTTCATGAAGGACATCATCTGCTCATACTGTTGCTGCCATCTTTCTTCTTGCGTCATTATAAAACCGTCGCTTTATTCCATCGCGTCAGGACTATCGTAGAACTCCATTGCTGCAAGAGCTTCATCATCATTACTGAAGTTCGAGTCCTCTTCGAAGATTTCTTCCACCTCATCAGCGACTTCTCTGTCCTCTAGTTGCTCAACCTCCACCTTTTGCTTCTCAGGTGTGAACGAGCCTACCTTACCTGCTTTTATCCTATGTCTCATATATCTTCGATTTTTCTGATTATCGATAATTCATAACTGCTTTGCACATTATGTGTCCCACCAGATTTCATCGTCTTCAGCCCATTCTTCTTCACCGATTATCAGTTTATAGAAGTGTAAAGCGGTATCTTTGTCTCCATATCGTTTCAAACTAATATGGCAGAATTTATCTTTTTCGATTTTTACAACAGCTAGAGAATATGCACCAAATACTTCTCCTTCATTATTGGTACTGAGAATTGTCAACATATTCTTTTCTTTGACAACCTTACAGTCTATTACATAATAGGTGGCATAAGTATTCTTAGAGAAAACGACACCTTCTTTTAGATTCTCTTTATAACGTTCAAGGCCATCTTTAGTTACTTCAGCAGGGCAGCATGGAAATTCCGTTTTAGTCCACCAACTCTGTTTGGCCGAAGGAGTTAATGACTCAAACCAATCATCCTCCTCCTTATGCTCTTCCTTTTTCTCTTCGCCAAAAGTTTGAGAAAGCCATTCGTTAGTATCAATAGTAACTCTATCAGACTCTTCTTTTGTATCATATTTTGATGTGGTGGTGCCTAATTGATGGCTTTCAATTCCGTCAGAACGATTGATTTCCGCTGTGGGTTGGTAAGGCTTAGCATCAAATACCCAGTCACCAACGTGCTTGTCTTCTTTTTTATAATTTGGATTTGGTGATACGCTTCTTACCCAATTATTCCAGTTCTCCAAACAATTTCTAGCCTCTTCCTTTGTAACATTTCTCATCCAGGAAAAGTTTTTGTCCTCTGTTTCATAGCCGTAAAGTAGAGACGGGTTTTCAAGGAATGCCTCAATGCTACCGCAAATTAACTCAACTTTCTTTCTGGTAATCTCATTGTTAAGGATATTTTCTAGTTTGGTTAGCCAACGAAGGTTTTCTGGGCGATTATTCTGTCTGTTTGTGTCGATGTGGTCAACTACATGCTGTTCTGATGGTGCTGGTCCAAGAAACGCAGTGGCCACAATCCGATGGACTCTCTCGCCACAGAAGTCCATGTAACCTGTAGCAATATTTGGTGTTCCAAAACTCCATACATCATCGAGTTTACGTTTGCGCATACCTTCACGCTGATGGCGCAATATGGCTCCATTGTCACGCGCAGAATAAGTTTCTTCCTTATAGGTGCACTCTTTTACTTCACTATAATCATCAATATGCGGCATATAGTAATTTCTTCGTTCATTTCTATTCAAATTTTTCTGGCCAAAAATCCTCGGGTTGCGGATAATCAATGGGGATGTACCGCCATTTGAAAGGCAAGTCCATTGCATCCAACTCTTCAGAATGCTTATCCATCAACCCATTCTCAACACTGTATAGATAGATATTTTTCAGATAGTGTACCAACACATTGAGGGGTGGCCATACATGGCGAACCTCAGCGTACCACTCAAACAAATCCATGTTCCCTTTTGATGAATTACAGGTCTTGCAAACCATGATGATATTGTCCATCTCGTTTGCGCCACCTTTGCTTCTTGGAAATACGTGGTCTTTGGTGAGTTTCGATGGTTCCATTTCCTGGCCACAATACCAGCAGTAGTTGTTCTCCTTTATCTTTGTAATATTGAACTCAAAGAGGTCATGGATGTTCCATCGTCCTTCTTTATAGGCTTTGAATGCCTTGGCTCGTATCATATAGCACATACGGTTATACCTTGGCACACCCGCATTCAGTGCATAGTTCAGCATCTGAATGTTGGCGTAAGACCAATAAAGGTACTCACCAAAATTAGCATATGTCCGTTCCTTCTTGGCCATCTACTACAAGCTAAAATAATACTTCTTTATTTTTGCAGCCATCATCTTACGACGCTTTTCAAGGAAGTCGTCATAGGAATTGAAGTCCATATCAATTGCTTCGACTGGCACGCAATTGGTTTCCAAGTTAGCATAGAACTTGTCGATATCATTAATCAGTCCTGTTTGCTCAGACGATGTATTCATACACCTCTCTTTTGCTTCTTTCAGATAAACATTAGGTGCCTTCTTGCCAATGGAGATATTGACAGGACGATCGAGAAATACAAAGTTCGCCTCCTGATTGTAGCGGGTCTTGTCGAAATGATGATCCATCAGGTACTGCTTAGGGAATATATGATGTACGTCTCCACCCAAAGCAATCAGTTCTCGGACAGGTACATTGTTGGACAAAAACGATGTGTCATTGAAGAATATCTGGGCCGCAAGGAACACCAGATATGTAGGATTGTTGGTTGACGTATAGGCGAGATTCTGCACCAGTGCAACATCCCAGAAGTTGTCAGACAACTGCGCATCCTCTATCTCTTTCAGTATGGCCAACACGCCAGATTCCCTTATCCTTCGGATGTCTTTCGCAAAGGCCGTTTCTGGAGAGCTACTGTATCTTCCTGTGAGGACTGAAAGCACATACCACTTCTGTACATAGCGTTTAATGTCCTCTACCGCCACTTCATTAGATTCCTTAAGAAGAAGATAAATGGTATAGGCAAAGTCAAGTGCCATATTCGAGTTGACCAGTCTCGATGATATGAAACCGGCAGACTTGATGGCAATCATGAATTGCTTGAAGTTGTATTCATTGATGACATTCATCACACCATCAGTAAACTCCGCATAGGTGCGCTCTACAATCTCTTCATTGAAATCGCGAGTTTCAAAGTTACGTCCTGACAAAAGACTTACCAGGTCTGCCAATTTAGCGCGTTTCAACTTATGCATGAAGGCAACGCGGATCACATCGTCACACTCTGGGTCATAGACAGTCTCAGTATCGTCTTTAAGCCACTTCAATTTCTGCAAATATGACGTAGCTTCAAACTCCTTGTCGTGAGAGGCGATATAATCATAGAATGAAGGGACCACAGCCAAATGGCTAAAGTAGTCGATAACCTTCCTCAGCGTATTGCCTCCATGTTTCTCATCAGCAGCAATCTTCGACATAACGAAGTCGCCCTGACTCAAAGCCGTACCCTTCGAGTTGATACGGATAAAGATGTCTGTAACAATGTCTATGTCCAGGTTCTCAGACAGTTCAATCACACCAATCATTCTGTTGGCTATTCCCTTTACCTTTGATATAATCTTCTCCAGTTGTTCTGGTTCTATATCAGGATTATCTTCGCAGTACTTAGGAATAAACTTGAAGGAAGAGTATGACGTTGCAAACAGCTCCGCAATATCAGGAATCCACCGTTTGCTCTTTCTGATAGCTGGTGTGGCTACTGCGAAAATCTCTGCATCAGGGTCTTCGCTCAACGCGGCAAACGGGTCGAAGGCAATCTTTATGCGCTCTTCTTGGTAGTCGCTATTAAACACAGTCCTACCAGCCACAGCTGTCATCAGTGCCGTAATGCGCTGCTGACCATCTATCAGCACTTTCTTGCCAGATGAGATTGTACCATCTTTCAGCTTAACGTTAGGATTCTTCCACAAGATGATATACCCTGTTGGATAGCCTTTATATAATGAATCTATCAGATCTCGTACCTGTGTTTTCTTCCACACGAATGGTCGTTGAATCTCAGGGATTGCAATATCATTAGCCTCTATCAGTCCAAGGATGGCGCTTATAGATAGCGGGTAGTTTGAATATTTCTCGTTCTCCATATATACTTCTTTTTGATTATTTTGCAGAAATACGACTACTTAATGTCTCAAAATCCTTAATAGGAGCCAACATTTCTACACCAGTTCCAATGGCTTTGAAGTGTTTCTTTCCACATCTTATCTTCTGTTGCTCTGCCAATGCCAATTCTTCAAGCACATTCTTTCCTTTCGTCTCGACAACAAAATACAATTTCTGTTCATCGTCTTTTTCCCACAAAAGTACCCAGTCAGGATTATAGGTGCCAAGAGGGGTGTCAATGACAAACCAGGAAGGCAATTTGGCGTAGACTTTCACATTATTTGATTCTTCCAGTTTCTTTGCCATTTCTTTTTCGATGTCAGAATCATATATAACATAGTCATAGGGAGACCTTGTACTCGCCATAAGATTATTGTTCAGGTATCCTTTCAGTTCCTGGCTTTCGAACAACTCTTGACACCACACATCATCGTTAAGCCGTTGATACTTAATTCCATCTACAAGCATGGCAACCTTTTTTCTGCGGATCACATCGAGTACAAATTCAATATAAGCCTGCGGATTCTTCTTAAAGGCATCAAGCTTTTTACTCTTCAGAAGGATTGATACTATAGTACTGCGGGTTAAACCTGTTTCGTTTTGGAGGAAAGACACAATGTCGGGTAGAGAAGTAACCTTCTCCTCAATTAAACGGTCGTTTCTGCTAATGGTATCTTCATTCTGCGAAACACCGCTGTCATCAATAACCAATTTTACTTTCTTTCTCACGAACTTACCCTTACTTATCAACAGATTTTCTTGAATATCCTCTACGCATTTTTCAATAAGGGCCTCTGTGTTGACTTCGACGGAATATTTTGTTTTATACTTTATCTTGTCCCACAATTCTTTGAAATTGGAATCTAATAGAACCTCCTTGTTAGGCTTCAAAATTTTTCTGTCATTGACATTCTTAATATTCAGATAGTTGCCCGCAACACGCTTCAAAACTTTTATGATTTCATCTTTAACAGGTAGAAACTCTGTAGGGATTTCCACGCTGTTTGCTTTCAAATCAATCTTCAACTTGTCTTGAATCTTTCCGCCTACTTCTTGTGTCTTATTGTTAATGACACTTTCTTCCGCGTAGCCTTTCTCTATCAAGCTATTGAAGAGTTGAAGTGATTTCTCTTCACCAAGATATTCCGTATTGCCATCAGCGACTTTCGTTACAATACGAGCAAAAGCATGTTTACGTATAACACCAAAGACAATGCCCATCTCTTTCTCAATTTCATTCTGCAGAGATTTAGTAAAATCCTCAAAACTTTCGTTGGCCATCACAGTCAAAGTGTTTACTTCAAAACCTCTGATGCGTTGACCATCTTGGTTTACGCATAAACGCAATCCTCGGCCTATCTTTTGGCGTTTATCTAAATCGCTGGATGATTCTATTAATGTACAAATCTGAAAGACGTTTGGGTTATCCCATCCCTCACACAAAGCAGAGTGAGAGAATATAAAGCGAAGGTCTGAATCAAAACTCAATAGTTGTTCCTTGTCTCTCATTATGAGATTGAAGGTGTCATCATCCTTAGCAGTTTTTCCAGTTGTATCGACTTCTATCTCGAATTTGTCTTTCTTATTCGATGCCTTACTCTTCTTATCAATGGAGAAATAACCGTTATGAACTTGGGCAACATCAGTTTCGCGAGCCATTAAACTCTGATATTTCGGCCTGCTAATAAGTTTTTTGTATTCTTCCTCAAACATGACCCCATATTTCCCAAGCGACCGATTGCCCTCTTCATCATAAACGCGATAGTTGGAAACCTTGTCAATAAAGAAAAGGCTAAGAACCTTGATTCCCTGTGGGTTCAAAACCAACTCTTTATCAAGATGAGATTCTATTGTCATTCGAATTTGCTCCCTCTTTATCATGTCATCACCTACACTACCAATAGGGAAGCCTTGCTTCAAAACTTTATCGTTGCTGGTGAAAGAGAGATTCCACAAGTCACCATCAAACCAAATATCCTCTACAATGAAGCCCTCATACTGTTCACGCTTCGTCTTATCAAAGAGGTCATCATACTGCTTTACCCAAATTTTCTTTCTGTTTACAATTCCTTTGCTCTGGCAGTCAACCTCAATTTGTGCCTTGATTCCATTTGTATTGTCAACCTTAATAAGCTTGGCGTATGCTTCATTTTGGAAATCCTCTACGGCGACTGTTGCTACTTCTATCTGTTTCACTAACTTCTTCTCATAAGCATCTACAGAATCCAGCCGATACATCATGTTATAAGGATTGCGATGTGTCGCTGAGTATCTGAGGCAACATAAGGGATTCAGAGAAGCAATGGCCTCTTTAGACTTGGGCGTATTGTCAACACTCTGTGGCTCATCAATGATGACGATTGGATTGGTTTCTTTAATAAGGTCAATAGGCTTATAGCCCAACTTATCGTCGTAGCGGTGGATGATATTCGACTTGTTGTTCTCGTCATCATTCTCAAAGCTTTTCCTGAAAGCATCGATATTGATAACCATTATTTGAATAGTATCTGCTGTTACGAAAGACCGGACTTGTTCCAAATTGCTAGAATCGTAAACAAAGTAATCGTAAACAACATTTTCGTAATCACCTCGAAAATGGTCGCGTGTAATGGTCAGAGTTTTTTTCGTTCCTTCCTTAATTGCTATGCTTGGTACAACAATAATAAACTTAGTGAACCCATATCTTTTGTTCAGTTCAAAGATGGATTTCAGGTAAACATAAGTTTTACCTGTTCCCGTTTCCATCTCTACAGAAAAGTTCATTCCATTTTCTGCAAAACTCTTTTCTGTAGATTGGGGTAAGCCGCTCTTCAACTGAATGGCTCGCATATTAGCCAAAATTTCATCCTGTGACAATAATAACGTATTGCCATAACCAAGATTATCCCATCGTCCCCTGTTGTCTGTCAGCGAGAAAATCGATTGGAAAGTTTCTTCGCCTTCAAAGATATCGCATATACTGCTGATGGCCTCGTTTTGATATTCAAGGTTATTTTCAAATTGCAGAATCATTTGCTTATTCATACCGCAGACATATTAGATAGTGGTAACATTGTCTATACCGTGTTGTTTCAATATAAGAATGGTGTTCGACTTTATCTCGTCGCCTTTCTCGCCATTGAAACCAGTATCTTTGAATACCACGCGACACTTGATGTCTGAGCCTTCCTGCTTTACTTGCTTCCACAATAGCCCAATACCTTCTGCAACTTCTATAGTCAGATGGTCAGACAGGCACACGATTAGTTCACCATGCCCCATTTCGTAGACTTTTTGGCCTACAACCTCATGTTTGTTTATTTTTACAGTTAAACTCAAACCTAATTTCAATAAGAGTTCAGAAAGCAGATCTTCATCCGTTCTATCTGTTTTAATATTGAATAAAGACTGTTCCAATGCATCTTCAAGGTGGTCAGGGTTACTATCCCAGGAGTTGATATTTGAACTGTCAAGACAATAGACTTTAAAACCAACATCTAAGTCCTGTGTGGTAAGAGGACTATCGGCTTTTAGCTTCATTCCTGCACGGCGAATACGCTCCTTCCCAATTTCACATAGCGTAGGATAATCTGGTTTGTCTGTCGCCTCGGGTATTTGAACCATAATAAACTTTCGTTTGCTATCTGTATTAATAGCGTTCATCAGCATAACGGCATGTGCCATAGTTGCAGAACCAGAGAAGAAATCAAGTATGATGTCATTATCATCAGTTGCGATTTGTAGAATACGACTCATTAACCGCACAGGTTTCGGAGTCTCCAAAGGACTGACACCATCAAATAGTTCCTTCAGTTCTTTTGTAGCTTCATCCGTATGGCCTGTTTCTGTGTGAGGCCAGAAATTTGTAACCATTATCCCTTCAACTTCAGACCTATAGGTCTTGCGACGTATTCCACCTTTACCATCATTCCCTGTAAAATAGAGTCTGGGCCATGGGCCGTTTTTGAATAAATTCTGAGCAGAGGGGAGGTTGGCCATAAAATCCTTTGCAATAATAGCTTTGACTTCCTTGCGAACATCTTCTACTGACAATCCACAAACACTTGCTCTCTTTTCTATATCGCCAATGTCTTTTAACTCATAAGGCATCCAGCCCTCCATTATTTCTTTCATTTCATTCTGGTTGTAACCCCAGTGTCTATTGTTTGCAGGGTATATCAGTTCACCTGTCAATGGATGTTGAATGGCATATACCATTCCCTGGTGTTCCCTTGAATCAGGCGCTGATGCATCACTTGAAGTCCACGGCTCTTTGTCATTATCAGGATTCTTGTAACTGCTATCAGTCTTTTCTGTTCTTGGAAGTTTTTTAGGATTCCATCCAGGGTTTCTACCATAAATGATAACATTTTCAACTTCAGCAGTGATGCTCTTGGAATCATTTCTTGGAGAGTAGTTTTTTTGCCAACTAATGTTCCGAACAAAATTTGCTGCACCAAATATCTCATCACAAATTTTGATGAGATTATCAACTTCTCTGTCATCTATTGAGATAAAGATAACGCCATCTTCGGTAAGCAGATTCCTTGCCAATTTCAGACGAGGGTACATCATATTAAGCCATTTGGAGTGGAAACGTCCATCGCTGTCACTCAATGCCTTAGTTGAAAGACTTCTATCTTCTCCAATTTGCTTTAGGTAGTTCTCAAGATTATCCTTATAATTGTCTGTATATACAAAGTCCTTACCTGTATTATAGGGTGGATCAATATAAATCATCTTAATTCGTCCATGATAACTTTTCTGCAAAAGTTTCAAAACCTCAAGGTTGTCACCTTCTATATACAGATTCTCTGTCGTATCCCAGTTTTTACTATCTTTCCTACATGGACGCAAAGTTCCAGAACATCTTTTCTGAGCTTCGCGACGAGCATTTGCTTTACCCGCCCAATTCAGGCAGTAGCGCTCCTCAGCTGTGTCTTTATAGTTTCCCAGCAGGTCATTTAGAGCTTCAAAGTCCACCTTGCCTTCTTTTACGACTTCTGGGAATAGCTGCCCCAATTGGTTAATGTTATCTTGAACTAAATCAAGGCTCAATCCCTCCTCAGTTCTTCTTCCAATAGGTGTCGTTGTATCTGTATTCATTGTTATACTATTATCTTTTTATTCTTCTTTATTACTACTCTCCTTGAACACTCTTTGTAGCTCTTCCTTTGGTGGCAGAGCCTTCAGGAGTTCGGGGTCCATTTCGTCAGCTGTTTTATAGGTGGCTACACCCATTGGTTGACGGAAATCTTGCATGATATACCCAGCATAGTCCTTATCGGCATTCTTGCAGAGGATGATGCCGATAGGTGCCTCTTCGTGGTCACGACGGTCATCATCGTTCAGGATACGTAGGTAAGCACTCAACTGCGCAAGGTAAGCAACCTTGAAGTCACCATTCTTTAACTCGAAGACCACGGTTCGGTTCAAATCTCGGTTGAAAAACAGCAGGTCTATCCAGTGGTCGTGTCCCAGTTTATCGAAGTGCACCTGGCTGCCAGAGAAAGTGAAACCACGCCCAAAGGTCATAATGAAATTCTTCACATTGTGAACGATGTTGCTCTCTATCACGCTTTCATCTATGTCTTCGTCGTGCATACCCAATTCCTCGACGTTGATAAAGTCAAGCAGATATTCATCCTTGAACATACGAATGGCGCGATATGCCTGTTTGTAGTCGGGGATGGTAGTCAAGAAATTGTTGGGCATCTTGTCCTGATGGTGATAGAGATCTTGACCGATAACCTTCTCAACATCTTCAACAGTTGCCTTATACATATCTGCATACTTCATATAGAAGATACGCTCTTCGTAGGTCTTCACCTTGGCCAATATAGCGACATGATGGGTAAAACTGATGCTTAGAAATTCACGTAATGGGAAGTTGGGCAGATTCGCCAATTGCAATTGGCGAATTTCACTGTCAGCTTTAAAATCATCAGTTGCGACAGATGTTTTAGTGTTAATTTGTGTAAATTCATCAGTTGCGACTGATGATTTAGAGGAAAGCATCTGAATTTCATCAGTTACGACTGATGAATTACTTTCAAGCTGTCTCCATTCCTCATAGAATGTGCGCATATTACGCATGCTGGTAGCTGAAAATCCACGCAGACCTGGCAGTTCCTTGCGCAATTGACTACTGATGGTTTCTATAGCACCAGTACCCCATTTCTTCTTTCGCGTGTTGGCCGACACATATCTGCCAATACCATAATACAAAGCCAGTTGCTCCTGGTTTACAGCCTTGGCAGCTCGGGCCTGGCTTTGCAGTATCGCGGTTTTGATGATATCCACCGCGTTTTGATAATCTTTTATTTCGTTCATCGTTCTTACAATCTTAAGGAGTTACTACCTGCTTTGTTTCCTGAGAGAGTAGGTAGGACTTGTATTCACGTACTATCAGTTCCCTTATGTCAACCTCTAACAAATCAGATATCTTTAGCAGGCTGTTTAGGTCTGGCTGTGAGGAATTGGTACACCATTTTGACACAGTAGATGGGGTTACACCCAACTGCTCTGATAGCCATTTGTTGGTTCGCTTCTTTTCAACAAGCACCAGTTTTATGCGATTTATATCACTCATAATTGTAGGTTTAATGCCACAAAGATAGTGAATTTATTTCAATTTCTCGCATTTTCGATTAAAATCTCATAGAAAATCATTCGTTTTTATGTTTTTTTAGGTCAAAAAGGGATAAAAAAGGACTGACAGCCTGATACTGCCAGTCCCATTTGAAAGAGAGAATACGCGGTTTACTCCATGTCGCCGCTTTCACCGCCGCCACCGCCAGGTTCAACCTTGCTGTAGGTGCGACTGGTCACTGAGCTGCTATTACCATCCTTGATGGCGATGGCCTTCACGGTGGTCGTCTCAGTCAGGGTCAGTGGTCCGCTGTAGAGCGTACTCTGAGCCGTAGGCTGACTGCCATCGGTGGTGTAGCGAATCTCAGCACCTGACGGGCCAGACATGCTCACCTGAGTTGACTCAGTGAACTGGGTGTTGCCGCTGAATGTCGGGGCCGTCACGCCCTGTGTTACAGAGCCGCTGTTACCACTGGTGTTACCGCCAGAAGTACCGCCATTCTCCGTAGAACCGTTGTCAACGCCGTTATCATCGCCGTTGTCCTCGTTGTTCTCGACTGTGCCGTCATCAGAACTGGTCACGCGCTTCACCTCATTACCATTACGGTCGTAGCAGGTGATGACGATAGCTGTGTTCTTCAGTTCGTCTTTCAGATCGATCGAAGGGGTGAAGATGATGCGACGGGTCTTGATAAGACCAGACTTGACATCGTTCACATTCTCAACCGCAGTGGCAGACAGACCGAAGCGCATAGTACCCAAACCGGGCAGTGCAACGGAGTGACCCTCAGTGGCCCATGCCTTGATGACCTGGCCAGCAGCATCCCAACAGGCCTGCATCACACCTTGGCTCACACCCGAGCGAAGCGCAGCTTCACGTATTACCTTGTCCTGAGCGAGTGAACTGTAGAGATCGGGAACCATGACGTAACGCCAAGAACCCTCGCTTTGCTTACTGAACTTCAGCAACTTCTCCTTTGCTTTTACTTTAAGTGCCATAAGAAAACAATCTTTTTACGTTAAAAACTATGTTACCTGATTTTCGTGCCGATTCAGTCCTATTTGTCCCTTTCTGCAGGTCTCAACCATCGTTGCTTTGTACTCCGCTCCACAGGCCCCGAATTAGGCGCCTTTTCCTCCGTGGCTTCGCAGAACTTTTTCCGTCGCAGCCAAAAAAGTTTTCCACCGCATCCCAGTAAAAATCAGACCTCTTTCAACATTGCAAAGGTACGAATTTAATTCCAAATAAGCGAATATCCTATTGTTCTCAATCCCCTTATGCCCACTTACTGTAACTTATTGATACTTAATGCACTTTTCTCAACAAAATGTTTGGTAATTCCGAGGAATTTTAGTAATTTTGCACTATGAATAGAGAAGTAAAAACATACGGTAGAATGGAGCTGGCGCAGATGTATTTCCCAGCCATTGCTCCCCGCTCTGCCTGGAGGAGGATGAAGGATTTACTTCGTGAGAGTTCCACCACGGCAGAGCTTGCAGAACTTACCCGGCGCGTCTTCATGCCCGCCGAGGTCTCACTCATCTTTAATACGTTTGGTATGCCATAAATCATTAACACTCCCTTTTGGCACAGGATTTGCAGGATAACGAATAAACAGACAAGACTATGTTTAAGGATAAGGATTTCATTGTTCAATGCAGTATTTCTTCTCAGGTAGGTGTTAGAAAAGCATCTGAGGAGCAGATAGCTGCTGCAGAATATATTCCAGCAGATAAGAAAGACTCATTATGGCTGACCATGGACGGATATCCCAACATGTCTCTGCCCGGACAACTTTCTTTTAGTCGGGAGGCAATGAGCATCAGTCAGTATAAGACGAATCTTTTATATGGCCATTCCGTGACAGCCCTTCACGGAAGGCAAGACCCTTACAGATGGGTTGGTAGTTTCTCTGGACAGTGGGAGGGTGCGCAGACAATTCTGTTAGATGCTGACGAATGCCCCATTGACCTCCAAGACCTATGGGATAGGCTACAGCGGAAACCAACCTTCGCTTTTACTACGCAGCACCATCAAGTGGCCAATTACGGTAACAGGTTCCGGCTTGTCTATGCATTCGACCAAGTGATGCATAATAAGGATGACTACAATAAGATAGCGCATGCCCTCATGTTTGAGGTGGAGGAAACGATACGGCAGGCGGGGTATAACGACTATAAGCTTGATCCGTGTACAACTGGTGAAGGAAGATTCTTCTTGGGGAATCCGAATGCTGGAGTAACTACGTTCGATTCGTGGACTGTCTATAGCCCACTTGATATCGTCAGCGTCTATGATGACACACCCCACCAACAGTTCACTACTCTGGATGTTGATACGAAGAGTTCCATACAAAGTAAACAAGCGAAGCATTCACAATCAGAGAAAGGTAGGGGAGTCTCTCCAACTCGTCCACATCCATTTGTGTACCTCAAAAAGGACATAGCCCAAAACATGAAGAGAGATTGTGAAAAGCCGAATGCCGACATACAGGAAATCGTCATGAAATACTCTAAACACTATATTACGAGATTCAAAACCTCGTTGGAAGAGACTCCGGCTGAACAGTCATATATAGAGTGTCCCGACGATTATCTTGAAATATGGTTCAGGTGGCTAACACATTATCAACCTGGACGAAAGCCAATCAAAGAAATCAAGCGTTTCCGTAATGGCGATGGTCGTCATCTGTTACTCCGTATCCAGCTGCTTGTTGTGATGGCCATCCATCATGACAGACTGTGTTTCGACGAATTGGTTTTCCATGCTTTGGCTCTTTTCAACATGGCTTACTCAAATAAGAACCGAGACGGTTCAATATGTACGGGTAAGGATTACTTTACGCCTGTGCGACTATGGAGTATTGCAAAGGAGGTTTGGATTGCGAACCCTGAATATGTCAAGATAACAATGGCCAAGCAATTCAAGAAATGTCATAAATCGTGGATGGTGAACCCGAAGTATGCCGATGCTCAGGGCAAGAGGCCCATCGAGGTAAAAGGTGAGGTACAACACGACATTACAGTCAAAAAGTGGTTTGGTCATATAGAGAAGATCAAGACGATGGTGAAAAATGGCATCACATATAGTAAAATAGCCGAAACTCTTAGCGCGATGCTTGGCAAACCGATAAAGTCAAGTACATTGGGGAGATATATCCGTCTATGGCGCAAAAAAAATACCGAAGTTGTTAAAACGGGGGATGTAAACGCCGAAAAAAATGATAAAATTTGCGCCGATTGTGTTTTTTCTCCCTATTTTACTCATTTTTCTTCCACTTCTTCTACATTATCCACCTCCCCACATCCCCCTTATACCCCAAATAAAAGGCAAGCCATATTATCTGATAGTAACCAAATGAACCAGGCTAACACAACGAGGTTGCAAATGCTCGATGAACGATATGCTTGGTTCTGTAGCTTGTATGACCCGACACTTTCCCGTAATCAGAACCTAAAGAAGATGAAAGATGAAGGGTTTGTCATTAGCGTATCTACTTTCAAACGGTACAAGCAGAGGTGGGAGAAGGAGAAATCCGTTCCACTTGATTCCACGTGTAGTTATGAATTGGTTGTGTAGTTGAACTACTCTGAGTAATCTTTAAAGTAAGATGTAATGGATAGCAAAATGTCGTTCCTCCAGAAACTCAACAGCATCCAACACCTCACGGAGAGGTTGGACTTGTTGGATAGTAATCCATCGTCAGACTTAACTGTTGACGAGGATGCCTATACGTACATTGATGCAATAGTTCTTGCCAGTGATTATAGCTTTGATAAGCTTGATAAGCATTACAAGCTATTTAGGGTAGGGGTTGAGAAACAATTCTCGGAAGAAGAACTTCAGTTTATTGTAAACAGCAGACTGAGCAAGTTGACAAACCCCTTGGCTATTGGCTTTTATGCCGATGTGGTATGCAATGCGCAGCCTAAGCCGAACAGCAAGTTTGTTGATTACGTTATTCCAAACTACTGTAAAGTGCTTCAAAACGGCATAGACTTGAAGTATAGCGATTCCGGGACTTTCGTCAAGTCGATAGCTTATAACGTTAAGAAATACCGGAAGGATTCTGAGAAATCAAAAGAAGTCATTGAGCAGTATCTGGCAGCAGAACCCTTCACCACAGCAATTTTCAACATCCTCACTAACTGTTATAACTACAGGTTCTTTAGCTCAGAAGAAATCATTCAGATAGTGAAGCGTCACCATTTCGACCAGCAACTCTCTGATAACTATTTCTCAAACAAGGAATATTTCAAGATGTTGACCAACATTAATAAAGAGGCAAAGCTCAGTCAAAGTGAACTGTATCACAAATTGGCAGAAAACGAGGATACTATTATTCAGATGCATCCCAACCACATTTTCACCACAAAGAATCTGTTGGAAAAGTATAGGTATCTGTTAGATGGTGGCTTTGAACAAGAAGCTGCCGAATGCTATAAACAGTTCCTTTATGTGAAAACTCATGGAACCGGATTTGAGAGAGTTTCTGTTTCCTTGTCTATACCCAATGAAATTTTCCAACCGAAGATAGATATGATTGTTATGAGTGAATCGCCTATTATGACTATAGCAACAGATGATAGATTGTTGCCGTCTGACAACTCTATTCCATTTGAGATGTTCGGAGATTGTGACAGACTTGGAATATCAATGGATGTTTACGACAATAACGGGAATCCACACGATAAAGACGAGTATGACCAGAAGCGTGAGAAAGATGATGCTTTCCAAATTGGATACGCTGCGAGCTTCATTGCTCCCATGATGAGATCACTGCAGACTCTCATCGAAGAAGGAACGTTTACTGCAGAAAAAATACTTGAGTATCTATCTCAAACTTGGTTGGGGAAAGAAAGACAGCCAGTAACCACTGTGCTTAAAGAATCACCTGAAACATGGTTAGATATAATAAGTCCTTCGCTTACTATGCTTGTAAACGAAATAACAAAGGAAATTACAAGCAAAGGTGCCTATAAGGGTAACTATGTCTGCGCTATAGACTCGCTGACGATGAAAGAAGAAGGTTGCATCCGTGACGCTTGTCGCCATATTGGAATACCTACCATTCAACCAAGTAATTATGAGGAGCTGCTTGATAAACTAATGCCAAAGTTGGGAGAGGCTACTACTGCGGACGGTGAGCCAGTCATCAGTAAACCAGCATACCGAATGCTCCGTTGCATATTAGGTAAACCTGGAATGGATCTTAGAAACAGCATAGCCCACGGATTTACATGCCGTGCAGATTACAATTTGCAAATGGCACTATGTGTGTTACATTGCTTGCTAAAAGTCTCGACAATCAAAGTGAAACCTTAATTCCGCAACACTATTACAAATATAACTTTTTAAGTACCTGAGCAACAAAAAGTTGCCCAGGATTTTGCCATGTCGAAGAATTCACTTATCTTAGTGTTGCAAAAATAAACAAGCAAAACTCTGATATGACATGGCAAAAATACAAATTAAATCTGAGGAACTCACTCCTTTTGGAGGAATATTTTCAATAATGGAGCAATTTGACTCCAAGCTCTCATCTGTTATAGACTCAACCCTTGGTATGAGATGCAAGCTGTATGGTTATCAATACAGCGAAATCATCCGTTCGCTTATGAGCGTTTATTTCTGTGGCGGCTCATTCATAGAAGATGTCACCACTCATCTGATGTACCACCTCTCGCTTTATCCGACACTTCGCACATGCAGTGCCGACACTATTCTCAGAGCCATAAAGGAACTGACCCAGGATAACATTTCCTACACATCAGACACGGGCAAGACCTATGACTTCAACACGGCAGACAAGCTGAATACATTGTTCCCCAATTGCCTGTTGTCCACAGGGCAGCTGAAAGAGGGCGAGGGGTATGACGTTGACTTCGACCACCAGTTCATAATATGATGCGCATAGTTGCGGATTTGAGGTGAAATAAACTTCACACAATAGACCTCCACCTTTGCCAAGAGCAGGCGGCAAGGGTGGAGGTCTGATTTTGAACGGGACTTCAGCCGATGATGGCCAGCCGGTTGTTGGCAATATCGTACCCAACGGGATGGGCGAAGTAGATGACCTTACCGTCATAGACGGCTGAGACATCAATACCTCGTCGCTGGAACTCTTCGATGAGTGCCTGGTCGTGATAGGCACGCATACCAGTCCAGCCGGTATTGCCGACCTGATGATTGAAAACGGTTACTAACTCGGGAATCTGCATGTCTGCAAACTGCAGGGCATACTTGGTGTAATAAATGTGCTGTTGCATAATTGGAATTTTTTGAAGTTAATACTACCGCATCGTACTGACCACCGTGGCTTCCATTGCTCGGTTGGCGAGTTACCCTTTCGGGCACTGCTCTTGATGCTTGGGTGCAAAGATACGAGAAAAGAATGAAACGACCAAAGAATAATGCAGAAACCTTCATGGGGAGAACATCCAAAGTGAAATTCAAAGTGCAAAATTTGCACTTTGGGGAATTTTCTAGCTTCTGTGATGTAACAATTCACTTTTTTGCCTACTATTATAAAATAAATGTGTAACTTTGCAATGAAAAATGACGGAGTGTAACGAAATGGATAAATTGGTGTTCGAGTTCCCCAAGGCGAAAGGTATCGTGGTGAGTGGCGATATTCACGGCGACTTTACGCAGTTGGTATTCAAGTGCTGTGACCAGTACAGCATGACGGACACATTAATTATCGTGGCAGGTGACTGTGGCTTTGGCTTCGATCGTCCAGGCTATTACGAGAACATCTACAAGAAGTGCAATAAAAAGCTCTCGAAAGTCAACAATTGGCTGTTATTCATTCGTGGCAACCATGATAATCCTGCCTACTTCAATCTTCAGCCTATCAAGTATCGGCGATGGATGACGCTGCCGGACTATTCCGTAGTGAAGGCCTGCGGCCACACCATTCTCTGTGTAGGTGGTGCTACTTCGATAGACAGGTTGTTACGTATAACCGCCAAGAACTATCACCTGCCGAACCCCAATGAGCCGTTGGCACCCAATGTTTATTGGAAGAACGAACAGCCGTATTTCGACAGGACGCGGCTTGACACCATTGATGAGTCGTGCGCCATCGACACGGTTATTACTCACACCTCACCGTCGTTCTGCGAATTGTCCTCGCATCAGGGATTAGAGAGTTGGGCAGAGCATGATGATACTTTGATGTACGACGTACACTACGAACGCAAAGTGATGGATGACATTCAGACCTACCTCTATGTGAAGAACCATCCGCTACGTTACTGGTACTATGGCCACTTCCATCAGAGTTGGTACGCCGAGATTGATGGGGTGCAATATAATATGCTTGACTGTATGGAACTAAGAGAGTTGAGATAGACAAAATATTAGCTGAGTATGAAAAAGAAAACACTTGAATTCCTCGAAGCTCACAAGAGCGAAACGCCATCTACATGGCGCGAGGAAGTGGAAAAGAGACGCGAAAATTGGTCGGAACTGAGGCAATTACAGAGGGATGCCGTTGACAGGCTATTAAAGGAGAGACAGGAAAGAATGTAGAATATCACGTTCCAAATGGGTATTCGAATCCATGAGACTCGTAATAGTCTTTGAAGTAATTATCGAACCCCCTCTCTTCGTAGTACTCGTAATTCCTTATCTTTGAATTTGTGGGAGCAGTATACTTGCTAAAGTCAAACTTGATCTTACGGCAAAGAACATCACTTCCAGTCTGCATGTCTGCACCCCAGGCTATCATAATATCCCAGAGAACACCTTCTGTCTGACTATCGGTATAATCCCAATCAAAATGTACGAACTCTCCTGTTTCATAAAAATGCTTCAAGATAGCGAGGAAAACCCAGCTGTAATGTTTATTCCACAGATGGTTAAACCAAAGTGCAGCTGATCCCTTCCCAAGGTCACGCTCAAAGCATGCGAAGAATTCATCATCACTCATCGTGACAGTCTTAAGCCACGGAAACTTCTTGCTTTCTTCATCGTAATAAGCCTGCTCTTCAGCAGTCATATCTCTAAAAATCTTTCCCATATCACAAGTATAAAAGTTATCAAAGCATCAAGCCGTCATCAGATTCTTAATTGAGAATACCCTTGTTACGCTTGGGCTTGTGACGGATGTCCATGTCGGCCATGCCGGTTGGCATCGAGCCGCTGGCAACACCTTGCTCGCCACCAATCAGGCCCCAATAGAACACCTCGGCAGCGGCCTTATCATCAGCGGCAGTTACAATGTCGTTGGCCAACTTGTCGCCCATCAGCGACTTCTTGGCGGCCTGATAGACCATTTTTGCATTATCACGCGAACTGATCATACCCTTGCGGTTCACGTTCTTGCCAGGCATCATCATGGCAAACAGTCCCGTCATGAACACACCGAAAGCCGTCTCTTCTTTCTCACGGCAGAAGCGCAGCGTATCGCCAGTGGCCAGCTTGCCTACCACATCGACGAAGTTCCTTCGCAACTCTGCTACATGCTCTTCGCCCTTTGCACATTCCTCGTCGCTCACGTACATCCGCTTCGGCTTCTTCGTCCAAGGCATCGGGCCATCGGCCTCACGCAGTCTGGTACGCTCTGCACTGACATTCAGTACCGTCTCATGACGATTCATGGCATTCACAAAACGGAGGTTCTTGCGTTCGTCCTTGCCCAGCCATTTCATCAAGTCCTTGGCCGGGGTATTAAAGAAATATAGTCCGAACAGCGTTGCGTAGGCCGTCTGCAGGATGTCCTCTTCCCACTCTTCGTAGGGAACATTATCGGGCCACTCAAAACTTTCGTCAAGCCCCTTCTCCACGGCATTCTTCGCCGGAGTGCGGAAGCGGATGAGCTCGAGCAGATTGATATCTGGATCTTTCTTGTAAAGCTCGATGGGGTTCTTGAACTCCTCATTGGAGGGCGTTTCAAGTTCTTCGGCGAAACGGCTCAGGCACCACGAGATAAACCTGAAGAGATTGTTCTCTCCGTCGGGTTTGGTACATTGCTCAGCCAGTATGTGATACTCGCTAATCATGTGTATCAATACGAATGTGATTCTTGCCTCGCGGTCGCTTATCTTGGCGGCTGCATTCACCTGGCGCTTCATTTCAGCCAGTACTTCTTTATTTTGATAGTCCTTAATCATACTTTCCTTAATTCCGCAACTAATTGCGCAATTCTTTATTAATATTTTTTATAAGTCTCTGAGGAACAATAAGTTCCCAAGAGTTTTGCCATTTGCAGAATTTTCACTAACTTTATGGTGTCAAAACAAAAATAGTTCAATTCTAAATGACATGGCAAAAGTAGCAATAAAATATGATAACATAGTCCCCTACGGCGGAATTTTTTATGCTATGAACGAATTTAAACGCGCAGGACTGGACAAACTGGTAGACGGGCGGCTTAATCTCCGCTGTGCGAACTATGGCTATCAGTACAGCGATATCATGCTTGCGATATTCTGTGTTTACCTCTGTGGCGGTGATCATATAGAGGATATAACCACCATTCTGAACAAGTATCTGAGCACTGCCCCCGATGCGAGGATACCAAGTTCTGACACCATCGCCCGTGGGCTGAAGGAGCTGAGCGCCATGAGTATAGCCTATACGAGTAAAGCTGGCAACGTATATGCGCATGATCCTGCAATGAAACTAAACTCCTTGATGCTTGACATGGCATTGCTGCTTGGCCTTCTGAAAAAGGGGCAGGGCATTGATGTCGACTTTGACAACGAGTTCATCCCCGCTGAGAAAAGCGACGCGCTGTATTCCTATAAAAAACAGCGCGGCTACTTCCCGGGCGTGATGACCTCCGGCCCGCTGATAATCGGCATTGAGAACAGGCAGGGCAACTCGAATGTCAAGTTTGAGCAAGTGGAGGAGCTGACACGCATGCTGGACAATATCGAGGCTCACGGACTTTACGTGCGCATGTTCCGTGCCGATTGCGGCTCGTTCACCAAGGAACTTGTTGAGGAGCTCTTTCTGCGGACAGAGACGTTTTACCTCCGTGCCAGCAGCTGTGCGGACCGCAGGCAGATGTATGAGCAGTGCAAGGATTGGCGTCACACGTCGGTAAACGGCCAGGAGATGGATGTCACGTCATTTGAATTCACCGAATTCCTTTCCGACTGGCATTTGCGGCTTGTAGTGCAGCGCACCAAGATGGACGCGGAACAGGGAGAACGGTTCCTGCCCGGCATGGAATATATGTACCGCGCCATACTGACCAGCGACCATAACAGCACCGAAGAACAAGTCATTGACAAGTACAATCAGCGAGGCGCATGCGAGAAGAATTTCGACGTTCAGAATAACGACTTCGGTTGGGCTCATCTCCCGTTCTCAACCATGGAGGACAACACGGTGTTCCTTCTCTTTACCGCCATGCTGAAGAATTTCTATCAGTACTTGTTGTCAAAGGTCAGCGCAATCTTTCCCGGTATAGACATGAAAAGTCGCCTTAAGCGCTTTATCTTCGCCTTCATTGTTGTCCCGGCGAAATGGGTCCGTGTCGCCAGGCAATGGACTCTGAATATCTACACTAAGAACAGATGGTTGCACTACTGGACAATTTTCAACGCCAGCTACGGATGAGCTAAACGTTTTGGAGGGTTAACAATTTAACATCCCTAATGGGGGTAAGGGGGGCTTTATGCGCTCATATCAGTTAGGATATGGCAAAAAGTCAGTTTGAACAAGAGAAATCGCATTCTGGGCGGTTTTGACCGCAATGACCTGAGACTATTAGTAGGGTTGCGGAATTGAGGCTTCCTTTTTTTTGCCGAATATGCCTAAGAAACCTTTTCGTTTTGGCTTTTTGGACTGTTCCTGCACACTTTTCTGTACAATAACCGGAATTTGATTGGCTATCTTCTTGTTAATAGATTGTTGTTCATCCATTAACCGGACTATCTGGAACATCTGTCGTTCCTTATCCTCTAAAAGACTGCGCACACTATCGATGCGCTCTGCTGGATAGGTGGCCTTGAAACGGCAGAGCATACTGTCCATTGCCATACGCCGTGCATGGTAATGCTCGATATCTTTATCGTTCCATTCCAGTATTGTTTCACCCAATAGAGAAAATTTTATCATTTGAATATTGATATTGTTTATTTCTTTTCGGAGCTCGTCTATTTTTTTATTGCCAAGTTCTAATGCTTCTATCTCCCGCCATTCATAGAGGCTATTATATGCCATACATCCGATAAGAATGGAGATAAGTATATATCCCAACCGTATTGCCTTATAGAAATTTCCTGACCGCTCCATTATTTTAATGACATTGATTTTTGGAAC